>LSQX01215277.1_pt1 | contig 80785 bp, 75 predicted proteins | sample 654561 | NCBI WGS metagenome assembly LSQX01 (sample SAMN04489861, study PRJNA283612) | anaerobic digester metagenome | isolation source: 4 biogas reactors fed with cattle manure at either 37C or 55C with and... | place: Denmark: Kongens Lyngby | collected 2014
TTTATTGGTGCAGCGGATCCTGGGGAGTACAGACAGCTTCTCAGATATACTTTGGCAAAGAGGTGGTAGAACTGAACTTGGCTGAATCCTCATTGCTGGCCGGTCTGGTTCGCAGGCCGTATGCTTACTCCCCATTTAAGAACCCTGAACTGGCAAAAAACAGACAGCGAATTGTGCTTAATTGTATGGTAGACTGTGGGTTTATAACTCAGCAGGAGGCTGATGAGGCCTATGAACAGGAACTAAACTTCAAAGAACCGGTAAAGTCGCAGAACCAGTACGGCTTTTTTGTCGATTACGTGGTTGACGAGGCCGAAAGGATACTGGAGGAGGGGCTCTACGACAACCCCCAGGACGCCATATACAAGGGTGGATTAAAGATTTATACCACTCTGGAACCCTCAATTCAATTAGCCGTCGAAGAAGCCTATGCCCAACCCAATGCTTTCCCCAACATTAAAAGCAAGACTGGTCAGGAAATTCAGTCGGCCATGATACTGTTGGATCACCGCACCGGAGAAATCCTATCCCTGGTGGGCGGACGCAGTTACACTTACAAGAGAGGCTTTAACCGGGCGGTTGATATGGTGCGGCAGCCGGGATCAGCCTTCAAGCCCATTGTTGTTTACGGACCGGCATTGGAAATGGGTTACGGTCCGGAGTATCAAATGGAGGATGCTCCGGTAACATTCAAAGTGGGAGGACAATCGTATTCACCCAAGAACTACGACGGTAAGTACCGGGGAATGATTTCCATGCGCACCGCGGTACAGTGGTCGGTCAATGTGTATGCAGTCAAGCTGGCCAATGAGATCGGCATTAAGAACGGAATTGAATTTGCGGAAAGGCTTGGAATAACAAGTCTGGTCAAGTCCGGACGCACCAACGACCTCAATCTTGCAACCGCTTTAGGCGGTATTACCAAGGGGGTATCACCCCTGGAAATGGCTTCCGCTTATGGCTCCTTCGCCAATAACGGAATCCGGGCCGAGCACCACATAATCAAAAAAATTGAGGATAATGTTGGCAACACCATTTATGAATACCGCCCCAAATACTCCAGGGTTATGAAAGAAGAAACCGCCTGGTTGATGACCGACATGCTGATGACGGTGGTCCAGGCAGGAACCGGAACCAATGCTCAGATATCAGGAGTTCAGTGCGCCGGTAAAACTGGAACTACGCAAAACGACAATGATGCCTGGTTTGTGGGCTATACCCCTCACTACACCTGTGCGGTTTGGATGGGATATGATCAGAAAGAGACCATGACGAAAACCTATGGCGGTTCTTACCCTGCCCGCATATGGAAGGCAGCTATGACCAAGGCGGTGGCCATTTCAAACGGGAAGTTCGCTGTTCCTTCTGGGATTACAAGCGTTCGAATCTGCCAGGTATCCAATAAACTGGCCACCTCCGCCTGCCCGGATGAACATATCGTTACCAGTTATGTTGGCTCCGACAGCGTACCCAAGGAATCGTGCGACGTGCATGTCCTAATTGATATATGTTCTGAAACCGGATTGCTCGCCACACCGGGGTGTCCGGCACCGGTACAGCAGGGGCTGGATAAAAACCTGGCTCCTGGTACTCCCGGAGCCATACCTCAGGAATACTGTCCGCTTCACGGAGGCCATGTAAGCACTCAAAAGGTAACGATCTGCACTGACCCTCGTCATCATGGCCGGATATACCTGGCCAACATACCCGGGGAAGGTGGAGTGGGAGGTTGTCCCGGGGAATACATTGCTGAGATTGAAATTGATAGGCCGGATCAGTTGACTTACTGTCCGCTGGCCGAGCACCAAACGCAAGAACATCCTCACGAATAAGAGCTAGGCGGCTCGATACGAAAGTAATAACTAGGTCAAAATCACTTAGTCCTCGGTTGGGTTTCCAGCCCATTCCGAGGACTCCCTGTCAATGAAAGCGTAAGCCGAAGTGCAGATTCGAACAATCTGTTCAGCTCGGGGCAGGTGATGAGCTACTTATTCAAGTAAGCAATAGTTACTCCGATACCCCCTTCACTGTTTTCGCCGTCCCGAAATTCCTTAATATAGGGGTGTCCGGCCAAGTGCTCGCGAACCGCCCGGCGCAGGGCGCCCGTTCCCTTGCCGTGAATTATACGGACCCTGTCCAGACCCGCCAAAAAGGCTTCCTCCACGTACCTCTCGGTCTCGTCCAGAGCCTGTTCGGCCAGCATCCCGCGCAGGTTGATTTCTGTAGGGATGTTTTTGCGGTTTTCAAGATAGCTGCGGTTTCTCTGCCTGCTGGCAATCTCCTCCGGGGAGGAACGAACAACAACATCTTTCCTGGGTACAGTCAGCCTCATTATGCCGACCTGAACCACCACCTCATCACCGTTTGCCTCCAGAACGTACCCTTTCTGTTTGACACTCTTGATTTCAACATAATCTCCCGGTTTCACCTTTTGGGGACTAACCGGCTGTGAGTCGGGGTCGACCCGCAAGCCCGGGTCCGGTACCGCCTGCTGATAACGCTTCCTCATTTCCTCAATCTCATGCCATTTGGGGGCTTCCGCTTCACGAGCCCGCCTCTTGAATTCATCCAACAGGCCTTCAATCTCCCGGCTAACCGTTTCCAGGTACTGTGATGCTTCAGCCTGTATCCGGTTAATAAACTGCTCTTTTTCCCGTTCCATTTCCAGGGCTTGATGCTGCAGGCGGTTCCTTTCTTCCTCCAGCTGTTTTTGCAGATTTCGGGCCGCCTCCTTTTCCGCACGGGCCTGGAAGCGCTGTTCCTTCAAGTCGGTTAACAGCCGGGAAATCTCCTGTTCCTGCTGCGGTACATACTGACGGGCTCTTTGGACCAGCATGGTGTCAAATCCCAGCTTTTCAGCTATTTCAAAGGCATTGCTCTGGCCCGGCAGGCCAATGGTCAACCGGTAGGTAGGCCGCAGGGAAACCGGGTCAAACTCCACACAGGCGTTTTCGACCCTGTCGTGCTGATAGGCAAAGGTCTTGAGCTCACTGTGATGAGTAGATACCAGCACTCTGCATTCCAGTTCCAACAGCCTTTCCAGGATGGCCCTGGCCAGTGCGGCCCCCTCCAGAGGGTCAGTGCCGGCGCCCAACTCATCTAGAATAACCAGGGATTCACGTCCGGCCTGGTTCAGAATGATGTTGATGTTGGTCATATGCGCGGAAAAAGTGCTTAATGACTGCTCGATACTCTGTTCATCGCCGATATCTACCAGGATCTTATCAAATACTGGCATCTCCGACTCTGATAAAGCGGGGATGAACAAACCACAGGTGGTCATAAGAGCCAGCAGTCCCACGGTCTTTAAGGCCACCGTCTTCCCCCCGGTGTTGGGCCCGGTAATCACCAGGATGTCAAACCTGCTCCCCAGTTCCAAGTCAATCGGTACTGCTCTGGAATACAAGAGGGGATGGCGGGCTCTTACCAGCCGCATCCTCCCTTCTGAATTCAGATGGGGGCGAAAGGCATCCATTTTGAGGGCCAGCCTGGCTTTGGCCACCCAGAAGTCCAAAGTCTCCAAGCTCTCCAGACTGCTCTGCAGGTCATCGGCATACTCAGCGATCCTGCCTGACAACCGGCGCAGTATCCTGTCCACTTCCCGGGCCTCTTCGGCTTCCAGTTTCCTGATCTCATTATTGGCCGCTACCACCAGTTCGGGCTCAATGTAAACAGTGGCCCCGCTGGCTGATTCGTCGTGGACGATTCCTTTCACCTCATGCCGGTATTCAGCCTTCACCGGCACCACATATCTTCCTCCGCGCTCGGTTATGAGATTCTCCTGAAGATACTTCTGGTTGGAAGCTGATCTGATGAAATCACGGAGGTAATCCTTAATACGGCTGCGCAAGGTATTCAGGCTGCTCCTGATAGAGTGAAGCTCGGGCGACGCATTGTCCTTAACCTCTCCGGCTTCGTCTATCACCGTCTTTATTGAACGCTCCAGGCTGCTGTTCTCCGTGAGGCCACTCCTGAGCCATTGCGCCCGCTCACCCCGGCCGGGAGCAAGGAAATCCAGGGCCCGTCTCGAGGCCTGCAGAACCTGCAGAACCTCGAGAATCTCTGCAGGATAAATCATGCCTCCCGCTCTAACCTTGCTTAACTGCGGCCTGATATCCGGCACCTCATTTAAGAATGCCGGTTCCTGATGGTGCAGCAGCCCCAAAGCTTCCTCAGTTTCGTCGAGCCGCATCTTTACTGTATCGATGTCAGAAGAAGGTTCAAGGGTCAGGACCTTATTTTTCCCACCCTCTGATCGGGTCTGGGCCGTCAACATCTCTACTACCCGATTAAATTCCAGTCTCCTCAAAGTCTCTTTCATGGTTGGCTCCCCAATAGCATTATTAAGTAATTATCCTACACACATGAACTCGAGTTTAGAGTACGTCCCCTTACCAAGCGCCTGTTAAGCTCGGATGCAGACCACATCGGCTCCGTTATCGATCGCTGCCGGGAACACCTCCCAACTGCCCGTCGGGGCCGGGATTTCCGGAATCGCCTTCATTTCCGTGGTTCTGGACCCGCCGGTGCCTGATCAGGCCTGAGGCCGGAATAATGGTGATTCCCCGCTGCTCCAGCCGGTCCAGGAAAAGGTTCATCCCCAGCGAATCGCTGGCCATGTGTCCGGCCACGACAATATTTATATGATGTTTCCTGGCTTCCTCCCGGTGCTTTTCCGTTAAGTGCATACGGATGACGGTTCCTACGCCGGCAGCGGCTAGCTTCTCATACATATCCGCCGATCCTGAAGTGCCACCGGTCATATCCACTAGAACCCGGCCGGCCCGTTTCTTCTTGTCTCCCACCACCAGTTCCGGACCGGCTTTTAACCGCTTGGCCTCATGGTACTCCGGTATTTCCAGGAGCACCTCCAGCAATTCCTCCAGGTAACAGGGGTTCCGGTCATCGATGTACCGCTGCAAATAATCGTTAACCAGGTTATCAGCCGGAGTATGCACGCACATGAAAGGTATGTCCAGCAGGCGGGCCGCTTCCACTGCCCGCTGGTGGTTGAAGGACATCATGTTTCGTCTGACTTCCGAGATGCGTGAATCCATAATCCCTTCGGCAACATTGATGGGTATGCCGGCCCTCAAAAGCAGGTCGGCCTGCAGCTCCATGACCCCAAACAAAGCAGCCTGGGCGATGCCCTCCGGGTGGTGGGCCATGACCAGGTCAATTTTCCGGCCCTTCTCGCGCAGCCGGTCGGCCAGTATAATCTCAGGGGTCTCCATATCAATCCCGCAAAAGATAGACGTGATCTCCTCCTGTCCCGTTCCGTAAAGAATTCGGGTATCACTAAAGGGATTGGTCAAGGTCTCCCGGTCAAAGAAGGTCGATTCCTGATCCGTTTTCCGCTCAAACTCCCGGCGGTTTTTCTCCAATATACGGTTAATCTCCTCTTGCCCCCGGACGTCTTTCTCAATTCCCAACCTGACAGCCAGTTCATATATCTCGTAAAGCTTCATGATTCAGCCTCCCCAACTATTTATATGGCGTTAAGCATTAGATCTCGATTCCCCAAAAATTATAACACAACGCCAACACCGCTATTATCTCTTTTCCAGGGTTTCAAGGCGCTGGAGAACCTGATCCAGTTTGAGTTGAATCTCTTCCAAACTCCGGGCGAGGGACAGGGGAGGTGGTTCAGGTACCTCGGAGCGCTGGGACAAAGCAAAGGTTTCCTCCCGGTTGGCCATCCGGTTGGTCAGGATACTGTTAGGAGTAGGCTGCCAGTCAAGACCCAGTTCACCCCTGGTAACCGGTTCTTCCGCCCCTTTGAGAATAACGCTGAACCCCCCCGAAGGTTCCAAAATCCCGGTTTCTACCTCGTTCACATCCCTTATTCCCTGCTTGCGCAGTTCCTGCATCAGGTCATCTACGTTGAAGTTCTCCTTGCCCAGATTTTCCCTAATGATCTTGCCGTCTTTTATCATAACAACCGGGCTTCCCTGAATCAAACGGCTGAGCCGCTGGTTCTTGATGGATAAAAAGGATACACCGTATTCCATGATCGCCAAAGTAATGAGAACCCCTACCCCTTCATAGAAAGGCAGGCTCTGGTCTAAAGCCACCGAAGTCAGTACATGGCCTACTCCGGTCATAACCACAAAATCAAAAAGCCCCAGTTCTCCCAGGGCCCTTTTCCCCATCAATCTGATCACTATCAAAGCCACCATGTACATGGCTACAGCCCGCACGATAAAAGCAAACACATTTATCCCCACCCATTCCCCCTCTCTTAGTATGGATCACCTACCCGGGTTTATTCTCAAGATACTGCAGCAGCCGCTCCAAAGGCCAGGTATTTACCACATCGCGGGCCTCCAGCCAACCACGCCGGGCATTGTAGACTCCGTATTCAATCAGCAACATATCGCCGGCCTGGTGGGCATCACTGTTGATGGCCACCTTTACCCCTTCCTTCCGGGCTTGAAAGGCTACCTCTTCTGAAATATCCAATCGATCAGGATGAGCGTTTATCTCCAGGATGGTTCCTCGGTGGGAGGCCGCCCTTATAACCAGGTCGATATCGACCTGGTACCCGGCCCGGCGGTTGAGCAGCCGCCCGGTCAGGTGTCCGATAATATCCACATTAGGGTTTTCAATGGCACTTACAATACGGTGGGTCTGTTCTTCCGCAGAGAGGTGAAAGGCGCTGTGTATCGAGGCCACTACCACGTCCAGTTGCTCCAGGACCTCATCAGGGAAATCGAGGGTGCCGTCGCGCATTATGTCAACTTCAATCCCGCTCAGGATGCGAAAGTCCGTCATCTGTTCATTCATCCGGGCAATTAAGCGCAATTGGTCACGAAGGCGCTTCTCGTCCAACCCCCTTGAGATCTTGAGCGACTGGGAATGGTCGGTAACGGCTATATAAGAGTAACCCATAGAGCGGGCTTGTTCCACCATTTGTTCCAGGGAATGGGCACCATCGGTCCAATCCGTGTGTATGTGGAGATCTCCCTTTATTTCAGACTGGTTGACGAGAACAGGCAGTTTCTGACCAGCCGCCTGCTCAATCTCCCCCCGGTTTTCCCTGAGTTCCGGCGGGATCCACTTCATCCCCAATTTCTCATAAATCTCAGCTTCGCTCCTGCCGGAAGTCACTCCGGCTTCCTGCATGTGACTTAATATAATTTTTCGGTGTTCTTTGGAGCCGGTTGCCAACAATAAAGCCATGGGGAAATCGGAAGGGCTGACCACAATTACCTCGAACTCAAAACCGAGGCTTATTCGGCCTCTGATAACCCCGTCACCCGTCTCGTCAAGAGCCTTAAGCCTTCGGTACCGGGCGACCCGCTCCCTTACCATTTCCGGATCATCAGAGGCTACCAGTACGTCAATGTCGTGCACCACCGGTTTCCGGCGCCTGATACTGCCTACCAATTCCGCCATTTCAATGCCCTCACCGCCGTTCAGGAAAGCACAAAAATCCCGGGCTATGGGCAGAACCGTCCCCAGAGTCACGGATTCTCCTATGGACTCAAGCATTTCCATGCCTTTTTTTATGTTGTATTCAGTCTTGGCTCCTAACCCGGGCAGTTCGCGGATCTTGCGGGCTTTGGCTGCCTCCAGCAGGTCGTCGAGATTGGTAATGCCCAGGTGTTCATAAATAATCCTGGCCGTTCTCGGTCCCAGACCCGGTAAATCCAGCATTCTCAGGACACCCCGGGGAATCCGCTCCAGGAGTTCCCGGTGGTACTTCAGGGAGCCGGTTTGCAGGATCTCTTCTATCTTCGACTGTATGGCTTTGCCGACGCCGTCCACCGTCCCCAGCTTACCCTGCCGCCAGATATCCTCCAGGTCATCTGCAAGTTCATAAATGGAGTGAGATGCTCTCCGGTAAGCCCTAATCTTGTAGGGGTTGTCACCCAATATCTCCAGTATATTGGCTACCTCTTCCAGAATAGCGGCAACTTCGTGGTTGTCTATCAATCAGGTACCCCCTTCGACCTCCTCTTATGTTGCCTGCGATCGCTTGAACCTGTGTCCCGTCTCCCCATCAAAACTGCCAACCCGCTTCTTCTCCTCCAAAAGATTTACCAACTGATCATAATCCTCCTGCAGCTTGCTCAACTCGTCTGCCAGGTTGATTGCAGTGAGAATTGCCAGCTTGCTTACACCGAGGTTAGGGCATTTTATAGAGAGTTCTTGCATCTTCTGATCCACCCTGTCAGCCAAGAGCTGGATGTAGTCCGGATCTTCGGGGCCCTTGATCACGTATTTTCCACCGAAGATCTCTACCGTCACTTTAGCTATTTCCCTCTTCCTGCTGACCATACCCGCAAACCTCCTTTCAGAAATGGTTTGTCTTTATGCTTCGATATTAACAGATTAATCTCCTTTTTATGCCATAAATCAACCCATTACGCCGGGGTCCTAACGACGGCATTCGACCGGAGCACTGGAAATCTTATCATAGCAAAAGTTGAAACAGCGGCTCTCAAAAAAGGTGGGCAGGCAAACGGCACGGTTGGTGCCGGCAGCAGTTAAGATTACCGGAACAGGCAACAATTAAACAGATTATAACGCAGCGGTTTGAAGCGGCGGGATATTGAAGGGAAGGAATACCTTATCGCCGCGCCGGTAATGAGCATTGGGGACGGACCGCAGCTTCCGACAATTCTTCAGGCCCCGATAAACGAACGGGAGGGCGTTAAGCCCTCCTATATCGTGTTATCTTAGGCGGGCTCCAAAAACTTCGGCCGTCTTTTCCAGGATCCCGCTGATAATACGGTTAATCTCCTCATCCTGCAGCGTATGCTGATACGACTGGAAGGTAAGCGCAAAAGCAAGGCTCTTTTTGCCCTCACCTAATTGGGGGGACCGATAGACATCAAACAGTTCAACCCTTATCAGGAGATCCGTACCCGCTTCCTTTATGATCTCCGCCAGGTCAGCAGCATTTACCTCTTCGGAAACTACCAGGGCCAGATCCCGTTTAACGGCCGGGTACTTGGAAATCCCCTGAATCCGATGGTGCGAGAATGATACTGCTTCATAGAGCTGATGTATATCGATTTCAAAAGCGCAAACCCTGTTCTCAATGTCGAGCTTCTCCAGAACCCGGGGGTGGATTTCACCTATGGTGCCAATTTGTCTATCGCCCGCAGTAATGGCAGCGTATCTCCCGGGATGATAGGAGTGCTCCGGCTTAGCTGGATTAAACTTCACCCCCTCAAGGTGCAGCCTGGCTAATAGCTCCTCAATGATCCCCTTGAGGAAGAAAAAGTCCATCTCACTGCTTTTGCCCTGCCATCCGTCCGGAACCTTTCCGGTAACCAGGCCGGCCATCACCGGGGCTTCCCGCGGCAGCAGTTCGGATTCCTGGGGCCAATAGACACTGCCCATCTCAAAAATGGCCAGATCCTCATTGCGGCGGGCCAAATTGCGGGCGGCTGTTTCAAGAAGGCTTGGCAGCAGGGTGGTTCGCATTGTCCCCTGCTCTTCCGAAAACGGGTTGGCCAACCGCACGGTGCTGCGCAGATGATGGCCCTCCGGTACCTCCAGAATATCCAACCAACGTGGGTTGATAAAGCTGTAAGTAATCACCTCGCGCATCATATTGGCAGCATAACCCAGCAGCCTGTCTTTGAATATCTGGTAATCAGTTCGGTATCCATGGGTGGGAACCGCCGGTTTCAACTCTGAGGAAATATTGTCATACCCGTGCAGGCGGGCCACCTCTTCAATCAGGTCCTCCTCAATAGCCAGGTCGGGACGGTAGGAAGGTATATACACCAGCAGCTCGGAACCTCCCACCTCCACCGGGAAACTCAGTCTCCTGAGATATCCCTCAATCTCCGCCGGTGTAATATTGGTCCCCAGAACATGGTTGACCCGATCCAGCCGCAGCCGGACAGTAGTCCCCGGTTGGGGGTGAGGATAGACGTCACAAACCCCCTGCACCACTTCACCGGCTCCCAATATTTCCAGTAAATGGGCGGCGCGATCAAGGGCCAGGATTACTCCACCCACATCTACTCCCTTTTCAAATCTCATAGAGGAATCGGTCCGAAGCCCTACCTTCCTGGAGGTTCTCCTGATGCTGGTTCCGTCAAATATGGCTGATTCCAGAAGGATGGTCGTAGTCCCTTCCCGGATTTCAGAACTCTCTCCTCCCATAACCCCGGCCAGCGCTACCGGCTTTACTGCATCGGCGATGACCAGCATTCCTGGCTGCAGCTCTCTCCTGGTACCATCAAGGGTTACCAGTTCCTCTCCGGCGCGGGCCTCGCGCACCACGATCTGTTTTCCTTCCAACAGGTCGTAATCAAAGGCATGCATCGGCTGGTTGGTCTCCAGCATAACGTAGTTGGTTACATCAACTATGTTGTTTATCGGCCTGATGCCGGCTTTTGTGAGCCTCTCCTGCATCCAGGCCGGGGACGGTTCCACCCGTACATTCTTCATTACCCGGGCGCTGTACCTCTTACACAGATTGGATTCAACTGTTATCTTAACAAAATCCTCAACTTTCTCATCGATCTCATCAAGTTTGGTCCGGGGAATATCGAGGGGTTTTCCGGTTAAAGCCGCCACCTCACGGGCAATATTGATGATTCCCAGACAATCACCCCGGTTGGGTGTCAGATCCAGCTCCAGTATGGTATCATTATCCACCTTCTCTATGTTCTCCACTGCTATCCCGGCCATGGTCAATCTATGAGCAAGTTCCTCAACAGGGATATCAACCTCGATGTAATCCTCTAACCACTCCAGCGGCAACCGCATACGGTAATTCCCCCTTAGACTACTTTAATTAAGGTATCTTGTTGGGCGCTTCCCCAGTCAGCTCTGACAGCTCTCCTGAAGGAGTCGCATAAACGCTCCTTAAAACTGTGCCAAAAATCGGATATCGTTGTCAAAGAAGAGACGCAGGTCATCGACTCCGAATTTCAACATGGCAATCCGCTCCACTCCCATGCCAAAGGCAAAGCCGATAACCTTTTCCGGGTCGTAACCGCCTGCTCGCAGCACATTGGGATGTACCATCCCCGAGCCCAGTATCTCCAGCCATCCGGTATTGGAACAGGTGCGACAGCCGATCCCGCCGCATATGACGCAGGAAATATCCATTTCCGCACTGGGTTCGGTGAATGGGAAATAGCTGGGTCTAAATCTTACTGTGACATCCTGTCCGAAAATCTTATGGGCAAAAAGCATTAGGATGCCCTTTAAGTCGGCAAAGGTTACACCTTCCCCAATGTACAATCCCTCCACCTGGTGAAACATAGGAGAATGGGTGGCATCATCATCCCGTCGATAGACACGGCCGGGAATAATTATTTTAACTGGTAATTCCGGGTTTTTCTCCTCCATCGTCCTCACCTGTCCGGGAGAGGTGTGGGTTCTGAGCAGGACCTCGTCACTCATGTAAAAGGAGTCCTGCATATCCCGGGCCGGGTGATCCGCAGGCATATTAAGGGCTTCAAAGTTGTAATAATCAAGCTCTACCTCGGGTCCTTCAACTATTTCAAATCCCAATCCCAGGAATATGTTTTCAATTTCTTCTCTAACCAGGGTTAACGGGTGCTTCCCTCCGGATAACCTGGGAGTACCGGGAAGAGTAACATCCAGCTTTTCCTGCAGCAATCGCTCCTGTAAGGCCCGAGCATTAAGCTCCTGAGTTTTCAACTCAATCAGTTCTTCCAGGTGATCCTTAACCCGGTTGGCAGCCTGCCCTACCGCGGCCCGCTCCTCTGGAGCAAGATCTTTTAAGCTGCGCAGAACGGCAGTGATCTCGCCCTTGCGTCCCAGGTACTCCACCCGATAATTCCTCAATGCTTCCAGGCTCGAAGCTGTCTTGATCCGTTCTTCGGCTTCCTTTTTTATCTGCTGTAGTTTGTTATGCACCGCCAAACCCCCTCTATAAAATTAAGAGCTTTCATCCTCTGGGGACGAAAGCTCTCTTCCGCGGTACCACCCTATTTAGCCTTGCGGCTCACTTTAACCCTGATAACGGAAAGGCTCCGGGATAGCCTACTTCTAATGGTTCAGCCTCCAACTCCCAGGTGAATTCATCTGCCTTTCACCAGACGTGCTTGCAGTCACGGCACCGTCTCCCTGAATGGCTTCCAGCAGATTACTAGTCCTGATCCTCGTCTTTTTATTGATACATGAACATCCTGTACCAAAGATAGTAAACAATTAATCCCGAGGACTCAAAAAGCTCCCAAAATACTTTGGCGTACCCGCACATCCGCCGGTCCACCCCTTTTATTTTGGTTTGAACTGATTATAGCATACGCATCCCCAGGGTACAAGGAACCGTGAGGTTCAGTCGCAGGGCAGTCGGCAATTTTTGTACCAGGTCCTATACCGGGGTCAAAGGCCGTTTCGCTGGCGGTAGGCCTCATATAGAATTATGCCGCAGGCCACAGCCACGTTTAAGGATTCCACCTCCGCCGGGAGCGGTATTTTTATCAGGTGATCTGCGGCCCCTTTCCAATCCGACGAAAGTCCCTGTCCCTCATTACCCATAACAATCGCCAGTTTACCCTGCAGGTTGCTCTGAAAGAGGCTTATCTCCCCCCGAGGATCACAGGCCAGGACTTGAAAGCCGTATCCCTGCAGTGCTTCAACATCCGACAACGAAATGCCGGTATATACCGGCAGATTAAAGGTAGCCCCCATAGCCGAGCGTATGACTTTGGGGTTAAATACATCAACACTGCCCGCGGTTAATAAGACCGCCTGTACCCCTACCGCCCAAGCAGTCCGCAGCATGGTTCCCAGATTGCCGGGATCCTGTATCTGGACCATAACCAGCACGAAATCAAGAGAGCCGACCACCTCCACCCCGCCCCATTCAGGCCGCCTGCAGATCGCCCAGACCCCTTGAGTGGTTTCGGTCTCCGATAAGGCCTGGGCCAACCCGGAGGAAATCCTTACCAGGGGAATCTGGTAATTGACAAGCTCACCGACCAGGGATTCCCGGGTAGCATCGCTCACCAGGATTGTTTCCACCAGTTCAGGGCGCGCAAGGGCTTCAGTGACCAGTTTGGCCCCTTCAACCAGGAACATCCCGCTCCTTTCCCGACCCTTACGACTGCCCAGACTCCTGGCCAGTTTAATAACTGGATTGTCCCGGGAGGTGATCAGCTTGGAATCGGAATGGTGGTAAGAGCCTCCCGCTCCTCGTCGAAGCCAATCCATAACAGTTATACTCCACCCTTCATTACTATGTCATTGCGACTCGCATCCGTTTATAATTTCTAACCGATAATTACATTACCCTGCGGGAACTTGATGTGATCCCTGCGGGCGCTTCGTTCAAGCAGGGCAAATCCCAGGGTTAACGGACCCAGTCGGCCGAAGAACATCAAAAATATTAACACTATCTTCGCCCCGGCGTTTAAGTTCGGAGTAATTCCGGTGCTGAGGCCGGTTCCAAAGCCGGCAAAAACCTCAAAAATGAGCTTCATTATCTCATGAGAATCCAACAGGCTCACCAGGATGATGCTGCCGAACAGGACCCCGATAGCCACCACCGTTACAGTCATGGCCCTGGTAACCGTATCTTGATCGATGCGTCTATTGTAAACCACCAAATCCCCCTGGGCCTGCATTCTGGATTTGGCAGCCAAAAAAAGAACCGCCAAGGTGGTAGTCTTGATGCCGCTTCCGGTTCCAGCCGGTGAGGCACCGATGAACATCAACAGTATAAGAATCATCCAAGTAGCAGGGATAGCCCGGTTGATATCGACGGAGGTGAAACCTGCGGCTCTGGAAGTAATACTTAAGAACAGTGAATTTGTCAGACGGTCGGCTGCCCCCATTTCTCCCCACAGAGTCCCGGATTCGGTAAAGAAAAAGAACACCATTCCAAAAAGTATCAGAACAACGGAACTGACAATGACCAGTTTGCTGTGCAGTGACAGCCGGTCAAACTGCTTCTTCTTCAATACATCCAGAATCACCGTAAAACCCAAACCTCCAAGGACAATAAGTCCCGCGATAATTATCAGAACCAACTTGTCCTCCTGTAAGGGGATCAGACTGGAATAGGCGTAATACTCCTGCCCCAGGATATCGATTCCTGAATTGCAAAAGGCGGATACCGCATGAAAAATTCCATACCAAAGGGCTTTGGCCGGAGGAAAATACTTGAGAAAGGCTATTGCCAGGAGAATGGCGCCAACAGCTTCAGCAGCCAGGGTAATCAATATAATAGCCCGGGCGAGACGAACCACCCCCCCCAGAGAATCACTTTTGAGAGCCTGCTTTAGTACCACTCGTTCCCTGAGTCCAATCCTTTTCCCCAGCAACAAGGCATAGAAGGTGGTCACTGTTATCAGCCCCAGACCTCCAATTTGGATCAGGACCAGTATAACCACATGGCCAAACGAGCTATAAAATGTTCCGGTATCAACAACCGTCATTCCCGTCACACATACGGCACTGGTGGCCGTGAAAACAGCATCCAGCAGGTTATTGTAATCACCGGATTTTAGTGCCCAAGGAAGGTAGAGAAACAGTGTGCCGACGAGAATAACCGCGATATACGTCAAGACTATCAACTGTGCCGGGGTTAATGTCCTCTTGGACTGCAACTGTCTTAACACGATAGGCCTCTCAATCAACTGTTGTTACCGGTGAGATAGGAAGCCGGTCCCGAGGCCCCCTATCCGACATAGTCAGCCTGCACCTACATCGAGGCAAACCTGTCCAGATGCTGAGTCAATCCGATACATATCAACACATCATCAGGATGGAGAACCTCTTCGCCGGGGGGAGCTACAATAAGTTCATCTCCTCTTTTGATAGCAATCACATTGACCCCGTATTTTACACGAAGGTTTGTTTGTTTCAAGGATTTTTGCACCAGAAAATGAGGCACCGTAACCTCTGAAAGACTGTATTTGTCAGAAATCGCGATATAATCCAGGAGATTGGCACTTACCAGGTAGTGGGCCAGCCTTTCCCCCATGTCCCTTTCGGGGTATACAATCTTATCTGCCCCCAGTCTTTCGAGTACCCGGCCATGCCGCTCATTTATGGCCTTGGCTACTACTTTTTTGACTCCCATTTCTTTAAGGGTTAGGGTAATCAGTATGCTGGCCTGGATGTCATTGCCGATGGCCACAATTACGACATCAAAGTTGCGAACTCCCAGACTCTCCAGTACTCTTTCTTCCTGGGCATCGGCTGTGATTCCATAGGTAACTTCATCTTTTAATTCATCTATGAGTTCTTCGTCCAGGTCTATAACCATAACATCATAACCCATCTTGTAGAGGGTCTGAGCAACACTGCTTCCAAACCGTCCCATACCAATCACTGCAAACTGCTTCTTCCTCAAGTTTCTGCCTCCCAATTAATAATGGCAGCAATAGCCCGTTTGAACTCTCGTGATATTAGGAAGATGATGCCTCAGAGCCGGGACATATCGGTACTATTTACGGTTAAGGCTTTGCTACTAACTGGTAAATTGCAAGTAAATCCCGGCAGTCAGTTTATGATGCCCAAGCGTAAATGCTGTTCTTTCAGAATCAAAAGGCACCGCTAGGGTGCCTTTTTTATTTTATCACTTTTTCTTTAACTCAAAGATTGTTTTTCGCCAGTTCAGCCAGTTCGGAGAAGGCCTGGGGGTCACTCACGGCCATTTCTGCCAGAACTTTACGGTTAATCTCAACTCCTGCCGTCCTTAAGCCGCAGATCATCCTGCTGTAGTTAATCCCGTTATTACGAGCCTCCGCATTTATGCGGGCGATCCAGAGTTTGCGGAAATCTCTTTTCCTTAGTCTTCGATGTGCATAGGCGTAGTTATAGCTCTTCAAAACCTGCTGGTTGGCAACACGAAATAGTTTGGACTTGCCTCCCCGATACCCTTTGGCCAGCTTGAGGATCTTTTTATGTCTTCTGCGGGTGGTTGTTCCGCGCTTTACTCTTGGCATAAGATCTTACAACCTCCTTTTTATTTGTAAGGGATCAGTCGTGCCACTTTGGCGGTATCGGCTTCGCTGGTATAACCACCCTTACGCAGTCTTCTCTTGCGTTTCGGGGTCTTGGAAGCCAAAAGGTGGCTGTGGAATGCACTAGCCCGCTTAATCTTACCCTTGCCGGTTTTCTTAAAACGCTTGGCGGCTCCGCGATGGGTCTTCATCTTAGGCATTTATGAAAAATCCTCCTTTAACTCGCATTATTGTTGGCGTCATTGGCGTTGTCACCCTTGGCAGCATCAAGTCTCGGAGCCAGTATCATCACCATATTACGCCCTTCAACTCTCGGCTCTCTCTCAACCAGAGCAATATTTTTCAGGTCTTCCGCCAGTTTATTACACAAGTCCTTTCCGAGATCAACGTGGGAAATCTCGCGTCCCTTAAACATAATCGTGACTTTCACCTTATCACCGGCATCCAAGAATTTGCGGGCGTTCCTGGACTTAACCAGAAAATCGTGATCCTCGATCCTGGTTCTCATCTTTACTTCTTTGACCGTGATGATCTTCTGTTTTTTTCGAGCCTCTTTATCCCGCTTACTCTGCTCATAACGGAATTTTCCGTAGTCCATCAAGCGGCAGACCGGCGGCTTGGCGCCAGGGGCAATCTCCACCAGGTCTAACCCCTTTTCCACGGCCATTTGCAGGGCTTCGCGAACGGGCACAATTCCAACCTGTTCCCCGTTTTCATCAACCACTCTGACTTCTCGTGCCCGGATTTCCTCATTGATTCTCCAGTCCTTGCTAATAAACAATCCACCTCCAAAAAACGAAAGCGGGCATACCCCGCTTTTCTCGAAGATATACTCCGCAGAAACTTGATTGGTCTACCCTATTGGCGATACCATAGGGTGAGAAGCGTGGGCCTCTACTTAGCATTATTAGACTTTGCTAAATTAGATTACCACATGGATTTACCGGTGTCAACCGGTGTCAGCCATGCTTCCAACAGTCAGTTCTTTTTTTTAACCTAATACTAAGGAGGTTACACATATGAAATGGCACACCGACTACCACTGGATGAACACCAGAAAAAAGAAAGAGTTTGTTAACATCACCGATCTGGTCCGCCAATCGGTAGAAGCCGCCGACATCCAGGAAGGCATGGTCCTCGTCAGCGCCATGCATATCACCTCTGGGGTTTTTGTCAATGACGAGGAGCCCGGGATTAAAAACGACTTCATGGAATGGGCTGAAACCCTGGCACCTTTCCGGATCGACTACCAGCATCACCGTACCGGCGAAACCAATGGCGATGCCCACTTGAAAAGCATCCTTTTCCACCACCAAGTTGTGGTACCGATCACCGCCGGCAAATTGGACCTGGGTCCCTGGCAGCAGATATTTTATGCGGAGTTTGACGGCCAGCGCCGCAAGCGTCTCCTGATCAAGGTCATGGGAGAATAACCCCTGAGTTATGTATGGCGGGAAACGGCTTCTGGGCCCTTCCCGGGTGGAGAGGGCCCAGGCAAAGCGGTCTTATCTCTCTCTTATTTCCCGGACCAGTTCGTTTATGAAATCAGCACTCCCCCGGCTGCCGATATCTCCTTCCCCGCGTTTCCGGACCGATACGGCGCGAGATTCAACCTCTTTATCCCCCACCACCAACATATACGGGATCTTCTGCATCTGGCCTTCCCTGATCTTATAGCCCATCTTTTCGCTGCGGGCATCAACATCCACTCTTATACCGACCTTTTTCATCTCCCGGGCCAGCTCGTTGGCATAATCATGGTGCCGTTCAGTTATGGGGATGATCCGGGCTTGAATTGGAGCCAGCCATACCGGAAAAGCTCCTGCGTAGTGTTCGGTCAGGATACCGATAAACCTCTCCATACTTCCGAAAACCACCCGGTGAATCATTACCGGCCGGTGTTTTTCACCGTCTTCCCCTATATAGGTGAGGTCAAACAGCTCCGGAAACTGGAAGTCAAGCTGAATGGTACCACACTGCCAGGTGCGGTCCAGAGAATCTTTCAGGTGAAAATCGATCTTGGGACCGTAAAAAGCCCCGTCACCCTCATTTATCTTATACTCCATGCCCTTATCATCCAGAGCCTGTTTAAGGACCTGGGTGGCCTTCTCCCAATCCTCATCGGAGCCCATGGCTTTTTCCGGTTTGGTGGAGACCTCCACATGATACGAAAAACCAAACTTGGTGTATACCTTGTCGATCAGTTCGATTACCCCGGTTATCTCGTCGATCATCTGCTCCGGCAGCATGAATATGTGAGCATCGTCCTGCGTAAAGGCCCTGACCCTCATCAACCCGTGCAATACACCCGACATCTCGTGGCGGTGGACCAACCCCATCTCCGCCAATCGTATCGGGAGTTCGCGGTAGCTGTGCAGGTTCTGTTTATAGACCAACAATGCTCCGGGACAGTTCATGGGTTTAACCGCAAAATCCGCATCATCTATCCTGGTGAAGTACATGTTTTCGCGATAGTGATCCCAGTGGCCGGAACGCTCCCACAGAGAACGTTCCAGGATGATAGGGGTTCTTATTTCCAGGTACCCCGCCTCGTCATGGACTTCGCGCCAGTATTTCTCCAGTTCATTGCGGATGATCATGCCCTTGGGCAAAAAGAAGGGAAACCCCGGACCTTCATCCAGAATTACAAACAGGCCCAGTTCCCGTCCCAGCTTGCGGTGGTCGCGTCTCTTCGCTTCTTCCAGTTTGTACAGGTAATCATCAAGCTCTTCTTTTTTGAAAAACGAAGTGCCATAGAGCCTCTGCAGCATCTTCTGCTTCTCATCACCACGCCAATAGGCTCCGGCGAGGTTCATCAGTCTGAAGGCTTTAATCCTGCCGGTGCTCGGGAGGTGGGGACCGGCACAGAGGTCTACGAATTCACCCTGGCGGTAAACACTGATAGTGGCGTCCTCGGGCAGGTCCTCGATCAGCTCAACCTTGTACTTCTCTCCCGCATCTTCAAACATCTTGCATGCTTCGGCACGGCTCAGCTCGCTGCGTAAAAGAGGATAGTCCTCTTTGATGATCCTGGTCATTTCCTGTTCAATCGCCGCCAGTTCCTCCGGCCCTATGGCTTCCGGGAAATCAAAGTCATAGTAGAATCCCTTTTCTATCGCCGGGCCAATGGCCAGGGCCGCATCAGGATACAACCTCTTTACTGCCTGAGCCATTACGTGGGCGGTTGTGTGACGGTATACCTCCAAGGCTTCCGGATCATTGGCAGTCAATATCTCCAGGTGACCATCCTCATTTAAGGCGGTGCCCACATCTATTAACCGCCCGTTGAAGCGGGCTGCTACAGCCTCCCGGGCGAGTCGGCCGCTTATCTGCTTGGCTATTTCCAGAGCCGTAATCCCGCGGGGATACTCTGTGATTGCACCGTCCTTTAAGCTGATTTTTATCATACCTCAATCCTCCCTACGGAAATAATACAATTATCGCAACCTGTATCAGTCCAATAAGAAAGCCCAGTACTCCCCCCAGGACTTCAATGAGCCTCAATTCCCTGGATGCCACTTCCCTAACCAGGCCCTCCAGCTGTATAACTTCAAAGGCCAGAATACGCTTCCTGACAATCTCGCTCACTCGAATCTCCTCGGTCAAATGTTGACCGGCGAATTCAGTCACTTGGGGCACCAGGTTCCGGCTCTCTCGCACCAGGATACCTTCAACCAAATCAGCCAAAACCCGAGCCAGGTTCTGGGGAATCAGCCGCGGCATAGCCTCCTCCAGCCTGTTCCTGACCTTTTCCGAGACGAGCTTAACCATCTTGTCCTGCATTTCAGGATCACTGAACTGGTTGACAAGATCATCAACCGACAGCAAGTCTCTCTCTACCACTTCTCCGATCTTGTTGGCTATTGCTTCCTGTCGCCGAGGGAGCAGCCCCTGAATCTCCAGACCAAGCATTCGGATCGGCTCCCGTGGGTGAAAAAGCATCTTGATGGCGACAACATTTGTCAGGTAGCCGATCATGGCGCTGATCAATGGTACGGCAAGTAAACGGAACAACTTACCACCTCTACTCCTGCCCCGTACCCTAAGAATATAACAAATCTTGTTTTATGCTGCAATTATACCGGATTTCAGAGAGATATTGTGTACAACGCCAGATTATCCGTCAATACATCTTGCCGGCAGAACTATCGCTTATTAGTAATAGTCTACCAAATAATAAGCCCTGCATCGGCATGCAGGGCTCACTGCTGCTATCATGTAGAGTATTCGTTTATTTGTTCATGTCCGGTTCCGGTTAAACCTGGGACAGGGCTCACCAGCAGGTATCAAAGACCGGAGCCATATTGGGGGATTCTTCAATGATCAGAACGCCGGTGCCCCAGGCATCTGTCACATCCCGGGCACATCAACACCCTTTCCTTAAAGACCCTTTTAATAATCTGGGCCGACCCTGTATCCGGTAGCTTGCCTGATGAGTGGAATATAATCCGCCTTGGTGCAACCGTGATCAGGACGCTGATAAGAATGTCATCCAGGTTATCACTGCTGCCGAGACCATCTTCCAGGTAAAGATCAATGAAATCATGTTCGATAACGCGGCCGTTTTCGTCCCAAAACTGAAAAACCCCGTTTTCCGCGAGGTATACATTGACTTCCGGGTTTTTGGGAGGCTGGGTCTCTACGAAATACTTCAAGAGCCGGATAAAGTCGTTATACTGTTTTTCACTCTTGTAGTCCTCGTAAGCCAAGTCGACAGCAAACCTTATCTCCCGCCAATACTCCTGTAGGCTGAAGTTCACCAATCCCTCAAGATTAAGGGTATCATGAGTCTCGAGGTGCTCAAGGATGCTATGAGAGATCTTGTTTCTACGCCCGAATTTCAACAACAGGTTAAGGCTTTCATTGTCAATACAGCGACGCAAAAAATGAACCGCTCTCTCCGCCAGTTCCACCTGTTCTTCCAACGGCAGCCGCTTACAGCTCCGTTCCACCTGTCTCCGAATAAGTTTCTTTTCCCAGTGATTGAGTATCGCTTCAGACAGGATCTCCGCTAACTGGTGTTTGAATATATAAATGATGTCCTCATCATGAAAAACCCCGCTGCAGGTAGAACCGTTCAGGGTTACCAGCAGCCGGTTAAACGGCTCCCCATTGATGATCTGGAATTCTAGCTGGAACCCTCGTTCTTTAAGCCAGTAAAAGCCGGTCTCAAGCTGCTCCATGATATGCTGGCAGCCATTTTGCATAACTAATTCCAGTGAATAGTGCATGGTAAAGCCCTCCGGGCATGATGTTTTATTATATGTCTCACGAAAACCGCATATACAACGCTCAACCTAAGAAAAAACACCCATATTCGCCGGTAAGAGCCGGAACAGTGAAATGAATCAGATTCAGTCAGATACGCTAACAACCAACCAGATTATTGCCCGAATTACCCCCAACAAAAAAGGTCCCCGAATTATTTCCGGGGAACCCTTCAGCCCATAGCACTGCAAGCCATTTATTCAGGAATTTTATATCAATCCTGAAGTCTCGCCAATATTCCCATTCAGGAAAAACTTTTGAAGTGCCTCCGGCGGCATTCTTTCGTAATACCGCTCAAACCTGTCCAGTTATTTATAGTACATACCTGCCAATTCCATGTCAGTTGTGAATGAAATGGTATACGTCAGAGTCTGGTTCTCATACTCGGCCTTGGCGACAACAACAGCATATTCCGTTTTCGATTTTTTGTCTGTATACCCGGCAACACGAATGTCTTTAACGCCCTTAAACAAACCGGCTTCATCAATATCCGCATAGACCTGCTCCAAGGTCGCATCAGTAAGTTCTTCCTTCATAGTAGAGGTACTCATTGCTAGCAGACCCTCACTGTCCTTGGCATTTACCAATTGAATGACTTCTTTCGCTGAAGACTCGACTTTCGCCTGATCAAACTTATCAGACAGTTCCGGGCCGCCACAGCCGGTTAAAACCACCAGACTCAAAACAGCAATCGCGGTCAATAGACTACCTTTCCTCTTCAACTGTTTTTCCTCCTTTGATGTAATATTTTCTGGAATTCCAGGAATAAAGAACTAAGGCCAAGGCCACTACCGCAAGTATTCCTTCAATCGTTGGAATGGAAAGCTTCAGGTAGTTGAAAAAAGGTATCGAGCCGTCAACAGCACCGTGAAGCAGAATTGCCAGAATTAAATAAGCAGCTCTTTTATCCCTCTGAAATCCGTTCCAGACCACAATGGTAAATGACACATGCAGGGTTACAGCTATGATCCGCTCGACAATTCCCCATGACAAATCCATCAAGGAATAGCCGGCCAGTATTGCCGGACCCAGAACCATCACGGCCTCTACTAAACCGTGTCCCAATCCAAATATTACGGGTTGAACTATGCTTGTTCGAGCCGGCTTCATAAAGAATTGTTTAAGTATAAATCTAAAGGATTCTTCCGCGATTCCGGCTGAAAGACCGATCAGAATTCCCGCCAGCAATGGGTGAAAAATCGCAAACATAGAAAACTCTGTAGTCGATTGCACCCATTTAAGGATTGGTATTCTGAGAATGGGCTGAGAGATTATGAAACATAATCCTCCCAGAGCAAACCAGAGCAAATGTCTCGGTATTGAAGCTTTCTTCACATAGTCTCCCAACATTAAGTATTCCTGCCTCCTGGGAGGCGAGCCAACTCTCCGTTCTAAATGATCTCCGATACCTCCTGGAGTAGACTTATCCGGTGTTGCCCAAGATTTCGGACTTTCCTGGACAAATAAATGGTGCGCGGTATAGGACTTGAACCTATGGCCCCCTCCGCGTCAAGGAGGTGCTCTTCCTCTGAGCTAACCGCGCACGTTTGGCCGGGGTCTTTCCTGAACACCCTTCACGTCAAGATTGTTCCTTTCTCAGACCCCCAACATTAAGTTTTCAGTAAACCCGTCACCAGTCTCCGGTAAAACACCGTGACCGTTAACATTTTTATAATATCATGAAAAGCAGAAAAATCAAGTCTGGAGAAACCTGACCCCGCCAAAATCCTCTGCTTCGCCCTCATGTAAGATGGTATTAAAAGAGTCATTCTATATTAATCGATTCCTTCGTATTCATGGTATGAAACCAATATTTTTTAATCTCCGGTCGTAAAAGATTTTCTGCGATTTGTTGCTCATTTAATACAAGATTCTGCTTTGGCAAATTATAGGCTGTCAATGGCGGCAGTGTGCTTGTAAAGGAGTGATCAGAATAATAGTAATCCTGCGCCGTAACAGTGTAGCCATATTTCTGTTTGCCTGTTGCCTTTTTGCAATCACCTCTGTAGTATATACACACGGCTTTCATCCGGATTTGGAGCAGTGGCAAAAGCGGGGGTTGGTTGTTACTTCAGTCGATACCAAACAAAAAGTAGTTGCCCTGACTTTTGATGATGGGCCTAATCCCGATGCAACAACGGAAGTTCTAGACCTGTTGCAAAAGTATGAGGCTCGCGTCACCTTTTTTGTGCTGGGCATGCACGCGGAGAAATATCCGGAACTGATTAAGAGCATCCAATACCATGGGCATGAAATCGGCAGTCACGGCTACACCCATAATGTCAGACAGTATAATAACCCGCAATTCGCGCGTTCTGATGTTCAGCGTAGTTTGCAGGTAATCACCTCAATATCCGGAATCCGTCCTCACCTTCTGCGGCCGCCTGGTGGCTTCTTGTCCCGCCAACTGGTCAGTTACTGCATTGACGAGCAGTTGACCATAGTCATCTGGAACTGGGACGCTGACTACAAGGATTGGAAGGCTGTAGACTCGTGCCTCTTGGCCAAACAGATCATCACCGGAGTCGAGCCTGGACAGATCATACTGCTCCATGATGGAGGAGAGAATCGCCAAGTGATGATTAACGCTCTCTCCCTGGCATTGCCGACATTATCCAGGATGGGCTACCGGTTTGTGACGGTCAGTGAGCTCTTAGCGCTGAAAAACCAGTAATAAAGGAAGCCTTCGAACAATAACCTTTTATAAAAGCCGTGGGGGTGAAAAATTTTGAGGCCAACCGTGGTCGGTTTTTACCATTTAACTACACGCGCCAGAATCCTCCTGTTAGCGGTTGCAGTCGTGTTTTTTACCGTCAGTTCAGTAATCTATGTCAATGCATACCACCGTCTCAAACCCATCTATGAAGTTGTGACCAAAGAGAAGGTAATTGCCCTGACCTTTGATATCAGTTGGGGCAACCAGACCCCGGAACCGGTTATAAATATACTGAAGGAACACGATATCCGCTCGACCTTTTTTCTCTCTGGTCCCTGGGCCAAACAGTACCCGGAAATACCCCGGCGTATCAAGAAGGACGGGCACGAGATCGCCAGTCATGGTTATCGACACGTAAATCTCAGCACCCTAAGCCGGGCTGAAATCAAACAGGAGATAATGAAAGCCCATGAGGCCCTCAAAGAGGTAACCGGAGTCAGCCCAAGCCTGATAAGAACTCCCAATGGTGACTATAACGATGAGGTGATCAAGGGAGCCGAGGAATGTGGGTACAAGGTTATACAGTGGAGCCTCGATTCTCTTGACTGGATGAACCCCGGTGCCAACACTATCGCCGAACGGGTAATCAAGCGAGCCAAACCGGGCGACATAGTCTTAATGCATGCCAGTGATACCTGTAAACAAACCACCGAAGCCCTGCCGGTTATTCTTAAGGAACTCAAAAAACAGGGTTACAAATTCGTAACCGTTTCAGAACTGCTAAAAAAAGGGGAGGCCAAGTAAGCCTCCCCTTTGGTCACCACAACATATAGAATCACAGTGCAGACCGGTTTCGTACAATTCTGATCAACTGACAGCCGTATTATTCGCTGTCGTTCGGTGCAATCTCCTGTCCTGTTATATTCTTAACTGTGTAGTCCCCGTCGGGTACAAATTGCGCCCCGAGATCCTCAAGCGGGGTATATGTAGCTCGGGCTGGAACATCCTCACTCAGTTCTTCGATGCGATAACTAACGGTGGTCAGGATGTGCCCATCCTCCATGCGAACATAGAATACATCCCCGACCTCTCCTTTGAATTCCTCGGGAAACAGCAATTCGGTCGCATAGAACTGCCCGCCTAGTTCCGCTTCTGTTGGCACCTGTATACCCTTCAATTCTCGAAAGTCACTGATGATAGTAGACTGACTGACCGTTGGCGGGTCCGGCGGAGGTGAAGCGTTTTTATCTCCCTCCGCTTTGTATAAATAGGCAACATAAGCCAGTAATGCCACAATCAATATCCACAACAGCACTCGCGGATTTCTAGTTCTGCTCAATCTTGGTCCCTCCTTTCTAAGACTCGCCATCCCATTCAATTGTTCAACGTGCACAATTCAAACTCCTGCCAGGCCTACTTCCTCTCCATTCTCTCATTATGCGGCGGTAAAGGCCCAAGCACGAAGGCTGTGGGGCTATGGGCATATAAGTTAACAAAAATAAAAAGGCCAGCCCCTAATGCGCTCAGACTGCTCAAATATCCATTTTGTCCATAATGTCCAGGACGGTGGTAAGAAAACCTTTAAGGTCTTCTCGGTCATTTATCCCTGCTCTGAAACTTATTTCAGGGAATTTGCCTTTAGAACAGACTTTTAAGGATACCTGGTAATAGGTTTCCTCCTTTCCTTCCTCCTCTTGTTGCCATTCATCTTCAAAGAGTTCAGGTTCATCCTCGGCATCTAATTCCAGGTCAGTCGGGGGCATTGGAAGACCGGATTCCCGCTCCCATTCGCAGTCTCTGATGATTTCCGTTACAATCCAGAGGATGTCTGAGTATTTCATATCAAGTTCCTGGCCCAGACGAATTATTTCGTTGGCCACCGGAGTTATCTTCAACAGATCTGAAAGGTTGACGGGATCCCCTTTTTCCCATTTGTCCCTCATCCTAACCACCTCCAATTCTCAACTGTACACGCATCAGTAAATTAGTATACCTGAAACCGAGTTTGCTGTCTACCAATACCCATCCTTCTACATTCTGCAATTATTGTTTCGGAAAACCGCCCCAGTGCTTGATGCCCAGGAATTGCTCCAACAAATCCGGTTTTCCACCTTAACCTATACTTCGCTACCAACAGGTTTTCAACCTTTCCTCAACCTGAGGAAAATTTTGGTCCAGCTGTTAAGGCCTACATCGCCACTCTTTATCTAATCATTAAAATGCCAATGAGTTCGGCATTAAAAACCCTTCAGTCTACAAATACTATAGTGAAAGGAGGTTCTGGCAGTGAAGGTCAACTGGCAGCACTTAGCCACTATCGCGGGAGTTTTGGCGTTATTGTTTATGCTGCTCTCTTCCCGGCAGGAGATTGAAATGCCCAAAAAGCCGAATCTTCCTGCTCCAAAATCACAGTGGTACTTAATAAACCGTGCCACCAACCAGGCTTCGAGCGCTTACACTGAACTTCCAGGTACCCCGGTATCGTCCAGCGGCCGTCCCTACTTTATTGGTGGAGTAGCGGTTCATCCGAAGGTTCCCGGGGGCGACCACCTTGACCCGATCATCCCATTTGGAACGGTCATTATGTTGGAAAACCCCAAAAGTATCACTATACAGGGACAGAAATTAAACGCCTTTACGGTAATCGATACCGGAGATGCTGACTGGAGCAGGTTTGGAGATTCCCCTTATTGGGTCGATTTTTACTTCGGAACCGGCAATTACTGGAACAACCGAGAAGCCCTCAACTACGGTCTGCGCAACATCGACTACTACTGGTATGAACCCTTTGAATGATAATATTGGGGCACCTCAATCTCATAACCGTCGGGGGTCACTACCTGACAGAGGCTGCCGTGGTAGTCTCGCTCCGGTATCGCTACAATATGATATCCCTTGCGAACCGGTTCAATTACCACCTGCAGCTGGTTTTCATGTTTGAGTATCTTTTTGATCACCGCTTCAAGAGCAATAATGGCCACTTCGTCACCGCTCTTAAAGGCTACGCCCATTGGTCCGGTATCATCAGTAAACCCCATGGTCGGGCTTAAATCAAACCAATAGGAACCCCCTCCTCGATAAACAAATACACGATGACGGTTATTCTCAATCAGCCGTGGGACATAGCAAAATCTACCGCTATTCCAGGCCTTACTGTGCCACAGGGGTATATAGATAGGACGCACCCATTTATCATTAATTTCCAGAGTTCGATAGCTGATGGTAGAACCTTTTTTCATAACCTCTTCAGCGGTATACGGGCATACCGGCGGAGTTTCAGGATGTATCACTTGAGGTGCCGGCGGTTCCAGAAAGGTCAAGCGGTCAGCAAGAGCCTGGTTTTCCGATCGCAAGCCGGCCAGCCGGTACTCGTAATAACAGATGGTCCCTAACAGCAGTATCAGGGTCAACAGAAGGCAGTAAAGTGAGTTTCTGTTCATGAAATCCCTCCACTACATCATAAAGAGCATGGGGGGAAAATATGACGAACAACCGGCATTAAAGGCTGTCAAACTCTGTAAGCAATACCTTGAATTGTGGCATCAGATAATCCCGGTTCCAGAACCGGATCGGGCTCAATTATTGGGATATATCCCAAGAGAGATGGACTATGCAGATACTGCATTGCAGGAGATGAAAAATGTCGGGGTAAATATCAAGCCGGTAGTAATAATGATTCTGCTGGCCTTGACTTTTGTGATCGGCTGGGCCTTATGGCCGGCAGATCACCAACCAAGGGAGACAAGTCTTAAGCAGGCCATCGAGTTGTGCTTGCCCACTGCCTTTCGCTGGTCATCCGATGCGCGCTTGACGTATGTGATCAGTACGGAAGCCGGGGAATATACCCCGGGCAGTCAGGGCCAAGACGGGCTCCGTTCCAACTGGAACATCATCTTTGTCAATGAGAAAACAGGACAAAACCTTCTGGTGGCTGTGCGTCAGGGTAGAATTGCATATACCAGAGAACTGCTGATGGCCTTTAAGGAGCCCATCGATCTTTCCCAGCTGAAACTGGATTCCTCCGACGCTGTCAAGCATTTGGCGGATAGCAAAAAACCACTGCCTGACAGAGTTCATTTCGAACTCATCAACCAGCTATCACCTGTTCTGCGGGTTTATCTGGTTGGCTCCAGCCGCAATTTGCAGATTGCCTGCATGGATGAGGCTACCGGTGAGGTCATCTCAAACTGGTGTGCTGCTGTAAACTAGAATCCGGTCATCTCCCTGCCAGTTGTAAACACAGATATCAGATAGAATCAGCTCGACCTGATCCTTAATCGGTTCAAAATCAGGAGATGATACCGGAACAGAATACTCAATTTCGAAAACGTGGACCGGCATGACCTGCCAGCAAAGCAGCTTAAGCTCTTCAAGCCCCTCTTCCAGAAACTGCATTTCCGCTACCGGTACCGAAAACGGAGTATTGCGGTAAGCATTGTCGCTCAGGTGGGCATGAATTCGATTAATGAACTCCAGGAGCTTTTGTTCTTTTTCGGGGGTCAGCACATATTGAAAAAGCATGTCGTATAGCGCCTGAGTTGCCACCAGCTTCGTGAGCGGAGGCATCACCAGATGATCTTCTTTGCCCAAATATCTCATGTTAAATAAGCCTTGCACTCGCATCACCTTTCGGGTTTATTTTGTAACACTTGGTAGTCTCGAATTCACTTCTACCTGATAAAAAGTCATAATCCGGACGATTGCCGGATCAATCCACTGTCATTTTATCAAAACCAGGCAACAATAGTATACGGGACTTATCAAGCATTAAAAAATGTCAGTGACGTACCCCGTCCGAAACCCTGGAAATCGGATAAAAAAACCCCCCGAATGGGGGGCTCTCTTGTTTATTTTGCCGGGTGGTTAAACTATGCTTCCATTTTTACGGGAGTGGATTGGCCTCGACCAAGGGCCGCCAGCAAGCCCAGTAAAACAACCAGGGCAATCAGGCCGTTTGTCAATCCCCCGGCTGCGGGCTTAACCGGAGCGGTCCGGAATACGTATATCACGCTGCCTTGAGCACCGTCAGGCTTGCCCAGGAAAGTGTCAACAGCTTCCACATTGGCCTTAAGGCTGTCTTTTATGGCACCTGCGGAACTCAGATCGACCAGACCGGCTGCCAGACTGACTTTGGCAGTTGAGGCTCCTTCGCCAATCTGAGCAACCCCGCTCTGCATCTTCTTCAGTCCGGGTACCACCTGACCGCTGACCCCTTGATAGAGCGCGTCGCTTCCATCCTTGATCGTTGCCATAGCAAACAGTATCGTTCCAGGTTTGCCTTCCAACAACACGGGAACAGGAGTGCCGTCAGCTTTGACGTCGCCAAGGCCTTGTACCACCTGATCCAGGCCGGCGCTGGTCCGGGCCAGAGAATCATTAACCTGTCCCAGTCCTGCCTTGACCGCTACCAACGATGCCGGGAAGTCCACCTGGCCCGCGGAAGTAGTAATCTGTCCACCTTTCTCCAGGGCACTCAGGTTGCCGGACAGGACATTTATCTTGGGTATTATCGCCTTCGATATCAGGTCGGCAGCCGGCCCGCTGCCAGCCAGTGACTTGAGGGTGTTTATATCGTTGTACAGGGAAGTTGTGGCCGAAGGTGTTTGACCGACATCCGCAGGGTTACCGATTACACCGTTCAAGCCGGCTACCAGTTGCTGCTGGGCATCCACTGCCGGTATGAGCTGCTTGTCAACGCTTGAACGCACCAAATCAATGGCGTCCTTAGCTCCGGGTGACCTTCCTCCAGCATCCTTCCCCTGAGCAGCGTTGAAGGTTGCAGGATCAAATCCTGGAGTTGCTATCCCCATCCGAATTTTGACCAGATTGCTGTACAACGAGTCAATTCCGGAACTTATCTGACGCAGGCCATTTATGACGGTCCCCTCGGCGCGTTCATTGCCCAGACCTTTCAATAACGTGTTGAAGCCGTAAAGGAGAGTATCAGGTTTTGACTCTGCACCGACTCCCTGCTCAATGGATTCAAACCCTGAATACAGCTTCTCAAAAGCTGTCTTTATGCCGCTCAAGGAGTCGGTCTGAGATGATTCAGGCAGTACGGGAATGATGGCAATGTCAAAGGAGTCCAGTTGAATATTTCTTCCGTCAGCTTCCAAAACAGCGTATTGTTTCGAGGGATAAGAAGGAGGAATGAGGGGGATGGTCCAACTTACAGTTGTTACTCCCTGAACATCCGTAACCACTCCCTCAGGGGATTCTCCTCCCACGCCGGGGGCGGTTACATTGTCAAAATACCGGTTGTCAAACTTCCAGCCTGACAGGGAAACGACATAGGGGGTAAAGATTACGGCTTCTTTGGAGACTGTTTCTCCCTGGTCATTCTGGAATTCAAGGACCTTCGGCGTACCAGTGGTGTTCTCCACTGTCACCACAATTTTGAGATGACCGCTTTTGCCCAGGAGTTCAGCCGGTTTCACCTGTTGCCCATCCAGGAAGTACTGGATGTCGATATTAACCGGGAACTTCATATCCTTTACTGCTGACTGGTCAAGGGTCGCCAGATAGTAAATGTCTTTTAATCCCTCAACCTGGGTGTTGATAGCAATTTGCCCGTCTTGAACAACCAACTTTTCTTTGCCGTAGAGATTGCGCAGTGAAGTCAGGCTGTAAGCGGACTTGTCAGTTACCTGGACCTGCCCTTCCCCGCTGATTCTCAGGTGATTCAGGACCTGAATTCCACTCACGTTTCCATTGGCATCAAAGGTTGTAAGAACGAGTTCATTGTCCTTAATTCCGGAGAGGTTTCCCCCGGCACTAAAAGCCGCGAGTGGATTTGCCGCCACCAGGAGCAGGCCTAGAATTACAGCGACAAGTTTGTGGATTCGGCAACGGTTTTTCAACCTCAGCTCCCTCCTTCCCTGGCGGCGCTTGCAACCGCCATTTTTAGGATAAACAGGCCCAAGACCAAGCCGACCAGCAGGGAAACTGCTGCGCCAACTGCGGCGGGTACTCCGGCACTTGCCAGAACTGTCGGGTCATTTTGATAGAGCGGGTAAACCGCGGCATACAGACCTCCCCAACCGATTAGAAGTCCGTCGAGCCGGAGACCGACAGCCGACAACAAGAGTGCCAGGAATAGCGAAACCGCGCTAACTACTGCTACATACCCCGTGTTGTACGGTGGCAGCGGAAAGGCTATAGCCAGCACAAAGATACCTGCCAGTCCAATTACGAGTCCGAGTAACATGCTTAACCCCATCTTGAAAAATTCGCCGTTTGGTCCCAGTGTGACGAAGAAAGCTAGTGCGATAGCCGCCAGGAAAAATGCTTGGGCTCCGAGCAGCCCTTGGAAATAGATGAATACGCCAAACAGTACTGCAGCGACTAATCCCATCAACAAGACCTTCTTCAAACAACCTCACCCCCAATAAAAAGTAATTTGACCCAGCCTTTCCCTGATATATTAATTTCTACCTAATATTATATTTTTCCTTCTTATGATCCTGTTGATTTTGTGGGGGTTGGCAGTAAGATTTGGTGAAGAAAGGTGTGATCTTCGGCCATCAACCTCATGCGCCTGTCAAGCAGCATGAGGTTGCGGAAACTATGCGGGGTTGCTGCATAACCGAGAGCCTAAGAGATGGCGTAAAACGTTGGATTGGTATCTAAAAGTCGGGGATTAACGGCGTGCACGAAAACTGACCAACTGGAACAGGGTCGGGACACTGGATCACCCCAAAAGCGACCCGGTTATTCAGGCTCGCTCCCTCCGAATTCGCGTTTGAAGGGGATAGCTTCCCATTCCTGATCCACTGACTTAATCAGCTCCGATATCTTACCTTCCGCCCGGCTTAGTTCCTCCTGACAACGGCGATACAGGCTGATGCCCTCCTGAAACAGTTCCAGAGATTTCTTGAGAGGCAGATCGCCTTCCTCCAGCTGTTTCACAATCTCCTGCAGCCGGTTATAGTCCTGTTCAAAGCTCATCACACCAGTCTCCTCTCCTTATTTCTCGGACCTCCACCTTGATTTCACCGTTGCGCACGGTAAGGTTGAGCAAAGAGCTTGGTTCCACCTGCTCGATAACCCGCACCACTTCCCCGTCTTCCGTGCGGGCTATAGCATAACCCCTTTCCAATACCTTGAGGGGGCTGATGGCATCCAGAGTCACCGCCAATTGTTTTAACGATGACGACCGGGTACTTAGAGTATTCATCATATGGTGCTGCAGGCCCTGCCGGAGATGCTGCAATTCCCGGCGGTGGGGTTCAAATAAGCAGTGCGGCTTTTTCCATATCCTTCTTTCTCTAAGGTAGTCCAGTTGGGCCCACTTCTGGCTGCAGTACCTCTCCATTATCCGCCGCAGACGAAGACCGGTGGTAATTAACTGCTCCTGATAAGCAAGCATATCCGGCACCGCCATCTGGCCGGCCTGGGTGGGCGTGGCGGCTCGGACATCAGCAGCAAAATCAGCCAGACTGAAGTCTATCTCATGACCAACTGCCGAAATAACCGGAATCCGCGACTGGGCGATGGCCCTTACCACTTTTTCGGTATTAAAAGCCCAGAGGTCCTCCAGAGAACCTCCGCCGCGGCCAACGATTATTACTTCCGGTTTCCCCCACTGGTTGAGGGCCTCCAGCGAACGGGCAATCTCATCCGGTGCCTCGGGACCCTGTACCGCAGCAGGAGCCACGACAATGTGACAGCCGGGATGCCGCTGTCGAACCACCCGGATGATATCCCTCAGTGCGGCTCCGTCACCGGAGGTTACCACCCCCAGGCAGTTGACGAAACGAGGAATAGGACGTTTGCGGCCTCGATCAAAAAGCCCTTCCTTTTCCAAGCGCTCCTTGAGCTGGGTCAATGATAAGAATAGACGGCCCAGGCCGTCCGGTTCCATTTCCTCCACATAATACTGGTAACGTCCGTATTTCTCGAATACGGATATATACCCGCGGGCAATCACCTTCAAACCGTCACCCGGCTTAAAGTCAACGCCTTTAGCCCGGTTGCGAAACATAACACAGGCGACACTGGCTGTTTCGTCCTTGAGATTAAAGTACATATGCCCCGACTTCTGGTAATAGCGGAAATCGGCGATCTCGCCTCTTACCCAGACATTCTGCAGCAGCCGGTCATTTTCAAGGACCGACCTCAGGTGAGCTGTCAATTCCGTTACCGAAAGAATTCGGTTGCCCGGTAACACCATTTCACCCATTTCTGCCTGCGGCTTTCACCAGATTGGAAAGCAGCATGGTGATCAGCATCGGACCCAAGCCTCCCGGTACCGGCAGCAGATATGGTCCGGCCTCCGACCTGAAATCATCGGTTATCACATTCCCACAGGTCTTGCCGTCTATCCAGTGGAAACCCGCATCGATAACCAGGGCGCCATCCTCAAACGCCGAGGAGGAGACTGAGCAAGGCTCACCCTTTTCCAGCACTACTACCTGATACACGGACATATCGATCCAGGGTTCCAGCTCACCAACGACCGTCACCGGATACTCACGCCCGATGAGCAGTGAGTTCAAGGGTTTGATCAGGTCCAGAGAATCTCCCACCAGCAGAACCCGGGGGCGGGGGGCTCGGACATAATCGTCTATTAAATGCAGGATGGCTGCGGATGCGCAGCTGGTGAATACCTGTTTCCCCAGGTACCCCAATCCCAGGTTCAGGGGATGGAATCCATCCACATCCTTGGATACCTCAATGGCCGCAATTACCTCATCCTGATCCACCCCCGGCGGCAGGGGGAGTTGAACCAGTATTCCGTGGACTTCCGGATCACTGTTAAGTTTGTTGACAAGAGCCACCACCTCGCCGGTGGTAGCCTCGGTCAAATGATGTATCTGGCACCGTCCCCCGATCTCCTCGGTGACGCGCTTTTTCATGTTGACATAGCGCTCGCTTTCCTGGTCGTTGCCCACCAGGACCACAGCCAGTACCGGGGTACGACTCAAACGCTCGACCTCTGCTTTTAATTCTTCTCTGATGCTTCGGGAAAGCTTCTGTCCGTCAATTATGGGCATGTTTCTTATTCCTCCATTTTCAACTGCCAGTCAACGGCATCTATCAGATTCCGTAACAGGTAAGCGGTAGTAACCGTGCCTACCCCGCCGGGAACCGGGGTTATGAAAGCGGCTCGTTTAGCGGCTTCTTCAAATTCAACATCTCCCACCAGCTTGCCGTCAACATAATTGATTCCCACGTCAATCACAATCGCGCCCGGCTTAATCCATTCACCCTTGACAAATGCGGGTCTCCCCACTGATGCCACCAGCACGTCGGCCCGCTCTACATGCTCCTTCAGGAGCCCTCTCTCACTGGTTCCGGAATGGCACACGGTTACAGTGCAGTCAAGGCCCGTCAGCATAAGGCTGGCCGGCTTGCCCACAATGTCGCTTCTTCCGAGAACAACCGCCTCCAGTCCCCGCAGTTTAGCTCCGGTGGCCTTTATCAAATGAATCGCGCTTAAGGCGGTACACGGCGCCAGCACCGGCCGGCCCAGGAACAGTCGTCCCAGGTTGTGCGGGGTCACACCTTCCACGTCTTTTTTATAGTTGATCGCCCACTGCAGAGCCCGGCCATCAATGTGCTTGGGCACCGGCATGTGAAGCATGATACCATGAACAGAAGGATCGCTGTTCATCGATTCGATTGTCCTGACCGCCTCGTCCTGTGACACGGTGTCAGGGAGGCTTACAAGCTCACTCTTAATCCCGACCTTCTCGGCGCTGCGCATCTGGGATGCCAGGTACGCCTGGGACGCCGGATCTTCACCGATTTGAATAGTCACCAGACGGGGATGTACACCTGCCCCTTTTAGGCGCTCCACATTATCTGATACGTATTCCAGGATGTCTTGAGCCGACCCTTTGCCGTATAGGATATTATTATTGTTCAAGACTAACCCCCATTTCCTGATCGTAGTAATAACATTTACGGGTCAACAAGGCACTACCTACAGCGTTATCGGTGCTGAGATTCGGTGGTGCCCAAAACAGCTTAATTCCTGAACCCCTTAGTCTTTCCTGCAGCCGCTCACGAATAAATCTATTGGCCATTACCCCTCCTGCCATGACCACCTTATCGAGGCCGTGTCTCCTGACGGCCATTCGTATCCCTTTTTCCAGGGTGTTGGCAATACACTTAAAAACCAGGTAGGCCACATTCTCCGGTGGTACTCCCTGCTCCAGCATTTTTACCGCCCGTGTTTCCGCACCGGAAAATGAAAAGCCCTGCTCATCCACCGCGGAAGGGATCGCGAGGCCGGTAGACAGAGGCTCGGCCATTTTCTCCATATATGGGCCCGACGGGAAAGGCAGGCCTAAAGCCACCCCCACCCGGTCAACCAGCTGACCGGCATGCAAATCCTTTGCCGCCAGGATTATGTCAATTTCGTATCGACCATGATCGCGCTTAACCAGGAGGATTTCTGAAGTCCCCCCAGAGAAATGAACCGCAATGAATTCCGGTTCGTCCAGGGGAAGGTTATGTACAGCCGCCTCAATATGTCCTTCCTGATGGCTGAACAAATACAGGGGATAATTCCCAACACTGGCCAGGCAGCGGCAGAGACCCAAACCGGCCAGGAACACAGGCATGTAGCTGTCAGGAAGCCGGCGCGGCCGGTCGCTGGCTCCCAAGGCCAGCAGTCGGTGTTTTTTCAACACCGGTACCAGGTTCTCCATCAATACCGGAAGATTGCGGGTATGTTCGAAATGGGCTTCAGACTGACGGAGACCCCTTTTCCCCGGTCCCACCTTTAACAGTATGCGCTCATCAGCCAAAACCTCTCCGGTTTCTCCAACCACCGCTACCGAGGTAGTGTAAGCGCTGGTGTCTACCCCGAGAAAGGCATTCAAGTCCCCACCTCCTTGATCCGGTCCAGGATGGCGTTTATAAAGGCGTGAGAATGGGCATCACCGTAGGTTTTGGCCAACTCTACGGCTTCATTTATAACCACCACCGGATGGACATCGCCACCGGCAAATAACATTTCATAAGTCGCCATTCTTAGGAGGGTTCTATCGACTGCAGCCATCCTCTCCAAAGGCCAGTAGGGAGAAAAGTGGGAAATCCGCTGGTCAATCTCCTGGAGATGCACCAGGGTCCCCTGGACTAGTTGGGCTATGAATTTCCGGTTCTCTTCTCTAATTGAGTAATCCTGATCGAGTTCCAGAAGAGCCTCCTTGGCATCAGCATTGACCAGGTCGACCGTGAACAGTATCTTGAACGCTGCGTCGCGGGCTTTCCGTCTGCTCAATCAATTTGCCTCCCTATTGTTTGCCGCGAAATTTTTTAATCCACTCATCAAAATCAACCTGTTCATCTACTGCTTTACCGATCAAAAAGCCTCCTATGATGCATAAAAATATAAAAAGAGTCTTCCAGACACCATAACTTATCACCATTATGCCGGCGATTAACCCCAGAAGCAGACCGATAGCCTTGCCGCGGTGGTTTTCCGCTATGTAAGAAATCATCTTATCCCACATGATTCATGCCTCCCTTCAACGCACCGCAGGCTTAGGAGCAAAGTCATCTACCTTTATCCTGACCTCCGCCACTTTCAGTCCGCCCACTTCCTCCAGGAGATTCGCAACCTTTTCTTGGACTACTGCAGTCATTTCGGGAATCTTGTAATCGGGATTGACCATTAAAGTCAGAGAAACCACCACTCCGTTCTTTCCGCTGGTTACCTCCGGCTTGATTTCTCGCACCCCTTCCACCTGCTTCACTGCTTTAAGTACAATCTGTTTAATGGCCGGCACAGTTATTATTACTTTACCTGCGATCGACTCCTGTACTACAACCTCGTTCTCCTCCCGGGATCTGAACAGCTGGATCAAAAGAATAAAACCTGCCAGGGCCAGAATTATCCCCACACTCCCGCTGAGGATGCGATTCTGGAACGTACCAAAGGCCTGGTCGATCCATTGCAGCGGTTCGGTATTGCCAAGAGCTAAAGCAATGATTACTGCCGATAAACCGATCAATAGCAGATTATACAGGGTCATAATAGACTTCCAAAAAGCCGACATCGTATCCCCCCTTAACATTGGATCGGTGTTAAACCCGGGTTACATATAACCGCCGATTGGGTTGGACCAAATGGCAGCAAGTGATAAAAAGCACAAAACCGAATAAACATCTCCCTCAAAATAGGACAACAACCCCTTGAACTTCAAGGGGTTGTTGGACGATTGCTTATTTTTCGGCCGACTCTTCCTCCACCTTGCCTTTCTTCATTGAAACCCCTACTACATGAATATTAACTGCAGTAACATTCAGGCCGGTCATGGTTTCTACCGCACTCTTGACCTGGTTCTGTACCGCCTTGGCTACAACCGGAATCGGGAAACCATACTCCACCACGATAAATGCTTCAATAGCGGTCTCGGTATCTCCCACTTCAACCTTAACACCCTTACTCAGGTTCTTGCGGCCGAGAATCTCAGTTAATCCGGCGGTGAGACTGCCGCTCATGGCGGCCACACCCTCAACCTCCACCGCAGCTAGACCTGCGATCGTAGAGACTACCTCTTCCGCTATACGTATCGCACCAATATCTGTATTGCTGCTTATCTTTTCTACAGAAACATTGCTATCCATTGTATCACCCCCTAAATCTGTACCTACATTCTATTAGAAATATTCACCATAGGCAACTAATAGTAATTTCCGACCTACTTGCGGTTAGTATCTATTCTTCTCGCGATAAAATTAGTGTATACCTCTCCGCGGCGGAAAAAGCTGTTGCCGAGCACCTGCTGGTGAAAAGGAATAGTGGTCTTGACACCCTCGATCAGATGTTCACCAAGAGCCCGGTCCATGCGTTCAATCGCTTGACTGCGGTCTGGAGCCCAAACAATAAGCTTTCCCAAAAGGCTGTCATAGTAAGGAAGTACAGTATAACCCGTATACAGATAACTGTCCACCCGAACTCCCGGTCCACCGGCCGGCAGGTAATTCACCACGGTACCAGCCGAAGGTATGAAATCCTGATTGGGGTCTTCCGCATTAATACGGCATTCAATGGCCCATCCGGACAGTTTCACCTCATCCTGAGGGATTTTCAGTTCCGACCCACCGGCAATTTTTATCTGTTCCTTGATCAGATCCACCCCGGTTACCATTTCGGTCACGGGATGTTCCACCTGGATTCTGGTATTAACCTCTATGAAATAACAGTTTTTATGCCTGTCCACCAGAAACTCTACTGTGCCGGCACTGCAGTATTCCGTAGCTTCGGCCACCTTGAGGGCCATCTGTCCCATCCGCGCCCGGAGTTCCTCGTCCACAAACGGCGACGGGGATTCCTCCAGCAGTTTTTGGTTGCGCCTCTGGATCGAACAGTCCCTTTCTCCCAGGTGAATAAGGTTGCCATGTTCATCACCCAGGACCTGTATCTCAATGTGACGGGGTTCTTCTATGTATTTCTCTATATACACCTTACCGTCGCCGAAAGCTGCCTGGGCCTCATACTGGACAACCTCCAGCGTCCTCTCCAGTTCCTTGCGGTTGTGAACCAGGCGCATCCCCTTGCCGCCGCCCCCGGCCGCCGCTTTGAGCAGAACCGGATACTCGATCTCATCTGCCACCCGGAGGGCTGTCTTTACATCACTGACCCCTCCTTGACTCCCCGGAACCACTGGTATTCCGGTTCTGCCGGCCAACTCCCGGGCGGCTATCTTGTCTCCCATGGTCTTGATTGTATGAGGAGAGGGGCCAATAAACTTGACCCCATGGGTGGAACACATCTCGGCGAAATATGCATTCTCGGCCAAAAACCCGTAACCGGGGTGAATCGCCTGGCAGCCGGTGTTAATGGCAGCACTTATTATATTGGAAATGTTAAGGTAACTCTGGCCCGCCGGTGCTTCACCTATGCAAACCGCCTGATCTGCCATCCTTACGTGCAGGGAACTGGCATCGGCCTTGCTGTAGACCGCCACGGTGGTAATCCCTAACTCCTTGCAGGCGCGGATAATCCTTACTGCGATTTCACCGCGATTGGCAACAAGAATCTTGGAGATCAAATCGTCACCCCTATTCCTTGGCAATTAAAAACATGACCTGCCCATATTCAACCGGTTGGGCATTATCCACCAGAATTTCTACAATCCTTCCCCTGACCTCGGATTTAATCTCATTCATCAACTTCATCGCTTCGACTATGCAGAGGGTCTGTCCAGCCTCCACATAGCTCCCCACCTCTACGAAAGGAGGGGAATCCGGGGAAGGGCTCCGGTAAAAGGTTCCTACCATGGGAGCAACTACCTGCACCAAATCCTCCTCCGGTATGGCCTCGGCTGCATTCTGGTTTTTGTCGGCAGGCCTCGCCCCCGGCCTGGTTCGCCGTCCCTTAGCGGGTTCAGTTCCCGGTCTCATCTCCTTGCGCAGATTAATTCTGAACTCAGGTCCTTCGTACTCCAGTTCGGCCAGGCTGGTCTCATCCAACAACATAATTAATTCTCTTATTTGCTCTACATTCATGTCCTCGTTCCCCTTATTCAGTCTGATTCCTTTGGGAGCCGGTTTTGTCGGCGGTGCGGCCGGCTCAGGCTTCTTCTCCTGCTCGGAGGGGGCTGCCGGCTCCACTCCTTGGGCCCTGTTGTTCCGGTATTCAAAGAACTTGCGGGCTATCTGGGGAAACAGCGCATAGGTCAAAATATCTTCATCACTTTGGGCTAATCCCGCTGACTCCTCCCGGGCTTTTTCCCAACCGGGGTTGAGGAGATCGGCAGGACGAACCGTTATAATCTCCTCATCGCCGATGATTTTCTTTCTGATCTCATCCCTGATGGGCACGGTCGGTTTCCCGTAGAATCCCCGCACGTAGTCTTTTACCTCTTTCGGGCACATTTTATAACGTTCCCCAGCCAGCACGTTAAACACCGCTTGATTGCCCACAATCTGGCTGGTAGGTGTCACCAGCGGAGGGTACCCCAGATCTTCTCGGACCCGCGGAATCTCCTCCAAAACTTCGTTAAGCTTGTGAGCCGCTTTCTGTTCCTCCAGCTGGGAGACAAAATTGGTTATCATCCCGCCGGGAACCTGATGTTCAAACACCTTCATGTCGTTAATCCGGGTTACACCACGTTCAAAACCCTTTTTCTTGCGGATATCCTCGAAATATGCAGCCACCTCAAATAAGTCGTGGATATCCAGGCCTGTATCCCATGGCGTACCCTGCAGGGCTCGAACTATCGTTTCTACCGGGGGCTGGGATGAACCAAAGGCCAGCGGCACACTGGCGGTATCAACAATATCAACGCCGGCTTCGGCCGCTTTTAAGCAGGCCCCGACAGCCAACCCCCCTATATAATGGGTATGAAGCTGTATAGGAATATTAATGCGTGCTTTCAGGGCCTTGATCAGTTCGTAGGCTTGATATGGGCCGAGAAGTCCGGCCATATCTTTGATGCACAGGCTGTCGGCGCCCATATCCTCCAGGCGGAGCCCGGCTTCCACGAAATACTCCATGGTATGTACCGGGCTGATGGTATACACCACGCATGCCTGCACGTGCTTGTCAACCTTCTTGACTGCCTGAATGGGGACTTCCAGGTTGCGGATATCATTCAGCGCATCAAAGATGCGGAAAATATCGATACCGTTATAGGCAGCCTGTTCGACAAACCTCTCCACTATATCATCCGGGTAATGAGAATAACCCACCAGTGATTGTCCGCGCAGCAGCATCTGCAGCCTGGTCTTGGTAATGTTGGCCCGGATCACCCTGAGTCTTTCCCAGGGGTCCTCGTTAAGAAAGCGGATCGCTACGTCAAAAGTAGCTCCACCCCAGACTTCCAGGGAATGATATCCCACATCATCGATCTTTTTCAGAATCGGCTGCATGTCTTCCAGGCTCATCCTGGTAGCCCAGAGGCTCTGATGTCCATCACGAAGTGAAGTATCTGTTATTTTAATTCGATTCAATAGGTCGCCCTCCCCATGAATGCTATTTTGATTGCTTATCAACCTGGTACTATCATCAAAAATCAACTCAGGCCGCAGCCTGAGCGATAAAAATGCCGATCGTTGAAGCACAATTTAATTATAGGCATATAAAGTCTGTAATTCAACAGATTCGGCACATGTATACAATATGCTTGCTTCGCTCATGGGGATACTCACCAGGTGAAGAACCCTGTTCCCGGATCCCGGTTTCATCTCTGCAGCACCTTGCCAACGGATGAACCCGCGGTTTGTCCAGCCGTTTTTATTCTCGGTTAATAAGGCTTACCTGACGGCTGTCCATCTTCAAAACCCCGGCCACCTGGCTCTTGATCTGTTCTTCCTCAGCTTCATCCAACGCGGGGCCGGATACTATCACCGACGCAACCGAGTCCTGAATAATAACCACCCCTTCCTTGAACCCCCGCGCCTTTAAAAGTCCTTCGGCTTTTAATTCCATTTCCATGGCATTGGTAATAGTCAAAAGCCTGTTCATTGCCGACTGTTTAGAGGTATCATCGGTGTTGGGATTGTTGATTATCTCCTGCAGTAATTCCAGCTGCTGACTTCTTACCTTTTCCCTCTGCAGGCGGAAATGAGGGTAAAAAGAGCCTTCCGACTCTTCAGGCAACTGGCCGGCAGCGGTTACTGAAGGAAGTTCTGCAGGCGGCTCCGTTTTGATTGACTCCGTTCTCCACTCGGCCAACTGCCAGCAGCCGATTCCTACCAACGCCACCGCCACCAGAGCAGCGATAAGCACCTTATGGCGCAATTGGAATATCACTTAATACCCCCTCCTCTCTCCATGGGAAGCACTGTAACCCGCGAAGCCGGAATTCCGAGCAGTCCGGTAACGGCTTGGGATAGACTTTCTTCCACTGCAGGATTAGCCGCTCCTTCAGCAATCACCAGAACCCCAACCACCTCCGGCGCTTTGCTCTCTTCCAAAACCGGCGAATTGTTGGACAGTACCAGCTGCCGGTCGCTGCTCTGCTCGGTTATATTACGAGTGGTGCCGCTCTGGTCTTTCTCCTGGGTTTGCCGGGTTTCCACTCTCTCATTGGTAGCGTAAACTTTAATACCTTGAGATTTCAGGGTTAATTTGACCTGCACCGCGCCAACCCCGCTGATCCGGGATAACACCTGGGATAAATCCTTTTCCAGGGCGGTGCTCTCATGCCCCGGGAGGGGGAGGGATTGCTGTCCCTGTGGTGTAGACGATGGTGACGGAGCGGGACTGGTCGGCCACAGGATCAGGGCGATACCTATGATGGCCAGGATCGCCGCTACCGCCTTTATCTGGGAGCTTTTCCAGGGTTTCTCCCTGACCCTCTGTAACCAGAATGCAGATGGCAACATGGTCATTCCCCCTTGAACTTTATTACTACCTGGTCCTCGTTAAGCCCATAAAGGTTTTTCATCATGCTGGTAAGCTTCTTGACGATGATTTCCCGCTCCTGGTTCTGCTGCTCCCGAGAAGAAAACGCGGTTACGGAGTCCGCCTCCGGAACCGTTGAAATGGGAACAATGACCATTTCAATCCCGGATAGCTTACCCTCTCCGGAAGTCATGATTACCCTGGTTTGTAAATCCCCAATCCCCGGAACTAAAATCGCGGTGCTGCTGATCTGCTGTTCGATCTTTTCCCTGATAAGTTCACTGCCGACCTTTTGAATATCACGGTTCACTTCCCTGCCGACTTCCTGGTAATCACCGCTCTCCTCATATTCCCAGGGCAGGTCCCAGGCTCCGGCCTGCATAGCCCTCCCGGAAAAAAAGACTGCCAGGATAGGGTTAAGGATGGCCAGTATTACAAACAGACCGATAGCAAACCGGACAAAAGGGCGTACGCTGCTGTCCGGAAGTAAGATCTCCAGAAAACTGGCGATCACTACTATTACCAGCAGGTTTTTGACAATAGTTACCAGGACCTCCACCATATCACCTCACCCGATTGTTTCCAAGGCCGCTGCTCTATACCGTGTCCCGGCAGCACCAGGCGCCGGTTTGGTAACAGCAGCTGCGGTTACCGCAGTAGTATTACGCTGTTTCCGGTACTTACCAGTATGGCTACCAGGACAAAGAACATAAGACCCACCGCCGCTACCGCGGCCAGTACCAGGAGCAGATGATTTCCCATCACCTCGAGAACCTGGCTTATTCTGCTGTCGCCCAGGGGTTCGACCACAGCGGAACTCACTTTATAAATCAAAGCGATGACCCCAATCTTTATAACCGGGAAGATAAAAATACCAAAAATAGTCAGGAGTCCCATGATGCCCACTGCCTGTTTTAACAAGACCACGTAACCGGCAGCAGTTTCCAGGGCATCCGCCAGGTAACCCCCGATAATTGGAAAGAAGGTATCGGTTACGAACTTGCCTGTCCTCAGGGTGATGGCATCCATCACCGATCCATAAATCGAACGCAGGGTAAGAATGCCGACAAAAAAGGTCAGCATAAGTCCCATGATAGCTTCAGCCAGGGTATAGAGCAGCTTGCCCAACCGCTCCAGTTTGATGGTATCAGTCAGTTGTTCAGCCAGATTCAGTATTGCCGACAAGGCTATCAGTGGAAATACAATCAACCCGATCCCCCGGGCAAAGGCGGTACAGGCAGCCATCATTAACGGGAAAATGGCACCGGCGGTGTGTATATGACCCAATCCGGTAACGAGAACCATCATCTGGGGTAATACCGCGGTCATCAAGTCGCTCATAGACTCAATCGCTACCTGGCCGATTCGTATGACATATTTGAATGAACCCAGGGCAATTGCAGAAATCGCCAGGAAACAGGCCATGCTTGATATCTTGGCTACCCCCTGATCAAAGGAGGACTGGAGGTTTACCAGCAGGGCCGATATAACCGTCAGGATCAGGATCTTACCCAACAACTGGCCGTTGGCCAACACTTCCCGAAAAAAGTACTTCCATAGATCTCCGACAATCTTTTTGGGGTTGAAGTCCCACTGCCCCGTCATGAAGTCGTTGATCCACTCCCGGGCTGATCGGTGTTCCAGGTAACCGCTGATTTCCCCATCAATGCTGGTCTTAAATTGTTCCATTTCCTGCAGATCCAGCTTGTCGATGGTTTCCTGCCAGGATAGGAAATTCTCCACAGGCTTATCCTCTTCTGCCCGGGCGTTTCCAGACCACACGGCCAGGATAACGGTCAGCGCGGCCAGCCAGCAAAGAAGTCGTTTCAACCCCTCACCCCTATCTGGGCATAATCTCCATGAGTGACTCCAGAATGGCTATCATTATGGGCAAGGCCAGCACGGCTATTATTATCTTGGCCCCGAACTCCACTTTTTTGGCCACGGCCACCTCTCCGGAATCGCGACAGATAGCAGCTCCAAATTCGGCCAGATAGGCCACTCCCAGAATCTTGAGCACTGTTCCCAGGAAAAAGTAGTTGGCTTCGGCTCGGTGTGATAGTTCGGTCACAACCGCCACAATGGTTGACAGCTTGTCGATTACGAAAAGGAAGATGACAGTGGCGAAAGTCAGGCTTAAAAGGACGGCCAATACCGGCTTTTCCTGCCGTATAATAAGCAGAAATATGGTCGCTACCAGACCCAAACCTACTATTTGTGCAATCTCCACAAGCGCACCTACAGGTTAAAGACTGCCCGAACCACTGTGAACAACTGGTTTAATAGCTGCACAACCAGGATCAAAACCACTACCACCCCGGCCAGTGTCAACATCTGGGCCTGCTCTTCCTTTTCCGCATTCTTCAGGACTATCCCCAGTATGGAGATCAGGATACCTATACCGGCAATGGTAAAAATTATATCGGTATTCAAGCCTATCCCCCCGTCAAACCATCAGGATACTGATTATCAATCCCACCAGGAAGCCCCCATAGCTCCAAAGTTTTTTCTCACTATCTTCCTGCCGGCGCGACTTCTCCTCCTGTATTTTCAACTCCGCACCGGCCTGTCGCAGCATCCTGATCTGATCCGAAGCGTCGGATACCCCGATACGCGTCCCGATTAACCCGATGACCGCCAGATCTTCAGCGGTAAAAACCTGCTGTTTACACAGGTGGTTGATCCCTCGATTCCAGGCCTCCCGGGCCGGTGCTGACAGGTCCTCCCGCAGGGAACTGCTGATCGTTTCAAAAAAACCCTTGACCGGCTCCGATGATATGTTGGCAGTACGGCGGAGAGCCTCTTCCAACGGATTCCGGGCATAAGCGATTTCCTTCTCCAGAAAATCAATTGCCATCCGCATCTGCCTGATGGCCCGCGTGCGATGGGTTAATTGAAATGCTTTCTGCAGCCCGATCCACCCGGTTACTGAGACGATAAGACTGACGCCAATTATTTTGGTCAGCATATTTACCCCCCGTTTGTCCCAATGGAATAACCTTCTCTATCGTTCCCGGGCCTTTTCGGCGAGACAGAACCACAACCAGCCGAAAACCCTGCTGCTTAAACATCTCCTGTATAACCGGCCGCCGCCGTAAATCCTCCAGAGAACTGGCATGGGCGGTAGCTATAATCCTCACCCCGGCATTGAGACACTCCTCTATGGCCTCGGTATCCTCACGACGGCCAATCTCATCGGTGATGAGAAGCTGGGGTGAGAGGGCCCGAATGGCCATCACTATTCCCAAGGCCTTGGGACACCCTTCCAGGACATCGGTCCGGGGACCCACATCCAGCTGGGGCTTCCCATGGAAGCACCCGGCAATCTCAGAACGCTCGTCAATTATCACCACATGCAGGTTTTGGGACAGCCGGCGGGCCAGGTCTCGTAAAACCGTAGTTTTACCACATCGGGGGGGAGAAATTATTAGGGTGTTGTAAGGCAGTCCCTGCTCATCAAGGATCTTCCCCGCCAACTGGTCACCGCAACCCGGAACTTCCCGGGCAATTCTGATGGCTAAGCCCGAGAACTCCTTCATGGATCTGATCTGACCGCTTTCCACAATGGTCTTACCGGCCAGTCCCACTCGATGTCCTCCCAATATGGTTATGAACCCCCGCCTTAACTCTTCTTCCAGGGCATAGATTGAGTTGCCGCTGATGGCTGCCAGGGTTCTGGTTATATCATCCTCCTGCACCACGTAACCTTCCTCAGCCCACCCGGTCGGCTTCCCTGAACCGGTTAAGAAAATCTCACTGTTCATCAGGCGGAGGCAAAGCGGTTTACCCAGGCGGAGGCGAATCTCCTCCAACTGATTTTGATAGGAAGGAGACAGGCTGCTCAGGAGTTCCTTAACAGCCGGTGCAAGGTACGGAATTATTTGGGCTTGCAGTTTCTCCGGTACATCCTGACTTTTACTCATAGGACCACCCCTCGCTTTAAAAGATATATTGGTAGTCCCGGCAATTTATGCACGAATAGCTTTCTAAAGGCGCGGGCATAATTCGCAGGCGATCAGGATAACAAACCATGCAGACAACGAAGTGTTGGGGGGAATTAGCGGCCGGTTTTTGTTGCCAACCCAAGGTCTGCGGTTAATTCCAGTGAGCGGACGTTGGGTCCGAATTGCGCAGCACCCGGCGAAGGTGGAAGGTGGAAAGCAGCCGAGCGACAGGAGGTCGCGAGCCCGTTTTTGAGACATGGAGGTCGAATAAACGGGGTGCTGCTTTCCACCGGAACCTGAGCAGTTGGTGCTGCCAATGCAGGACCCTGGGAGCGAGCGGAATTTACCGCAGGCCGCCGCAGGAGGTATCCGAAAACTACCCCGCACTAACCAGTCTGACCATCACAATAGAGGGCAGTAACCCTCTCCCTATAATTGCAGGCGTTTTACCTTTTTGGCGATGATGGTCTCCAGGTTGCCCCGTCTCTGGAGGGGCCCCTCCACCACCAGCGGGCCGGTCTGAGGGGAGAATATACAGTCGCCGTACCTCTGGTAAACGTCCTCAAAAACCGTTACATCCACCAGGCCGAACTCGTCCTCCAGCGACATAAAAACTGTTACCCTCCCGCTGCGGGTAGGAGGTCGATGGGGGCGAAAAAGCAGTCCCGCCAGCTTGATCCATTTCCCCTCCGTCTGAGTGGAAAGCTCACCAACGCTGGTAAACCCTCCGGCGGCCAGTTCATTCCTGATCCGGGCCATAAAATGTTCCCCGGTGGTAATATCCAGGATCTCAGACTCCAGATGGTGTTTCTCCAGCAGAGAAAAATCAGGAATCTTCAGGTTCTCATCTCCGCTTATCGAAAACAGGGCCTCCTCCCTCCGATCATAATCCTTTTTGCGCTGCAGACAGCCGGGGAGCAGAGCCAACAACCGGCGGCGGTTTTGATCAAAAACCTCGAGAGCACCGCACTTGATAAGGTTCTGAAGTTCAGTCACGTTTAAATCGCTCCTGACTGCCAGGTCCGTCAGAGAGGTAAACGGCCTGTTCTCCAAAATGCTTTTCAGACCATTAAGGCTCAGCCCCTTAACCCGAGAGAGCGAGATGCGGATGGAAGGCGGATTCCGGAGGGCCTCAAAGCTCTCTCCGCTAAGGTTGATATGCGGCGGCAGTATTTTTATCCCCCTCCTCCGGGCTTCCCCACAGATGATACGGGGTGGGTAATAGCCCATCGGCTGGTTGCTCAGGACCGCAGCATAAAACTCCGCCGGATAATGGCGCAGCAGGTAGGCAGTTTTGAAGCTGGTGGTGGCAAAGGCGGCTGCATGCCCCTCACAGAAACCGTAGCTGGCGTAACCGGCGATACAGGAGAAGATGGTCCGCGCCAGTTCAGGGTCAAAACCGTTGGCCACCGCTTTGGTCACAAAAATCTCTCCGATTTCCTCCATGGCCTGATAAGAACGGGCATGGGTCATAACCCGGCGCAGCTTATCCGCCTCTCCGGGAGAAAAATTGGCGACGGCGGTGGCTATTTCAATAACCTGCTCCTGAAAGAGGATCACGCCGTAGGTTTTGGCCAGTATGGGCTCGAGGACAGGATGAAGATAGGTCACCGCCTCCAGCCCCTGCCGCCGGGCAATATACGGTTCCACCATATTTCCCTTTATGGGGCCCGGCCTGATTAACGCCATGCTGGCCACCACATCCTCCATTACACAGGCCCCCAAACGGGCTTGCAGGGAACGCTGTGCCGGGCTTTCCAGCTGAAATACCCCTATGGTTTTCCCGCTGTTAATCAACCGGTAGGTTTCGGGATCATCCAGCGGTATCCTGTCGTAATCCAGAGAGCCGCCATTACGGCGGATGGAAGCCACGGCATCTTCTACTGCGGACATGGTGCGCAGGGACAGCAGGTCCAGTTTGATCAGCCCCAGATCCTCCACATCATCCTTGTCAAACTGGGTTATCACCATCCCCTTGGCGGCCTGCTGCAGAGGGGTCAGCTCGTTAAGGGGTTCCCGGCTGATAACCAGCCCTCCCAGATGTGTTCCCAGGAAACGCGGAAATCCGGCCACCTTCTCGCAGAGATCCAGCAGCAGCTCAAACCTCTTTCTGTCCAATCCGCTGTCCCGCAGCTCGGGGAGCCGGGGCAAAACATCTTTTATCTGGTCGGCATGAATATGGGGCAGCCTCTTGGCCAGGCTGTCAAGTTCCGCCGCGGGGAGCCCCAGAGCCTTGCCAATATCCCGTAAAGCCGACCGGGCGCGAAAGGTATTGTAGGTGCAGACGCTGGCCACCTTATCCCGGCCGTATCTCCGGTAAACGTACTCCGCTACCTGATCACGGTAGCGGGCATCAAAATCCAGGTCAATATCAGGTTTCTCCCCTCTCTCCAGGCTCATAAACCGCTCAAAAAGCAGTTCCCTCTCCATGGCATCCACCTCGGTTAAACCCAGGCAGTAAGCCACTACCGAATTGGCGGCCGAACCCCGCCCGGCGTGGCGAATCCCCTGGGAACGGGCATATTTCACAATATCCCATACTACCAGGAAGTAATCGGTATACCCCAGGGTGTTGATTACAGCCAGTTCATGCTCCAGCCGCTCCTGCAGGGCCGTACTTATCCCCTCATATCGTTGATATGCTCCCTGATAGACAAGCTCCCGGAGCAGGGATTCCGCTTTCTGCCCCGGCGGCAGATCAAAGTTGGGAAAATGCGGGGTACTGAGATCCAGAGCCGGTTCACATCTCTCCGCAATCCGCCAGGTGTTGGCCAGTGCTTCGGGGTATTCCTTAAAAAGGAGCTCCATCTCCCGGGGCGTCTTCAAGTAATTCTCGGCATTAAGCGGCCGGTCAGGGTGTATGCCATCAACCCGGGTCAGGGTCCTTACGCAGCTCAAGATATCATGAACCATAAAATCATCCGGGGAAGCATAGTGAACATTATTGGTGACCACCAGCCCTACTCCCAATTTACGGGCCAGCCGTTCCAGGTTGGCGTTAAGCTGAACATTCCCCGGCAGGTAGCTGTCCTGCATCTCCAGGTAAAAATCCCGGGAACCCCAAATATCAAGATAAGTCAGAGCGGCCCGGTAAGCCCGAGAGTAATTGCCGCGCAGGAGGTGGTAAGAAATTTCGCCCCGGCGGCATCCGGACAGAGCAATGAGGCCATCCCCATGTCTTTTAAGGTTCTGGAGTGAAACCCGGGGGTGCCGGCGGGGGTGTTCCAGGTGGGCGGCAGTCAGCATGCGGCACAGGTTCCTGTATCCTTCCGGGTTGCGGGCCAGGAGGGTGAGATGGTGTCCATTTTCAAGGGTTACCTCCACCCCCTGAATCGGTTTAATCCCGGCCTTCTGCGCCTGGGCGCTGAACTTGACCGCCCCGCACAGGTTGTCGTGATCGGTCAGGGCCAGTGCCGGCATGTCGAGCTCCGCAGCCCTTCTGACCAGCTTCTCTATAGAACTCCCTCCATCCAGGAAAGAAAAAGCACTATGGACATGAAGGTGGATAAACAAGGCCCAACCCCTCCCTTCAAAAAGTGCCAAGGGGACGGTTCTCTTGACACCAAGATTTGCCGATAAGCATAATCACATATTCACCGGCTTGCGAGTGAGCGACATTGTGACGAGCCGTTACATCCCCCAACGAAGTTTTTCTGAATCCAGGGCGGGGCTATTTCGCCACGGATGGCGAAATACCGGCATCGGCATGGATGCCGCATATGCCGGCTGTCCCCTTGGCACCTTAATCACAGATGGTGTCAGAAGAACCGTCCCCCTGACACCCTGACACCCTGACACCCTAATCATATATTTTGTAGAGGTTCCATGATTTTTGCTCCTGGTCGAAGAAAACCTCCCACACCCTGTTCCCTTCCAGCTGCAGACGGTAAAACAGCTTCACAGCCTCCCCTTCCCACCATTTCCCGACATCATACCAGCGGTCCAGGATCATCGTGACCCGCACCCATCGCCTTTGCCAGTAAATCTTCAGGGGTTTGCCGGGTTCCCCCTCCAGTACCCGGAGCGGGAGATTTACCAACTTGCTCACCGGGATGCCTCCCCAAAACGCCAGGGATCCCATAAGGATAACACCTGCTCCCGGCGGTCGATCGCAATTCCCACATGAACTGCTCCCGGGATCTTGGCTGCCAGGCCCTCCACCGTCCCTTTCAACTCCTGGTGAGGCCTAGTTGACCTTTTATCCAGCGCGAACAGATCCTGTTCGGTCAGGCTCCATCGGTATAAAGAGGAAACCTCCAGCGTCATGCTGAGAATTGGCCCGGTAAGGGGTAGGTTTTTAAGCAGAATACCAAGTATCTCGCGCAATCTTCTTTCCTCTCCCGCTCCCCGCGACACCCGGCGCTCCGCCCGGCAGTTTCCCCCTTCCAATTCGGCCTGCAGAGCCACCTGGCGGCAGTTCATCCCCCGCTCCCGCAGGGCGGAGGCGATTATCCGTGCCCCTTCTTCCAACCTTTTTTCCAGAGGCCCCAGCTCGTAAACGCCCCGGTCAAAGCTAAAATGGCAGCTCAATTTTTCCGGAGGATACAATCCCAAGAGCGGGGTGCTGTCCCGCCCCCGGCGGTGCTGATAAACCGTATACCCATCCGGGCCGAGTATCTTCAAAAGCTCCTGCAGGGATAATGAATCCAGCTCACCAAAGCGGGTAAACCCTAGAGAACCCAGTTTTTCCACCACCCGGAACGGTAAAAGCCAGTCCAGAACCAGCGGTACCCGGGCCAGAAAATCCTTCTCCCCGCCGGGTTCAACTACCCGGCAGCAGAAACCCGGGACTTGGGCCTGATTCTTCCCATAAGGAACCCTGGTCGCCAGCCGGGCCAGGAACTTATTTGCGCCTATCCCTATTACTACTGGACCCCATCCTTGAGCCTGAAACCACTGGCCCAGTTTCTCCATCTCCCATGACACTCTACCACCGCTGAGATCCAGGAAGCACTCCTGCTCATCCAGGGGCTCGATTAGGGGAGAAATCCCGGCCAGTACCTGCAGGCAATCTTCCTGTGCCGCCCGATGAGCTGAATGGTCATACTCCACAAAGAAGGCCTCCGGACAGTGCCTCCGGGCCTGGTTGAGAGGCAGCCCTACCAGGGAGTGGTCTTCTATTTCCCGGGTAATACCAATCACCTTGCCCTCCCGGAAAACAGCCACCGGCTGCCGGTACAGGCGGGGATTTTCCTTGATAGTTACCGAAGCCAAGAAATAAGGGAGAAACAGACAGCCAACCCTTTTCATCAGACCATCACCCAAACATATGTTCGTATATACATTCTAGGATGTTAGTCGGGAAGCTGTCAAATGGCAAGTGCAGGCTACAGAGGAGGTAAAAGGAGCAAGGCAGAGGAAAGATTCGCCTTGCGGCATCAGTATGTAATAGGCAAATAGAGGCCGACAGAAAATTAAGGAATTTAGTGATTTCATACCTCCTTCAATTCAATCTGTTGAAGCAACCGTGTCATTCGAAAATAGTTCCGTGCCGCTTCAATATCTTCTTTTTGAAAATCCTTTATTTTCCCATTAGTTATTTTATAATCGATTCTTATAGTCGGGTTCATTCCCAATGCAAAAGGAACAACGTCTTTAAGATAATCCCGAAACGCACGTTGCCGGGTCCTGTTATCTTGCGCATATCCTTCTAACATTTCTGGAAATAATGGGTCAGGAGATTTCAATTTAGTAAAACCAGATTTTCCTGGCCTTATCACATTTTGTTTACACAATTCTGTATATCGCGTTACATCAAAACCTGTCTTAATCAATTTGTAACCGTGTTCCAGCGTCCGTAACCGGAATTGATTGAAATGTTGCTTTTCATCGAACTCAACAATAAAACTATATGGTTCTTTAAACCAAATATCGGCTCGTGCATATCCGACTGGCTGAAAACTGATTGTCCTACCAGCAAGAACAGATCCTAATTCCCATTTTTCATCGACAAGCGCCGAATAAACCCTGCAAACAATGTCCCAATAATTACCCAATGCCTTAGCATCAGGGAAGTTTGGTATCCACGAACAATCCTTTTCAAGCTCGAACCGTGCTTCTATTCCATGATAATCTTCCAGGAGCTCTTTTACACAGATTGCTAACTGCAATAGTTTGCCCAAGTTATTTTGTCTCCTTAAATTTATCGTTAAATAACTTTCTTGGAAGTTAAGAGGTTAATTCTATGTTTTTCAAGTCCTGCATTAGAAAGGCATATCCGAATCGAAGACACAGTGACATAGTATATTTGCTCAACAATTACTGCGGTTACTCATCGGCGGGATAACGATAGTGGCCGACTATCTCCCATCTAAGGAGGGCATTTTCCTCACGAGCCAGGCCGGCGTTGTGGATCACCAGCGGTATACCGTCCCGGGTGGTGCGGTCGCTTATTATGCCGCAGTGGTCGCGGCCGTCGGGGAAGCGCCAGTAAACGACATCGCCCCATCTCCACTCATCAAGGTGCCCTTTTACCTCCAGGGTCAGTGATTCCCCGTAGGTCTTGAAGAACTGTATCTGGTTGGGGACCCGGCGGTGATCAATGTTGGGATCGGGTTCATCAAGGCCCCATCTGCGGGGGTACTTATCAAAGTTGTTCTTCATATCTTCATGGATCAGTTGCTGCAGGTCAATCCCGGCGTTGCGGAAAGCCCTTACAACTACATCGGTGCAGGCTCCCCGGTCGGGGGGAACATCCCCGCCGGGGTATTCAATCCTCACGTAAGATGCGTCATAGCGCGTGCCCTGCTGGGCCTCCCGGCGCGCTCCCAGAAGGATCAGATCCGGCACCTGTCTCTCTTCCTCCGGGATGGCCTCCACGGGAGATTCCCCTATAAACTCGGGGGGGATAGGCAAACTCAAACCCGTATTGCCCCCGGTTATAAAATACCATCCCGCCAACAATCCCAGGCAGGCCGTCAAAAACAGCAAAAGAATCAGTATGCGGGTCCCCGCCTCACTGCGCCCGAGGTTTTGGTCAATTTCTGGTTTTTTCAAAATTCTATCTCCTATCCCGGTTAAAAGAACCAAGCCACCTTGTCATCTGCATCTTCAAAATCAAAGCCTATACCCAGCCGCGCATCTTAACTGCCTGCGCCACCCGGTTTATGGAGATGATATAGGCGGCATCGCGCATGTATATGTTGTTATTGCGGGCCATTTCGCTGACCGCTTTGAAGGCCGATGTCATCTTGACATCAAGTTTTTCCAGCACCTCATCCTTCTCCCAGTAGTAATTGGTATTGGACTGTACCTGCTCAAAATAACTGCAGGTTACGCCGCCCGCATTGGCCAAAAAGTCAGGGATAACGAAAATACCGCTGTTGCGGATAACCTCATCCGCCTCTTTGTTAACCGGGCCGTTGGCTCCTTCAGCAATAATCTTGACCTGTTTACTGATTTTACCTACATTGTCCATATTGATCTGATTCTCTATAGCAGCGGGGATCAGGATATCTACATCCTTTTCAATCCACGCACCGGCCGGCTCTACCCGGCATCCATAATCACGGGCTTTGTCCTTGTCAATACTACCAAAGGAATCGGTCATGCCGGCCAGTAACCTGGCATCGAGTCCGGATTCCTTATAGTAGGTGTAAGCCTTTTTGTCATTATTATCCCAACAGCAGACGGCTACCACCGTACCGCCAAGTTCCTGGTATAACCGGGCCGCATACCGAGCGACATTTCCAAACCCCTGAATGCTGGCAGTAGTATCCTCCGGTCTGATACCCATCTCCTTCAGGGCCTCCCGCAGGGTGTAGACAACCCCATACCCGGTGGCTTCAGTTCGACCCAGTGAACCGCCCATCCCTACGGGTTTCCCGGTAATAAAGCCCGGGTACCTTCCACCATAAATAGACTCAAACTCGTCCAGCATCCACAGCATATGTTTGGCATTGGTCATAACATCAGGCGCCGGTACATCGGTAAAGGGTCCCATATCCCTGGCCAGCTGCCTGACATAACCCCGGCACAGCCTCTCCTGTTCAGTCTCGGTAAGGTTGCGTGGATCACAGATAATTCCGCCCTTTCCCCCGCCCAGGGGTATATCAACTACCGCACATTTCCAGGTCATCCACATGGCCAGGGCCCGCACTGTATCAACCGTCTCTTGAGGATGGAATCTGATTCCGCCTTTAGCAGGTCCCCGGGCACTGTTGTGCTGGATGCGGTAACCATTGAATATTCTGGTGCTGCCGTCATCCATGCGTACCGGAATGGTGAAATGGTATTCCTTCATGGGTTGACGGAGCAATTGCCTGGTAGCATCATCCAGGCCGATCATCTCCGCTACCCTGTCAAACTGGGCCTGAGCATTTTCATATGGGTTATACGAACCTTTAACCACCACATCTTTCCTCCCTACATTAATAAGTAACGAGACAAGCCTAAACTGAATTATAAACTAGAACAAACCCATTTCCTATATTACCTGACACGATTATTAAAATTTTTGAAACCGGTTTCCATTTAACCTGGTTTCGCAACCGTAGGCACGATACCTTTTGTTAATATCTGACATACATAATGGCTCAACATTCCGGTTGACTGCAGCTATGAACAAACTGAAGCAGACCGGTTCTGGTACCAAGGGAAGCATGGTGAGCAGCAACCCGGTGAAGATACCGGTGTATTCTGATAGGTGCGGTCCGGGATACGGAAGGGTAATATATCAAGATCGATATCTATCTTGGAAGGAGCTTCCATTGCTCAGACAATTCAGCGAAGAGTTTTCTGGTCTTGTCAGGACTATCAAAATTTACAATCGTATAGCTGTCGTTGGTCAGGATGTATATGAACGGTCCCTTATTGGAGTGGATATACAGTCGTCCCTTCCCCAGGTCCTGCAGGAGGAAGTGCCCTTTACGGATGTCCCCGAAGGCATACCCATTGGTTCGGCTCTTAATGGCAGGTATCGAATCCTCCATACGAATATCCGTGACCTCTTTGATATCTATTCGGGTTGAATATATGCCACCGATCCTAATCCAGTGTCCTTCAATCCCCACGGTAGACTCCCGGTTGCCGTAGACGATTCCTGCCACCACGACAGCGAACACCAACAGATATGCGGCCAGAATCAGGACAGTGGTATTAGTTCTCCTCCCTGACTCCCCGGGTGTTTTATCCGGAACATACTTCTGAGCCCTGATTATCACGTATCCCAACACTGCTGTAAACAGTATCCAGGATCCCGTCTGCGCAAAATGATTACCCAGATATTTGCCTATATTCCCCCCTGCCAGTATGGAAGCTAGGGCAAACATACCGTTGCCGATAAACTTCTCGATACCTTTTTCCGACATCACCCTGCGGTCCTCGGCACTCGATGTATTGTAGCCGGCAATAAGCCAGGACATCTTAAAATACTTAATCATGATGCCCAAAGCGACTATTATGAGAACTGCTAGCCAGTCAACAAAGAGATCCATATCGAAACTCCTCTAGTCGGTATTGCGTGTCCTGCTCCAACGCTGCCATTAACCTCCAGCCGATTTAACTCCAATTCCTGGCAGTTTTTTGCCTTGATTGCTGAGCTAAGGGGCTTGATCGCAAAAACCCCGGATTAATTCGTGTCCGGGGTTAACACTTTGATAGAATGTCCGCAGGTTTCCGTACCTTCCCTGCCTGGGAGTCAGCGATTCCTCGCTGTACCCTGCGGACGCTCTATTTTTCCAGAGAATAAATATTATTTAGCTGCTGTGGTATGTGCACAACCGTAAGGCACAATACTATTATACCATTGAAATTGGCCGTATCAAGCTGTGATTCCAAAGGGGACGTATCAAAATTAAGGTGGCTAACCCCTGCATAATTTATTTCCTAACCTTATGTAGTTGAATAACCGACTGGGATTACTGCTAGCATCAGGTAGTGAACCGGTGGTATGACCGGATTTACTGTGCCTGAAGTAATCTTCCCATGGGTATCACAGGTACAACTCCGCCTGGCGATCGCGATCATGCGGTGTTTTTCTAATGCCAGGTTTTTGTCGGTCTGTATCCTTATAGCCAATGACTGTCGAAACCGAGTCAGTCGTGATATATTAATGAAGTCAGCCGAGTGAGAAAGGGAAAACAAATGGAATTCTTATTGACCGCAGCAGAACTGGTAATCAACCTGGACCAGCATCTAACCGATATTATTCAGAGCTATAGGGAGTGGGCTCTCCTGCTCATCTTCCTAACGGTCTTCTGCGAAACAGGGTTGGTAGTAACCCCTTTTTTACCGGGCGATTCCCTGCTGTTTGTTATTGGCGCCCTGGGAGCCAGTGGTGATATCAACCTGCTGTTGTTCGCAGTTGTCATAACCGTTGCAGCCGTTAGCGGCAATATGCTGAACTATCACATCGGCAGTTTTGTGGGCCCGCGGATTTTTGTTAAAGAAGACAGCCGGTTTTTCAACCGTGAACAACTGCTTAAAGCCAGGGACTTCTACGATAAACATGGCGGCAAAGCCGTTGTCATCAGCAGATTCCTTCCGATATTGCGCACCTTTGTTCCTTTTGTAGCCGGAATTGGCCGCATGAATTACGGGAGATTCTTTCTCTACAATCTGGTAGGAGGAATCCTATGGGTAGCAGTGTTTTTTACAGGTGGCTTCTTTTTTGGCAATATACCTATCGTTCGCAACAACTTAAGCTTAATTATCCTGGGCATCATCGTCATCACAGTCGTACCGGCCTTAATCACCATAGTCTACAACAGCCGTTCTCGCAGGAAAGAAGATTATTCCTGAAATAATCCGGGCCAGGGCTTGATGCCAATGTATGGTATCATCGAGGATATCGTCCCAACCCTTATTTTTGTGCGGCAAAGTACCTGGTGATTCGAAAATAATCAGTTGTGGGGGTTGCTAAACATCGTTATTTATTCCAGCCAACTTTTCTATTGCTTTTGATATTTCCATTAATTGTTTATGAGTTTTGCAGACGAGGACCAGTATAGATATTGGTATTACTACCGCAATGCCAAAACCAATCAAATACAGCAGCACTAATAAGAGTTCCCAATTCCCTATGGTTCCTATTACTTCCATGATAATACCTCCCACTCCACAATTCACCTATCACGTTAATACATTACACTATTGGCTTATTTTTGTAATTAATTCTATTATAATAATAATAATAATATGATTAGGAAACCATGGTGTGCGGAATGGTTCAGTATGGAGCGCTCATAACCAAATACTTTTTGGGGAGGAAGGTAGATGAAAAGAGTAAGAAACCTCGTTGTTGTGGTCATGTCGCTGGTGCTGGTGTTTAGCATGTGCATGGTCGCGGGTGCTGCAGAAACCTACGTTACCTTGGACAGCGCCCAAGCGGTGGTCAAGGGCCTGGACTATGACGGGAACAATACCGTTTACGATGAGAAAACTGATTATATTGTCAATCTCGGGGAGGGTTCCACCGCCACCTATACAGTACCCTCCGGCGTCAGCGGCACCTATGATATCTATCTGGAGGTGTCACGCGGGTTTGTCGGATTTGGAACTACACCGTTCAGCATTTCCGTAAATGATGGCCAGGCGGTAGTACCGATAATCGAATACGGTTTCTGCCAGAAACCTGACTACTCTGATAGATACGACCGGGGTGTGTTCCCGGCCCTGAAAAATGTAGCTCTTAAAGCAGGGGACACGATAACCGTCACCACCCTGCCCGGTTTTAAGTTATCCACCTATAAACAATCATTCCTTCCCTGTCTCGGGGATGTCCGCCTGTATCCGGCCGGGGCCAAGGTAGCCGTTGGTTACAACGGTGTCATCCCCAAGGAAGAAAAGGTCGACCCCAATGATCCCCTTTCCGGTTTGGAAATTATCTGGCTTGGCTCCTCCGTATCATACGGACAGAGCGCCCAGGGTTATTCTATGGCCGATTATCTGGAGGAAAAACATCCGGCTTTGGTCAGCTACAAATATACGGTCTCCGCAACCACTCTGGTTGACGACAACCCCACCTCTTATATTTCCAGAATGAAAGCGATACCCACTGACCTGCGCCCGGACCTTTTCATTGTACAGCTGTCTACCAATGATGCAATGTTTAACAAGCCTTTCGGCGCTCTGAGCAGCAGTAAGAATATTGAGGACTTTGACACCCAAACCATCTATGGCGCTATGGAATACATAATCGCCTACGCGTCGAAAACCTGGAATTGCCCGGTTGTGTTCTACTCCGGCACCTATTATGATTCCGCGACCTATTCCAATGATGGCACCTATTACGGGCGGATGGTTGAGGCCATGTTGGATATTCAGAAAAAATGGGGTATATTCGTCATAGATCTTTACAACAATCCAGAGATGACCGCGATTTACAATACCGAAGAGTACAAAACCTACATGGCTGATGGTGTGCATCCCAACGCCCATGGCTATTCCGCCTGGTGGGGACCGGTTTTTGAGAAGGAACTAACCGCCTTCTTAACCGCGAACCGACAGACGGAAACTGCAGAGGAACCGGCGGCCGCCGATGAACTGGATGATATACCGAAAACCGGCAGTAACATGACCTTCTGGTGGATACTACTGGCAGCATCCGTCCTCGCAACCATGGCTCTGACCTTTAATATCAGGAAAACCGAGAGAGGTTGAGCATCATCGGCCAAAATCCATAACAAATAAAAAAATGAGCAGTGGGTTTTCATTCACTGCTCTTTCCTTGAAAGGTGTGAACGGATGAAGGACAGAAATGCGGAACCGATACCTAACAGCAAATCAATAATAATCACTGCGGCTATTTGTCTGTTCTTTCTGTCAGCCACCGTTCTGTTTGGAAACTACGTTCAAAACCTGCGGGAAGCAAAAACCTTTACCGACTTAACAAATACCAAGAAGAAGCCCGCCAGTCATGACTATGTAACCGCTTCCGACGGGAAGCGAATCCTGGAAGAGTATGCAGAGCTGTACAATACTAACCAGGATTTTATCGGGTGGCTTGAAATTGAAGGCACCGTTATCAACTACCCCGTGATGTATACCCCCCATGACGAGGAATACTACCTTAATCGAGATTTCTATGGAAAAAGTTCTTCCAATGGAACCCTTTTTGTTGACGCGGATTGTACTTTTAATCCGGTTAGTGACAACATCATCATTTACGGCCACAACAAGTCAAACGGCTCCATGTTCAGTGGTCTCCTGAACTACAGGGATAAGGATTTTTACCGGAATAACAGGATAATCCGCTTTGATACCATTTACGGCAAAGGCAGCTATGAAATCATCGCGGTATTCTACAGCCGTGTGTACAGGAAATCGGACAACGTGTTTAAGTTCTATAATTTCATCGATGCCGCCAGCAAGGAGGAGTTTGACACGTTTATCCGGAACATCAAAGCCCTGTCAATTCACGATACCGGTGTCGAGGCTGAATACGGCGACAAATTAATCACCCTCTGCACATGTACCAATGACGGCAATAATGGCCGTTTTGTGCTGGTAGCAAAAAAGGTGGCGTATGAACCATTCAACCCGAATCCCTAAACAAATAAGTACGTCAATCCGGCAAAACTTTAGTACATACCAACAACGGCACCCCATTAATATCTGCTGGTAAATTCTCCTGTGTCCCCTGCGATAGTTATTCATTAATTGCCTATGCCTGCTCCGAAGGTTCGTGGCTGCATCCTGGTCAAAGGGTCATTGGGCCGCGCCCGACGCTGTCCGTTACTGTCCAGACTGCCCAGCAATCTCCCCTGAACATAGGCTCTTTTAAGCACCTCAGCCGCTTTGTTATTATTGCCTGTTATTTTATGTTCTTTGAATTGTTGACATATATATCTATAATTTGCAGGAACATCTTGTGTCAAGCAGAATATTCTGTTTATTGCTGAATTCTTGCGCCTTTCATTATCGATTGGCGAAAAGCCGGCCGAAGGAGTGATTGTATTGCTGCGGCATCAAGAACAAGTGCCCTCGTTGCCTGTTCCTGCGCTGGATAACCTTTGGGATTTTTTGAATTGGATTAAACCAATTGTAAACGATGAAGAATTCCGAGCAAGTGAAGAAGCCTTAAACGAGTTTTTAAGGCCGGGCGGAGATGGAGAAAAACTGCAGAGAAAACTAATAGAGGTATCCAGGGAACTTGACACCAGCTGGCTGCCGCCGTTTTGGAACGATATGTACCTGGAGTACCGCGGTGAATTGGTATGCAACAAGAACTATTATGCGGTTTTTGATAATACCGGTTTGAAACCGCAGTACACGGTGTCAACTTTGGCCGCCAGGTTGATACATGAGTTGATGAATGCCTATGTTGAAATAAGTTTGAAGACCTTCAGTCCGGATTTTTCCAAGGAGCGGCCGCTGTGCATGGATCAATACAACCGTATTTTCAAAGCAGTAAGATTACCCCGATTAACAAAAGATGTTTACAAAACTTATCCCTTTGATAAACACCACCATATCATTGTTTATTACAGAAACAACATCTTCAAGGTGACGACCTCCGATGCCCAGGGAAATATCCTGCCGGCAGATATGCTGGCTTCCAAGATTCAAAGCATAATTGATGCAGGTATTGAAGACAGGGGCAACGATGTGGGGGTATTGACTACTGCCGACCGGGATAATGCTGCCCGGCTCCATGACGCAATTGAAACCGACAGCACCAACAGGAATAGTTTGGAAACCATAAATACTGCTGTTTTTGTCCTCTGTATTGATCCGGTCGCAAAAAATCTGAAAGATTTTCAGAAAAAGGTGCTTCTCTCTGATGGCAGGAACCGTTATTTTGATAAGAATTGTCAAATTATTATCACCGAAAACCTTGATATAGCTATAAACAATGAACACACCGGGGCGGATGCGATTCCGTGGTTTAGTATCTTCAACCGGGCACTTGACAATATCATTCGTGATGGTGGGAGGGATAGGATTATTTTAATGAATGCATCGTTGCCTGAGGAGCTTGAATGGAATCTATCCGATGAAATTAAGTGTTGCCTGCAGGAGCAATTAAAAAAGCACCGGGCGTTTGCTGACAACATTTATGTCGATAATTTGATACTCGATAACTGCGGACGAAATTCCATCAGGAAATTGAAGATGAGTCCGGACGCCTTTTTTCATATTGCACTGCAGATTGCTCAGTATAAGACTTTCGGAAAATTAAGAAGTACATATGAATCTGTTGCTATAAGGTATTTCAAAGACTGCAGAACAGAATGTGCCCGGGCGGTTAATGAAGAGGTATCCAAACTGGCCATGGAGGTTTGTTCAGGAAACCGTTCCCGGGACAGGCTCCGAGAGCTGATCATTAACGCGCAAAATGCTCATATGGAGAGGATAAAAAAGTGTCAAACCGGGTTAGGAATTGAAAGGCATCTGTTTGTTCTTTATAAGCTGTATGAGAAATATGGAGACGAGCTGGGGATTCATAATCCACCTAAGCTTTATGACTCACCGGGTTACAGGCATTTGACCCATGATTTTTTCAGCACCAGTGGTGTCAGTTTCGAAAACATCAGCCTGTTTGGATTTGGCCCGGTTGTAGAGGACGGCTATGGAATTGGGTATGTCATAAATGACGAAAAAATCAATGTCTCTATTTCAACCCAAATGAGGAACAAAGACAAAGCCGTGGAACTGCTGACCAACTTAAACGAGGCATTTCTGATAATTTTGTCTGTCATGTCCTCTCCATCCGGCAGTAAATAAGAATAATGAGTTCTATATTAATCGCAACAGCAGACCTTGTGGGCCGGGCTGTCACCTGCCTAATCCCCTGAGGATTGCCCGGTCTTGACCTGCAGATCCTGCCCGTCACAGGTTATGATCACCGTTCCATCCCGGTCGGTACGGAGTATTCGTGCTGCCTGTCCCGCCAGACGGGATATGGTCTCCTCATGGGGGTGCCCGTAATCATTGTCCTTCCCACAGGATATTACTGCATAAACCGGACTTACCGCCTCCAGGAACTCTTCCGAGGTCGAATAACGGCTGCCATGATGTCCTACTTTGAGCACATCCGCCTCCAGGTCCGCCCCGGAGGCGATCATTTCCTCCTCCGACTCAAAGCCGGCATCCCCGGTCAGCAAAATGCTACAGTTTATGTAAGTTATTTTGATAACGGCCGAGTACTGATTGAGGTCTTTATAGTCGCTGCTGCCAGGGGCCAGGAATTCAATCTGCAGCCCCGGATCGTCCAAAACGATCAATCCGGCTCTGGCCGGGGTGACCTTGAGATTACGAGCTTTTATCGCCGTCAGCACATCTTCATAAGTACGTGTATTATGGGCAACCCGGGGCATATAAACCTTTTCCACCTCAAAAGCTTCGATTACATCATCCAACCCTCCAATGTGATCCTCATGAGGGTGAGTTCCTACCAGGTAATGAATCCTCTTAATACCTGTGCGCTCAAGGTATTTTACCACCACAGGCCCATCGGCGTTGTTGCCCCCATCTACCAGCATCACTCTCTGGTCGGGCAGTACCACCAAAATGCTGTCAGCCTGCCCCACATCCAGGAAATGGACGCTCAATTCCGAGGCCGATGGTTGAGAATCAACCGCCGGGGACCGAACCTCGTCAACCGCGCTTTCACCCGACTTCCCGGGAGGTGCCTGCACCTGCGGCGTTTCAATCCCGCATCCCCATAACGTTACCGCCAGCATTACTGCGACCAAGCCAAGAACTATGATTCGTTTCATTCGCCACACCTAATCCTCAAAGACTTCTTCCATCAGCTGCTTTACCTTCTGTACCCGGGCCCGCGTAGCCTCATGGTCGATTTCAACCGTTATCCGGATGACATCTCCCTCTCGAACCTCCCCGGGCAGGAGTTTGCGAGGCAGGTTGAAGATTTTGTCTTCACCCTCAACGCATGCCCATTCGCCTTCCAGTCTGTCGATGATGTACACACTACCTCTCCTTCCTACCACCGGCGGAAAAACGCTCTTCACATGATACGTTTCACCCGCCCGGGCTTCTTCCCCCTATCAACTTTATGATATAAAGGAGAGATTGGCAAACGTCACCCTCACTGCCGGTTAATGGCTGACTTTATCTCCCGGACCAGTTCTCCGGCCCTATCGAAGGAATCACCTATTATCAGGCGCATAAGGGCGCTGCCCACCACCACCCCGTCACAGAGGGGGGCCAGATTTCTGGCGGTGTTGGCATTCCCCACCCCGAAGCCAATAACCAGGGGCAGATCGGTACATTTACGGATGGTGCCGGTAAGACTCGCCAGGTCAGTATTTATCTCCTCACGTTCTCCGGTAATCCCGGTAACGGAAACACAGTAGACAAAACCGCGGGCGCGGGCACAGATGGCGGCAATGCGTTCCCGGTTGCTGGTAGGAGCCACCAGCGGTACCACATCTATTGCCGCCTGCTCCGCGGCTTGAAGCAGGGGAAGACTTTCCTCCCGGGGCAGTTCAGGCACAATCAGCCCATCCACTCCACTCCTTGCCGCCTGGTAGCAGAATTCCTGCAGTCCCATCTGCAGGATGGGGTTATAATAACTCATCAACACCAGGGGAATAGAACTCTGCTGCCTTACCCTTTGTACCATCTCCAGAATCCCGGCCACCGTAACCCCGCCCTGAAGAGCCTGGTAGGAGGCAGTTTGGATTACTGGACCATCGGCTATCGGGTCGGAAAAGGGCACTCCAATCTCAATGATATCCGCGCCGCATTCCGCCAGGCCTAACACCATCTGCCCGGCAACCTCCAGCGAGGGATACCCTCCGGTAATGTAAGCAACCAGAGCCTTTTCCCCCCGGCCTGTTAACACCTTGAATCTTTCTCTTATTCGGCTCACCACATGTCCCCCTTTCCTAAACGGAATCCACATCCTTGTCGCCCCGCCCCGAGAGATTGACAACCATCACGGCCTCCCGGGACAGTGCCGGAGCCAGACGGATGACCTCAGCCAGGGCGTGGGCACTTTCCAGAGCGGGAATTATACCCTCCACCCGGCTGAGCTGGTAAAATGCCTCCAGAGCATCATCATCATGAGCAGTGGTATAGGTGACCCGCCCGCTCTTAAGGAGGTAGGAGTGCTCCGGTCCCACCCCCGGATAGTCAAGACCCGCCGCAATGGAATAGGCATTCTGAATCTGGCCTTCCCCGTTTTGCAGAACCAGGCTGTACGAACCGTGCAGTGTTCCCGGTCGTCCGCAATTGAGGGTAGCTGCGTGTTTATCTGACTGCAGACCGCGTCCCGCAGCTTCCACACCGATCAGCTTAACCCCACCATCATTCAGGAAGGGATAGAAAATCCCCATGGCATTGGAACCGCCGCCCACACAGGCCACGATATAATCCGGAAGTCGGCCTTCGGCTTCTATTATCTGCTGCCGGGTTTCCCGTCCGATTATGGACTGGAAATCTCGCACCATCATAGGATACGGGTGGGGACCGCCGACCGAGCCCAGAAGGTAGTAAGTACTGTCCACATTGGTAACCCAATCCCGAATGGCCTCGTTCATAGCATCCTTTAAGGTTCGTCCGCCGGAATAAACGGGATTAACCTTTGCGCCCAGGAGTTCCATGCGTTTTACATTAAGACCCTGACGCAAAATGTCCTCTTCCCCCATATATATTTCACAGTCAAACTCCAACAAGGCCGCTGCGGTAGCTGTAGCCACCCCGTGCTGTCCGGCCCCGGTCTCGGCGATTATCCGCCTCTTGCCCATCCGCTTCGCCAGCAACCCCTGTCCCAGGGTGTTGTTTATTTTATGAGAACCGGTATGATTCAGATCCTCCCGTTTCAAGTAAATACGGGCTCCGCCCAGGCTTGCAGTTAAGCGGGATGCGAAATACAGCGGCGAAGGCCGACCCACATAATCATTCAGATAGTAATTCAATTCCTCCTGAAAGGATTCATCGGATTTTAATCGAGCATAAAATGCTTCCAGTTCCAGCAGAGACGGCATCAAGGTTTCCGGGACAAAACGTCCCCCGTAGTCGCCGAAATACCCCCGTTCATCCGGGAGAGCATGAATAGAATAAATGCTCATTAATGTTCACTCCTCAAAATGATGTCGAATACAAACCACACATCGCTTACGGCCCGCAAGGGGCCAACACCTGAGCGACATCGCACGCCCCTCCTTCCCGGCTGCCACACCGGTTACCAGGATCCATTCCATATTGAAATTACCGGATAAGGTTTTGAGGCAAGAAACAGAGATGATAACGGCTGGGTTATAAAAGGGCTGAATAATAAAAACCAATGCCGCAGATAAGCATTGGTTAATTCTCCAACTCATCTCATCTCCGCTCGGCTAAACTAACTAAACTTTACTCAACTCGTTCCTATGTGGCTCTGATAACAACCTAGCAGAACAGAATGGGTGCTGTCAACCGGTAATTTCCAGCAGTCTGTGTCAAGATTAAGTGGGTAGGCTCCCGCCGATGCCAATACATTCATCATTCCTGTGATGAGCTACAGGAGTGCCGGCACCAATGTCAGTTATAAATTTGGCAACTTGCCGGGACGGACTACTTAACCTTGTTGCTCTCGTCAATAGCCGTTACATCTTTCATCCCAGGCCCCAAATTGCAACGCAATTTCTTCCCTTGGCTTTTGCCTTGTACAGGGCGTCATCGGCCTTTGTGAAAAGATCCTCAATACTACTGCTATCGTATTAAGGAGAGCCACTACCAGCCATAGAACAGCAATAAAAGGTAATCCCATATATTGAATCTGATTCCAAAACATCATCTCTTGCAAGTTGCTGCTGTTGATAACCATTAAATAACCAAACAAATAAACACTTACACATAATAGCAAGACAGAAAAAGCCTTGCGGTAGTTGGTTCTGCCCTTTGAATACTTCTTGACCTCTTTTTACCAACCTAAACTTTACAGCACCCTCCAGCAGGGGTCTGTTAAGACACAGCCGCAGTGACTCCCGGCTTGAATCCTTATTACATATCTCAAGCCGTCATGGCATTGATCGGGGAGATGTTTGAATCGGAGAAACAGCTCAACAAAAGTTGAGTTGCATACCTTGGCCGACACGGGGGAAACTGATTCTGAGGTGAATCGCTTGAGGTTATCTTTTCGTCGCAACTTGGGAAGCCGCGACCGGGGCATCAGGGCTCTGCTTGGTCTGACTGCTTTTCTCCTGGCCGTTTTTCGCTCGGGGGTAATCACCAGACCGGTAAGTATCGTGCTTCTGGTCATAGGTATTCCCTTAATAGTGGAAGCAATTGCCGCTACTGAATCGTCATGGATCTGCTGGGTTGGTCAACCCGGGACGGCAGGTTAAGCAGGGTGCGTTAGTACCCTGGATTGAAACGAAGAACCTGTTGCCGGCTGAAGCCATCACTGCTAAGCCTGCTCAGGCCGACCTCCGCCGGGAACGGTTTTCATCGAAGCATGAATCAACGTATAAGACAGATGAGGTATGATAAATGAACACCAAGAGCCGCGAGTTCTGGATAATTGTATTCGTAGGCCTTATCCTGGTCTTCGGTTTAATAGCCTGGGGTCTCACCCCCATAGTCCAGCAGATTTTAAGATAAATGGGCCCATCATATAATTGGAAACTGCCGCGATACAGATCAGAGCAGAGAGGCGATGATCATCTTCTGGATATTGTCAGTCCCGCCGACAATGCTGCAGGCTTTGGCGTCCCGGAAGTAGATACTGAGAATGCTGTCGTCATTGTATCCTGCAGCACCCATGATATCTATGGCCCGGGCTGTAACCATCTGCCCTACCTGGCCCGCATAGAGCCTGGCCATCGAAGAGGCCCGGGTATAATCCCCGTCCTGATCCATCAGATAGCAGGCCCTCCACACCATGAACCTGGCAGCATCAATGGCAGTAGCCATTTCCGCCAGGGGAAAGGATACTCCCTGATTTGAGAATATGGGGCGGCCAAACTGTTCCCTCATCCGGGCGTAGGCTAAAGTGTGCTCATAGGCGGCCCGGGCGATACCTAACTGGATGGCCCCGATTAAGGCCCGCCCACAATCCAGGGTCTGGCTAAGCAAGAGGTATCCCGTATCCGCGTGGCCAACGAGCTCTTCTCTCTTTACCGGCACATCTTCGAATACCAGTTGGGCGTTATTACTGTAGCGAATACCCAGGGTTTGTCTGTTTTTGCTTGCCTTGACCCGGTCCCGGGGAACGACCAGAAACTGACAGGCTCCGGGACGACCATCCCGAGAGGCGCCGGCACATACAGTTACAAAATCAGCCACCGCTCCGTTAATAACGTAGTCCTTGATTCCATTTAAGATAAATCCGTCGTCCGAAGGCTGATAATATGTGTCCAGCCTCTGAATATCCGATCCCCCTTTGGGTTCCGTAAGAGCAAAGGAAGCAAGGGCCGGCTTATGCGAAACCAGCGGGACGAGAAATCTTTTTTTCTGTTCGTCATCACCGCCCACCAGGATTGGTAACAGGGCGTGAATAGTACCGACCATGCAAGCGGCCAGACCGGCACATACCGCTGCCACCTCTTCAATAATCAGGGCGGTCGTCACAAAGTCCAGGCCTCGTCCTCCGTATTCTTCCGGCACAATAGGAGCCACCATATTTAAGCGAGCAAGAGCTTCAACCGGACGCCAGTCAAAATCCTGTTCCTGCCGACGGTCCATCTCCAGAACCAGAGGCTCCACCTCACTTTTGAGTACATCCCGGACCAGCGAGACCAATTCCATTTGCTCTTCGCTCATCTGGAACGCTATCACGTCGATTCTCCTTTCCTCTTGGCCTTAAGCCATCTGATGAAATCCATCACCGATTTCCGGTCTTCCCGGGGAAGATCGTTTAACTCGGACATGATCTGCAGTAATTCCGCCACCTCATTGTGAGTGGCCGATTTAGCCGGTTCAACGACCGGGTCAATCGGCTGCAGAAAATAATCGAGCGGCCTGCCCAACGCCTCGGCAATCTTCTGCAACTGAGGCAGGTATATTCGCCGCTTACCCTTCTCATAATTGGAAAGGGTGGCCTGAGAAATCCCCAGTCGTTCGGCCAGTTCCTTTTGATTGAGCCCGACTTCCTCGCGGGCAATAGCTATTCGGTATCCTATCTCACGGTATTTCACATTATCCACCTTTTCCTCTAATGTAATTATTATAACGCTTGTCGTCATATCTATAAACAACAACCCATTATTTCATGCCTACACGTAAATGTTTTTAAAGTATTGACCAATTCAAAGCCCTCAAATTACAATATATTTAACAGATTGTTATATTTATTACAATTGATCGTCGTTAACATAATAATTAAAGGGGTGATGCTCAGTAATATCCTTAAATTATTAAGACTTTTAAATGGAGGTATTGATATGTCTCTGCCTAACCGCAACAATCCTTACAGTTTTAATGAATTCCTGGATTGGCGAAGGAATTTCGACTACTACCGTGATGATCCGTTTCTGCAGAAGGTAGTAAAGCATTACACCGGCGAAGATTGGCCGGTGGTTGACGAGGAAGCCCGGAAAATATCCCCCAAGGTATCCTTCCGCTGGCGGGACATGGCCGAGGCCATAGCCTGGCCGGAAAAACGCCCTTACATGATGCACTACGACGGGCATAAGAACCGGATTGACCGCATTGTCCGCCCCAAAGAAACCGAGATTATGGAAAAGGAGATCTTTTCCGAAGCCTTGTTTTCTGATAAGACCTTGCCCTGGGTCAAGTTAACCAAGATGTATCTTATCTATCAAAACGGTGAAGCCTGCATCTCCTGCCCCATTACCTGTACTGAAGGCCTGGTGGAAATCCTCAAGAGGTATGCCGATACCCCCGAACTGAAACGCATTCTGCTTCACTGCCAGGAAGGAATTGACGGGGATTTCGCCATCGGTGCCCAGTATTTGTCGGAGATCCACGGCGGTTCTGATGTGGGCGCCAACGTTCTGGAAGCAGTGCAGACGGGCGATACCTGGCGGCTGTACGGTACCAAATTCTTCTGTTCGGCCACTCACGCCGACTACGCTCTCATTACCGCCAAGCCGGTGGGGAGCGAGAAAGTAGCCTTATTCGTCATGCCCTCCTGGCTGCCGGGGGACAAGGAAAAGGAAAAACGAAACGGCTACACTATCGACCGGATTAAGTGGAAGCTGGGTACCAGCGAGCTCACCACAGCCGAAATAACCTTTGATGGAGCCGTAGCCTACCCGGTTGGCCCTCTCCATCGGGGATTGGCCAATGTGGTAGGCATTGTCCTTACCTGTTCCCGTCTGACGGTTGGCCTGTCGGCTGCTGCCTTTATGACACGGGCAGTAAGGGAAGCAAAGCAGTACGCGCAGTTCCGAGAGGCCTTCGGGGTTAAAGTCGCTCAGTTCCCCCTGGTGGCTGGACAGCTGAGAAAAGCCGAGCAATTGGCCCGCCAAACCACGGCCGGTGCCTTCAAGCTTTATCGTGACTACCTGCAGTTGGAAAACGGTTTACAGGGCGGCCTGGTGACCACGGGCAGTGAAGAGCAAACGAAGAAGACGTTTGAAGTACGAGAATTGATCATGCTGCAGAAAATTGCGGCATCCTGGGATTCAACAGATGCTATTCGGATCGCCATGTCCATTTTCGGCGGTCACGGCGTAATGGAAGATTTCTCTTCCCTTCCCCGCCTCTACCGTGATTCGGCCGTTAATGAACTTTGGGAAGGCCCTAGAAACGTTCTTTTGACCCAAATCCACCGAGACTTTCAGCGAGCCGCTGCCTGGTATTCACCGGCAGAATTTGTTGAGCGCATCCTTAAAGGAGCAGACCCCGCCCAAATTAAGGCCCTGTCGCAGGAAATGACGGAGCTTGTGTCCCTCCCCAACCTGCTTTCAATGGATGAAAAGACCATCGAGGCCAGCCAGCGGTGGGATCAATTCTGCCACGATCTTTTCCATGCCTACCAGGCACTGGCGTTGCAAGAAGCGGAATAGACCGTAAGCTCGCCATTAAGGAGGAGGAGAATTGTGAAGATAAACATTGGTGACATGATGAGAAACCGGGCGTATCTTTCCCCTGATTTGGAGGCTTTTGTGGGAGAGGGATATCGCTACACTTTCCGGGAGGCCAATCTCATGGTCAACCAGATGGCCAACTATATGAAGAGCCTCCCAGTCTACCCCGGAGACCGGATCGCAATCCTGTGCAAAAACAATTACCAGTTCCTAATCGCCATGCTGGCAGCCGCCAAGATTGGAGCCATTACCGTACCGCTAAACTGGCGTTTACACCCGTCCGAGCTGGTGTATATACTAAACGACTGTGGCGCAGTCCTGCTCCTTTACGATGCTGGTTTCAGCGAAGCCGCCGAAGCCGTACGAACCCAAACCAAATTGCGTTACCTTATAAGGTCGGGCGGAACCGGTCAGGATATTGAGTTCAATCAAGCTCTGGCAGGTCAGCCGGCCGACGAACCGGGTCTGGTTGCAGGCGACGACGATGTTGCTGTAATCATGTATACCTCCGGTACCACCGGCAAACCCAAAGGTGCGATGCTGACTCATAAAAACCTGTTTTTCGTTACCGCCGGACACTGCCACACTATCAATTGGAAATACCGCGACCGCTTCCTTTCCGTTGCCCCCCTCTTTCACATTGGGGGCCTCGCTCCGATGATAACCAATATCCACTGCGGAACCACCTGTGTGTTTATGCCCGACTTTGATCCTGTCAAGACGTGGCAGACGGTGGTGGAGGAGAAAATTACTCACATGATGACGGTTCCGGTGATGCTGCTGGCCATGCTCAGGGTGCCCGGCATCGCGGAAATGGACCTCTCCTCCCTGGAGCACATTGTTTGCGGAGGTTCCATTGTCCCGGAAATCATATTCACCGAATATAAAAAGTACAACATCGAGGTCGAAAACGTCCTGGGGGTTACCGAGTACGCCGGAGCCCTAACCTTCTGGACTCACGACATGGGTTGGGATAAGAGAACCTCGGTGGGTAAAGCGGTATTCCATGGAGAAATCAAAATCGTGGATCCGGAGACCCGCAGTGAACTGCCCCCCGGACAGATCGGAGAAATTGCCGTCGCCGGTCCCCAGCTTTTCAAGGGATACTGGAACAATCCCGAGGCCACACAGAAGGTGGTGGCGGACGGTTGGTACTACACCGGAGATCTGGGCATGAAGGATGAGGACGGATTTATCTATGTGGTAGACCGGTTAAAGGATATGATCATAAGCGGTGGTGAAAACATTTATCCGGCTGAGGTTGAAGCCGTCATTGCCCGCGTACCCGGGGTAGTTGAGGTAGGTGTAGTCGGGAAACCAGACGTAAAGTGGGGTGAAGTGCCTGTAGCCTTCGTGGTAAAAGCTCCGGAAGCCGAGATTACCGAGGCTGATATTATCAAGGCCTGCACTGACAACCTGGCTCGCTTTAAGTGCGTCAAAGAAGTCATCTTCACCGGTCCCCTGCCGCGCAATGGGGTAGGTAAACTCCTTAAAGATCAGCTAAGGCAGCGGTTGACCGGGTAAAATACCCCCAAATACGGGGCGGTTGCTTTTTTTGCTCGCTCCCATCGCCGCAAGACATAATTAAAGATGGAGCAGTTCCCCGGGATCATCATTGATCCGGGGAACGTCCATCCTCATACAGCAAAAGAGAGGAGGCTTAGTACTCGAATATTTCAATCGGCGCTTCGATAACTGTGTCGTCCCCTTCCTTAACCAACCTGGCCACCAGGTTGACATTGGGAACCACGTTTCTCAGGTAATACCTGGCCGAAAGAACCTTCCCGTAGTAGAAATGATAATCCCAGTGTTCCGGACCCAGCTCATTCACCCTCTTCTGAGCGATAAGAGCCTGATCCAACAGGCAATAACCGCCGTACAGCTGACCGGTAGCGGTAAGAATGCGACGGGCCAGCACTTGATAGTAGCCCATCTTCTTGGCAGCCAGCAGTTCAACTCCTTTTGATCTATTTACCACGAATGTAAGGTGAGCCCGGGCCGCTGTCACGGCTTCCGGGACTTCACCTTACACAGGAACCTGCTCATCCAACTACACCATCGACATTTCTTGTCAGGCCAGTGCTGTTGAGCAGTGGTTAGCTCCTACTTATATTATTTATTCTTTCTTCTGTTTGGCAATCTCCTCGTCGCGCAGGATCCGGCGCAGGGCCTTACCGGTTGGGGTCCGCGGCAGCTCAGATCTAAACTCGACCAAACGCGGAACCTTGTAAGCAGCCAGCTTATCACGGCAGAATTCAATCAATTCTTCCGCAGTGGCTGTTGCTCCCGGCTTCAGCTGTACGAAAGCCTTAACCGTCTCACCGCGATACTCATCGGGAACACCTATCACCATGGCATCGGCAACTGCCGGGTGTTTCATCAGCAGTTCATCAATCTCCCGCGGATAGATGTTGAAACCGCCGGCAATAATCATATCCTTGGTACGGTCCACTATAAAAATGTAACCATCTTCATCCATATAACCTACGTCACCTGATTTGAGCCAGCCATCCTCACTGAATACTTTGGCCGTTTCCTCCGGATTGTTCCAGTATTCCTTCATAACCGTGGCGCCTTTCATCCAGATCTCTCCCGGCTGGCCCAGGGGAACGTCATTTCCATCCTCATCCACTATCCGAACATCCATGTCTATAAAGGGAACGCCAACGCTTCCCGGTTTGGGACGCCCTCCGGGAGTACTTACCGCCATAGCGGCCGTCTCACTCATCCCATAACCCTCATAGAAGTTGAAGTCATAGTCGCGGCATTTATCAATCAGTGGCAGTGGAGCCGGGGCTGCCCCGGTACCGCAGTAGACAAATTTGCGATGCCAGTCAAATTCCTCAACACGCGGGTTATAGAAGAGAGCCTGCAGCATTGTAGGCACCGCCGGCCAGTAAGCCCACTGGTCATATCTCGCCAGGGTGTCAAAAACCTCGTTAACATCAAAACGTGGCAGAATGACCATAGTCGACCGGGAAAAAGCTCCATAGCAAATACAGCATACTTCGCCATATATATGAGAAAAGGGAAGGACACTGAACACCCGCTTTATCTCCGGGGGTTCATTCTCCACCATCTCTATACACCAGTTAACCACCTGCATAGACGCAGCGGTGATAACGTATTGTGTCAGAACCGCGCCCTTGGGCGTACCCGTGGTTCCACCGGTATACTGGATAACCGCCGGATCATCATACTTGATGTCGACTCTGGGAGGTGCCCAGCGTCTGTCAGTTTCCAGTACCTTCGAAAAATGCAGCCACCCGTCCGTGGCTCCTATCTCTTCCGGAGTGCTTACTGTGGCATTGGGCATGAAGTCTGACAGTTTGGTTACAAACACCGTAGAAACGTTCAGCTCTTCACATAGCGGTCTGACCATGGGAACCACGGCGTCCCAGGTAATAAGGCAGGACAGCCCCGAATCCTGGAACAAGTATTTCAGTTCATCTTTGGTATACAGCGGGTTCAGGTTGACCACAATAGCTCCCGCCATCATAATCGCCCAGTAGGAGATTACAAACTGTGGGCAGTTCGGCAGAAGTATTCCTACCCGATCACCTTTCTTGACCCCCTGCTCTACCAGGACATTGGAAAACCGGGTCACCTTGTGATACAGCTGATCAAAGGTCATTAGCGCCCCGTAAAAATCGATAGCCGGTTTGTCCGCCTCAAAAACGCAGGCATCGCGAAGGATGTAATATGCCGGTGTTTTTGGGTAATTGATACTATGTGGTGTTTTCCAGTTGTAGCTCTTCAGCCAAAAACGACTTGCATAAACTGATGACATTATTATGCGCCCCCCTACATTAGTTTTTTCTTTCCAATACTGACAATCTGTGCGATTGTGAATCGCCGATATAGGCCCAGCGCAGAGGCTGGCTTTTATTGAGATTTAACCGCGTGTTCCTATGCTATATTGCCTGCAATATTCGTAGGAATTAACGGGAATCATCAACCTGATATTCAACGCGTTTGTGACCCCTGGTGCTTCGTAATCGTCGTATGTGATGACCCGAGGACACCATACACTGGAAAGAACCCTTGTCTGTCGAAGTAACCTGCCTCGAGGTAATTAATACTTGCCCGCGGGGCGGTTACTTTTATGGGGGGAACACAACCCCATCATGTCCGTTTTTGGTCTACTATTTGCCGTTATTCGCTTAGCCTCTTCCTCGCGGAGAATTCTCCTAAAGGCTTTGCCGGTCGCCATCCGTGGCAATCCGGCTCTGGACTCAGATTCGGGAGCATTATTGCCGATGCGCTGCGATTGGAAGTAGATGTGCGTGGCAGAAATTCTTCTGCGTGTAGAGAATGATTTGCACCCGGAAGTAGTGATTAACCAATTCCCCCCTCTCTGCTCATTTTATTTGGAAAGCAAATTCAATTGGCAGGGGCAGAGCAAGAGGCATTCCTGCTTTTCTTGTGCAGGGTTTCCTGCTTGCTCCCGCCAGCCTATCCCGTGATTTGATAGAAACGTCTATCTTCCGGGCAGGGCCCGGTCATCAGGAAAAGGTTTCTATGCCGACTCCTTGAGGCTTTTGATGAATTCCACGATAAACGCCACACCCGGGTTACCGCCGGCTCACAGCGATGCACAGCCGTACCGGACCCCACGGCGCTTCATCTCATTAATCATGTTTATAATCAGCCTGGCCCGGTTGCTCCTACGGGATGTCCAATCGCTATACCCAAAACAACTGCATTTACCTGGTCCAGGTCAATCTTCAACTCGCTTGAACGTCCATCCCCACACAGCAAAAGAGAGGAGGTTTAGTACTCGAAAATCTCAATCGGCGCTTGTATAATTGTGTCGTCCCCCTCCTTAACCAGCCTGGCAACCAGGCTGACATTGGGAACCACATTCCTCAGGTAATACCTGGCCGAAAGAACCTTTCCATAGTAGAAATGATAATCCCAGTGTTCCGGACCCAGTTCATCGACCCTCTTCTGAGCGATAAGGGCCTGATCCAGCAGACAATAACCGCCGTACAGCTGACCGGTGGCGGTGAGAATGCGGCGGGCCAACACCTGATAGTAGCCAACCTTCTTGGCAGCCTTATACTCTGCCATAGCGGCCATGATATCCCGGTAAGACGACAAGGCCTCTTTCAGATTGGCAAATTCAAGTCCGAAGCCGTTATCATTCCCCTGGTGGGCAGCAATGAAATCTTCGATCTCCTTCAGGAAGTCAGCAAAAACCGCACCCTTATCCAGGGACCACTTCCGGTTTATCAGGTCCTGGGCCTGTATAAAATTCGTTCCTTCCCAGATGGAGTAGATCTTGAGATCCCGGGCTGCTTGAGCCACGGGATAATCCTCGCAGTACCCATAGCCACCGTAAGTCTGGATGGATTCCGCTACCAGACTCCAGGCTTCGTCACTGGGGTATGCTTTACATATGGGAGTTAGCACATCCACCCGTCCACCAGCCCATTTCCTTCTTTGAGGATCGGGATCGTGCCGGAACATGTCCTGATAGAAATAGGCTTTCATGATCATGGCGCGGCACGCCTCCAGGGTTGCCTTGTTGACCATCAACATGCGTTTGACGTCAGCATGGTTGATGATTGGAACCCTGGGCCCCTTGGGGTCGGAGGCCGAACGCCCCTGTATCCTCTCCTTGGCGTAGTTCTTTGCGTTCCAGTACGCGTTGGCGGCCACGGAAAGAGCCTGCATACCGGTACCTTTGCGCTCTTCATTCATCATTTGGAACATCTGGACCATGCCTTTGCTGACTCCATCAGGCCCCGGAGGTTCCCCCACCAGCCAACCGCGGCATCTGTCGTTATCACCAAAAGCGAGGGCGGCTGTAGGCTGGGCATGTAACCCCATCTTGTGTTCTATGGCAGTGGTGACGACATCATTATCCTCCAGACTGCCGTCCTCGTTTACCCAATACTTGGGCACCACAAAGAGTGAAATCCCTCTGGTCCCCGGTGCGGCTCCTTCAATCCTTGCCAGGAACAGGTGAATGATGTTTTCTGCAAAATCACCATCCCCGCAGGTGATGAATTGTTTTGAACCCTTGATCTTGTATATCCTGGGATCGGAAGTAGGATAAGCTTTGGAGAGGATATCTCCTACGTCAGTTCCGGCAGTTGCCTCAGTCAGGCACATGGTTCCGGCCCATGTACCATCATACATTTTGGGGAGAAACATCTCCTTCAGTTCTTCCGACCCAAACTCCTGAATCAGCCGGGCTGCACCGCTGGTCAAGGCGTGAGCACGCATCGGAGGGCAGGCGGCCTGAAACATCTCATATATGGCGCATTGAAGGATTTCAGGCAGGGTGCCTTCAGTCTCTTCGATATTGGAGGTACCCCAGCCGTTCTCCTGGATATACTTGAATATCCGGGTGAAACCGGGGTGAACGGTAGTCTTACCATTCTCGAATTTAACCCCGAACTCCTCCATCTCATCTCCATCGGCGGCGATAACCTCGGCGGCGATGTTGTGACACTGGTCAATCATCATGTCCAGGTCTTCAATGGTGTAGTAGCCGTTATACTTCTCGTATCGAAATATTTCTTCGACTGGAAGCCATTCCTTCAGAATGAACTTCAGGTCACGGGTGTTGTAGGAATAAGAAGTACTCAAGCAGTTCATCTCCTTTTGATCTATTTACCACGAATGTAAGGTGAGCCCGGGCCGCTGTCACGGCTTCCGGGACTTCACCTTACACAGGAACCTGCTCATCCAACTACACCATCGACATTTCTTGTCAGGCCAGTGCTGTTGAGCAGTGGTTAGCTCCTACTTATATTATTTATTCTTTCTTCTGTTTGGCAATCTCCTCGTCGCGCAGGATCCGGCGCAGGGCCTTACCGGTATTGGTGCGGGGCAGCTCGGAACGGAACTCCCACAGCTTGGGAACCTTGTAAGGTGCCAGCTTTTGACGACAGAGAGCATCCAGCTCTTCAACGGTAACCGTTTGACCGGGTTTCAGCTGTACGAAAGCCTTAACTGTCTCACCGCGATACTCATCGGGAACACCAACCGCCATAGCGTCGGCAATAGCAGGATGCTGCATGAGAACCTCGTCGATATCGCGCGGATAGATGTTATAACCGCCGGCAATAATCATATCCTTGGTGCGGTCAACAATGAATATATAACCCTCTTCATCCATATATACCACGTCACCGGTCTTCAACCAACCGTCTTCCGTTAATGCCAGGGCGGTTTCTTCCGGCTTGTTCCAGTATTCCTTCATAACAGTAGCGCCTCTCAACCATAACTCACCGCGCTCACCCAGGGGCACATCATTGCCATCTTCGTCAACTATGCGGACTTCCATGTCAATATACGGAACGCCAACACTGCCAACTTTAGGCCGCCCGCCGGGAGTACTTACTGCCATGGCACAGGTCTCACTCGAGCCATATCCCTCATAGAAGTTGAAATCGTATTGGCGGCACTTTTGGTACAGAGCGAGTGAAGCCGGGGCTGCACCGGTACCGCAGTAGACAAATTTGCGGTGCCAATCAATATCGTTAACGCGCGGGTTGGCGAAAAGTGCTTCTAACATGGTGGGCACTGCCGGGAAATATGCATATTGGTCATAACGCTCGATCGCATCAAGTACTTCATTGGGTTCGAAACGCGGCAGGATAACCATAGTCATCTGGGAGCGTGCCGCATACAGAATGCAGCATACTTCTCCGTAGATATGGAAGAAGGGTATGAGGCACAGAAGGTTTTGAATCTCGGTCGGCTCGTTGTCAACCATTTCAATACACCACATAACCACCTGATAGGCGGCGGCGACTATATTGAATTGGCTCAATACTGCCCCCTTGGGAACGCCGGTGGTTCCACCCGTGTATTGGATAACCGCCGGATCGTCATGCTTGATATCAACCAGGGGAGGTGCCCAGCGTCTGTCAGTTTCAAGAACCTTGGAAAAATTAAGCCATCCCGGCTCAAGTCCCAGTTCCTCATCAGTGCTGATGCTCCCGCCCGGCATGAAATCCGCCAAACGGGTAACCATAACCATTGGAATCTCAAGCTTGTTGACCAGGGGCTTGACAAGCGGTACCAAACTATCAAAGGTTATAAGTCCGGTGAGCCCAGCATCCTTGAAAGCGAATTCAAGTTCATCCGCAGTGTAGATGGGGTTTAGGTTCACAACTACGCCACCGGCCATCAGAACTGCCCAGAAAGCAATAACAAATTGCGGGCAGTTGGGGAGGCAGATACCCACTCTGTCCCCCTTCTTGATATTGTTTTCGACCAATACATTGGCCATGCGGGTAACCTTATGGTAGAGTTGATCCCAGGTAATTTTAGCTCCATAGAAATCAGTGGCAGTCTTGTCGGGCTGAAAAACTGTGGCATCACGAAGAATATAATAGGCCGGGATCAGCGGATACCTCATAGTGGTCGGAGTTTTCCAATTGTAGACCTTTGTCCAAAATCGACTTTCATAAGGTGATGTCATAAGGGGAACCTCCTTTGAATTAATTTCCGGATTAATTTGTTCGACCAAACTCCGTTCTTTTGAGAAACGAACAGAGTTTAATCCACCGCGCAAATGAAATCTTTCCGGTAGAAGGGAGAATGAATAACTAGCACGAATAAGCCTCTTTTAGAGTGCATTGGAAAGACGCGGTTGTCAGGGTCAGCTTTGCATCATACAGATAGCAGACCCATCGCCAACAGGAGGAATCACTATACCTGATTCCAGATTTGAGATGCTTTTGTAGGAGCATTAGATAGATGTGCTGCAATTAGATGTTCGTTATATGTGTAAATGCTGCTGCATATGGAGAACGATATGCACCCAAAAACGTGATTGGTTAATCCCCCCTCTCTCGACCAATTCAATAGTAGCTATAAAATTAATGGCAGGGGCAGAGCAAGAGGCAACCCTACTTTTCTTATACCAGGTCTTCCTGCTTGCTCCTGCCAGCCTATCCCGTAATTTGACAAAAAGTTTTTTCTTCCGGGCAGAGCCAAGTCGACACTAAAAGGCTTTTGGTGCCGACTCCTTGAGGCTTTAGATGGATTCCACGATAAACGCCACTCCCGGGCCACCGCTGGCACACAGCGATGCACAGCCATACCGAACCCCACGGCGCTTCATCTCATTAATCATGGTGATAATCAGCCGGGCGCCGGTTGCTCCTACGGGATGTCCAATCGCTATACCGGAACCAACTGCATTTACCCGGTCCAGGTCAATCTTCAACTCACGATTGACGCCCAAGAACTGGGCTGCGAAAGCCTCGTTGATCTCCCAGTAATCGATCTGATTCTGCTCCATACCTGCGAATTTCAGAGCGCGTTGTACGGCCGGGACCACTCCCATACCCATGATACGCGGCTCAACCGCTCCCGAGGCTGAAGACACCACGCGAGCAATAGGCTTGATGCCCAATTCCTTGGCTTTGTCTGCAGACATCATAATGATAGCAGAGCCGCCGTCGTTGAGACCGGAAGCATTACCGGCAGTCACGGTGCCGTCTTTCTTGAAGGCCGGTCTTAACTTGGCCAGGCTCTCCAGAGTAGTATCAGACCGCGGATGCTCATCAGTATCAAAAATTCGGGTTCCTTTTCTCGAGTGGACCTCAACCGGTACTATCTCATCCTTAAACCAACCCTCTTGAATGGCGCGGCAGGCTCTCTGGTGGCTGAGCAGTGCGTATTCATCCTGCTCCTCCCGGCTGATGTTATACATTTCGGCAATGTTCTCTGCGGTAACGCCCATGTGGTAACCTACAAACTCACAAATCAGACCGCCTTTCATAAGACCGTCAACGATCTGCTCGCCATGACCCAAACGGTAACCCTTCCTTGCGCCAAATAGATAATAGGGGGTATTGGTCATGCTTTCAATTCCTACAGCAGCCCCGATGTCAATCTTCCCCAACATTATCTCCTGTGACACGACCTCCGCTGCCCGCATGGAGGATGGACACTGCTGGTGAACGGTGCAGGCGTATGAGTCAACCCGGCACCCGGATCTTAATGCCACATGGCGGGCACTGTTGCCCGGTGATGATGACTGGTTACAGTGACCTGCCACCACCTCATCGATCAGATCCGCGGTTATACCCGCTTTTTCCAAAGCGCCTTTGAGAGCAAACACCCCCAGATCAATCGGGTCGTACTCCGCGAGTGACCCCATAAAGTCTCCAACCGGAGTTCTCGCTCCACTAACGATTACAACTTCTCTCATCTCTTAATACTCCTCTCCTTATTTTTAATTTGGTGCGTACTACGTCCTCTGTCATGATAAAATCTTAAAAAACGACCCGGCAACTGTCATAGTCAATCGGCTTCACTCAGCAATTTGCATTTCTCAATCACCGTCTCGGCAATCCTTGATTCATCCACCGGATAGAAATCAACCATGTTCCCGCTGACAACTATCCACTCACGAGCCTTTTGGCGTAACTCATCTGAGTCAACACAAGCCACCGGGCAGCCTCCGAGAATAATACCCACATCCCACAAATGATCTTCCTCATCCCTGATTAACCCGCACCTTCCAGGACACTGCTGTTGAAGCTCCCTGTATATTCGAGAACGGTTTATCAGGGGGTTACAGCCGCCGCAGAACTTGACCCCTATTTTCGGTTCTACCACGTCACATCACAGTTTTCGCGGATCCCGCAAAGTGTTTCCGCCAGTTCCTTGCGGTGCTGCAGGTTGACCAGGCGCGAGATCATAATTCTCTGAGCCTGTGGCGACCCCGCACCATGCATGGACTCTGTCAGATAAGCGACTGCACCCGCTCCCAGGGTAAGGTTTTCAATATACCGCAGCATCCGCTGGCGATGCTCCGCGGGTATGTCAGCCCT
>LSQX01346151.1_pt1 | contig 80491 bp, 71 predicted proteins | sample 654561 | NCBI WGS metagenome assembly LSQX01 (sample SAMN04489861, study PRJNA283612) | anaerobic digester metagenome | isolation source: 4 biogas reactors fed with cattle manure at either 37C or 55C with and... | place: Denmark: Kongens Lyngby | collected 2014
TTACTCTTTTGCCACCAAATATTGTAGTCATCACAAACCACTAGATTATCCTATATATGATAGCTACGTTGATCGGGTTCTACGATATTTTAGAAATCGTGATAACTTCTCGGATTTCCAAAATGATGAGCTAAAGGATTACGTTAGATTTAAAGATATATTGATTGATTTTTGTGGGTTTTATGGCTTAGATACATATAATTTAAAGCAAATTGATCAGTATGTTTGGCAGCTTGGAAAGGATTACTTCTAGAAAAATTATGGTTAGAAAAAGAGAGGAGGCAAGTAGAAATGAAGATTTACTATTTTCAGAGATATCATGCAAAAGAAAATGTAGCTACGGCAAATATGATGTTGCTGTTATCTCACCTATGCCAATATTCCTCTGATAAATTTTTTCGCTTTTCAAGTTGGTATTTTTCTCTGATTCTTTTGAGTCAGAGATTGTATATAAAATAAAAGGTCACTGTAATGTGAAAAAGCGAGTTTTATTCAGCTTTTTAAAGTAAAATAAATTTTAAAGAGGACTACCATGTTAATTCAACGTATATTTTTTGATTTGTGAAATGAAAATTACTTCAATCACCATGCATGAAAATACTCATAGTTGCTGACAAAACCAGCTAACAAGCCGTTATGATGGGCTTCAATATCCATATAGCCATCTAATATAGTATATAATTGCTCTTTATATTTTGCTCCTTCTTCTGAATGGAGCCAGTCATACAGTTTCCCATAACAATAATGCACATTATTATAATAGACTGAGAACATAGGGCTTAGCTCGCGGATAGTGTTGTTGATCTCCGAATCATAGAGTTTTGTACTGGGCAACAAAAAGTTATGGTAGTTGGCTTTCCAGTAGGAGAGATATTCCTTGTCATTTAGAGCAGCTACTAAGAGTTTTTTTATATTTTCAGTATATTGATCAATCGTTTCATCTGTTAGATCGGCGACTCTTTTAATGGTAAGATTGTGTCTGGCAAATTTCTCTTCAAGGCGTTCGGCAGAAAGATTAAAAAGGAAATCTTTGAGCAACGAAATACTGGGATCTTGAGATTCTCTAACTTCTGTAAGGACTTTATTCCAAAGATCTTTTCGATAGGATGTCATGGTGAGATCTTGCAAAAAAGATCCCCAAAAATGCAGGAGTATCAGTTCTTCATTTATGGTTTCATTTTGTGAAGTAGAAGATTGTACAATGGCAGGAATGGGAACTTCTTCCAGCTTTTCAGCCAAAAAATCTCGGGTAATCGGAGCTAGTTGAAGCCTCTCATTTAATTCACTCATTTGAAGAATCTGTTTTTCCAATAGTTGTTGTTCTTTCTGCAATTTTTCAATCTGTTTTTGAAGAAAAATATTGATGGATTTGGGATAGTTTAAGATGTCACGAATATCCTTGATCGAAAAGTCCATATTTCTAAGTTGCTTAATTAGAAATAAATTGCGAACATCCTCTTCAGAAAAAATATAGTAACCGTTATCCGGATTGACAGCCGGAGAAATCAGTTGTTCCTCAATGTAATAATAAAGATTTCGTTTATTTAAACCGGTCAATTTGACTACTTGATTACTTCTCAATGGAACTCCTTATCTAAACCGTACACCACTGTACACTTTTCTATTACTTAAATCCGAGAGATATCGATTTGCGCCATCAATATTAGCATTATTTAGGTATTTTCACCAGTTTTTTTAATCTGAAATTAGGTTTGACTGTACATAAACTGTACATGTTAGCTTATATGTAGTTGATATTTAAGGATACGGAGGACTATTAATGTTCAAAAAGCTATTTTCTCCCATCAAGATCAGAGGGATGGAATTAAAAAACAGGATCATCCTACCGGCAATGGGGACAAAGTTTTCCGGCAATGATTGTTATGTTACCGACCAGCTCAAGGATTATCATGAAGCAAGAGCCAAGGGCGGAACAGGTCTCAGCATAGTGGAAGTATGTAGTGTATACGAACCGGCAGCGCCCAGAGGATTTTTGTCTATAGCAGAGGATAAATACATCGAAGGACTTAAGGAATTAACCGACGTGATCCATACTGCTGGAGGGAAGGCAGGTCTTCAATTATGGCAAGGCAGTATTGCCGTAGGAATGGATCCGACCGCATTGATGCTTGTTGCAAGTGACATGCCGGTCAGTCCGGAGATCACAATTCCCGGTATGACAATAGAACAAATCAAGGAAGTTGTGGCAGCATACGGAGCAGCAGCAAAGCGTGCAGTAAAAGCCGGTTTTGACTGTGTTGAAATTCATATGGCACACAACTATCTTCCTCATTCTTTCCTGTCGGGTGGGATTAACCATCGAGAAGACGAATATGGAGGAAGTTTTGAAAATCGTGCAAGATTTCCATTAGAAGTCATTTGCGCGGTAAGAGAGAACATCCCTGAAGATATGCCCCTCTTTATCAGGATTGGTGCACATGACGATTACCTGGAGAATGGATTAACGATCGAGGAAGTTATCGATTTTTGTAAACTGGCCAAAGAAGAAGGTGTAGATGTGCTGGATGTTTCCAGGGGAAACATCATTTCTCCGGCAATCAAATATGAAGTACCTCCGATCGATATCGAACAGGGATTCAATATAGACAATGCTGCAAGGATCAGAAAAGAAACCGGAATGTTGACCATAGGCGTTGGTAGAATCAATACTCCGGAACTTGCAGAAGAAATATTGCAAGAGGACAAAGTAGACTTAGTTGTCATGGGTCGTGCCCAGATTGCCGATCCTGAGTTCAGTAATAAGGCAAAAGCAGGAAACTTAGAAGACATCGTTTACTGTGTAGGATGTAATCAAGGATGTTTCGACGGATTTGCCAATTTGGATTCACCTTACATTATTTGTTTACGCAATCCTGCAGTAGGTAGAGAAGCACAATATAAAATTGAAATGACAGAGAATCCGGTTACGCTTTTGATTACTGGTGGTGGTATTGCTGGTTTGGAAGCAGCCATCGTCAGTAGACAGCGAGGACATAATGTAATTCTCTGTGAAGCTTCGGATAAACTGGGAGGACAGTTCTATACTGCCGGATTGGCACCGAGAAAAGAAGAAATGAAAGATGCGGTCCTTGGAATGGCCGATCGGGCTGAACGTTTAGGTGTGGAGATTCGCCTCAATACTAAAGTAACGCCGGAATTGATCGAGGAGATCGAGCCTCATTCGTTCTTCAATGCAATAGGTGCCACACCTTTTATTCCACCAATTCCAGGAGTGGATTTGCCAGATGTTGTTAATGCTCACGATGTACTAAATGGAAAAACTGAGCTCAAAGGTAAAACCGTGATTATCGGTGGTGGTTTAGTAGGTATGGAGGCAGCAGAATATTTGGCCGAAAAGGGAGCAGATGTAACAGTGTTGGAAATGCTTCCTGAGATTTGCGGTGATCTGGGTGACCTAAGAAAAATTTGTGTCAATGAAAACGTGGCCAAACTAGATATCAAAGTCGAAACAGAGGTAACTGTAACCGAGATCAAAGATGGGGAGGTTATTGGCGAGAAAGATGGAGAAAGTGTCTCCTATGCGAGTGACTTTGTTGTGATTGCTGTAGGTTCCAAGTCCAGAGATGGAGGAGAACTGGAAGCAGTTTGTCACAAAAAAGGTATCGGGTACTTTGTGATCGGAGATAGCGGGCTGGCGAGAAAAGCGCTTGACGCTACTAAAGAAGCCATGGAAGCTGCTCTTACCTTTGATGATCCGGAAGTTCATGCTAGGGCTGCCAAACCGAAGAAAGTCGTTGTGATGACCGGTGCTACAGGGATTATGGGACAAGAAACCTTGAAACAACTCCTGAGCAGAGCGGATCGATTCAAGACCAGAATTCTGGTTCGTCCTTCTGAAAAAAATAAGACCTTATTAAAAAAGTATATTTGTCCTGCGCTGGAAGTCGTATGGGGCGATATGACAGACTATGAAACCGTTCTTAAATGTGTTACCGGTGCTGACTATGTATTGCACATAGGAGCTATGGTTTCACCAATGTCAGATAAAGAACCGGAGAAAACTCTCTACACTAATATTGGTTCTACTTTGAATTTTATTAAGGCGATCAAAGCCCAGCCGGATCCCGACAAGGTACATTATGCAATTGTGACTAGTGTTGCGATGCTCGGTGGACGTACTGAGCCTATTCATTGGGGCCGTGTAGGAGATCCGATCAATCCTTCAATCTTTGACTATTACGGAATGTCCAAGGTATTTTCAGAGTTGGCACTTTTTGAATCCGGATTGAAACACTGGGTTTCCATTCGTCAGACGGGGCAACATCCTACCAATGAAGCAGGTGCGGAAGAGCCGATTGCTTTCCATCAACCGGTCAACAATGTTTTGGAATGGAGTACTTCTATTGAATCCGGAATTTGTATGGCCAACCTGTGTGAAGATTGGGTTCCGGAAGACTTTTGGAGAAAAGCTTATAACTTGAGCAGTGGCGCCGGTTATAGACTGGCTTCATGGGAGCTCTATGACATACAACTCGGAGCTTTTGGCATTGGAATAAAAGATCTATTTGATGCTGAGATGCTTGCTCTGTACAACTTCCATGGTCATTACTATTCTGATGGTCACTTACTTGATGACATGCTTCACTTCCGCTGTATCCCGGCAGAACAATACTGGGGTGGGGTAGAAGATGAAATGAGAAGAATGGCGGCAAATCCCATGATCAAGGCAGGCTTCCCAACAGGAGAAGAGATGAAAGCCAATATGATCAAGAATGGACATAAACCCGGTGGCACTTATTGGATGTTTAAAAACAATAAGGAAGACTGGATTAGAGCATTCTTCGGTTCCAGAGAAAATCAAAAAGCTATCCCATCATTTGAAGACGGATTTGAGTTACGTCATCCTAGCGAGGAAGAAACGCGCTTGGATCACGGATATGATGAGGAAAAAGGTTTAAAAAATCTCAGCCTGGAAGATCTGCAGAAAGCGGCAAAATTCAGAGGTGGCAAGTGTCTCTTAGCAAAGAAACCTGAGGACATCTATACACCTGTTGAGTGGGAATGTGCTGATGGGCATCGTTTTGAAATGTCCGTCAATGCCGTATTACACGGTGGTCACTGGTGTCCGGAATGTATTAGAAGTACTTGGCACTATGGTGAAATTGCCAAGAAAAACCCGTTTTATGCTCAGGTCTGGTTCCCGATCCATGGAGAAAATGAGGATTATGTTATAGATATGGAGTTCAGCTCATACGAGATTTATCATGAGCTGAAAAACAAATTAGAGTTATAGACTTTTATACTGTTATATTCAAGGAGGTTAAATAATATGGGAGTATATGCAATTACAGGTGCGCGTATCGGTATTGGTGCCGCATGTGCAAAAATGTTGGAAGAACAAGGACATAAAGTAATCAAGATTAGCCGAGGTGAAGGGGCAGACATTAGGGCCGATCTTTCCAAAAAAGAAGACCGCCAAAGAGCAGTTAAGGAAATCGAGGAAATGACACCGGATGGATTAGATGGATTTGTTGCAAATTCCGGAGTCGGACCTACCGAACCCGGTGATCTAATCTTGAGACTTAACTATTTTGGTGCAAAAGATATGATCGAGGATCTGTTCCCACTATTACAGAAGAAGAATGGTGTTGTACTGGCAGTATCTTCAAACTCAGCTAATCTCCCGGGTCTTAACACGGAATTAGTAGATATGCTATGTGATGACGATGACGAAGAAGCCGCTGCAGCTTATGGCAAGACACTCGAGGGTGCAAACAAGCAAGAAGCGTATCAAGCTTCCAAGTTTGGCCTTGCTAAATGGGTACGTCGTAACAGTGCCTTTTATGTAACCAAAGGTGTCAGAATGAACGCTATTGCTCCGGGAGCAACCTGGACAAATCTTATGGAAGTAGGGTTTGATGATGATGTGTTCGGAGATTCAATGCAGAGTTTCCCGGTTCCGTCGCACTATAATGATGGCAAAGTATTGAGCCCCGAAGATGTTGCAAATACAATGATCTTTTTATTGAGCCCCGAGTCTGTTGGTATCTGTGGTGCAGTTATTTATACCGATGGCGGTACGGATGCGTTCTTACGCACAGAACGTTTTTAATTGAGGGAGGAATAAATGAGTATATTAAAAAAATATGGAGAAGTCTTTAATAAAAATGATGCAAAAGCATTCATGGAGCTGTTTGCCGATGATTGCGTTTTCTACGATGCAGCGCCTACAGCAGTAGGTATGGACCCCATTTATATTAGGGGCAAAGCAGGCATCTACATGATGTTCAATATGTACTTCCACGCAATGAAAATCGAAGCTACTGTAAAATCTATCGATGGCAATGTAATGGAATACGACATCGGCTATCCCGATTTAGGTATGCCTCCCGTTCTTTGCAGAGGAGAGCTGATCGAAGAAGAGGACGGAAAAATTGTCCGCTATCACGTATATCCAAGAACATAACTAGTTCAATTTTGAACGAAAAGAGGCTGTCTCATCTTTCTCGTGTTGGGGCAGCCTCTTGTTGTTTTTGTGAATGTAACAATCGCAGCTATTATCCTAGCTAGATCATTTGTTAAGTAAAAAATTACAATGCATGGAGTTCTAACAATGTTGCGAAGTCCACTCGAAAAAGTGATAACAATACAAGTTTAGAATAAGCTTTTAGAGAAAACCAATTTATCCATCTGTACTGATGTGTATTAGAAATTTTTCTGACAAAATTAAAGTTTAATAGATGAAGATTTTCAAGAGAGAGAAAATAGGCGGACAGTCAATTCTGTTAACAGGTGAAATGTTGACTCATTGGTTTAGAGGATATGGTCAAATTAACGAAATCCTCGAACAGGAATTTGCAGTGTTATATGTTCAAATTGACGGCTCTGAAGGTGAAGTAAATTTTACTTCAATTGAAGATCAGGCTAATAAACTAACAGAAGAAATACAAAATAAGTATTCAGGCTATATTAATTTTGCCTTAGGAATTTCTATGGGGGCAAATATTTTTATTGAACTTTTAAGTCTAAATAATATGAAATTTGATTCAGTAGTTCTTGACGCTCCTTTTCTTATTTTTTCCAAAATTTCTTTGTAAATTTCTAGCTAAAAACATAGGTGATATATTCATAGGATTTTTGCTGAAGATGATCAAGAAAAAATAAAAAACTTACAACAGTATTTGTTTCTGATCAAACAGTAAAAAATGATATGTTAGATGTTTTTGATCGAGAACTGTCTTATAAAAGTATTAGAAATCAGGCATACTATTGGCATAGAATGAAATTGAAAAAATATCGTCAAGACATAACATTTTTAAGTTTTCCGGGTCAAGATCATGGAACAAAGATGTTTCTTGAGTCTCAGAATTATGTAAAAAATCTAAAAAATTCTTGATGAATTCATAATCCAATTAAAATTACTTTTGGACAAGTTTGCATTTTTAGCTAATTAAACTTTATTGTTAAAAAAACATGTAATATCTAGCAAAAGCAATACTTGTTGAAAGAAATATTTAGATCTTTTTAAAATGACTTTGTCTCTGTCTGTTCGTTCGATTTTTAATACTCCAGTATTTCATTTAAACATCTTGGATTTTTGTTCCAAATATCAACTCTGCCAAATTTCTAGTTGGCGCACTTGCAAATTGGAACAAAAATGAGGGGAAACAGGTGATTTTTGTTCTAAATATCAAGCCTGCCAAATTTATAATTGGCAGGCTTGTTTTATGGAACTTAAAATCATTAATCAGCATAAAGTTGCTGTAAGTTACTCAATAATCGCCAGTAAAAGTAAAAAAACAAGAATTTTATACTTTTTGTTTTCTGAAATTTTCATATTTAGTTTTATATCTAAAATAAAGTGTGTGTTTTGGACAATCTAAACAAATACAAGCTGGGAATTTAAGCAATATCATAAAATTTCTTATTTAATAGTGCGAAATAAATTTATGGTTGCTAGTATTAATGTGCTGGTAACGTTACCATAAATGAAATTATTGATGTATTGTCTGAAATATTTGTGAAAATTTTTAACGAGAGGCAATGAGAGGGGATACGATGATTACAATCAAAGACATTGCAAGTGAAGCCGGTGTTTCAGTAAGTACGGTTTCGCGTGTCATTAATAATCGTCCGGATGTTAGTGAGGTTGCTCGAAATAAAGTTTTGGAAGTTGCTCACAAACTAAATTATATCCCGAACGAAAGTGCCAGAGATTTGGCAGGCACACAATCTGATTCAATAGGTTTGATCATGAGAGGAATTGGTAATCCGTTTTTTTCAGAAATGTTTGGTGTGATAGAGCAGTCTATGAAAAAAACAAAATATTCCTTAGCGATTAATCAAATTTCTTCAACGGCTAATGAAATTCAAGCTGGGGCAGAGCTTGCACGTGCCAAAAGACTTAGCGGTTTGATTTTTATGGGTGGGAATTTTGCTTATACTCCTGAAATGATAAGTGTGTTAGATATACCATTTGTTTGTTGCACATATAGCAATAAGTTTGGTGATCTTTCTCCCGAAATTTTCTCTTCGGTTTCGATAGATGATGAGGCAGAAGCATATAGGGCTGTTAATGCTTTAATTGATTATGGTCATAAAGACATTGCAATTTTATTGGCCGATACGGAAGATCAATCCATTAGTGAACTGCGCTATCGTGGCTATTGTAGAGCTTTGAAGGAGAGAGGGATTAAGATTAATCCTAATTTGGTTCAAAAAACTACAAATTTTAATTTGGCTGAAGCTTATCAAGCAACAATTCATTTAATAAATAAAGAACAAGAATTTACTGCAGTTTTTGCAATATCGGATATTTTGGCTATGGCAGCTATAAAAGCATTGCATAATTCCGGTTACCAAGTGCCGGGGGATGTTTCTGTAATAGGAATTGATGGCTTAAATATTTCTGAATTCATTATTCCTACTTTAACAAGTCTTATTCAACCCAAATTGGAAATTGGTAGAAGAACAGTTGAATTGCTGCTGGATATTATTGAGCAAAAATCAAGTAATCAACAAATCGTTTTAGAAACAGAATTGAGACTTGGTGAAAGTATTAGAAGTATCTAAGTCATTATTTGTTGGGAAAATAATTATAAAAGAATTATTCAAAGGTAACTACATCTACGGATGTAAATATAAAAAAATTCGGTTCATCTATTAAGAAAATATTTTCTTAATAGATGAACCGAACAGTTAGAAGAATCAGGAGGAAATATGAAAAAGATATTAGCGATTTTACTAACAGTAATAATGGTCTTTGGTCTTGTAGCTTGTGGTGACAAAAAAGATGATCAAGCAAAAGACACAGACAAAGCAGAAGAAGTAGAGCAAGATGCAGACGAGAAGGATGCAGAAACTCCGGCCGAAGGTTCGGGAAAAGTTTATTATCTTAACTTCAAACCTGAACAAGATCAACAATGGCAAGAATTGGCAGAAGTTTATACTCAAGAGACAGGTGTGCCGGTTACAGTTGTCACAGCAGCTTCAGGTGAGTATGAAACAACCTTAATGGCGGAAATGGGCAAATCTGATGCACCTACTTTATTCCAAGTTAACGGTCCGGTGGGATTGAAAAACTGGGAAGCACAATGCTATGACTTAGCAGATTCTGATGTTGTTTCAGAATTGACCAGTGATGCATTTGCACTTAAAGGTGAAAGCGGAGAAACTTCAGGTATTGCTTACGTTGTTGAGAGCTACGGCATAATTACCAATACAACTTTGTTAGAAGAAGCGGGTTACAGCGTTGACGATATTCAATCTTTTGCTGATCTGAAAGAAGTAGCTGAAGATATTACAGCGAGAAAAGATGAACTCGGTTTTTCAGCATTCTCATCAGCCGGCATGGATGGCTCATCCGATTGGCGTTTCAAAACTCACTTAGCAAATATGCCGATTTATTTTGAATATCAAGCAGATGGCATTCAGGATACTGCTGCTATCAAAGGTACCTTCTTAGATAATTATCGCAACATTTGGGATCTCTATGTGAATAATAGTACAGCAGATCCGGCAGAACTCTCAGCAAAAACAGGAGATGATTCTCGTAATGAATTCTTAGCTAAAGAAGCTGTATTTTTTCAAAATGGTTCATGGGAATATTCTAATTTAGTTGGTGAAGATTTATTTAAAGCAGATGAATTGACCATGATTCCAATTTATATTGGTGAAGGTGATGAAGCCAATCAAGGTTTGTGTACCGGTACTGAAAATTTCTGGTGTGTTAATAAAGATGCTGAACAAGAAGATATTGATGCAACTTTAGCATTTATGAATTGGTGCGTAACCTCAGATGTTGGAGTCAAAGCAATGAGCGGTGGTGAAGGAGCAATGCCATCCGGAGATCCTGGAATGGGTTTTGTAATTCCTTTCAAAAAGGCTCTTGAATCAGAAAACGTATTTGTAAAAGTAGATGCAGATATGACTGCTGCTGGTAAAACACCGGTAGCTTGGACATTCTCAACTATGCCTTCCGAAGAATGGAAAAATGGTGTAGGAAGTGCTTTAACTGCCTATGCTGCAGATCAAACTGATGATAATTGGCAAGCAGTGGTAACCGCTTTTGTAGACGGTTGGGCTACTGAATATGAACTATCAAATCCTTAAATGAAATTATAAATTAGATTGATTTCTCTTTTCCGGGAGAATATTCTCCCGGAAAATCTTTTTGTCTATGCACTAGAAAGAGGCAACTATGACAATGGATAAAATCCTGAAAAAATGGTTTCCTGTCTTTGTAATTCCTACATTGGCAGCCTTTATTATTGGATTTATATGGCCTTTTATTCAAGGTGTTTATCTTTCTTTTTGTCAATTTACTACTGTGAATAATGCAGTTTTTAACGGAATCACAAATTATCAAAAAGCTTTCACTGATGAAAGTTTTGCCAATGCATTCGGTTTTACAGTTAAATTTGCGATTGTATCAACTATCTTAATTAATATAATTGCTTTTATAATTGCTTTAGCATTAACCAGTAATCTTAAAGGCAAAAATATTTTTCGTACAGTTTTCTTTATGCCAAACTTAATAGGAGGAATTGTTCTAGGTTATATTTGGCAGATTCTATTAAATGCATTGATGTCAGCAATTGGACAACCGTTATTAGCTTTGAATTCAAAAGCTGGTTATTGGGGTCTGATTATCCTGATGTGTTGGCAGCAAATTGGATACATGATGATTATTTATATTGCGGGTCTACAGAATGTTCCACAAAGTCTTTTAGAGGCAGCAAAAATTGATGGGGCTAGTTCTTTACAAACGATATTCAGAATTAAAATTCCGATGGTTATGCCTTCTATTACAATTTGTTTGTTCTTGTCAATTACAAATTCATTCAAATTATTCGATCAGAATTTATCTTTGACGGCCGGGGAACCTGCGAAAGCAACCGAAATGTTAGCCTTAAACATTGTAAATACTTTTTATGCGAGAGCCGGAGCTGCTTGGAAAGGTATTGGCCAAGCTAAGGCTGTGATTTTCTTTGCCATAGTAATTGTGATTGCTTTAACTCAACTCTATGCAACTCGTTCCAAGGAGGTAGATCAATGAAGACTGATAAAGATAAAAAACCATTGCAAACTAAAAAGATATTGGGTCGTATAGGTACGATAGTTTTTGCTATCATTTGTGCTCTATATATGTATCCGGTTGTGATGGTAATTTTAAATTCTTTGAAAGTGGAATCAGCAATTCAGACCTCACGTGCTTTTGAATTTCCAACGGCAGAAAGTTTTTCTGGTTTGGAAAATTATGGCAAGGCAATTAATTCTCAAGGTTTTTTGAAAAGTTTTGGTTATAGCTTATTTATTACGGCATCATCAGTTTTTCTGATTTTGCTATGTTGTTCAATGTTTGCTTGGTATATTACCCGTAGAAAAGGTATCTTCTCGAAAATAATGTATTTATTATGTGCTTTTTCAATGGTGGTGCCATTTCAAATGGTGATGTTTACCCTGTCGCAGACAGCAGATCGATTAAATATTTTTGGTTTACGTTTCAATACACCATGGACGATATGTTTTATCTATTTAGGGTTTGGGGCAGGTCTGGCAGTGTTTTTGTTTTCCGGATTTATTAGATCCATACCTATAGAAATTGAGGAAGCTGCTTTAATTGATGGTTGTAATCCTTTGCAAGTTTTCTTTAAAGTTGTATTCCCTATTTTGAGACCGACTATGATTTCTGTAGGTATATTAGAAACAATGTGGGTCTGGAATGATTATCTCTTACCAACGTTAGTTCTGGATATAAAAAAATACCGTACGATCCCTATGTTGATTCAATACTTTAGAGGAAGTTATGGCAAAGTTGAAATGGGTCCGATGATGGCAAGTATAGTTTTGACTATTCTTCCGGTAATTCTCATCTATTTGCTTGGTCAAAAACACATCATCAAGGGCGTTATGTCCGGTTCTGTTAAAGGATAGATTTATGAGTATAAAAAGATCAAGTGGCATATTACTACCTGTTTCAGCATTACCATCTAATTATGGGATTGGGACATTTGGTAAGGCAGCTTTTGAATTTGTTGATTTTTTAAAAGATGCTGGACAAACTTGGTGGCAAATATTACCACTTAGTACTACAGGATATGGAAATTCACCTTATCAAAGTTTTTCAGCATTCGCTGGTAATCCGTATCTTATCGATTTAGATATTTTAATTGAACAAAATCTATTAGAAAAATCAGAAGTGTTAGCAATAGATTTTGGAGACAATCCTAGCAGGATTGACTATGGCAAGCTGTATGAAAAGAGAAATTCGCTCTTAGTCTTAGCAGCGAAACGTGGCTTGAATCAAGCACAAGCTGAATTCAGAGATTTCAAAGTGCAAAACTCTGATTGGTTGAATGATTTTGCGATTTTCATGGTGTTAAAAGAAAAATTTAACATGGTCAGTTGGCAAGATTGGACAGATTTTGACTTAAGAAATTGTCACTCTGAAAGCGTTAAGCGAGCAACTGAATTATATCAAAAAGAAGTTGAAGTTATTTGCTATATTCAGTTTTTGTTTTTTCAGCAATGGCAAAGAATTCGTGAATATGCGACGAAGTGCAACGTAAAAATACTCGGTGACATTCCGTTATATGTTTCACTTGATTCGGCTGATGTTTGGTCTAATCCGAAGTATTTTCAATTAAATGATGATCGTATACCGGTTGAAGTTTCCGGTGTACCACCGGATTACTTTACGGCAGACGGACAGCTCTGGTCTAATCCTCTCTATGATTGGGAAAAATTGCATGAAGAAAATTATTCTTGGTGGGTAGATCGGATTAGTTTTTCTAGCAAAATTTATGATGCATTGCGAATAGATCATTTCAGAGGAATAGAAAGTTACTGGTCGGTTCCATATGGTGAAAAAACGGCAATCAACGGACGCTGGATTCAAGGTCCGGGTATGGATTTAATATCTGTCTTGAAAGCTGAATTTCCTGAATTTATCTTTGTCGCAGAAGATTTGGGCTATCAGACGCCGGAAGTTCAACAACTATTGGCTGACTCGGGTTTTCCCGGTATGAATGTATTACAGCTGGCCTTTGACTATCGTGACAGCGGAAATCCTTTGCCCCATGAATATACGCGTAATAGTGTTTGTTATGTTGGAACTCATGATAATGCGCCGATCATGCTTTGGAAAGCAACTGCTCGAGAACAAGATATTAAGAATGCTCAACTTTATTTTGGTTTGAATGAGCAAGAAGGTTTTAATTGGGGTTTTATCAGAGCCGGCTTAGGTTCTGTATCTGATTTATTTGTTGCTCAAATGCAGGACTATCTTGGGTTAGCTGAAAATTCACGGATCAATAAACCGGGAATTGTAGCCGATAATTGGGAATGGAGATTACTTGAAAATCAATTGTCAACTGAGCTTTCTAAAAAAATTAAAATGTACACAGACATGTTTGGGAGGACTTAATCATGGCTAAAGTTATACTTAAAGATATAAAGAAAATCTATCCACATAGTGGTTCAAGCAGAAAACGAAGTTTGTTTAAAAGAAAAAAAAATGAACCGGAAAAGAAAAGTAATTTACAAATTACTGATCAAGGAGTAGTTGCGGTTCAAAGTTTCAATTTGGCAATTGAAGATAATGAATTTATCGTCTTAGTTGGTCCATCAGGCTGTGGTAAGTCAACGACCTTACGTATGATAGCGGGACTCGAAGAGATAACAGAAGGTGAACTTTATATTGATGGTGAGTTAATGAATAAAGTTGAACCGAAAGATCGCGATATAGCAATGGTCTTCCAGAGTTATGCACTTTATCCTCATTTAACGATTCGTCAAAACATTGCTTTCCCTTTAACAATAGAGAAAGTTCCTAAAGATGAGATTAATCAAAGAGTTGAGCAAGCAGCTGAAATTTTGGGTATTACAGATTTGTTAGAAAGAAGACCTAAAGCCTTATCTGGTGGACAACGTCAAAGGGTAGCAATTGGTCGAGCAATTGTTAGAGAACCGAAAATATTGTTGATGGATGAACCATTATCAAATTTAGATGCTAAGTTGAGAACGCAAATGCGCGCTGAAATTATTAAGTTGCATCGGAGAATTGATACAACATTTGTTTATGTTACACATGATCAAGTGGAGGCGATGACTCTGGGAGATCGAATTGTAATCATGAAAGATGGTTTTGTCCAACAAGTAGGAACACCACAAGAAGTGTTCAATCGTCCGCGTAATATTTTTGTTGCAGGTTTTATCGGTACGCCGCAAATGAATTTCTTTGATGCGAAGATTATTTTAGAACATAAACAATATTATCTTGAATTTAACAAGCAAAAAATAGCATTGACTGATGAATTAAATGAAAAATTAGCAAAAACTTCAGTTGATACGATGGATATAATACTAGGGATTAGGCCAAATCACATTCAAATAGGAGCTTCTGACGATGATCAAGTAGTTGAATTTGAAGGTAAAATAGAAGTTGCAGAAATGATGGGCACTGAGATGCATCTTCATATTCTGGTTGAAGATGAAGAAAAAACTGTTGTTGTTCAAATAGCTGATATATCTGAAGAGCAATTAGCACAACTCAAAGAAGATAACATTTTGAAGTTTGGATTTGATCTAAGTCATAGTCATTTCTTTGATGCTGAAACTGAATTAAGAATACAAAAATAAATTTAAGCATAAAAGCCGACTAATCAGATTGAGTTGAAAATTAAAATTCTGAGAAATCGGCTTTTTCATTGCTTGCTGACATTATGATAAGATTGATTCATGAATTATGTATATATTTTAGAATGTGCTGATGGTAGCTATTATACAGGTTGGACCAACTCTCTGAACAAGAGGATCAAGACTCATAGTGCAGGAAAAGGAGCGAAATATACTCGTTCCAGACTACCGGTCAAACTGATCTATCGTGAAAAATATCCTACCCCGACTGATGCCAGAAAGCGAGAGGCTCAGATCAAGAAACTTACTCGCGAAGAAAAAGAGTTGTTAATTGAGGGGTATAAGAATACTGGTAATTGAATCGACAAATGACTGTGTCTTAAACAAGTGAAATAATGCACCTCTATTTTCAACTGTTCGCATAACATATTTCTCCATCTTAGCAAAAGCATTGCTCTGTAAATAAATCCTTATTTTATTCAAACAATCTTGAAAATTAGCTGAAAATTTAACAAATACCACCTTGCTCACAGATATTTTATTGTCTTAAGCTGTGAGTTAGATGTTTACTCTTGGCTCAGCTTGGCTTATGGGTTGTTTCATTTATTGTAGTGTAAAAAGCATTTAGTAACGAGGTGGATAAAGATGGATAAAGATTTTCAGAAAGTAAAAAAGTATCTACTCTATACATTTTTAATAACGTGGATTTCATGGGGGTTAATGGTCCTATTAACCAACTTGGATCTGATTAACAATCAAGGTGTTGTAGGACGGATTTTGTTCTTTATTGGAGGATTTGGTCCTACTATTGCAACAATTATGGTAATGGAATCCAAAGATCGTAATCTTAAAGGAATCTGTCATTATATAAAATCATCTAATCAAGGATCTTGGAAGATTCTTTTAATTTTTGTTCTTCTGACGTTCTTTGCTTTCTTTCTATCGACCAGAAAATTCAATCCTCAAATTCCGGTTTTCATGTTTCCTGTATTAATTTTTATGATGGCATTTTTTGGTGGTGGCAATGAAGAGTTAGGCTGGCGAGGCTTAATGCAACCCATTTTAGAAAAGAAATTGGGGTTTATAGCAGCTACGTTGATTACTGCTACCACATGGGGGCTTTGGCATCTGCCTCTTTGGTTCATAAAAGGAGATCCGCACCGAGCAACTCCATTTTATCAGTTTTTTATCTTAGGAATTATTTTTTCATTTTTACTAGCAAGTTTATATAAAGGAACAAAAAGTGTTCTTTATGCCATGGTTTATCACGGTTTTTTGAATGCAACGCTCAGCTTTGTTCAAATTAGTTACAACCTTGTATTTATTATTTTAGTTTCAGTCTTAACTCTGATTGCGATTATTTACTGGTATTATGTTGATAAAACAGCCAGATCTAATGAGATTCAAGCGATAGACTGAAGAAAAACTAGAGTCGAATTTGGCGAATTGATCAGTAATCTTGAGCTGAAAGTATCTTAGCTAAATAACTATCATTTAGGTATTTTTGGGTTTCGTTATATAATCAGTAATAAGTGAATACTTTTCGGAGGTGGCTCTATGTCCTTGAAAATAATCAAACAAGATATTACAAAAATGGAAGTAGATGTGATAGTTAATGCGGCAAATACTGAATTGAGAATGGGTGGTGGTGTTTGTGGTGCCATATTTAAAGCTGCAGGTGTTTCTGAATTAAGATCAGCTTGTGAAAAGCTTGCTCCAATTAAAACAGGTGAGGCTGTAATTACACCGGGATTTGCATTACCGGCTAAACACATTATTCATACAGCAGGTCCAGTTTATGATACTAACAATCCTGAGCAAAGTGCAGCGGATTTAAAATCCTCTTATCTGAATTCTTTAAAATTAGCTCAACAAAATAATTATCAGAGCATTGCCTTTCCTCTTATTTCGAGTGGGATTTATGGTTATCCTAAATCTGAAGCCTTAAACATAGCAATTAAGACAATTCTTGAATATTTGGATGAAAATAAATTGGATGTATTTCTGACCGTTTTTGATCAAGAATTGTTAACAATGGCTGAAAAAATACTAGCTGAAATTGAGCAAACAATTAATTAAGGAAAAAATAATGTCACTTTATTCAGATGCCAAAACGATATGGGAGAATGCTATTAAAGCTGCACTGCCAGATCAAGCTGTGCAAAAGGAACTGATGAACTTGGACTTAGGGGCTAAGAAAAAAGTCTTGTTGGTCGCAATAGGAAAAGCAGCGTGGCAAATGAGCAAGGCTGCTCTGGAAACTTTAGGAGATAAGATCACCGACGGTATTGTGATTACCAAATATGACCATAATCTGGGTGAATTACCCGGACTTAAGGTTTATGAAGCCGGACATCCTGTTTTAGATCAAGCTACAATAGAGGCAACTGATCAGGCTCTTAAATTGACCAAAAATCTTACTAGTGATGACGTGGTCTTGTTTTTGGTTTCAGGTGGCGGCAGTGCTCTATTTGAAAAACCTCAAATTGAGCTTTCTGAATTACAAGATATCACTGAACAAATGCTGGCTCAAGGTAGTGATATTGTTGAACTTAACACGATTCGCAAACGGCTTTCTCTGGTTAAAGGAGGCAAATTTGCCAAGCATTGTGCTCCTGCTCAAATTAAGACAATTGTCTTAAGTGATATTATCGGAGATCCGCTGGATATGATTGCTTCAGGTCCGGCTTATCCAGACAGTTCAACTTCGGCAGATGCATTTGCGATTCAAGAAAAATATGGTTTGGTTTTATCAAAAAAGGCAGAAAAATCTCTTGCACAAGAAACCCCGAAAGTATTGGATAATGTAAACACAGTTGTTATCGGAAGCGTTAGCCAACTTTGTAATTCTGCTAAAGAAACAGCGGAGAAACTTGGTTATAAAGCGCAAATTTTGACTAGTTCATTGTCTTGTATTGCAAGAGAAGCGGGAAGTTTCCTTGCCTCGGTGGCTGAATATTATCAAACAACTAATAAATCACTTGCTTTTATCTTAGGTGGTGAAACAGTGGTAGAAATAACCGGTGTCGGTAAGGGCGGAAGAAATCAGGAGATTGCACTTGCAGCTAGTAAGATTATTGCTAAATGCAAGCAGACTTGTCTTTTTTCAATAGGCTCAGACGGTACCGATGGTCCGACAGATGCTGCCGGAGGTTATGTAGATACAGATACTCTAGCTAAACTTCAAGAAAAAGCAATTGAGCCAAGATCGGTTTTGGACAACAATGATTCTCACCGTGCATTAAAAGCTGTGGGCGGTTTGATCGTGACCGGTCCCACAGGAACGAATGTGAATGATTTAACAGTCTTATTGATTAAACGTTAACTTTTGTGTGGTATTCTTAATTAGGACAATTTTTTAGCAAATTAAAGAACTAATAGATAATAGATTGAAGAAGGAAAAAAGATGGAGATAACTTATTTAAACCATAGTTCATTTTTTGTCGAATACAATAATAAAGCAATTTTGTTTGATTATGGTGAATTACCTAAAAGACCAAAACAGGGCAAATTAGAAAAAGGCATCTTTGAATTAGAGCAACTAAAAGATCATTATGACAAATTGTTTGGTTACTCCTCGCATAGGCATGCTGATCATTATGATCCTGAAATAGTTAATCAATTTTTGCTGAATGATTTACTTTATATTCTTTCAGATGAACCGCAATTGGAGTTTGAAAACTATATGAAAACTAAAAACTTCTGTCGTTTGTTGCCTCAAACAACCGCTAACATTCATATCCTAAATTTTGCTAATACCGGTTCTACAGATCAGGGAGGGGCTGTTTTGTTACAAGATCGAAACGAAGATTTCTCGATCTATTATGGCGGAGATTTAGCAGTTTGGGATGATTTACCTGAATTTTACCAAGGTTTTGCTCAAGAATTTGATTGGTTGACTAATCAAGTAGAAGATTTCGCTCCTGTACAAGTTGCTTTTTTACCTTGCTGTACAAGTGATGGTTATCAAGAGGAACCGCTCTTAAATGGCTCTAAAGATCTAATTCGACTATTAAAACCTAAAATTGTAGTGCCAATGCACGGCTATGGTCATGAACATTTTTACAAATCATTTGTCGAAGAAATGCAAGACAGATTGCAAGAGTATCCGACAGAAATTGTAACTTTTAGCTCCTACAACAAGCATAAGTTTGCGGAACATAGTATAATCTTAACCTATGCTGAAAATACAGGGGATAGCATAGAAGTTGATTAAAACTTATTATCTCAATAAATATATGAAATAAATAAAAGGTAAACAATGGCAGAACTAGGAAAAATAAAATTAATAACAATTGGCGACTTGGAAAGAAAATTGGGAAGTAGAAAATTTCCGCAGTTTGTTGAGGAATGCGAACAAGGTTTTCGTAGTCAAGTTTCAGAAATAGCTAAATATGTCTTAGCGCATCATGAAATTTCATTTGTGTTTTTGTCCGGGCCTACATCATCAGGTAAAACTACATTTTCAACCCACTTTACTAAGAGTTTAAATGAAAGTGGACGCCGAACTCATTTAATCTCGATGGACGATTATTATAGCCTTGGTGTACCGCGCTATGATCAAGAAGGGCGCCCGGATTATGAGAGCATCGACACTTTGGATTTGGATATGTTACATGGTGATCTGAAAGCTCTAGAGAGTATGCATGAAGTTAACATTCCTACTTTTGATTTTAAAACTAGAGCTCGATTCTTTGAAGAAAGTAAAATCATTAGACCGAGACCGGGCGATACCTATATGATCGAGGGTCTGCATGGTTTAGCTGACGAATTGCGACATAATTTAATCAAAGAACGCTCGGTTGGTATTTTCATTATGCCTTATGCAAGCTTATTAGCAGATAATAGAATTCTTGATCACAATGATATGAGAGTCTTGCGACGTTTGAGTCGAGATGTTTTTCATCGAGGTGCAACAGCTTTATCAACAATTGATTATTGGCCGATGATTGCTAAAGCGGAAAATGAATTTGTTCCTGGTTATTTAGAAGCTGCAGATTTTTATGTAAACTCAGCTTTAGAATATGAATATTCTGTGATTGTTCCTAAAGCCAGAGAACAACTTAAAATTTCGATAAATCAATATATGGAGGGAGAACTCCCACCTTCGAACAATGTTAAAGAGGGTGTATTTTATGCTGATTTAAATACAGCTATTAAAAGTGCTAAACGTTTAATAAGAGCTTGTAATAAAATTCCAAGAGTTGATCCTATAGTAGTGCCTAAAGACTCGATTTTGCAAGAATTTATATAATTATTGTATTAATAGCTAAATGTTCAAGTTAATTATTAATGTTCCGATATTTAGCAAAGATTGAAAAAATATAGGTTTCATCTGTTACAATTGTAATAATAGTTTTAGCTTATAATCTGATACAGATGAAAAACAAATTATTATTGGAGGTATACATTATGTCATTAGAAATTACAGTTGATAATTTTGAACAAGAAGTAATCGAAAGCGATATTCCTGTAATGGTGGATTTTTGGGCAGCTTGGTGTGGACCTTGCCGCATGGTAAGTCCTATTGTAGATAAAATTGGTGAAACATATGAGGGCAGAGCAAAAGTTTGCAAAATCAATGTTGACGAACAAGGTGCTTTAGCAGAACGTTTCCGTGTTTTATCAATACCGACCATTTATATTTTTAAAGACGGTGAGATTGTCGAAAAATTGGTTGGTGCTAGACCTTATGAGGAATTAACAGAAGCTTTAGAGAGACATCTTTAAGATCATCTTTTAACAAACCGGTATTATTGCCGGTTTTTTGTTGTTTAGATTTTGGTTTAATAAATGATTTATTTAGAGAGATCGTTGCCCACAATAAATGTGTCTGCCCAAAGATTTCTAGATAGTACTTTTGTAGAAGACACCGGATTACCAAGTCTAGTTTTAATGGAACAGGCAGCTGCTTCATTAACTGAATTAATAGTGGGGCTTGGTCTGCCGGGACAAAAGGTTCTGTATCTTGCAGGGGCCGGAAATAATGGAGGAGATGCTTGGGCAAGTGCCAGGCAACTTCATTCCTTTGGCTTTGATGTATCGGTTTTGGAATTATTTCCGGATAAACAATTAACACATGATGCAGCAATAAATAAAGAGGCTTATCTTAATTTTGGGGCAGAGATCACTTCAATGGAACAGGTTGAGTTTTCTGAGTTTGATTTCTTTGTTGATGGAATAATGGGTACGGGTTTTAATTTAGAACGATCATTACCTAAAAATATTCTTAATTTATTGACAAAGCTCAATTCTTATTCCGAAATTTGCCGAATAGCTATTGATATTCCCACCGGCATTGAAAGCTCAAGTGGAGCTTGCGACCAAGTAGTCTTTAATGCTGACTATACGGTTACATTCAGCACTTTTAAAACCGGACTGGTAGCTGAACCGGGTTCTGCTTATAGTGGTAAGATTATCGTGGCTCCGATCAGTATGAATCAAGATTGGCTTGAGAAAAAATTAGTTCAATACCAAAAAGAAAATAATGCTTATTTGCCACGCTTGATTACTAAAGAAGCAATTAAATGCTTAGAAATTGAGAGTTCTGAATTAGACCATAAAGGAAGTAATGGTAGAACACTGATACTAGGCGGCTCAAATGGAATGAGCGGTGCAATAATTTTGGCAATGCGTGCAGCACAAATGACGGGAGTAGGCTATACCTATCTTAGAACAGTCAAAGAGATCCTGCCTGATTTACTCCAAGTATCACCTGAAAGTTTGATCGACAAATTTCCTGCTGATCAGGAAAAATTAATTGACTTACTAGGACAAGCAGATAGTGTAGCTTTAGGTCCGGGAGCAGGGGTTTCCACATGGATAAAAGATCATCTGGAATTAATTTGTCGCGAAGCCGGTATGTTGACTATTGATGCAGATGGTCTAAATATTTTGGCGAAAATTCCGGATTGGCATAAGATTTTAAATCATAGAACCAAACAAGGGAAAAAATATGCTATTTTAACCCCTCATCCGGGAGAGTTTAAACGGTTAGCTCCGGGTTTAGCTAACTTGTTAACTAAAGGCAGGCAAGCCGCTGCTGCTCAATTGGCGAAATTAAGTTCGTCAATAATTGTCTTGAAAGGGCATGCAACAGTGATCGCTTTACCTTCCGGTCAAACTTATATTAATTCAAGTGGTAATCAGAGTTTGGCTAAAGCCGGTTCCGGGGATGTATTAACAGGGCTAATTGCCGGATTTTCGGCACAAATGTCGGATCCATTTGAAGCGACAGCTTTGTCAGTATATTTTCATGGGTTGTTGGCAGATATTGCTGTCCAAAAATTGGGAATTAGAGGAGTAAAACCGAGCAATTTGCCGGACTACGGATCCGATGCATATCAGGTCCTAGGCTGGATTAATTGAATATATATTAACAAATTAAGGAGTACGTATGTGGAAAGAATTTAAAGAGTTTATTGCTCAAGGAAATGTGATGGATTTGGCAATTGGTGTTGTCATGGGTACCGCTTTTAAGGCAATCATTGACAGCTTGGTCGGAGACATTATTATGCCTTTGATCGGTTTGTTGTTAGGTGATGTAAGCCTTTCGGATATGAAACATGTTTTCAAACCGGCAATCGTTGAAGGTGGAGAGGTTGTTAAACCTGAGTTGTCATTAAATTATGGTAACTTGATTCAAATGATCATCAATTTTCTAATCATTGCTTTATGTATCTTTTTAGTTGTAAAAGGTATTAACAAATTACGCACTATGTTCAAAAAAGAAGCGGAAGAAGCCGAAGCTGAAGAGGAAGAGAAAAAAGCAGAAGATCTTATCTTGTTAGAAGAAATCCGTGATCTTTTAGCTGAAAAAGCTCAGACCAATTCAGGTAACAACGGATAATGATATTTACTTAAGCTTTTAGAGTGTGTTGAATTTTTAAAATCACCCGTTTACAATAATCGGGCGATTTTTATTTTTCAATGGTAAAATAGTACTATCCAAGAAAGTTAGTTTTAACGGCTATACTGAGAAAACAATTTAATTATTTACTTGAGGCTTTATGAAGAATTTTTTGAACAAGGTATCTGAAAAAATTGATCAACTGAAAATGAATCCACCTTTAGTTTTAGTAATCGGTTTTGCTCTACTTATTTTATGTGGAGGATTGCTCCTTAATTTAAGTGTTGTAACTAAATCGGGTCAATCAATTGGGTTTATTAATGCTCTATTTACGGCAGGATCGGCATCATGTGTCACGGGATTAGTGGTAGTAAATACAGCAAATTATTGGAATTTAGCGGGACAGATTATCATTTTGATTCTAATCCAAATTGGTGGGCTCGGCATAATGACCTTAGCAACAATGTTTCCACTAATTTTAGGAAAAAGAATCGGCTTACAGAGCAGACAAATTCTCAAAGAACAAATGAATATAGATACCTTTAGCGGTATTGTTCGTTTGTTAAAATATTTAATAAAATTTACTTTCATCGCAGAAGGAATTGGTGTAGTTTTGTTGGCAACCAGATTTATACCGGCTTTTGGTTGGCTAAAAGGAATATGGTATTCGGTTTTTCAGTCAATTTCAGCTTTTTGTAATGCAGGATTTGATAATCTAGGTGATTCAATCTTGCCTTGGCGTCACGATCCTCTTGTGAATTTCACCATTATGGGATTAGTCGTTATCGGTGGGTTAGGTTTTATAGTAACCCAAGAATTATTGCGCAAGAGAAAAAATAAAACTTTGTCTTTACACAGCAAATTAGTCTTGACCATCACAGGACTATTGATATTTTTTGGCGCATTATTCTTTTTCATTTTGGAATCTTCCAATCCTGAAACATTAGCCACAGAAAGTATACCGACCCAAATAGGTCAATCATTTTTCCAATCAGTTATAGCTAGAACAGCAGGCTTTTACTCCACGCCTATCTCCGGTCTGCGCGATGCTTCCGCATTTTTGTTAATCCTTTTGATGTTTGTCGGAGGATCTCCGGGCTCAACTGCCGGTGGTTTAAAAACAACAACTTTCGGTGTTTTGGTTTTGTCTACAATATCTACGATTAAAGGAGAAAATGAACCGGTAGTTTTTAATAAGCATATTGGATTGAAAAATATCCGCAAAGCTCTGGCTCTGGTTGTTGTGGGATTGCTTTTGGTTATTTCAGTTTCTTTTTTGCTCACTGTTACCGAAGATGCAAAATTTATTGATTTATTATTTGAAACTGTTTCGGCATATGGAACTGTGGGTTTATCTAAAGGAATTACTCAGGATTTAACATCATTCGGGAAAATCATTATAATGCTTACCATGTATGCGGGGAGAGTCGGGCCTTTAACCTTAGGTTTTGCGATCAGTAACCGGATGCGTCCGAGCAAATTACGTTATCCTGAGGCAAACGTATTAATTGGTTAATTTGTTTCTAGAGAAAGGAATATTATTATATGAATAAAGATACATCAGTAATAGTTATGGGTGCGGGGCTTTTCGGATCATCAGTTGCCAAGAAACTATTTGAATTGGGTATAGAGGTCATGGTAGTGGATCATAACTATGATATTATCGAAGAGTTGGCAAACAATGTCACTACGGCTGTGCAATGTGATTTATTTGATGAAAAAGCTGTGGATGAGCTCGGAATTGCCAATTTTGATGTTGCTATAATAGGTATCGGCAGCAATCTTGAATCTTCAATTATTGCTACTTTGGCAGCCAAAGATCGCAATGTAAATAGAATTATTGCGAAAGCTACAACACATACTCAAGCAAGAATTCTAGAAAAACTTGGGGCAGATCAGGTTATTTTTCCGGAGATTGATATGGGTGAGCGATTGGCTCGTAGTATCAGCGGTAAAAACTTTTTAGAATATATCCATTTCAGCGATGAATATACAATTATGGAAATTGAAGCTTTAGATGACTGGATAGGTAAGAGTTTAGTAGATATGGATTTTTATAATAAATACCATATGAATGTTGTTGCATTTCGCAGAGATAAAACAACAACTCTTTCTAATCTTGCTCAGTACAAAATTCAAAGTGGTGATTATTTAATCTTGATTGGTAAATATTCAGATGCTGAACAGTTGGAAGTGTTAGATTAAAATATAGTAGATTGAGAAAACGAATAATTAATATTAATGATTTGAGGTAAAAATGAGATTATATTTGGTAAGACATGGGGAAACAGAATGGAATAGATGGGATAAACTACAAGGCCAAGTAAACATTCCACTTAATGAAAATGGTGAACGTCAAGCTGAAAAATTGGCAAAGGTTTTGGCAGGTCAACAATTTGATACGATTTATTCCAGTCCTTTAAGTAGATGTGTATCTACTGCGGAGATAGTTTGTGGCAAAGATGCAAATATTGAACTTAATCCGATCATAGTTGAGATGGCGTTCGGTATATATGAAGGTTTTAATTTTGGTGATATGACGATTGATGAAAGTCATGATCTCTTTACATACTTTTATGATCGTATAAATTATGAACCACCTGCAGGTGCTGAATCGATTGAAGATGTAGTAGAAAGAGCCAAAATATTCCTGAATGAAATGCTGGCTAAACATCAAAATGAGAAAGTCATTGCTTTTACACATGGAGCTTTTTTACGTTGTGCAATTGCATTTTCACGCGGTTTATCAATCGCTGAAGAGAAATTAATCAGACCGATCCATAATTGCTCAGTCACGGTAATGAAAAACGTTGATGACAAAATAGTTTTGGAACAAGAAGCTGTTGATGTCATACATGGAGAAAAATTAAAATTGATTTGAATGGACGGCCGAGATCAGGTTGATAAAAAACATTTATTAACTAGTCAATATTCTAGCAAATGAAAAACCCTTCATACCAGAATGTATCAAGGGTTTTGGAGCTTGCTGGGAGACTCGAACTCCCGACCTGCTGATTACAAATCAGCTGCTCTACCAACTGAGCTAAGCAAGCAACTTTGAGAAACAAGCCTAGTTATAATACCATATTTTTCTGACTTGTCAAATTCAATTATCATGACTTAGTTTCAAAAGAGAAATTAAGTTTTTTTATTTAATTAATCCTGATAATTAATAATTTTATAAAAAACAATCTACATTTTGGTTATGATTTGATTTATAATGATTAATTAGAATAGTAGTTAAATAAATAGATTATTTATTACAGAGGAGATGACCATGGAAAACAACCAAAATACAAATAATCAGGGACAGAATCAACCTGATCCCAGTCAGTATCAACATCAACCGACTGATCATCAGCAATATCAACATGCAGAACAAGGGCCTAGTCAGCCGGGATATCAAGAACAATATCAGCAACAGCAACCAGACTATCAACAGCAAGATTATCAACAACCGGGTTACCAACAACCGGGTTACCAACAACCGGGCTATCAACAACCGGGCTATCAACAACCGGGTTACCAACAAGGATATCAGCAACAATACCAACAAACGGGCTATCAACAACCTCCTTACGGCAGTTATCAGAGAGGTCCTATTGGAGAGACACGCAGTCCAATAACAGTTCTTGTCTTGAGTATAGTCACTTGTGGTATCTACATGATTTATTGGCATTATAAAGTTTCGGAAGAAATTAATAATTATGTTCAAGCTGAAGCCACCTCACCTCTATTTGCCATTTTAGGTGCATTTACATGTGGCGTATTTACTTTTCTAAATGCTTATAAAATTGATCAGGCGATTTATGACATCGATGTTGCTGAGGGTAGACGGGCAGACAATAGATTTATTATCTGGTTATTGCTTTCAATATTTGTTGGTGTAGGAATGTTCATGATGGCTTATCAAGTCCAAGAAAGTCTTAATAACATTTGGGCAGGTCATATGCCTCCTAACTACAATCAACCTACTTATTAATTTGATCCGAGAAGTATTTAATTCAATAGCTATTAAATTGGGTTTCATTGTTGATCCTACAGTGGAACCCAATTTTCGCAATCAAGCACGTAAGAGAAATTTTTCCATTTTTATTGCTTTGATTATTCATTTGATTTCAGCACCTTATTTGTGGGGGACTGCCTGCTTGATCCAAGGGGGAATCGGTGTGCCTTGTCCAACTTGTGGCACGACCAGGGCAATAGAAGCATTAATCCAAGGAGAAATAAAGGAGGCTTTATCCTGGCATCCGCTTGTTTTCTTAAGCTTATTTATCGTGATCATAGCTGTTATTTATAGTATTAATAAAGAAATAAAAAAACAAAGAGCATTTCAAGCAAATGAAAAGTGGAGAACAATTAAAAACGGGAATGCACTTCAGTATGTGTTCATTCCCGTCTTAATGATTTATTTTATTGTATATCTGATTAGAATTATTAATTTATATCCTAATCCTCCGTTGAATTACAACTCTGATTCCGCACTTGGCAGAATTATCGGATTATTTCGTGAATATTTGTTTAATAATCAATAAAGCTAGAAATCTCGCATTGCCCGTTTTACATTTTCCGGCATTTTGTCCGGATCATCACTGATAGTAATGATAAAAGTGGCTGCCATATTCTTGGTCAATTCATCTAAATCATCAAAGAACTTCTCTAATTCGTCGATTTTCGTACTGTTTGCTATTTTGTATAAGCTATCGATATAGAAGTGAGTAATATCATGATCTTTAGCACTTACTCCTGCAATAAAAGTTATTAATTCACGATAATCTCTTACAGGATATTCGGTAATATCAATTAAACGTACTTGATAAGGTATATTTTGATTAAATCTTTTACCATATTCTATACAAACTACATTTGTGTCTTTCGTGTTAGAAATATCGGTAATCTCATCTACCAGAATTGATGATTTTCCTGAACCTTTTAATCCAACAATGGCTTCAATCATAAATAAATTCTCCTTAATCTTAATAAAAATTTTTAAGTTTCAATAGTTCTTATTGTACAGTATTTTAGACTGTTTTAAAAACTTGCAATAGAATGAATTTATTGTTATATTTATCTTACATCTCTAAAGTTTTTTCGAAAAGAGTGGGTTCGCCCACTCTTTGTTTTTGGATAGATATTATTGAAAATAATTAATGAATTGGAGAAGATATGGCGAAACGGAATGCACGTTGTCAATATATTTATGAAGCTTTGGAACCGATCATTGAAGAATTAGGTTTTGAGTTGATTGACGTGGTTTATGCCAGAGAAAATGGCAAATTATTTTTGCGATTATTGGTAGATAAGCTTGGTGGCATTAATATCGATGAATGTGAATTGATTAGTGAAACTGTCGATCCAATCATTGAGCAAGATTTGCAATTAAGAAATCATGATTATTTTGAAGTTTCTTCTCCAGGTTTAGACAGACCATTGACAGAAGCTAAGGAATTTGAACTATATAGGGGACAATTAGTAGAAGTGAGATTATATAGAAAAATAGAGAACAAAAAGGTATTTACCGGTGAGCTTCTGGCAGGTACAGATGACAGTATAACAATCTTAGATGAAGCAACCGGTGATGAAATAGACTTTGACTTAAAAGAAGTGGCTAAAGTAGCCAGAACGATCAGTTTTGATTGAATATAAGGAGAGAATGGATGAATGCTGAATTAATTGATTCTTTGAAATTGCTTTCGAAAGAGCGCGGTGTTGAAGAAGAAGAGCTTTTTGAATATGTGGAAGAAGCATTGGTAGCTGCTTATAAGCGTGAATTTAATCCTAAATCCACGGATAATGTCAGGGCTGAAGTAGACCGTGAAACAGGGGAGATGCGTGTTTTTGTCACGCGAACCGTGGTAGAGGAAGTCCTAGATCCACATTCAGAAGTTTCATTAGAAGAAGCTAAAGCTTTATCTGAAGATTTCGAAGTCGGTGATATGTTAGAGTACCAGATTAGTCCTCAAGATTTCGGACGCTTAGCTGCTCAACAATCAAAGAGTGTTATCAATCAAAAGTTGGGCCAAGCGGAGAAAGAAAGAATTCATCAGGAATTTAGCGATCGTATAGGTGAATTAGCTTACGGTGTAGTTCAACGTAAAGACAGACGAGAGGTAGTGGTTGATATTGGCAGAGCAGAAGCTGTGCTAACTCACCGTGAACAATCGCGCTTGGATAATTATGAGTTCAATCAAAGAATGCGCTTTTATATTTTACGAGTCGACGAAAGACATGGCAGACCGATGGTTCTTGTTTCACGAAGCCATCCTAATTTGGTTGGCCGTTTATTTGAGCAGGAAGTTCCCGAAATTTCAAGCGGTGTTGTTGAGATTTACTCGATAGCCAGAGAAGCCGGTTTCAGAACAAAGATTGCAGTTCATTCCTTAGATCCCAATGTAGATGCAGTCGGTTCTTGTGTAGGTCAACGTGGCATGAGAGTTCAAAATGTGATTGATGAATTACATGGAGAAAAAATTGACGTTGTTGAATGGAATGAAGATCCGGGTATTTATATCAGCAATGCCTTAAGTCCTGCCAAAGTCTTAAGAGTAGATTTATATGATGATGATTCCGCACGAGTAGTTGTGCCTGATCATCAACTTTCTCTAGCAATTGGCAGATCTGGTCAGAATGCTAAACTAGCCGCCAAATTGACAGGCTGGAGAATAGATATTAAGAGTGAAACACAGCAAAGAGAAGAAGTTGAGCATGAATTGTTAATGCATTTTGATGATGTACTGGATGGCGATTATGACGATGAGTATGAAGATGACTCGGAGCTAGATCAAATCGACCAAGTGTTTTCTGAATTTGCTGTTGTAGATGATGAAGCTGATGTGAATGAAGATGAAATTGAAACTAATGATGTTGAAGCAGATGAAGAATTTGAATTAGATGATCAAGCTGAAACAGATCAGGAATCAGTTGATTCAGAAATTCAGGCTGAAGATCAAGCAGAATAGGAGTAATTATGGCGCTAATTAGAAGAGAACCGGATTCAGGACTAAGAGCAGGATTTATTCGTGAAGATGAAGCGAAAAAAGTTGCTAAAAAACAAACGGAACAGGAAAAAGTTGAAGAAGCTAAATCTGAACTAACAACTCCTGAAAAAGATCCGGAATCTGATAAAAAAATAGAGCAGGCGAAAGAAAAATCTGCTCCTGAAAAAATAAAAGTACCGCAGTTTACACATGATGATGGTCCAAAGATCAGTATGCAAGGTATATCCGGTCGTGAAATTACCGGTGTCGTAAAGGTTGTAAAAAAAGTTTCAAGTGATTCCGAGCAAGAAAAAGCTGAATCTGTTGAAGAAGAAAAAACAACCAAAGCAGCACCCGAAGTTAAGGTGTCTGAAACTGAAATTGAAAAAGAAACTGTACTACCTAGTAAAACAGCTAGTGAAGAAGCGCCTGCCAAAGCTGTTCAAGAGAAGGTTGCTACAGTTGAATCTCCTGTAAGTAAGACGTCAGATGAAAAAGCTGATGCAGTTAAGATTTCTGCGAAAGAATCAATTAAGAAATCTCCAAAAGAAAGTGTTGCTGAAACAACAACTCCATCTCCGACTGAAGTTTCTGAAGCTGTTCAAACAGAGGAAAAAGTTGAGAGTAAATCTGATCAAGTTAAACTTAAAACTGAAGAAGTTAAAAAACCAACAAAAATTAGTGAAGAAACAGATCAGAAAAAGAAAGTTGCTCCAGAAAAACCGGCAGCGAAAAAACGAACTTTAATTGTTGATCAGGGTATTACTGAATCCAGTTTTGAAGGTCCGAGAATCAGACCTCAAAAAGGTAGTTATGTAGGCAAAGACGGAGCAACTCCTGTGGCTGACAGACGTAGATCCAGACCCGCTCGTCAACCGAGAAAAGACTATACCAGAAGTGCTCAACGTGACTCCGGAGGACCTACTCAAAGAAGAGAAGGCAGACAAGATGCTTCACCTCGTAGACCGAGTAGACAGTATGAACCAAGAAGAACTGGTGGTAGAACTTTTGTTCAGGATAAAGATAGAGAAGAAGCACCACGTATCAGCAGATCACCACGTCCTAGAAGACAAGATTCGCGTTATGATGCTCAAGTTAATCCGGAAATAGCTGAAAGTGCAAAAGTTGATTTCAGAAAACAACATGACAAGAGAGCTTCCGGTGCAAAGACCCGTCGACAACCTGATTATGAACGTCGTCGTGAAGCAAGAGATCGTAGTCTTGAGCAACAAAAATTAAAACAAAGACGTAAACAAAGACGAGAAGAGCAACAGCGCCCGCAAGTTGCTCAAACTACCCATGTCAAATTACCGGAAACCTTAACTGTTCGAGATTTGGCAGGTTTATTGAAAAAGACAACAGCTGATGTAATTGCCAAGTTGATGACCTATGGAGTCATGGCAACTTTGAATCAGGAAATAGATTATGATACTGCAGAAGTTATTTCGAATGATTTCGGAATTAAAGCTGAAAAAATCATTGAAGTAACAGAAGAAGACATCTTATTTGATGATTCAGATGATGATGAGGCTGATCTCGTAACCAGACCTCCGGTCGTAGTTGTTATGGGCCATGTAGACCACGGCAAGACATCAATTTTAGACTATATCAGAGATGCCAGAGTAACCGAAGGAGAAGCTGGAGGAATCACTCAGCATATCGGAGCCTATACAGTAGATGTTCATGGAGAGCCTATTACATTTTTGGATACACCGGGACATGAGGCTTTTACAACTATGAGAGCAAGAGGCGCTCAAGTTACTGATATAGCAGTTTTGGTCGTAGCAGCAGATGACGGTGTAATGCCTCAAACAATCGAAGCTATTAACCATGCTAAAGCTGCCGAAACAGAAATAATTGTAGCAATCAATAAAATAGATAAACATGGAATTAATATCGATCGAGTTAAACAGGAATTAGCTCAACATGAACTGATTTCTGAAGATTGGGGCGGAACCACTACGATGGTAGAAGTTTCAGCCAAAACCGGTCAAAATATGGATGAGCTCTTGGAAATGATAATATTAACTGCACAAGTTATGGAGTTAAAAGCTAATCCAAATCGTCAAGCTAAGGGTACAGTTATTGAATCTAAACTTGATAAAGGTAGAGGACCGGTTGCGACAATTCTGGTTCAAAGAGGAACTTTACGTGTCGGAGATACGGTAGTAGTAGGTTCAACTATTGGTAATATTAGAGCAATGACAGATGATCGCGGTAAACAGGTCGAGGAAGCAGGACCTTCAATACCGGTTGAAATCTTAGGCTTACCTGATGTTCCGGAAAGTGGAGACATCTTCTATGCAGTTAAAGATGATAAAGTTGCGCGCAGTTTAGCAGCAAGGCGTCAAGGTGAAGAACGTGAAGCACAATTACGTAAAACATCGCGCATGTCATTAGATAATCTATTTGCTCAAATTGAAGAAGGTGAAGTCAAAGACTTTAACCTGATTGTGAAAGGTGATGTTCAGGGTAGCGTGGAGGCTGTAACTCAGTCTTTAGAAAAACTCTCGAACGAAGAAGTGAAAATTAGAGTAATTCATGGTGCTGTCGGTGCGGTCACTGAAAGTGATATCCGATTAGCGGAAGTTTCCAATGCCGTAATTATCGGATTTAATGTTCGTCCTGCTTCAGGAGTACAAGATATGGCCGACCAAGCCGGTGTTGATCTCAGAATGTATCGTGTGATTTATGATGCGATCAATGATATTGAAGATGCCATGAAAGGTATGCTCGATCCAAAATTCAAAGAAGTTGTACTGGGTCACGCCGATGTCAGAGATACCTTCAGTGTTTCCGGCATAGGTACAATTGCCGGCAGTTACGTTACCGACGGAACAATTTCTCGTTCCAATCAGGTAAGAATTGTGCGTGACGGTGTAGTAATCCATGAAGGACAGATTTCATCATTACGTCGTTTTAAAGATGATGTACGTGAAGTAAGCCATGGCTATGAATGTGGTATCGGAATTGAAAGATACAATGACATCAAAGTAGGAGATCAAATTGAAGCTTTTGAAATGCAGGAAATAGCCAGGTAGAAAAGAGGACATATGTTACGTTCAGATCGTGTTAGTGAAGAAATAAAAAAAGTTGCAGCTGAGATTATCCAAAATGAAATAGAAGATCCCAGATTGCCGGATTTTACTACAGTTACCGCAGTTGAAGTAACCAGAGATCTCTCTTATGCAACGATTTATGTCAGCGCTTTAGGTGACGGAGATCAGATACAAACTACTCTAGATGTTATGGAAAGTGCAAAAAAATTCATCCGCTACCGTGTTGGACAAGAAGTTCGTCTGCGAAATGTACCGGAATTGAGATTCAAATACGACAATTCAATAGCTGAAGGAAATCGTATGTCGAAAATAATTGATGAAGTAATTGCACAGGACAATCTCAATCGTCAATCTAAAGAATAGCATTTTGCTATAATTGGTTAATTGTAAATGGAAAAAATTGGTTCACTGAATAGAGTTTTTAATGTGCTGTCTGAGCTTTCTCCGCAGCACATTCTTATATTACCGCATGTGAGAATTGATGCGGATGCTCTGGGAGCAAGTTATGGTTTAGCTGAAGCTTTAGAACAATTAGGAATTCAGACCAGGATTATTTTAGATGAGTATCCGTCAAATAATATAAAGTTTATCAGTCATAACTATTCACTTGATATTTTTTCAGGGAAACTTTTAGCTCAACTGAAAAAGCCGGATTTAATCATTTTTCTGGATCATAATGAAACTGCAAGATTAAACCAAAGAGCTGAAATTTTGGACAGATTCCCTGAGGTTGATCTGTTAATTATTGATCATCATTTGATTGCTGAAAAAACTGAACAAGAATTTATCAATAATAAAGCATATCCTCAACGAAAGATTGTTACTTGGCTTGAATCGGATCGTTCATCTGTTTCTGAGATGGTTGCTGAACTTTATTCGGAGTATAATCAAAACAAAACCGATCTTAGCCCTAAATTTGCTTTGAATCACAAGATTGCCTCTTCTTTACTAGCTGGCATATATGGTGATACGGGTGGTTTACGTTATTCAAACACATCCCGTAGGACTTTCGAAATTTGTGCTTTTTTAATGGAGCATAAACTTGAAGTCAGTTACATTAGTGAACAGTTATTCGGTGAGAAATCGCTTGATCAGCTGAAATTAGTTGGTGAGGTATTTGCTAAATCTAATTTGAATCAAGCTGAAAATATGATTTGGTTTACTGTAACAGCAGATTTTCTAGAAAAGTATGATGTGACGCAGGATGATTTGGAAGGACTTTGTTCCCAGATGAGAGAAGTTGAGAATATTGACTTGGCAGTTTTAATACGAGAAGTTACAACTGGGGAGATCAGAGTCAATTTACGATCCAATGATGCAATTGACGTCAGCAATCTTGCTATGAAATTTGGTGGAGGCGGTCATGCCAGAGCAGCCGGAATTACCTTATTAGGCGATTATGATCTTAATAAATTTGAAACCGAATTAATCGAGGAAGCGGAGTTAATGCTGAATGGGAAATCAAACTGAATTTAACGGTCTTTTATTAATTGATAAGCATTCAGATATCACTTCATTCGGTATTATTTCTCGACTACGAGCTTTAACCGGCATAAAAAAAATCGGTCATTGTGGAACCTTAGATCCTTTTGCAACAGGATTATTGCCTGTTTTATTCGGACGTTATACTAAATTGGCGCGTTATCTGGAAGCTGTGGATAAAACTTATCAGGTCAAAATGGTCTTAGGTAGTGCAACTAATACGATGGATCTTACAGGAGAGATAACCCACAGATCAGATCCTGATCAATTGAGTCAAAGAATAAACTCGGATGAACTTGCTCAAACTTTACAAGAAATCATAAAAAATGAGTTTATGGGGGAGATAGAACAACTTCCCCCTATGTATTCTGCAGTAAAAGTTGCCGGTCAACCATTATATAAATATGCCAGACAAGGTAAAGTTGTTGAACGTAAACCGCGTATGGTGACAATTTATCAAGCTGACTTATCTCCTATTTATATGGAAGATCAAGAATGGGTATGTGAAGCTCGGATAAGATGTTCCAAAGGAACATATATCAGAACCTTGGTCCATGATTTAGGCAAGCAAGCTGAATGCTTTGCCTATGTTAAATCTTTGCGCCGATTGGAATGTGGAAATCTAAGCCTTGGTGAAAACTCATACCAACTAAACGCTTTATTTGCTCTTTTTGCAGAATTAAAAGAGGATCAAGCATTGCTGCGTCAAGAAATTGAGACAAAATACTTTTTTCCGATTAAACATGCTTTAGACGAAATACCGACATATAGCTTAAATCAAGATCAAGCCCAAAAAGTAATATATGGACAACCTTTACAATTGACTAATCTTAATCCATTATCTTCAGCAGCAACTTTTCAATTGTTATATAATGATAAATTGTTGGCTATCGTAAGCTTTGATCCAACAGAATCAGAATTCATTAAATATGAAAGAGTATTAGCAGATAGGATATAAAATGAAGATATTTCGTGAATTTCCTTTTCAAGTAGAAGATAAACCCCGAGCCATTGCTTTAGGTTTTTTTGACGGCTTACATCTGGGTCATCAAAAATTGATTAACGAAATGATTACAATCAGCAAGACTAATAATCTGACGGCGACTGTATTCACCTTTAACGATCACCCTGAAAGCAAATTTAAAGATAATTTTAAGTTTCCCGGTTTAATCCAAAGTTTCGATCTCAGAGCATTAAAACTACAAGAGATGGGTGTAGATGAAGCTTTCTTTGCACCGATGATTTCTCAAGTCAAAGAGATTAGTGCTTATGATTTTTTCCATGAATATTTAGTCGGACAATTTCGCATGAAAGCCCTGATAGTAGGACAAGACGCTCGTTTTGGCCATAAAGGTTTAGGAAATGTTGAGTTACTAAAACAATGGACTAAAGAAACTGATGTTGAATTAATTATTGTCGGTGATGTAAAAGTTGATGCTCAAAAGATTTCTTCAACTCTGATCAGGCAGTTAATTGAAACCGGACAAATAAAAAAAGCTAATCAATATTTAGGATACAATTATATTATCCGAGGCAAAGTTATTCATGGCAAAAAACTTGGCAGGACTCTAGGTTTTCCTACGATCAATATAATTTTTGATCCTTATTTAGTGAAACCTCGCTTTGGAGTATATATGTCCAGAGTAAAATATAATGATCACTTATATCCGGCAATAACTTCAATTGGCACTAATCCGACAGTCAGCAGCAGTTCGCAAATTAAAGTTGAAACCTTCATCTATGATAAAGAGATCGATTTATATGATGAAGCTGTTTTTGTAGAATTATTGGACTTTATTCGTCCGGAAATTGAATTTGATTCTGTACAAAGCATGAAAGAAAGAATTTTGCTCGACTTAGAATTAGTAAAAAAGATGCATCAACAAAGCAACAATTAACTCTTGTTCAAAGTTAAGGCTTTATTCATAATAATGAGATAGGGATATAATTTAATATAGGAGGTAGACATGGATCAGTTTCATGTTTCTTTTCCAGGTTTAGGAATTGAAAATTTACTAATAGATCGCATTGCATTTTCTTTTAATCTAGGTAGCAGAGAAATCAATATCTATTGGTATGGCATAATTATAGCAACAGCTTTTTTGGTATGTCTTATCTTGTCGGTCAGACAAGCTCCACGTTTTGGCATAAAGAGTGATGACATGGTTGATACGTTCTTATTAATCATTATCTTAGCTATTATTGGAGCAAGAATATACTATGTAGTATTTTCTTGGCATGATTTTTCAGATAATTTATTGAAAATATTCCAAACCAGACATGGCGGTTTAGCATTTTATGGAGGGTTGATCGGTGGAATATTGGCTGTGATTATTATGGCAAAATACAAAAAAATAAAGCTGATCGACTTTATTGATTTCTTATCCGTTTATGTACCTTTGGGTCATGCTATAGGTCGCTGGGGCAATTTTGTTAATCAGGAAGCATTCGGTACAAATACAGATTTACCATGGGGTATGTACAGTGAACAAACTTATCATTACCTGGCGCAATATGGTGATAAATATGCTCCATTGTCTCCGGTTCATCCTACTTTCTTATATGAAAGCCTTGCAACTTTCATTATCTTTCTGATTCTATATCAAATTAGAAAAAACTCTAAACAACAGGGTCAAACAACTGCTTGGTACTTTATCCTATATGGGATGGTTCGTTTTATCATAGAAGGTTTGCGTACAGATTCACTCTATGTGGGAAATACTGATCTGAGAGTATCTCAAATTTTATCATTAGGATTGGTAGTCTTAGGATTTGTAACATTATATATCGGTTCACGTAGTAAAGCCGAACCCGTCATTGAATCTGCTGATTCAGCTGAAACATCAGATTTCATCAAGCTTGAAGATTTAGATAACAATTGATGAGGCAATAAAGTGCAAAAAATACAACCTTTAAAATCTCGTACAGATTCATATTTTAAGTTACTAGATTATTGGCTGATAATCCCCGTGCTCATTTTGACAATTATCGGACTGTATGTCCTGAATTCTGTGTATCAAACCGGCTATGGTGCAGGTGAATATCCGGGCAACCTAATCAAGCAGATCGGGGCGGTCATGATTGGTGTGTTGTTGGCATTACTAATCTCATTTGTTGATTTGCCTGTATTAAGTTTAGTCGGATATATCACATATGCTCTTAGCATATTTCTCTTGGTTTTGGTTCACATAGATAGTTTTTCAATGGAGGAATTAACCGGTGCCGACAGCTGGATCAGATTTCCAATTTTTGGTACATTTCAGCCATCTGAATTAGCTAAAGTAGGCATAGCAATGCTAGTTGGGAAATATTTAGCCAAGATAAAAAACGAAGAAATACCTATGCTCACCGGTTCAATCTATATTGGTGTAATTGTTAGTATACCTTTGCTGCTTATTGCAATGGAACCTGACTTCGGGACATTTTTTGTTATCTTTTTAATGGTCCTGGTCATGATATTTGTCTTCGGACTAAAATGGCGCTATATCATTACCGGAGGTGCGGTAGGGATTGTTGCGCTTCCGCTGGCTTGGCAATTTTATTTAGATGAATATCAAAAAAATCGGATTATGACCTTTTTATTTCCCGGACATGATCCAAACTCAAATTACCACATTGAACAATCTCTCAAAGCCGTAGCGTCCGGAGGCATTACAGGTAGAGGAAGCGGAGTTGATATTCCTGTACCGGTCAAAGAGTCGGACTTTATTTTCTCTGCAATTTCTGAATATACAGGCTTTATCGGCACAACTTTAGTCCTGATCTTAATTGTTATATTTTTGTTTCGAGCAATTCAAATTGCCATAAGAATGTCTGAATATGACTTAGCAAGTTCATATCTAATGATGGGTTTAGTGGCGGTTCAAGGCTTTCATTTTATTGAAAATATTGGCATGAATGTTGGAGTCTTACCGATAACTGGAATTCCCTTACCATTTATCAGTAGCGGGGGCAGTTCAATGGTTGTCAATTACTTCATGTTCGGATTAATGTTAAGTATCTCGATTAATTATCAACTGATGGAACAAAGCGATCTCTAGCTGTTTTCTTTTCTAAAACAATTTTTTATTTTCTGAAAAATACCGGATAAAAGTCAACTTTTTGCTCAGAATTGAGAAAAGTTGACTTTGTTATTTTTCAGTTTTTTTATTTTTGGGCGCTCAAATTACATTTCTCTTACTGATCTCTATTATTTCGATTTTTTAGCCGTTTTTAGTTGCATAAGGGAGCGAAATAGTCTAAAATGCAATTTAAGTGGAGGGAAGTAGCGAGTTTATCACACAAAGTGGTGGAAAGTGGTAAATTTAGTTACTTATTGAACGTAAATGGCACGCTATACACATACAGTTGATAAAAAAGGTCGTGTTATTGTTCCGGCAAGATTGAGAGAAAATCTTGACGGCGTTTTATTTGTGACGCTAAGTTTAGATGAAAATTATTTATCTGCTTATACTCCTGAGCAATTTAATTCAATTCGCAATCAAATTTCCGGTCTGTCGGGTACAGATCCGGATGTTCGTTTGTTAAAACGAGCAATAATCGGTGAAGCTGTAGAATGCACCTTCGATGCACAAGGAAGAATCAGCCTCTCGGATAATTTATGGGATTGGATCGGTGTAGAAGCCGGAGAAGAAATCTGCTTTATAGACATGTATGACAAAGTAGACATTTGTTCAAAAGAATTTTACGAAAAATCACTAGAAGATATCAGCTCTTTACGAGATTTAGATTTAACAAGATTCGATGTACAAGGCCTCTGATTATCATATACCTGTTCTCTATCAAGAAGTCATAGAGAACTTAGCTATAAAGCCTGACGGATTTTATGTAGATTGCACTGCCGGAGGTGGTGCGCACAGCTTAGGAATCTTAGAACAGCTATCTTCCACGGGACTTTTGATCTCAATTGATCAAGATCCCGAAGCCTTAGCTGCCACCAAATTGAAACTTGAAAGTTTAGATCATAATAATACTCAATTTATTTTGGTTCACGGCAAATTTTCTGAATTAAAAGATATTTTAGCTGAACGAAACATTGATAAAGTAGATGGAATCTTAGCAGATTTAGGAGTTTCATCTCATCAAATCGATACTGCTCGACGTGGCTTTTCATACAGAAGAGACGGAGCACTTGATATGAGGATGAACCCGAACAATCCTGTTAGTGCAGCTGATTTAATTAACACATCGACTGAAGAAGATCTTGTCTACATTCTCAAAGTATTCGGTGAAGAACGTTATGCTAATTTAATAGCACGTTCAATTGTCGAAAAGCGAAACCTTAAACCGTTTGAGACAACTATGGACTTGGTTGAGCTGATTAAGTCAGTAATGCCGGCAAGAAGCAAGAGAGAAAAGCATCCTGCACGGAGAACTTTTCAGGCTCTACGTATAGCGGTAAATCAAGAGCTAAAAGAGCTGGAAAAGTTGTTAGAAGTCATACCTCATTGTTTAAACAACAAAGGCAGAGTAAACCTAATTTCTTTTCATTCTTTAGAAGATCGGATTATTAAGAATAAATTTCAGGAATGGGAGAACCCATGTACGTGTCCTAATGATTTTCCTATTTGTGTTTGCGGTAAAAAACCTCTAGGTAAAATAATTCATCGTAAAGGAATTGTTGCCGGGAAAGAGGATATTGCTAAAAATAGTAGAGCACGGAGTGCAAGATTGAGAGTATTTGAAATGAACTAAACTGACTTCACTATGAAATGAGACAGTTATGAATAATTATCAAAATACTAATTTAGCATACAAATTAAATAATTCGGATTTAGATAGATATTATTCTCAAAGATATAACAATTCAAATGCCGTTCCTAAAATCCCTTATGACATACCGGATAGACGCCGTGAAGAGTACGAACGTATAAAACGTAAGCGTAGAATACAAGAGCGCCAAGTTTCACTTAAGATGCGTTCTATTTATCGTGCAGTCGGGATTGAAAGAGCAAAGACTGTTTTCAGTATTATTGCCCTGGTGTTAATTGTGGCGTCTCTGTTTGCCTTCGTTATGGTCCGTCAATCAAAAATAGTTGAACAAAATTTTTCAAACACAAGATTAATTAATAAAGTTAGCGAAATAAATTCATCAAATTCAGAAAATTATGAGGAATTATTATCCAGAATAGATCTCCAAGAAATTGAGCAGCAAGCTTTCCAATTATATGGTCTTAGAAAACCTGCACAATCCCAAAGAATTCATATGAGTCTTCCCGATATAGATCGAGTTGTACGTTATAACAAAGATGGCACTGAAATAGACGAAGACTTGCCAGAGAATACGATCGTTTTTGATGCCAGTCAAATTGAAACATATATGAAAAGACTTAGGTTGCAGGATTAACTAAATGAACGAAAGACCAAATAATAAAAAAAATCCTTCAAGAAGAGATAATCAAAAACGCAATAGAGGCCGGAGAAGAAGAGTTAAACGCAATCAATCTCAAGTCCTTAATTCAGGTCGTCCAGATCAAAGATTGCAATCTAGGAATACTGGTATTGTTAATAATGGAGACAATACATCAAGTCGTAAATATAATAGAAAACAATCAAAGAAATCCGATTTTTTAAAACGAAATCAGAATATACATAAAGATGTAAGTACAACATATAAAAACTCTAAAAATTCATCTAATGCTGGATCTAAAAGAAATAGTAATAAGAATAGATACAAAATCAGAATAAATCGTAAAGCCATCTTATTCGTTTCTACCTTGATACTTTTTGTATTAATTTATTATGTGACTGTTCTTTATGATGTTCAGGTTAATAAACATGATGAGATGTCCCAAATGGCAAATGATCAGTATTATCGCAAAATAAAAACTCCACCCAAACGGGGTGACATTTTGGATAGAAATGGAAGAATACTGGCCACCACAACTAATATTTATCGAATAGGTATAACTCCGAAACATGTTTATTCTTTAATCAATACTCAATCTGAAACAGAAATAGGCGAGACCCTTGCCGGTGTCTTAGGAATTGCTCCTCAAGATGTAAAGAGAGAACTGGCTAAAAAAGATGAAACATATATTCAATTAGCTAAAGATGTTTCGCAGGATAAAGCTGAGCTTTTAGAAGAATATTTACTTATAAATCAAATTGGGGGAGTTAGACTTGATCCTGAACCGCAACGTGTCTTTTTTAACGATAATGTTGCAAGTCAGATTATCGGATTCTCCAGTTTGAACGGTGATGTGCTTGAAGGCAGATTAGGTGTTGAGTATGAATTAAATAGTATCTTGTCGGGTCAAGCCGGCTTCTCTTTCGGAGCCAGAGATAATTATTCTAAATCCGGTTTATTGCCGTTTTCAGAATCAACTGAACAAACAACCCGAGATGGCTATAATGTTACTCTTACGCTCGATTATGAAATTAGCAAACAACTCCAAGAATATCTGGAACGAGCCATTGTTTCTTTAGAAGCAAAAAAACAAGGCATGGGATTAATTATGGATGTTGAAAATGCGGAGATACTTGGAATTGCCTCATATCCGTATTTTTCCAGTGCTGATCCAACCGCAAAACCAACCGGTATTGAATATGAAGCTGAATGGGAACCTACAGAACAGGAAACGATTGATTTTCTGATGGAAAATGTCTGGCGAAATAAAGCTATTTCTGATTTGTTTGAAGTAGGTTCCACTTTTAAAATTGTCACTGCTGCTATGGGTATGGAAGAGAATATAACCCATGAAGAAAAATTATATAGTGATGATCCGATTGATGTTTTAGATTATACGATAAGTTGTTACACCGGGGATGGGCATGGTACAGAGACTCTTGCTGATGCTTTTACCAGATCATGTAATCCCCCATTTGTTCAAATTTCACTGGATCTGGGAGTTGAAAAGTACTATGATTATGTAGATGCTTTTGGTTTCACCGAGGCATCAGGTGTTCAGTTACCGGGTGAAGCCAAGAATATGTTTCATGAAAATCCTTCACTGATTGATATGGCAACCCTTGCTTTTGGCGAACAGTCTCAATTTAATTTAGTCAGTTATTCCAAAGGTTTAAGTTCGATTGTTAATGGTGGAAACCTGATAACTCCAACTATTGTTAAACAGATTACTGATCAACAAAACCGAATAGTCCAAACCTTTGAGCCCCAAGTTGAGCGTAGAGTGATCTCTGAAAACACATCAAAAAGGGTAAACAAATTACTGCAAAGAAATGACATTATGCAGGGTATTAATAAGGTCAGTCCCGGTTATTCTTTAGGAGGCAAAACCTCAACCTCAACTGACGAAGTTACGGATAGTCTGACAATGTCATATGTGAGTTTTGCACCGATTGATAATCCGAAGATAATGACTATTTTAGTTGTGCAGGATATCGGAAGATCAGAAGCATATAGTGATAATATGGTTAGTCCCGTATCCGGATTGACTAATTGGGTGCTTGATTATTTAAGTATTGAGAGAAACTATACAGAAAATCAATTGCAAACTATGCAAGAAACAGTAGCAATGCCGGATATTTACGGTCAAACTTTGGAGGAAGCAACCTATAATTTAAACTATCAATCAATTATTATTAAACCGGGTGTGCCGGATATGAAATCGGATGATCCTATACTTGCATTTGCTCCAAAAGCAGGTACTGCATTGCATCATGGTTCAACTGTTTATGCTTATCCGGATATTGAAATAGCTGAAGATTTAGTAATTGTACCCGATTTTACGGGTAAAAGCTTTAACGAATGTATTCTTACTGCGGAAAAAGCGGGAGTAATCGTTCAGTTTGAGGGAGATGTTACCGCTTTAGCTGTTTCCCAAACTATTGCAGATCCGGATGGTATAGTAATAATCGATGAAGATATAGAAAATGAACAAACTGAAACTTCCGAGCAAGCATTAGCGGAGGATCAAGAAATAGAAGATGAGCAACCAGAGGATAATATGAGGGATGAGGATCAGAAAGTTCAATATGTGCAAAGAGGCAGCATCATAAAAGTTGTTCTCGGATCCGGATCCACGTCTTCAGAGTAATGAGGAGGGAACATGGCTAGATTTATACCTGCCCAATTGCAGACTTGGACGGAGGGGCTTTTACTTCAAACGCCTGAAGCACAACAACATAGTGAAAGATTTTATCGTGGAATTTCAACCGATACAAGAACTTTACGATCAGGTGAAGCTTTTTTAGCATTAGTTGGCGATAGCTTTGATGGTCATAATTTTGTGGAGCAAGCAATTGCTAAAGGAAGCAAAATGCTAATCCTTAATGAAAAAAGTGAACAGGCAATGCAGCTTTATTATGACCTGCGTCATGGCAAAGATGTTCCTGATCTATTGTTGGTTCAAGATACTTTAGGAGCTTATCAGAAAATAGCTGAAGGTTATCGTTCGACCTTATTAGCTCAGGTAATTGGAATAACCGGAAGTGTCGGTAAAACTACAACCAGGCGAATGGTCGGTGCAATTATCGGCACTCAGATGAAATTACATCAGACGTCGGAAAATGAAAATAATCAAATCGGATTGCCTTTGACTTTACTAGAAGCAGATGATGAAGACGAAGTTATCTTAGCTGAAATGGGTATGGATCGCAGGGGAGAAATAAAAACCCTGAGCGATGTTGCACATCCGGATATTGCTATCATTACAAGTGTCGGCTACAGCCATTCAGAATATTTAGGCAGCAGACAAAATATCTTGGAAGAAAAAACAGATATTATCAGTGGGATGAAAAGTAACGGGATAGTATTAATTAACGGCCAGGATACACATCTTAATGCATGGGCGATGAACTTTAAAGGAAGCACTTCAGTTTGGCGAATCTGCAATGAATATGAAGAAATAGGAACAGATTTTGATGATTTCCCAGTCTTTTGGGCGGAAGAATTAAAAGTAGAAACAACGGGTACATCTTTTATTGCTAAAACTACACTCGATCCTGAGGTTGCTTGGCCGGTCAAAATTAAAACCCCGGGCAAATATCTGATTAGAGCTGCTCTGTTCGGTTTAGCTACTGCTTACGCTCTAGGCCTAGATATGGACTTAGCAGTTAAAGGTTGTCTTAGATTTTCCAATACCGGTAATCGACAGAGAATAGTGCAGCAAAATGATTTAATCTTAATTGACGATTCGTACAATTCATCACCTGAATCTAATATGGCTGCTCTGGATACATTATCCATGATAGCCGGAGATAGACGAAAGATAGCCTGCATGAGTGCAATGCGTGAACTTGGCCAATATGCAGAGGATTTACATACTAATATCGGTTACAAAATTGCCGATTTAGGAATTGATATATTATTTCTGGTAGGAGAAGAAACCAAATGGGTAGAGATAGGTGTTCAGCAAATAAAGCCGGACTTAACAATCAAAACCTTTGCTTCTTCTGATGAGATTGCAGAAGAAATAGTAAAAATAATAGAACCTGGAGATTGCATTTTGGTCAAAGGTTCAAGAAGCTACCAAATGGAAAAAATCGCCCAGAGAATTGAAGAATGGCAATTTAAGATATCTTAATCAATGAAGTAGATTTATTGTATTAGTGTTGGCTAAGAAGTCGGAGTAAGTATTTTGGATAAAATAATTTGGTTAAATGGTATATTCATTATTCTATTAACTCTTTTTTTAGGGAAATTGGGTTTGCCATTTTTGCAAAGATTACATTTGGGTCAAACGGTACGTTCGGACGGCCCGAAAACACATTTTGTTAAAAGTGGTACACCTACATTCGGCGGTTTGTTTTTTCTAATTCCACTGGCAATTTCGGCATTGATCTTGCCTTTTTTTGACCGCAATTGGATTTCCTATAGCTTGATCATCATCTTAATGTTATTATTCGGCTTGATCGGATTTTTGGATGACTATATCAAAGTAAGAGTAGACAAAGAAGGACTTTCTGTATTTCAGAAAACAATAGGCTTGACACTAATTTGTATCTTATTTGCGGTTTGGTTGTTGTGGTTTTCGGATTTCGAGCCGTTTATTTATCTTCCTTTTGTAGAAAAAGAAGTTATCATCCAAGGCAATTGGAAATTTGTCTATTTAATTTTTATTATTCTTTATCTGTTTTTTATGTCGAATGCAGTAAATATTACAGATGGTTTGGACGGTCTCGCCTCGAGTCTAATGACTGTTTCAGCAATATCCTTAGGTGTTTGTATCTATTTTGTTTATTCAATCGGGAAGACAATGCAGCCCATGATAGGCGCCTGTCTTGCATTGGCAGCCGGTTCTATCGGTTTCTTATTTTATAATCACCATCCGGCAAAAGTTTTTATGGGCGATACCGGTTCTCAGGCATTAGGAGCCGGCTTTGCCGGAATAGCTTTGGTTGTAGGTATGCCCTGGTTAATGATAATTATTGGTCTCATTTACATTCTTGAAGCATTGTCAACCTTAGTCCAAGTTGTTTATTTCAAACTTACTTCAGGAAAAAGATTATTTAAAATGGCTCCCTTACATCATCATTTTGAATTAAGCGGTTGGGCTGAGCGCAAAGTAGTTAGAAATTTTGTAATAGCAGGTATTGCTTGCGGTATTTTAGGCATCTTAATAGTCTATTAGTTTTGTTATGATGGAGAGGCTGCTATGAAGAGTATTCAAAGAAATAAGAATAATCAATATGATTTAACTCTTAAAGATCCCCGTACTGAAGCTGTGCAAAGAAATAGAGATCTTATTAATGAAATGGGACAATTCAGAAGAGTAAACGCTTCATTATTGATTATAACAATTATTCTGGTTTGTTTTGGACTTATTATGCTTTTTTCGGCAAGTATGAGCACCAGCTTTGCGACTCAAGGAGATAATTCACAATACTATTTTATACGCCAAGGCGGTCTTTTGGCTTTAGGTCTGGGTGTAGGATTATTTATAGCTAATTTTGTAGATATTAAATTTTTTAACAACAATTTATTGGTTCTAATCTTATATGGCATAACTTTTTTACTATTAGTAATGGTATTTTTAGGAGGCAGCAGAAGCACACAGATGGGTGCAACAAGGTGGCTATATATAGGTCCAATAGGTTTCCAACCATCAGAGATAGCGAAGTTTTCGGCAATCTTATTCCTGTCCAGCTATTTTTCAAAAACAAAACAGGAACGTTCCAAAGGTAAATATAGAGCAAGAACAGCTGCTAAACAATTTTGGTTGGATGGCAGGATTGATTTTCTGATCCCGGTACTCTTAGTAGGAGTTTGGTTTATCCTTATATTAATTCAGCCTCATCTATCAGGTGCGATAATTTTTGCCGGATTATGTTTTGCTGTTTTTTTGGCGGCAAGGATACCGTGGAAATCTTGGCTCAGTGGAATTTTGCAATTATTGCCGATTATCTTAGTCCTGATCTTACTTGCAGTTCTAATTTACCCTGCACTGAACGACGGGGCGTCTTTGACTGATTATGTAGCGGAAAAATTTGCTCACTCGGCAAAAAGACTTGAAACTCATGAAGCAGAAGATCAAGTTTCTGAGGATCAAAGTTATCAAACCAGACAAGCAGAAATAACAATGGGTACAGGTGGATTAACCGGAGTTGGACTTGGCCAAGGTAGGCAAAAGTACAATTATTTGCCAATGGTACATAATGACTATATTTTTCCGGCAATCGCTGAAGAACTTGGATTTATCGGCACGATGACGGTTTTGATTTTGTTTGCAATTCAGTTTTTTCTAGGAGTCAAAATCAGTCTCAATGCTAATTCGGTTTATTCCTCTTTGATTGCTTGGGGATTCTCTTTTTTGATAATTTTTCAAGTTTTATTAAATGTAGGTGTAGCAACAAAAGTTATCCCGGCAACAGGTATTACTTTGCCTTTCTTCAGTTACGGCGGAACTTCAAATATAATATTTTTAGTTGAGATCGGTATGGTATTATGTGTATCACGTACCGGCCAGGCAAGTGATCCGGTTTTACGTAAGAACTTAATATCCTCAGCGGGGAAGCAGAGATGAAGAACAAAACTTTTTATTTAGTTGGCGGTGGCACAAGTGGCCATGTTAATCCTGCCTTGTCAATTGCGGAAGTAATGCAAGAAAAATATCCGGAAAGTAGAATTGTTTTTTTTGTAACTGAAACCGGTGTAGAATATGAAATGATAAAAAATGCCGGTTTCCCATGTATTGTGATTGAAGCAAGCCGCTTACCGAGTTCTGTAAATGATTTTTTCTCTTTTCTAAAAGCTTCACGTTCAGGCTATAAGAGCTGTATCGATGCCATAAAAAAAGATAGACCGGTTGCTATTATCGGAACCGGAGGATTTGTCTGTGCTCCATTATTGTTAGCAGCAATGCGTCTGAAGGTTCCTTATTTGATCCATGAGCAAAATGCGTTTCCCGGTAAGGCCAACAGATTTTTTGCTAAAAAAGTAAAAGCAGTTTGCATTTCATTTGAATCGTCCAGAGAACATTTTAACACTGAAGCGCCGATACATTTAACAGGTAATCCGGTGCGAAAGATATTTTTTGATAAAAACCCGGTTAATGCAAGACAGGAATTGGAAGTTTCTTCTGATAAATTTTTGGTTTTAATGATGGGGGGTAGTCTTGGAGCAACCAGCATCAATCAAGCGGTTCTCGATTTATTTAAGAAGGGGATTTGGCAGTCACTAAAAAAAGAGTATCCTGAATTAATGTTTGTGATGAGTACAGGCGAGAGAAATTATGATTCACTTCGCAATAAATTGGCAAGTTTTGAAACTGAAGATTTTTTGATCAAATCATATTTAGACAGTACAACTTGGTTACCCGCTTCCGATCTCTTCATCGGAAGAGCAGGTGCATCATCTTGTTTTGAAGCTGCTGCAACTGCAACACCCGCCATTTTTATTCCGTTTCAATATGCGGCAGACAATCATCAATTTTTCAATGCTAAATCATTCGCCGATCAAAGAGCAGCTATCATGATTGAAGACAAAGATATAAATGCTCAAGTCTTGGCAGATCAAATTGTTTACTTAATTGAGAATCGAAGACTAATGTATGAAATGAGCAAAAAAGCAAAGTCCTTATCAATGCCGGACGCTGCTTTACATATCGTTGAAATATTAGATCAAGTAATTGATCTAAAACAAGAATAGTATTTAAAGAAGTGCAAAACAATAATCAAAAAAAAGCAATAAGACAAATATGCAAACCGAGCGAACAGACTAAAAAAAAGCATAAAGCTAAACTTAGCAAACCTCTAATCATAACTTTATGTATCTTCATTTTAGCCTTGTTATTTTTGTTTTTGCCTTTTTTTAGAATTCAGACTATAGAAATAAAAAATGCAGATTTTGTCTCAGTTGAAAAAATAATCGAACATTCCGGGATCAAAGAAAATCAGCATTTTTTGCAAGGCTTTGGTGGCAAGCTTAATGATTTTTTTGGCGGACATTATGCAAAAGCAGAAGAAAATATTCGCAAGTCGGTTCCTCAGGTTTCCGATATCTCTATAACATATTCATTTCCAAATACTATTGTATTTGATGTAGAGGAAAGAATAGCTATAGGGTGGATTAAAATTCCTGATGGTTATTGTACTATCGACAGCAAGGGTGTCGTAATAGAAATCTTAAATCAAGAGCCGGACGATTTACCGGTCATAAAAGGTGTAAGAATCATCAATATTAATCTGGGTAAACAGATAGATGTGGATCAATCTGCTTATTTAGAAAATGCAATGTATACAATGTCTGCTTTGATCGAAGCAGATTTGGATTTAGAGGGTCAGAAATTATTAAATACAATCCATGAAATTGAACCGACGATTAACGGCAATATTTATTTATATATGGTTTTACATGAACAAGATATTGTTGTGATCTGTAATCAATCTCGTGATTTGAAAAATAATTTCCTCTGGTTGAAGCAATTAGTTAATAGTGAAGCGATTGCTGATAAAGGTTCAGGAACAATTGATTTACGTGGTAAAACGAGAACATTTAAACCGAACTCTCTAAATGAGGTAACCGAATCGGAAGAAGTAGTTGAAACTGATGGAGGTACAAGATGATCCCGCTAATTGGCTTAATTTTAGGACTAATAATAGGACTATTAATTAATGTCCCGATTCCACAAGCTTATGGCATGTATATTGCAATACTGGTTATTTCAACTTTTACTTCATTGACCGCAACAATTGCAGATACTTTAGAGAATGTTTATAACAATAAATATACCTTGATTTCATTTTTAGGAAATTCATTTATTTCAATAGTTATTGCCGCTTTAGGTCAACAAATTAATATTCCTTTAAACTATGTAGTTTATTTTGGATTAGGTACTCAGATATTCAATAATTTGAGCAGGATTTGGCGACAGATTGCTTTAATAATTGAAGAAAGAAAAGCTAAAACAAAGAAAAATTAATTTTTTTCCGGATAGTTTGCATTCACTGTATAAATTGTAGTAGATTAGGTAATAAGTAAAGTTGTAAGCACTACAAAACAAAGTTGTAATAACTGCAACGATAATGTAATGAAATCAGTTGTTGTTGGGATTTGTTTAGTGTAAAATTAGTAAATGATATATATTTAATATATTAACAAAACAAATAATTATCCTAAACAATATATAGAAGAGAACTTGTCATTACATGTTGTTAAGTTCGAAAGGAGTTGTTTCTTGGTGGATTATAGTATGGGATTTGGCATGGAAGACACCCAAGGCGCAATAATTAGAGTTATTGGTGTCGGTGGTGGCGGTTGTAATGCTGTTGATAGAATGATAGAAAACGCGGTGCAAGGTATTGAGTTTATAGCTGTTAATACCGATATTCAAGCACTGCAAAGATCTAAAGCACAAGTACCTATTCAAATTGGTGAAAAAGTAACTCGTGGATTAGGCGCGGGTGCAAATCCGGAAATGGGTCAAAAAGCTGCTGAAGAATCAGCAGAAGAAATTGAGCAAGCGATTGAGGGATCTGACATGTTGTTTGTTACTGCCGGTATGGGTGGTGGAACAGGTACAGGAGCAGCCCCGGTTGTTGCACAAATTGCCAGAAAACTTGGCATATTGACAGTAGGTGTTGTCACCAGACCTTTCCGTTTTGAAGGTGCCAGACGTTCACAGAATGCTGAACGTGGAATTAGAGAATTAGAACAATATGTTGATTCATTAGTTATTGTGCCGAATGATAAATTATTGGATATTGCGAGTGAAGATACAACGGTCAATGAAGCTTTCGGGCTAGCAGATCGCGTATTACGTTTCGGTGTTACAGGAATTTCAGATTTGATTGCTGTGCCGGGATTAATCAACTTGGACTTAGCTGACGTAAGAAGAGTTATGACTAATGCCGGTATCTGCCATATGGGTATTGGTTCAGCAGCCGGGGAAAGCAGAGCTGCTACAGCTATTCGTCAGGCTATTAACAGTCCTTTGCTTGATACAACTATCGATGGAGCTAGTGGTGTTATTGTTAATGTTACCGGTGGCATGGATATGAGAATCAAAGAGATTGATGAAGCTGTTTCTCAAGTGCGTGATTCGGCATCACCTGAAGCTGATATTATTTTCGGTGCTGTAATAGATGAGAATATGCAAGATGAGATGATGATTACCGTTATAGCCAGCGGTTTTTCAAACTCCAGTGCAGGTAGTAGCCAACGCTCAGGTCAACAACCTCGCTATTCCGGATTTAGCTCAAAAAAAGGAACAACTGATCAAAAAACAGGTTATGAAGATAGCGGTCTAGACTTTTTGCGGACAGGTGAAAGAAAAGAACAATTCAGTCGTCAGCAGCCTCAACCTGCTGAACAACGCGAAGACGGCGGGTTTGGCTTGCCTTCAGTAAGCCAAGAATCCGAGGCTATGAGAAGTACTCCGGATATCAAACGTGAGCCGAGCTTCAGACCAAGTTCACAAACTAGAGATAGTGAGGCGGTAGCCGATCTGGTCCATCAAGTATCCGAAGATACAATGCGTGATACCGGTGATCGTACTGAATCCCTGGATGATGATTCAACTAATTCAAGAAATGAAGATAAGTCAGAAAAACCATCTCGTGGCGGTAGGATTTTACCCTGGATTTTACAAGACGATGATGATTTTGATGAGTAAGATGAGTAACTAGATCAAAATTACTTAAATTATTTTGTATGCTTTTTAGTTCAGCCGGTCGGGATTCATTTCGGACCGGCTTTTTAACCTTATTGACGGAGGTTTAATATGAAATGTCCATTTTGCGGCCATGCCGAAGATAAAGTTAATGATTCACGCCAGATAGATGATGGTGAAACAATTCGCAGAAGACGCGAATGTTTGAATTGCAAGCAAAGATTTACCACTTATGAACGAGTTGAAAAGATCAATCTGTTTGTTATAAAACAAGATGGCAGTAGACAACAATTTGATCGTGAGAAATTAATTCAAGGTATTTTGAAAAGTAGTGCTAAAAGACCGGTGACGCTCGAACAAATAGAAAGTATCGTTAATCAGATTGAAAATCAAAATAGTAATTTATTGCGTAAAGAGATCACTTCGACCGAGATAGGGGAACAGGTAATGGCTCAATTAAAAAACATTGATGAGGTTGCCTATATTAGATTTGCATCCGTTTACAAAGATTTTGATGATTTGCAATCATTTATTAATGAGTTACATTATATAATGGATGAAGATGAATAGAGTGGAATTCAAGGAAATAAAAAATGACGAAGATTTTAATTGTTGATGATGATCCGCATATTAATGAATTAGTAGAGATATACTTTTCTGCTGACGGATTCAAAACTTTTTCCTGTCTGGATGGTGAAACTGCCCTGGAGAAATTTGATCAGGTCAAACCCGATCTTGTGATTTTGGATTTGATGTTGCCGGGGAAGAGTGGTTTTGATGTTTTGCGTATTTTGCGAAAAACATCGGATGTTCCGGTGATTATGCTGACAGCCAGAGGAGATACTCTGGACCAAGTCGTGGGTCTTGAGCTTGGGGCAGACGATTACGTAACAAAACCCTTTGAACCTAAAGAGCTGATTGCCAGAGTCAAGGCAGTATTGCGTAGGACCAGAGGTGATTTAGGCAGTATTGATAAAAGACAACCTATAGATGACAATGTGGTTGAATATCCGGGATTTATTTTAGATAAAAACAACTATTCTCTACAGTTGGAAGGTAGGAGTTATTCCTTACCACCTAAAGAAATGGAACTATTATTTTTCTTAGCCAAAAATCCGAATCATGTGTTTACCAGAGAGCAATTATTGGAAAACATTTGGGGTTTTGATTATTTGGGTGAATCACGAACAGTTGATGTACATGTTAAGCGCTTAAGGGAAAAGTTGGACAAAACTGAACATCCCGGTTGGAATCTGGTTACGGTTTGGAGTGTAGGCTATAAATTTGAGACATCTTGATTTGCAGATAATATTATGAAAAAGAAAACAGATAAACCTTTTCATAAATTAAGCATTTATCGAAAAACTTTGATCTGGATGATTTTAGCTATTTTAGTCATCTTCTTAATTTTGGCTGTGGTTTATTCAATTCTCTATACTCAAGCCAGGATTGAACAATTAGAAGTTCAACTCCTGAGCGCTGCACAGGCTGCAGTAGAGAGAGCTGAGACCAATATGGATGACAACAATATTAACTTTGTCTCAACGCATCAGGAACGAGGTTATTTGTCTTTTACTGCCAAGTCTACAGACAGTATTGTTTGGCTTATTAACAGTAAGGGACAAATTATTTACCATTCGGCTTTACCTAAATCAGCACGTGAAAATTTAGAAATAGATGAAATGAAACTGCCGATTTTATCACAAGAGATGTTGAATACCAGCGCGATTAATGTTGACGGCTTCAGCGAATTGGGGAATTATTTCAGCCTTTTACCTCAAGATGAACAATGGTTGACTGTATCCTATCCTTTATCAGGATCTTATGGATACGGAGGCGAGATAATGTTGCACCACTCTTTGGGAGAAAATAGATTTTCATTTGTTTTGGGTGAAGAAAGTCTCTGGGTTTCCATGTTTATTGCATTTGTCTTTGCAATTTTTATCATTATTGTATTATCAAGAAATATTACACGACCAATCAGCAAAATCGTAAAAACTGCAGAAGACGTTTATCATGGTAATCTGCAAGCAAGAGTTTATTTAAAACAAAATAGTGAACCGCTTTATATTCATGAATCGATTGAGCATAAAGAAGATGACATCATGATTTTGGTTCGAACTATGAATACTTTAATTTCAAAATGGGAAAAACAGGAAAATGAGCGAGATGACTTTACATCATCTATTTCACATGATTTACGGACGCCTTTAACATCAATTAAAGGTTTTTTAGGGGCGATCCGTGATGGCACAATCCCGGAAGAAAACAAACAACATTATTTGGATATTGTTTATCAAGAAGTAGATCGTTTACAAAAACTGATCGAAAATTTATTTGATACAACAACTATCGGGAAATATAAAGAGTTACATAAGACCGTATTCGATATTGAATATTTGATCCAGGAAGTCATCTCCAGCCTTAATTCAATGATCAATCAAAAATCAATTCATATCAATTTAGATTGTCAATTAACAGATGATGAATTATCTGTCGTTGCAGATCGGGATGCTATTCAAAGAGTTATTTATAACATTCTGAGTAATGCGATTAAATATACTCCGGATAATGGATTTATTCGAGTCGGAATTTTACCTAAAGATGAGCAAAGAGTCACCATCTCAATAGAAGATGATGGTGAAGGAATATCAAAAGAAGACCGCACACATATTTTTGAAAGATTTTTTAAAGTAAATAAGAGCAGAAATACCGAAGGATCCGGCATGGGGCTTTATATTGCAAGAACGCTCCTTTCAATGCATGAGCAAAGCATTTTTGTCGGTGAAAGTTCTTTGGGCGGAGCACGTTTCACATTTACCTTAGAAAAAACTAAAGCCAGAAAAATTTAATAAGGATGGTGATTTCGCATGAAATGTATAAAAAAATCTTTTATCCATTTTATCATACTGGTAATTATCTTTTCGCTTGTTCAAAGCTCTAATCTACAAACAGTCTTTGCTCAAGAAAGTTCTGAATCTGAAGCAGAGTCTGTGGTTGAGTCTGCAGATCCTTTGTTTGAAGATTTAGCAGGATCTGAAGAAATTGCACAAGAAGAGTCGAATCAACCTCCGATTTCAGAGAGTAAACTTAATCTGTTAAAAGAATTCCCTTTTGAATCTATAGTTGGTTTTTCTTGGCCTTTATATTCAGAACGTCCTTTAAATGAAATTTACACTGAATCTTCAGCTAAAGTTGGCGCTATCTATACCGGTAAAACGGCTGCTAATCAAGAACCTACAACATATAAAGTGATAGCAAATGGATTTTTCATCTCGGCGGATGGTTACTTTTTAACAACTTATCATCGGATGAAAGATGTGTTTGACGAGAGAAATTTGATCGATTCTACAATTGAACTTAAATTACAAACTCATCACAGTCTAAAATTGATCGACCTTACTTTAGTCAAATCGGATCCTGAAGGAGATTTGATAATTTTTCAAGCTGATTTGGACCAGTTGGGTTTAAGCGAAGTTCCTTTTGTTGAATTTTCTCAGTTTTCGCCGACGCTAGGACAACCGGTATTCGGTATAGGATTTCCTGATATTTTAGCTGTTGAGGGAGGACTTTATCCCGGCTTTATAACGGAAATCGGTACTACCGAAGTGCTTGATTCTGGATATGGTCTTACCAAAATTGTGAGTAGCGGCTTGATTCCCAGTACTGCAAATGGTTGTCTAATTGTAAATTCCGGTGGACAAGCGATCGGGATTTCTTCTACAGGTGGTATTAGATCGATTAGTGATCGCTACAGTATATTTTATACCTCGAATCAAATCGTGAACAGACTTGATTATTTGCTTTCAGGGGATGCTGAGCAGAGTATGGTTTGGACAGGTATGACTTTATTATCCGATTCGGATTATGCACGTCTGGTTCAGACTTTCGATCTTCCGAACGGTTGTTTTGTGACCGATGTATTTATCGACGGTCCGGCTTATGTAAGTGATATCCGAAAAGATGATATTATTTTATCAGTAAATGACCAAACGATTAATTCGGGCAGTGAATTTCGTGAGCTGCTAATAAATCATCAAATGGATGATGCTTTAGAAATAAAAATATACAGACCTAATCTGGATAAAGAATATGTACGTACACTTTATCTAGATTTTAAATAAGACACGAAAAAATAAGGAGATATTATGGCAAAGCTTTCATTGAAAGCAAAACGTGAATTGGCTTTATTATTAATAGAACAACTTGAACAAACTTATCCGAACCTAGAAATGACTCTTAACTATACAAATGCTTGGGAACTCTTGGTCGGCGGAATATTAGGTGCGCAAACAACTGATGAACAAGTAAATCGAGTTACAGCTGAACTTTTTGTTAAATATCCTACGATCGAAGATTTTGCTACTTTAACTCTGGAACAATTAACCGAAGATATTAAAACAGTAGGCTTGTATAGAAATAAAGCTAAAGCCTTATTAGGCAGTTCAAAAATGATTCTCGAACAATTTGACGGTGTGGTACCGAAAGAGAGAAAAGAGTTATTAGCATTACCCGGGGTAGGTCCTAAAATTGCAAGTCTCGTTCGAGGTGATTTTTATAAAATTCCGGCAGTTGTAGTCGATACACATTGTGGCAGAATCAGTCAATTATTGGGGCTTGCCATAACCAAAAATCCGCAAAGTATTGAGCGCGAGTTAATGCAAGTGTTGCCGGAAGATTATTGGATCAGGTGGGGGCATTTCATGGTCACTCATGGGCGTGAATATTGTAAAGCCAGATGTCGGGCCTGTTTGGATTGTCCTTTAGCAAAATTGTGCCAATATACACAGCAGAAGTCGGTGCGAGAAAAAATGGAATTTGCTCTGGTAACAGAGCAACAAAATGGTTGTTTCTAATGAATTTCAAACAGACCAGTCTTTCATCTTTAAATCAAGTTTCTGAAAAACGTTCAGCATTATTTAAAAAATTACAGATTAATAATCTGGAAGATCTTCTATTTTTCTTCCCACGTGATTATGAAGATTGGACCGAGATCATTCCCTTACATTTAGTTGAAGACGGGGCAACAGTTACCGTAAAAGCAAAGATAATTTCTCAACCTAAGCTCCAATATCGGGGCAGATTATCTTGGTTACGTACTTCACTTAGTGATGGTGCAACCGTTATTTCTGCAATTTGGTTTAACCAGCCTTGGTTGAGCAAAAAATTGCAAGTAGATTTTGAATATTATTTTCATGGAAAAGTTCAACGCCAGGGTAACAGTTTTTCTCTACAGAATCCTCAGTTTTTTGATCAAACGGAATATGAACAACAAAAAATTCAGGCTATATATCCATTAACTGCCGGTTTAACCCAGAACCTATTACGAAATGCAGTCAATCAGACTCTTGCCCTATATGATAATTATTTAATCGATCCTTTGCCTGATCAGGTAAGACAAGATAATCAGCTCAGCACTTTAGAATTTTCTTTAGAAAAGATTCATCAGCCTCAAGACAAATATGAACATGTTTTAGCCAGAAAAAGATTGGCTTTTGAGGAGTTGTTTTTAGTCAGAGCGGCACTTTATCTATTAAAAAGAAAAAGACAATCGGAATTAATTGCAAATGTTCTGGAACCAAGTCCGCAAATCAGAGAAAAAATGAATGCTTTAAGATCGAGCTTGGCATTTGAATTAACCGGGGCGCAAATCAGAGCAATTAACGATCTCTTGCGCGATATGAGACAAGTTCAACCGATGAATCGTTTATTGCAAGGCGATGTCGGCTCAGGAAAAACAATGGTAGCAGCTTTTGGCTTAGCATATGCTGTCTGGTCCGGAGGTCAAGCAATATTTATGGCACCGACTTCAATTTTGGCCATGCAGCATTTTGAAACCTTGAGCAGTATGCTGGAACCTGTCGGGATTAAAATTGAGCTATTGACCGGACAAACAAGTGCTAAAAAGAGACGCGAAATTTTGGATGCTGCAGAAAAACAGGAGCTAGATGTTATCATCGGAACTCATGCCGTATTGGAAAAAGATTTGATTTTAAACAATCCGGTTTTGACAATTACTGATGAACAGCACCGTTTTGGAGTTGCTCAAAGATCTGCTCTGGCAGATTTTGAACAAAAGCGATTTTATCCGCATCGCCTAGTTATGTCTGCCACTCCGATTCCCAGAACTTTGGGTTTGATTTTATATGGGGATTTGGACTTGTCGATTATGGATGAATTGCCTCAAGGTAGAAAACCAATTCAAACCTATACCGCAAAATCTGAAGACATGCCCAGAATTTATAAAATAATGCGCCAAACAGTTGAGAGGTCTGAGCAAATATATGTAGTCTGTCCTCTAATTGAAGACTCCGATCTTACGGATCTGGAATCCGCTGAATCGACATATGAGAAACTTTCACAAAAAATATTTCCTGATTTGCAAGTCGGTTTAATGCACGGCTCCTTGAAAGCTGATCAAAAAAATCAAGTTATGGAGCAATTCGTAGCAGGAGAAATAGACATTTTAGTCAGTACAACAGTAATTGAAGTCGGGGTCGATAATCCAAATGCGACTCTGATGCTGATCCAAAATGCGGAACGTTTTGGTTTGGCACAATTACATCAACTAAGAGGCAGAATAGGACGCAGTGATTTGGTATCAATTTGTATCTTGCTTAGTGATTCAGAAGATGAACTTGCTTTAGAACGTTTAAAAACACTTTGTCAGACACAAGACGGTTTTGAAATAGCTGAACAAGATTTAAAACTGCGTGGACCCGGTGACTTCTTCGGGACTAAACAACATGGTTTACCACAATTCAAATTAATCAATCTGTATCAAGATCATCAGATAATTGAAAGAGTCAATAGATCATTTCAAAAAATAATTGAACAAGATCCCGATCTAAAGTCACAAAACAATCAAAACATTGTCAAAGCAATCAAACAGCGTTATCCTGAATTATTGATGGGTATTACCTTATAACTTAAGGAGGTGAGAGTATGCCCAGAATCATAACAGGAACTGCCGGGGGCATAAGATTAGAAACTAATCAACATGAACAAATGCGACCGACTACGGATCGTTTTAAAGAGGCGGTTTTTTCAGGCTTGCAAGGCAAACAGCAATATGGAAGATTAAACAGTTTTTTGGATTTGTTTTCCGGTTGTGGTCAAATTGGCTTGGAAGCAAAGAGCAGAGGTGTTAAGGATGTCGTTTTGGTAGAGCAAAACAGACAAGCTATCAGAACAATCAAAGAAAATATTAAGAAAACAAAACTTGATGTTGAATTGATGCCGTTCAATGCAGAAAGAGCAATTCGTCAACTGTCGAATGCGAACCGTGAATTTGATATAATTTATTTTGACCCGCCATGGCAAGAGTTGAATGAACTTTGGTGGGCAGAAGAGTTCAATATCTATGACATTTTACATGAAGATGGTCAGGTGCTGATTGAACATTCAAGAAAACTGGAACCTCAGTTCAACAAAAATTTGTGGACTGTAGCGAAACATAGAAATTATGGACAAAATACTTTATTGGTTTTAGAGCCAAATAAGGAGGCATAATTTGCAAAAGCAAAGCGTGTGGATATTTTCAGGAACTTTTGATCCTTTTACGGTTGGCCATTTAGATGTTGTCGAACGTGCGGTGAAATTATGTGACAAATTAGTGATCAGTGTGCATGCTTCAGGTGATAAACGGACGGTTTTTTCAATCGATGAAAGAATTGAAATGATTTTACTTGCTACTACACACTGTGATAATATCGAAGTTATAAGTTTTCAAGGTTTGATTGCTGATGTTTTTGATCAGGTTTCAGCTTCTGCAATAGTCAGAGGGATTCGCAATGGGCAAGATCTTTATTATGAATCGCCAATGGCGGAAATCAATCATAGATTAAATCAAAACTTGGAAACCGTTTTTCTGTTGTGTCGTAATGAACTGACTCACGTCAGTTCTTCAAACGTTCGCGAATTGGGTAATTTGGGTGGCGATTTATTAAAAATGGTACCCGATTGCAATTTGGAATTTATCCAAACCAGATTCGCCGAGCTGAGGCAATAGAGATTTTGAACAGCACAGGAGGAAGATTATGGACAATCAAAACGATCTGAATTATCGATCCGGACATTTAAATGAAGAGGATTACGAACCGGACTATCAACAACCGGTTCAACGTGAACGCAGATCAGGTTTAGGCCAAAACCGTAACAGAACAGATCAACTTATTGATAACAGTATTGAAGACGTTTTAGTAAAACTTGAAGAAACTTTACACGCTGCGAGAAAAGTACCCCTATCTGATCAATGTATGGTGGATCGTGAAGAGATTTTATTTTTGTTGGATCTTTTGCGAGAGCAATTGCCGGAAGAATTGAGACAAGCAAAATGGCTCCTGCAACAAAACAGACAATTGATTGCCGAAGCGCGTAAAGAGGCTGAATCGATTTTGCATGATGCTGAAATCAAAATGTCTCGGATGATTGATGAACATGAAATAACTCAACAAGCAAAAATTGAAGCCCAAAGAATTGTTGATGATGCTAATACTCAAAGTCGCCAGATCCAAACCAGTACGATGGACTATGTACGCAATAATCTGGATGACTTAGAAGATCAGTTGACTGAAATGTTAGTTTATATTCAAAAGAATAAAAAAGATTTAGATTTTTAAATAAATTAAGGGAAATTAATGGATATTAATAAGCTGAAAATTTGTGTGCTTTTTGGCGGACAAAGTAATGAGCATGAAATCTCTCGTCAATCGGCAACTTATATTATAGATATACTTAAATCAATGAAGACCGAGGTATTGGATTTAATTGGCATCACCAAATTAGGTGAATTTAAATTCTACTCCGGTCCTACAGAATTAATTCCGGACGGTTCCTGGGAAAACCATGAATCTGTAAAAGATGTTCTGTTAAAACCCGGACATCAAGGTCAAGGCTTTTTCACTCTGCAAGGTCAAGAATTAGATTGGCATGCTATTGACGTATTCTTCCCCGTTCTACATGGAAAAATGGGAGAAGACGGTACCATGCAAGGATTGCTTGATGTAATCAATTCTCAATATGTCGGTTGTGGTGTTTTAGCCAGCTCGATTGCAATGGATAAGGTTGCTTCACGTATGATCTATGATTCTGTAGGCATACCTCAAGCGAATTGGACTTGGTTAAAGAAAAGAAAATTCTTTGCTGATCAGGATCTTGCAATAAAAAACATTCTGAAAAAATTAACTTATCCTATTTTTGTGAAACCTGCCAATGCCGGATCTTCGGTAGGTATTACCAAAGCCGGTTCAGATGAGGAACTTTTGGAATCTTTAGAATTAGCATTTGAATATGACACTAAAGCTGTTTTAGAACAAGCCATTGTAGGGCGTGAAATAGAAGTTGCAGTTTTAGAATTAACAGATCGCAACAGAAATTTGTTGGTATCAGTTCCCGGGGAGATAATTCCTGATCGCGAATTCTATGATTATGAATCTAAGTATATTTCTGACGGTTCAAAGTTGATTATTCCTGTTCAATTACCGGAAGAACAACTTGAACAAATTGTTGATTTTGCGAAAAGAGCTTTCCGTACGGTTGACGGTCAAGGCTTATGTCGTGCTGATTTTTTCCTAGAGGAATCAACAGGCAAAGTACTGATGAACGAAATTAATACGATGCCCGGTTTTACCGGTATCAGTATGTATCCTAAATTAATGGCGGAGTCAGGATATCCTTCAAGCAAATTAATCGAAGCTTTGCTTGCTTCCGCACTGGAATAATATTTTTTTATCTTGGCTGAAACTAGGGGGGGTTTTAAGTGAAACGAAGATTTCTTTCATATCTAATTATTATTGTATTATTGTTCAGCCTAGTTGCCTGTGACAATTTAAATTTATTTGGTGGCAGTTCTGAAAAAATCACTGAAACATTAAGTGATGACCAGGTACAAGATGAACAAGGTCCACAAGAAGTTGCCAACTCCAAAACCCAGGTTTCTCGAATTTTAGAGATCATTCAAAGTGATGATACGGATGCTCTGTTGGAATGGGTTCACCCGATTGCTTTAGAAAAGTACGGCAAAGAACAAATAGTTGAAAGAAATGCAAAGATTCATTTGGGAATCGGTCTTGAAAGTATTGTTTTAGATGATTTCACTCCGCTCGGTAATACAGAACGTGAAGGCGAAGTTTCTTATCAGGGTACAGCTATTTACAAAACGACATATGGCGATATTGAAAAACAAGTTACCTATAACTTTATTTATCATCCCAATGCCAATCGCTGGCAATTAGATTGGACTCCCAGTGTTATTTTGCCCGGACTACATGATAAAGGATTAGTTCAGATTCAACCGGTCAGAGCAATCAGAGGCAATATCTATGATCGTACCGGCAAACCCCTAGCCCATAAAGGATATATTAATCAGGTGGGGATAGTTCCGGGAGATGTTAAGCCGGATAATTTTTCTGCAATTGAAGCTGTATTTGATCTAAGTGAGGGTTTTGTTCAAGAACAGATAGATCAGGAATGGGTCAAAGACGATACCTTTGTACCTTTAAAAACTTTAACCACATTAACAGATGAACAAAAAAATTCTGTAAGTTCACTCGGTGTTATGATCGAGCCTGTTGAAACAAGAATTTATCCATTGGCTGAAGCTGCAGCGCATCTGATTGGTTATGTAGGATATGTTACGGCAGAAGATTTAGAAAAAGAAGAATATGCCGGTCTGACCGGACAAGATTTTATTGGGAAATCAGGTTTAGAAGCCATTTATGATAAAAAATTACGTGGTGAACATGGTTTTAAGGTTGTTGTAACCGGCGACTATGAACAAGTTCTTTTGGAAAAAGATGTTGTTAACGGCGAGGATATTTATCTGACCCTTGATTCAGATTTACAAAGCATAATTTATGAAGCTGCCCAAGATAAGGATGCGACATTCTCAGCATTAGATCCCAGAAACGGTGATATTTTAGCTTTAGTCAGCACTCCTTCTTTTGATCCGCATCAATTTGTTTTAGGGATCAGTAGTGAGAATTATCAGGCTTTATTAGATAATCCGATGAATCCTCTTTATGGAAAATTTTCACAAGCTATGGTTCCCGGATCTTCCGAGAAGTTAGTTACAGCAATTGCCGGACTGAATGCCGGAACTCTAACTCTGAATACTACCTATAATATTCAAGGTAAGGGTTGGACTTACGATGAAACTTGGGGTAATTATCAAGTTATTCGTTATCAAACAATTAATGGCGAGATGGATCTGGATAATGCAATCGTCACATCAGATAACATTTTTTTCGCGCGTGTTGCATTGGATATGGGCTTTGATGGTTTTAATGACCAAATGAATAATTTGTTATTTGGAGAAAGTATTTGTTCCGACTATTCCTTTGGTATAGCACAGGTCACAAATGATGGCCCGGTTGACAATACGATTTTATTGGCCGATGCAGGTTATGGACAAGGAGAATTATTGATATCTCCGATTCATTTGGCTTCTATTTATGGAGCAGTAGCTAATGATGGTGTTTGGTATAAACCCAGGCTTCTTTTGACAACAGATCAAGAGCTGATCACACAGACTATCACTTCAGACCAAAATGTTAAATATCTAGATAATAGTCTGCGCTCGGTCATTACCAAGACTTATCCTAATCTGGTGATGCCGAACGTTAATGTTGCGGGTAAAACCGGTACAGCAGAGACAGGCTATGATGAGGCTTATGGCAGAGCCAGAGAGAACAGTTGGCTCGTTTCTTACGACCAGAATATGCGTAATATGGTTCTTTGTACAATTGACTTTGATTCTCATGTTTACGGAGTTGGTTTCGGTACTTTGACAACCAAATTAATGTATGAAGTTATTTATGCAGACGGTGCATATTCTCCACCTGCAGCAGTTGAACCTACTCAAACAACTACAGTTGAATAATCCAAGATCTGCATGTTAATTGGACTTTGTTCCGCTTAAACTATATATTATACTGTCATAAAATAAATTTTATTATATATGAGGTATGTTATGAGAATCTCAAAGAGAATTTTAAATATTTTTCTGATCCTTTTACTCGTTTTTTCACTGATGGCTTGCGGTAAAAAAACAGAAGATGAAGCAGATAACAAAGAAACTGAGACCACTGTTGATACGGAATCATCCGATAATGTCTCAACTATTAAGCTTACAGATAAGACTGAGGATGAAACTAAACCTATAGAATCTGATAGTGAGTCAACAGATACTGATGAGACCGAGCCGGCAAATACCATAGCTAATGATTTTGATTATGAAGAAGAACCGGATAGTCCAATTGCCGAAATTAACCTTTCTCAAGCTGAACAAGGTGTTTCAGAAAGAGAAGCCAAGCGCTTTTTTAAAACTTTTTCAACTATTCCGGTTTATTATGAGTATAAGTCAACCACTTTGCCTGAAAACAAAACTCAAACTGTGACAATTTCTATTGATGAAATAGGTAGAACTTACACTAAAATTGAAAGCGAGCAAGATAGTGTTGAAATCATATCCACTGCGGATGAGAAGTACTATGAATTAGATCGTGAGAATAAAGTTGCCAATCGAATCTCAAAAGAAATTGCTCAAGGCGAAATTATTTCAAAAGATGTTTTTGAACAAATTTATGCTCAAGCAGAATTGCTCTATTATGTAGGTAAAGGCAAAGGTCAATTTAGCAGTCATGAACTTGAATTCGAAGAATATACCAAAGATAATAAGACCTTCGTTCGCTATTACTTTGATGATGAATCGATCTATGGTCATCGCACCTTTGAAAACAATCAATTGAAATCTCAAGTTGCGATTAAAGCTTTGAAAAACTATTTCCCGGATGAAATGGAAAAATTTCTGATTCCGGAGGATTTTACGGTCAATGAGGAATTAAATGACTAAGTATCATTTTTCTAATGCTAAATCTAAAACTCTGATTCCTGACTTTGAGACTTTGACTGATTTTGAAGTCAATCATAATTCAGGGAATATAGTGCTGGCAATAGCCGGTTTGAGTATGGGAGACGGGGATACTGAATTAGGTAAGCAGTTGATGCTAGATCTGATTAATGATTTGCCGCGACAGGATAATTTACCTCAAACCATCGTTTTTTATAATGCTGCAGTTAATTTAGCTTGCGAAGATAGTGAAATAATTTCAACTTTACAGTTTTTAGAGGCACAGGAAATTGATATTTTGGTCTGCAAAAAATCTCTTGACTATTTTAAATTAAAGCAATCATTATCGGTTGGTAAGCCAGCAACAATTCAGGAGATAAACAGTTGTTTCTTGAATGCGGACTATTTGATCAGACCTTAACTTAATTTAATTTAGAGATTAATTCCAAATTTAATGCCGATTTTGAAGAATCGGCTTTTTAAATTGTATAAAACAGATTATTTTAAATAGCTAAATTAGGCCCGGTCTCAGTTTTGAAGGCCTACTAGATTTTTGTTAGACTAATTTTAATAATATTATATTTGAATAAGACTGGAGGCGGATTTTGGCAAGTCATAAAATTCGTATATTGCATACCGCAGATTTACATTTAGGGACCAATTTTTCATCATTTCCGGACAGAGAAGTGCGCGATATTTTACGTGGAGAGCAATCAAATATCTTGCTGGAATTAACCAGAGTCGTGAAAGCAGAGAAAATCGATCTGGTACTTATTGCCGGTGATTTGTTTGATAGACCCGACCTGGATCAACAAATAGTTAATCGTGTGAAGAATAATCTGGCAAACCTTGATTGTAAAGTTCATATTTGTGCGGGCAATCATGATCCTTATATTGAAGGAAGCTTCTGGGCAACAGAATGGCCGGATAATGTACATATTGTTCCTCATACTGAAGTCGAGAGTTATTACTATGAGGATTTGGGTATTTTAGTCGACAGTGTGAGTTTTTCGGATATTTATTCAATAAACTCTCTATTCACCGCTGCTCCTCAAACGGATGTACCTGTTGATACTTTAAAACTGCTGATGCTTCATGGAGATTTCGGCATAGAAGATAGAAAATCAAGTTATAATCCTATTCCAATTTCTTCTGTTAAAGCTCAAGGTTATGATTATCTTGCTTTAGGTCATATTCATCTTGCTCAAGAAGGTAATCTCGGTTTTCGAGATGCACAGTATGCTTATCCGGGTGCTCCCCAAGGTAGAGGTTTTGATGAATTGGGACAAGGTCATTTTTTGGTCGGAACCTTTACCAGAGATAGTGGACTAGGTCGTTATAACCAAGAATGGAAGAAACACATCTTAAATACCAGACCATTTCTCATTCATGAAATAAATATTTCTGATGTAGAGAATGAACATGAAATCCAGCAAGCAATTGAAGAAGACTTGATCCAATGGCAAAAGACAAAAGAGTTTGATTTGAAACGGGCAATTCTTAGATTAGTACTTGTAGGAAGTCCTGATCTTAAATTCAATATTTCTTTAGGACATCTTCAGGAGTACATTAAGAGTCTGGACTATTTTTACGTAGAAATAGAAGATAAAACCAAGGTTCCGTTAGAATTAGACAGATGGAGCAAACATAGCGGTTTCGGACAAATACTTGTCCAAGAATATGAAGAACAAAAAGAAAAGGCACTTCCGGAAGAAAAAGAAAGAGTAGATAGGGCGTTAGATTTAATTCTTCGTGCCCATGAGAGGACTATTAATGAAACTTAAGCGTATATACATAGATCAATTCGGTAAACACAATAGTCTCTTAATTAATTTTGAGAATAATTTCAATCTATTAATTGGACCTAATGAAAGTGGCAAAAGTACATTGCTTACTTTTATCCTTACAGCTTTTTATGGTTTTAATAGATATTCGCAGAGACGTGTTGAACGAAATGAACGAATGCGCTTCACTCCATGGAGCGGTTCTCGCTTTGGTGGTCATATTGTCTTTGAAAGAGATAATACAACATATCGTTTAGAGAGAAGCTTCGGAGAAACTGCATCTAAAGACGAAGTTAGATTGACTAATGAACATTCGGGTAAAGAAATTAGCATTACTAAGCGAATGGAGCCCGGTGAATATTTGTTTGGGCTTAAACGTGATGAATTTTTAAATACAATTTTCATAGGTCAACTTTCTACAGCTATGGAAAAAGATGAGGATATTCGTAAAAAACTGATGGCCTTAAAAGGCGGTCAAGCAATGGATACGTCCATCCATGAAATCGAAGAAACCTTAGGTGCAGAACTTAGAGAAATATCCCCTCCGAGAGCAAAGGGCTTACTCCAAAAGGCTGAAGAACGCTTAAAAGATCTAGAACTAGAGCAACAAGAGGCAATGGATGTTTCCCAACAAGCTAGAAAAAAACGCGCTGACTTGGACCGGGCTCAAGCTGAATTAAGCAGGATCCAAGAGCAACTTAAAGACTTGAAGGTGGAGCAAGATATAAGACAAATTGAGCTCAAACAAAAAGAATTTCTGGATAATAAAGAAAGACTTGAGAACATCAACAAAATTGATCAACAGATTTCAGAAGGTTTAGAGGAACTTTCTTACTCTTCAATGGAAGAGATGGAAGAACAGGACGATCTGTCTAAAGCAGAAGATTTTATTAATCGTTGGCAAAAACTGGAAGCTCAAAAAGAAAATATTGATAAACATAATAAAAGTTTAATTAAAAAACAAGAAGAGTTGCCGAAAAAAGATGAGTTGGAACGATCTTTAGAAAAGCTAAACACATTTTCTAAAGATCGACGACACTATATAAAATCAGTAGAAGAGATTAGAAAAAAATCGGATGAAGAAAAAAGACTATTTACTGAGAATTTGAATTTACTTGAACAGAATATAAAAACACTGCGTTTAGAACAAGAACGGGCAAAACAACGAGCTAAAACAAAAGAAGAACACAGTAATTTAAATGAAAGTATTAAGCAACAAAATGCTCAAAAAATTCATTTTACAGAAGAACTTGAGAAATTAGAGCAGGGGATTGTAGAAAAAGATCAAGAGATAGAAAATATTAACCTACAGTTGAATAAGCAACTAGAGAATTTCGCTAATCAGATTCAGCAACAAAAGATAGAAGAAGAACAGCAGATTCAAGAATTAAGGATTAAAGAAGAAAATAAACAACAGAAAATTCCTTTCTCGATATTTTTTGTTTTTGCAGTACTGGGATTATTAGGTGGAATCTTATATCTATTAATTGGCCAAGGTCTGCTCACTATTACTTTATTACTATTTGGTATTGCTCTTATACTTTTTGTTATTGGCTTGGTAGATACATTTAAAAAGTTTAAAAAAGCTCAGAGCCGGTCAAGTATATTAGAAAAAATAGCTGCTATAGAAGCTGATTATCAAGAAAAACGAAAAAACATAGAAGGTATACATCAAGAACAAATGCACAATCTTCAGGCAGTAGAAAAAGAACTAAAAGATCAGCTCAATTCAATAGATAAAGAAAAAACCAGGCTATTGGTGAAGATTGAGAATAACACTAACCGATTAAACGAGGACCAGAATAAACTCCGGGATCTGGAATTGCAATTAAATCAAATCAAACAAAACTTACAGGTTGAAAATAATAAATTTAAATTGCCCAAAGAATTCGAGAACTCGGATAATCCATTTGTCACGTCTGTTTTTCAAAAAAACTATGCTAAAGCAATCCGTGTCTTAGAACAGGATACTGCACAAAATAGTAATACTCAGAATGATTTAATTGAGCTAGAGGATGCATTGAATCAAGCTGCCGAAGAATTGAAATCATATGAATATAAACCATCGCTCGAACTGATTAAAGAAGAGGATCAAACAGACAAAGATTGTAAAAAATTACTTGAAGTTCTGTACAAGCCTCCATTTGAAATTGAGAATGTCGATTTAGATTCTGATCAAATGGAAAATGAAATTTCTTCTCGTATTAGTGAAATAGAGAGAAAGCTACATGATCTTGAGCAAATCAAACAAGGCTTAAAAGAACAAAAAGAAGTGAAACAGAAAAACGAGAAAGAATTTTTAGAATTGAGAGCAGAATCTCAAAAGGGATTCCTCAAAGTTTTCGCTGCTTGCAAAACCTTGACTGAGGCTGAAACGTATTATAAGAAAAAAGTTCAGCAAATTAATGAGTTAAAAAATCTTCATGGTCGTAAGCTAGATAGACAGCAAGATATAGAAAAACAACTTGCAGGAGTGGATTTAGAAAGTCTTGAAAAAAAACTATTGGAACTGGATGCTGAAATCAAGCAGCTTCAGGATATCAGATCAGTCGATTATCAAGATCTTGATTTGGAAGTTATTGATCAACAGCTGAAAAAGCTACGAGACCAAGAAAGTCTCTGGCACACTACAACCGGCAATGTTCAAGGTGAGTTGAAAAATATATATAGTCAAACAAGAATGCTTCAGGAAATTGAAGAAGAATTGATCCATACTCAAGCCGAGTGGGAGAAACTGAGCGAACAAGTGAAAGATTATGAATTGGCACTTGAGATGATAAAATCTATTGATGATGAGCTTCAAAAGAGCTTTGGTCCTCAGATAAATGAACGGACCGCCGAAATTTTATCAGCGATTACGGGCGAGGAGCAACAGGGGATCTTAATCGACGGTGACTTCGAAGCAAAGCTGGAGGATGCGGAAAGTAAGATGCTCAGAGAGGCTGCCTATTTCAGTAGCGGAAAAATTGATCAGATTTATCTATCCCTAAGGCTTGCTATTGCCCTGACTCTATATAGCGGTGCAGATGGAGAGATTTTACCATTTGTATTTGACGATTCTCTGGTACAGTACGATAAACTAAGAACTGAACGAACTTTAGCCTATTTGAAGCAGATTGCAGAAAGAGAGAACCGGCAAATCATTTTTTCAACATGCCATCCCGCTTATGAGGAATTAATGGATTATGCTCATGTTATTTATCTGAATCAGAAATAACTCTGTCAACTGCTAAAACCTAAGCCCAGGGGTTGGCTGATTCAGGTTTTCGAATATCTGAAAAAAGGCTCATATAAGAATCACTCCAAATAACCCATTCCCCGGTTTTGGTGAGACGACATTGGATGAATCTCAATGCGTCTGCGCCACCGCTTTGCAGACCGATACGTACTAGATTAGGATCAGGTCCCGGACCTGCAGGATCATCAATAACATTTATGACGTAAGGAAATGTCGGTGAATAATTGTTAGTAGGCGCAGCGCCTTCCATATAAGATTTTCCGATGAAAGCATATTTATCATTTTGATTCATGCGATCTCGGATAAAACTTTTTGTCATGGGTGAAAGATTTTGCAACTCTTGACCACCTAATAAAAATTGGAACATTTCAAAAAATGGTTCAGGATTGCTCGGATTATATTGGGACATTATCACGACCAACAAAGCAGCAGTTTCATGCGGATGACTTAATGAATGTGTTTGTATTTCTTGTAAATTGACCGGCATACGTTCAAAAGTGAATTGCATAAGACTCTCCTAACATTTATTCTTTAGAAAATAGAAATTATTAATCAATAAATTACTAGGATAAGTCTATCAATAAATGAAGGACTAAACATCACCCAAAAGGGTTAATGAGAGAGATCTTCGAATTTTTCGGTTAATCTACAATTAAATTGCAGGATAAAATCTTATTCTGTAAATTCTGTTTCTTTAGCTAGACCAAAAAAATCCTGCCAAGAAAAGCTTTCTTTTTTCCCTACCTGAGATTTAAATTGATATTCAACTTTTTCAACCCGATAATTATTGATGATTGCTTTACCTAATGCCAAATCATCATAGATCGCGAACTTTGCTAAGAAATCTTCTAATTCTATATTATTTTCGAGCAAATGATTGATGATATGTGACATAAAACGCCTATTATCCGGCATAATTAGATCTGAAATCAAACGTATTTCAGGCCAATTGAAATGTGGGTAGGGTAGAATAGAAATATCAGATTCCCGCTCAATGATTAAATCTTGGGCTAGTTTTTGACCCGGTAGTTTCTGATCTGCCAAAACCTCACATAGTTCTGTCAATGATTTTGCTAATCGATTATCAGGATAAATAAACTGCCAAGTGATCCAGCCATGAAAATACAAAGATTTGCTCGCTCTCAATCTGATAATTGTTTTGATTCTCTCTGCCGTAATTGGTTTATGCGTAGTTGCGAGAACCGGAAAAAGCAAGGCCAACTCTTTATGAGTTAAACTGTAAGCAAAATCGTGCAATTTCTCTTCATTATTTGCTTTACGTAATTGGGCAATCAGCCAGTTGCGATGTGTAGGCTTAATTTTCATTTGTCTTTCACGCGGCAAGGAATGAATTGTTTTTGCTTTTTCGACTAATTGATCAAGTGTGAGATCACTTATTCGAACCAGTTTAGCTTGAGCGGGTTCGCGTTTACGGAGTCTTGAATGTTCAATTCGTCTGACATTTATTTTAGGTTTGCTTTGATGCAGAATTCGTTTGGGAACGATTTTTCTGATTGCATTAGCTTTTTTGTCCTTAGTAGATATTTCTGATTCAGCAGAAACATCTTTAAGAGGATCCGCTTGTTCTTGCCTTGGTTTAACCGGATCATTTTCTGCAGCATCATCGGGAATATTTAATTTGAACCTTCTTATTGACATAAATTACTTATCTTTTCCTGGATCAGAGCTTAATGCTAGAGGCAGAGCTTCTACTGCGTCTCTGATTTCAGCTGTCGTATAAATTAATCTTTCAACTACATCGGCCAAAGCTTGCTCAAAATCGGTCAAGGTCTTCTTGACATTGTCGGCGGATTTTTCTTTGAAGCCGGTGGTCGCTTGATTGATTGAACTATCAATTTTTCCTAATTCGTTAACCAGTCCGTTCATTTTCTCAAGCAAGAGTTCTGATTGTTTCTCTTGTTGATCTTTTAACTTACTGCTCATGCTCATGGTTGATTCAGATTGAGCAATACTTGTGTTGAGAGTTTCCAGAGAATTTTTTAAAGCAAGCTCCAGACTGCCGATCTGTTCTTTTAAGTTTGCATCTTCTCCGGCATAAACTGTGGTCATTTTTTCAGTTACACTGGAAATAACTTCCAAGTAGTCGGCCATCGTTGCCATTTCATTAGCAATATCATTTTTAGCAACTGTCATCAATTCAATAGACTCAGACACCTCACGACTTAAGAGAATATTTTGTTGACGTGAATTTTCTAAAATTGCAATTGAATCTTGAATGAAATTCATGGTTTCATCCATTAAGGAATTGAAAGAGGACATTTCTTCTTCTAAACTATTAAAGTTCTTGCTCATAGCCAGAGTTAATTCATCCGAAAAGTTTTTTGCTAATTCAGCCATTCCTTCATTTTGTTTATGAGATAATTCCTCTGTCAGATCAGCTAATAACTGAGTTGATTGATTGATCGGAGGTGCAATTTCTTCTTGCATAATATCTTTAATCGTTGAGCTGATATTGTCTTTGAAATCATCGGAGACAAAACTTTCTAAATTAGAATTGAATTCCGTCATTGCATTATTGATTGATTCTTCATGACCGGTCATTTCATTAACCAAGAGTGCTAATCCTGCTTTATCGGAATACACCGGCAGATATCTTTCAATTTCTTGTTTTAAACTATCAATAACCATCAGAGTTCTCTGTCGTAAAACACTGCGATGGTTGATCAAGAAAAGGCTGACTAATGTACCGACAATAAAAGGTAAAATAACCAGCAGCTTGTTGATTTGAAAAGCTTGAGGATTAATTTCCGGTACAATAGCCAAAACTAAACTTGCAATTAAACCACAAGTAAAGATCAAAATTGACGGAGTAAATTGCAAGCTTGATTTAAGTTGAGGTTCAGCTAAGTTATTAAAATTAAGTTCATTATCAAGTTCAGGCAACCATTTACCTTGATATTTCTCTTTGCTATCGTTGATCAGGTTATGAATACTTTTGCTTAAAAGCAAAGAATCTGATTCATCTGCATAGAGTTCTAATTCGGTGATATGGTTAATGTTGCAACCGTCTAGCAGATCCAATTTTTCTATCATCTCATAGATGGATTCTCTTAATCTATTTAGTTGTTTATTACTTACAATTATATAAATAATTCCTGCCAGAATTAAAACTGCAGGAATACCTACCAGAAAAATCCACTCAAAACCGGATATTGCCAAGGTGCTGATTAAGGTTTGCATTTATAGCCTCCTAATATTCATCGTTACTAAAGTTTCTTTATAATATGATACTCAATTGACATAGTATAAAGCAATAACTAGAATAATGAAATGAATTGAAATCTGGGCGAGGAGGTTTTATGTCCACTAAATACATTTTTGTAACCGGTGGTGTTGTATCAGGTCTTGGTAAAGGAATTACTGCTGCAGCTCTCGGTGCTTTATTAAAAGCGCGCGGTTTAAGTGTTGTTACTCAAAAATTTGATCCCTACATTAATGTCGATCCTGCACTGATGAGTCCTACTCAACATGGTGAGAAATTTATCACCGAAGATGGTGCCGAGACTGACCTTGATATAGGACATTACGAAAGATTTACCGATGTTAATCTTACTGCTGAATCTGACATTACATCGGGGCAGATTTATCAAGCAGTAATCAAGAGAGAACGTGAAGGTGGCTACGACGGAGGTACAGTACAAGTTGTACCCCATATAATTAATGAAATTAAAGATCATATGTTTCGCATTTCTCGCAATGAACCGACAGATGTTGTTATTGCAGAGATCGGTGGAACGATCGGTGATATGGAAGGCACTCCTTATATTGAAGCGATCCGCCAAGTCAGTTATCAGGTCGGACGCGAAAATTGTCTTTTCATTCATGTAACTTTACTACCTTATTTAAATAATCCGGGTGAAATTAAAACCAAACCTACTCAACACAGCGTCCAGAAATTACTCTCATATGGTGTACAGCCTGACATTCTGGTCTGTCGGACAGAAGTTCCTTTAGATAATTCAATCAAACAAAAAATAGCTTTATATTGTAATGTTAAAGTTGAAAATGTAATCGAAAACCTAGATGTTCCTACAGTTTATGAGCTACCGCTTTATTTTGAAAAACAAGGTTTAGCCAATGTAGTTTGCAAACATTTAGGCATAGCTCAATTTGTCGAACCTGACTTATCGCTCTGGAAACGTCTGAATGAAGAGATCAGATATACCACGCGCAAAATAAAAATCGCTTTAGTCGGCAAATACGTTTCCCTACAAGATGCTTATTATTCAGTCTTAGAAGCAATTGATCATGCATCAATTGCTCAAGGTGCTTCGCCGGAAATTGTTTGGGTGGATAGTGATCCTTTAGAAGAAGTCACAGAAGAACAGTTGAATGAGACTTTTGCAGATATTGATGCAATGATTATTCCCGGTGGATTTGGACCTCGGGGTATGGAGGGTATGATCCGAGCTGCGGAATATGCCAGAGTTAATAACATTCCATTTCTAGGGATAGGCCTGGGTATGCAGATGGGAGTGGTTGAAATTGCCAGAAATCTTGCCCGGATTAAAGATGCTCATACTGATGAGTGTGAAAGACCATGTTCCGATATTTTCTACTATGCCGGACTATCTGACGAACAAGCGGAGTCTTTGTCAGAAATTCCTTTACCTGATCAACCTATGCGATTAGGTGCGTATCCGATGGTAATTCAAGAGAACACTAAATTATATGAAATATATAAAAGTACAGAAGCTTCTGAGCGTCATCATCATAGAAGAGAATTCAATCTAGCTTGGCAAGGTCCTTTATTACAAACGGGTCTGGTTTTCAGTGCTATTTCTCCTGACGGTAAATGGATAGAGGCGGTGGAGCTACCGGAACATCCATTTTATATCGGGATGATCTCACATCCGGAATTCAAATCTCGTCCGATCAAACCACATCCCTTGTATAATGCATTTATAGAAGCTACTTTAAGATATAAAAAATTAAAACCGGATAGCTAAGGAGGCTTAATATGGCATTTATTTATCAAGAATTATCTCGTACCTTCAGTGAATATCTTTTGGTGCCTAATTTAACAGAAAAAAATTGTGTCCCGTCCAATGTTTCACTTAAGACACCTTTAATCAAATATAAAAAAGGTGAAGAAGAAAGCCCGATCAGCTTAAATATTCCTTTTACATCAGCTATTATGCAGTCCGTATCAAACGATGGAATGGCGATTGCTTTAGCCAGATCAGGCGGTCTGTCTTTTGTCTATGGTTCACAGCCAATCGAAAGCCAGGCGGAGATGATCAAAAATGTCAAAAAATTTAAAGCCGGTTTTGTTCCGAGCGATAGTAATTTGCCACCTGAAGCTACAGTTACCGATGTAATTAAATTAAAAGAAAAAACAGGACACTCAACAGTGCCGATTACTTCAGACGGCAGCTCGACCGGCAAACTTCTAGGAATTGTTACCAGTAGGGACTACCGTATTTCAAGAATCAAAGGCGATGAAAAAGTCAAAGACTTCATGACCCCGATCGAAAATATGATTTATGCTGAAGAAGGCATCACATTAAGTGAAGCTAACGATATTATTTGGGATCATAAATTAAATCAATTACCTATTGTTGATAAAAGCGGTAGGCTCACCAGCTTAGTTTTTAGAAAAGACTATGATGAGCATAAACAGAATCCTTATGAAATGCTCGATCATGGTAAACGTTTGATGGTCGGAGCCGGAATTAATAGTCGTGATTATGCAGAAAGAGTTCCGGCTTTGGTTGATGCAGGAGTTGATGTACTCTGTATTGACTCTTCGGACGGCTTTTCTGAATGGCAACAGGAAACGATTCAATGGGTAAGAGATAGATACGGCGAAGATGTTTATATTGGAGCAGGTAATGTAATTGATGCTGAAGGTTTCCGTTATTTAGTTGAAGCCGGAGCCGATTTTATCAAAGTCGGTATTGGTGGAGGTTCCATTTGTATCACCCGCGAACAAAAGGGTATCGGACGTGGTCAGGCTTCTGCAGTTATTACTGTAGCCAAAGCGCGAGACGAATATTTCGAAGAAACCGGAATATATGTACCGATTTGTTCAGATGGTGGTATAGTATATGACTACCACATGACTTTGGCCTTAGCCATGGGTGCAGATTTCTTAATGCTCGGACGTTATTTTGCCAGATTTGATGAAAGTCCGACCAGAAGACTTGTGGTCAACGGCACATACGTCAAAGAATATTGGGGTGAAGGCTCTAATCGAGCACGTAATTGGCATAGATATGATGATGGTGAACATGAAGGCAAAATGCTATTTGAAGAAGGCGTTGACTCTTATGTTCCTTATGCTGGAAAACTGAAGGATAATGTGGATAACTCGGTTGCAAAAATGAAAGCAACCATGTGTTCATGCGGCTCGATCACTTTGGATGAGTTCAAAGATAAAGCACGTCTGGTAGTTGTTTCCCCGACAAGTATTGTTGAAGGTGGAGCACATGACGTTATTCGCAAAGAAAGTGATCGTCCTTAGATATTAGTATAAATATACTTTGAAAAATATATAAAAAAATCAATTGATATAAATATCTACAAAGAGAGGTATTAATAAATGTCACAAAAAGTTTATGAACTGACATATGAAGGAATCAAAGAATTACAAGATGAACTTGAATATCGTAAAACTGAATTGGCTATAGAGATAGCGGAGAGATTAAAAGAAGCTCGTGCTTTAGGAGATTTGTCAGAAAACTCCGAATATGACGATGCAAAAGATGCTCAAGCTAAAAATGAAGTCAGAATAGCCGATATCGAAGCAATCTTGAAAAATGCCAAGGTTATTGACGACACTGAAATTTCCAGTGAACAGGTAACTTTAGGCTCAAAAGTTAAATTACTTGATGTGGAATTTGATGAAGAATTGGTCTACACAATTGTTGGATCATTAGAAGAAGATATATTTAAAAATAAAATCTCCAACGAGTCCCCGGTAGGCAGTGCAATTATGGGCTGTAAAGCCGGTGAAACTGTCAAAGTAGTATCTTTAGCCGGTGAATTGGAATATAAAATTTTAGAGATTAACAAATAGATTAAACCAAACTCAACTGAACTGTTAATAGATTAACTCAAGAAATAGAGGCGAATATGAGTAAAGAGGCAAAAGATCCTCAAGTTAATGCTGCAGAAGAAAAAGAAAATATTCAGGAACAGGTTGCAAATCGCATCAATAAGCTGACCGAATTAGAACAGCAAGGCAATAATCCTTTTTGGATAACTACAGCTGAACAGACCCACCACAGTCAAGAGATCATTGACAATTATGATCAATTAGAGGGTACAGAAGTTTCTGTTGCCGGTAGAATTATGGCTAAAAGAGGTATGGGTAAGGTAAGTTTTGTTGATTTGCAGGATCGACAAGGAAATATCCAGATTTTTACCAGATTTGATGCTTTAGAGGAAGAAGAATATAAAGCTTGGCAAAATCTCGATTTAGGAGATTTGGTCAGTCTTAGAGGTGAGGTTTTTACCACAAATAAAGGCGAAATATCCGTCCGCAATCATGGTTATCAACTACTTGCCAAGTGTTTCAGACCTTTACCTGAGAAGTTTCACGGTTTAACCGATACGGACACCAGATACCGGAAGAGATATCTCGACTTAATTGTTAACCCTGAAATAAAAGAAGTTTTCGAAAAACGCAGCAAAATCATAACCGCGCTCAGACATGAACTGGAAAATTTGGATTTCATTGAAGTTGAGACTCCAATCTTAAATCTGATTGCCGGTGGTGCGGCGGCCAGACCTTTTGTGACACATCATAATACTTTGGATCTTGATTTGTTTTTACGTATTTCACCTGAACTCTATTTGAAACGTTTGATTGTTGGTGGTTTTGAAAGGGTTTATGAGATCGGTCGTAACTTTAGAAATGAAGGTATGTCAACCAAACATAATCCTGAATTTACAATGATTGAACTCTACCAAGCTTATACAGACTATAATGGCATGATGGAGATATCTGAAGATCTGATCAGTAAAGCATGTTTGGCGGTTAATGGAACTTTACAAATTAAATTTGGTGAGCATGAATTGGACTTAAGCCCACCATTTGCAAGAATGACCATGCTTGAAGCAATCAAGAAATTCACGGAGGTTGACTTTGAAAATATTACCGATGATCAAGCAGCACAAGCTATTGCCGCAGAAAAAGGTTTAGCTGAACAAACAGTCGGTATGAGCAGAGGAGAGATAATTAATATCTTCTTTGAAGAATTCTGTGAAGAAAAATTAATTCAGCCGACTTTTATTTATGATTATCCGATTGAGATTTCGCCTTTAACCAAAAAGAAAAAATCAGATCCTCGTTTAACTGAAAGATTTGAAATTTTCATTTGTGGCGATGAATATGGTAATGCTTATTCAGAATTAAATGATCCGCGAGATCAACGCGAACGTTTTGTTGAGCAACAAAAACAACGTGATGCAGGTGATGAAGAAGCTAACATTCCTGACCACGATTTTGTGGAAGCCTTAGAATACGGTTTACCACCAACAGGCGGTCTCGGTATAGGTATTGATCGTTTAGTCATGCTGCTGACTGATTCAGCTTCTATACGTGATGTTTTATTGTTCCCGACGATGAGACCATTAGGTACTAAAAACGAGTAGACAAAATCGAGAATTAAGAGTTTATAAATTCCAAATAGGAATCCCGGGCGGCTTTATATCATAGGAGATACTTTTGGCGATCTTAATATCGCCCATCAATCTGGCCGGATAAGCAATATCCGGGCCATATCTTTGATGTAATAAAAAAATAGAATCTTCTAAATCTTCTAAACGAGCCAACTTGCTAAAATCTGCAAAAATGTTTACCTGACGTGGAACACTGCTATTTTCTAAATCAATTGCTCTAATCGTTAAAGATCGAATTGGCCTCCTCCAATCGTAACGCTCTTTGAATAATAGAAAGCCATTTCTGGCAATGTAAAAATAATTGTACGTAGCATATGGCAAAGGAGCTTGATAATCTCTACTAGTTAGATCATTGCTGCGGACATTTATTTGTACTCCTCTCGCTCTAAGTTTATGGGAACGTAATCTTTTACCTACATCTTCGGCCAGTGCTAAAAAGACACACCATACTTCCGAATCGGTAGTCAGATCTTCTCTGGTTGTACTGCCGTGTCCGATCGTTTTAACCGGCACGGATTCACCGTATACTCTGACTCTGCCATTATCTAAGCCATTTGCCCATGACCACAGCTTAATTCCATTAATGCCAAGTTTAGATTGGAGAAAGGCCGGATCGGTATGAGCTAAATCACCAATGGTTTGAATGTTATATTTAGCAAGCTTACGTTCTGTAGCAGGTCCTACACCGAGTAAGTTACGCGCCGGTAATTTATGGACCAATACAGTATAGTTGTTTTCAGACACAACTGTTATTGCATCAGGTTTTTTTAGATCACTGCCGAGTTTGGCAAAAACCTTATTAAAACTAACTCCAATCGACAGAGTGAGACCAAGTTCGTTCTTTACTCTTTGGCTGATTGACCTGGCAATTTGCAAGCCATTGCCAAACAATTCTTTGCTGTTGGTGACATCAAGCCAACATTCATCTAAACCGAAAGGTTCAATCTGATCGGTATATTGATAATAAATCTCTTGAGCCAATTTGGAATGTAAAAGGTATTGATCATATTGAGGCGGTACTAGGATTAAATCAGGGCACTTTATTTTTGCTTGCCAAATTACTTCTCCGGTTTTTACGCCTTGTATTTTAGCCTCTTCTGATTTAGCTAGAATTATTCCGTTGCGATCAGCATGGGATCCTGCCACAGCAACCGGTTTGCCACGCAAAGCAGGATTAAGCTTGATTTCAACTGAAGCAAAATAAGCGTTCATATCACAATGCAGAATTGTACGATTTGTGTCCAAAATATGAATTACACCTTTACTTTATTTAAGATAAAGAACAAATGTTCTGAATAAATGTTATCATATTTTGAAATTAAGTAAACAATAACCGATAAAAATAAACCGAGCAAAAATTGATTTTATTAATATAAGTAATTATGATAATTACTAAAGAAGGAAAGTTTGGAAAACAGAAGTTAAGCCATTGCGTTTGTTCTGGCTGTGGGGCAACTAAATAAACCGTTGCTTAATCAATTTGTTTGAGATCGAAACCATTAACGTATTTTCGATCGGTTACACTGATTTCATAAAAGGAATACTCAACATGATCACCGACTGCAAGTTGTCCTTGATCAATTTTAGATTTTATATTAGTAATCATTCTGATTATAACTTCTTCAGTATCAAATAAGTCTTTATTTCTGTATTCAGGATCAACTTCAACTGTAATTTCTCTTAAATCAAGATCAATATCTTTGACAATACCTTGATGTAACCAGATCTTTTCTATGCTGCTTAATTTATAACTTCCACCTTTTTCAACATAGAAATCGATTTTGTCACCAACTTCAAATTTATCGAGTGAGAGTGTTTCATCGGAAGCATCGATTACAACTGTTTCTTTACCATAAAGAGATTCATCATTTTCGTTAGCAAATTCTATTTCTACGGTAAGTTCTTTCTTGTCGTCGCTGATCGCGCTGATTACGCCAATGCCTTTATCATAAGGATGCTGCATTCCACAAACCATTCCGCCGGGAGCTGATTCGTTAGGAACACAAAATTCGCTTTCAACTGTTAGGAGATCAGGTGTTGTTTCAACTGTAGAATTCTCTTTTTTGTCTTGAAGAGATTCTTTTACATCGTCATTTGTCTTTACTTGACTCATTGTTGACGTATCTTCCGGTTTCAGAGAAGAATTTGTTTGCTCATTTTGTAAAGCAATTTCCTTAGAATTCAAATTTTTGTTATTTATTGTTTTAGCGATTAATCCGATACCGATAATCATCGCCACAACAACTAGGAATATGATTAAAATTTTTACTATTTTACTATTTTGCATATTGTCACCATTAGAATAATTTATTTATTTTTAGGGTAAATGTTATTTTACTTGCTGTTTAGAATATCATGCATAAATTAAACTTAATGTTAGTTTTGGTACAGTTTAGAAATAATTGTTAATCAGTGAATTACAATTTGCAAAGAATAGAACTATCATTAACGTAAAACAATGTACAATATTAATGTTAGAGAATTAACAATGA
>LSQX01140863.1_pt1 | contig 80412 bp, 71 predicted proteins | sample 654561 | NCBI WGS metagenome assembly LSQX01 (sample SAMN04489861, study PRJNA283612) | anaerobic digester metagenome | isolation source: 4 biogas reactors fed with cattle manure at either 37C or 55C with and... | place: Denmark: Kongens Lyngby | collected 2014
TAACTTGATTATAAAATCTTCCAAGCTGTTTTAAGTTAAAATTGTAAAGGAAATTTTTAACAATCTTATTTTGTGCTTAGAATTTCTTAGAAAAGGAGAAAAAAATATGAAAACCGGTATTGTCGGTCCTAAGGCAACAGTTGATATAGTTTTGAAAATTTTAGAAAACAAAAAACTATTCGTCGAATATATACCGATCGTCTATCAGAATTTACAGGAATTACCCACCTTGCTCAGAGCACATTTGAGTGCTGTTGACAATCTTTTTTTCGTTGGCCCCATACCTTATCATTATGTTGTGCAGAAAATGAATCTACCTTGCCCGGCTGAGTATGCCTCTGTAGATGCTTATGCCATATCTAAAACCTTATTTAAAGCTGCAGTTTTCGATGGACATGATGTTTCCAAACTGTCAGTTGATTTTTTCGAAAATGATAATCCTAAACAGGCTTTGCTCGATTTGGAATATAAAGCAGAGGATATAAATATTGAGATGGCCCATTTCGATATTTTCGATGAAAACTATCCCGAACTCAATGCTCAATTCCATAAAGAAAATTACGCTCAAGGAAAAGCAAATGTTATTTTGACCGGGACAGTGAAAACCTATGAGATATTGAAAGAAGATGGATACCCAGCTTACTTGGTCTATACTTCGCCCAGTTTGCCTGAGGATATGATCAATCGCCTGCGTTTGCGCAATGTCATGGCATTACAAGATGATAACCTCTCAGCTGTTATTTCCATTCAATTAAAGTATAAAGATGATTTTGATGGAGATAGCATAACCGAATTGCAAAATTTCAAAATTCACGCAACTGTCATGGAAAAAGTCTATTACTACGCCCAACGCCTCGATGCTTCTGTGGAAAAAGGCGAATTAGGAAAAATTATCTATCGCATTTATACAAGCAAAGCTGTTCTCAGCGATGATACAGAAGGCTTCAGACAGCTTCTTTTGATGGAAGAATTAGAAGGAATCTTCGGTGTGGAAAAAGTTTGTATCGGTTTGGGCCTGGGTAAGACCAGTGCTGAAGCCAGACGCAACGCTGATTTCGGTCGAGAAAGAGCGGCCAGCAATGATGTCTCCTGCTTCTTCATTGTCTATGAAGACCAGAAGATTGCCGGGCCGATCATTCAAGTTGAAGTGCCTAAGCGCACCGACGATTTTAACAGCGAGTTATTCATGATTTCCAGGGATACTCAAATTGGCTTGGACAAGCTGATCGTTATCGATTCCGTTTTGAATCAGTATAATGTGGATGTTATTACCCCCGGTGAATTAGCTCGTTTGACTGAATTGCCTCTCAACCAGGTCAATCGCTTGATCACAAAATTGGAAAGCAGTGGCTATGCCAAAGTTGTGGGCAAGAAACCTTTAAGCGGTTCGGGACGCCCCAGCAGGCTTTTGGAATTCAATTTAAAAAAAGTGAGATCATAAGCTCAGAAAAATAAAAAAGAGCCCCGTTTAAAATGGGGCTCTTTTTTTAAATATTGATATTGCTGAGAAAGGCTTCAGTCTCAATGTATTTGCTTAGATCGTCAATATAGAGGCTGTTTTCCAGTAGAATTTTTATTAAGAGTCGAGCTTGACCTTTGCCTCCTCGGGCAGCCGATGTAGCTAGAAGCGCTAGGCTAAATTGCTCGCTGCGCCAAGCTAGGGAATAGCGTTCTTCCCAGTAGAGATTGAAGCTGGAACGCAAGGTAAAATCAGAGGCTTGAGTGCATTTGATGCTTTTAATCTCGATTGCTGTTGTTCGGTTGCTCTTTTGAACAAAATCAAAAGCTCCCGTCAAATTAGGTTTTATGACCAGCTCGTTATTTTGCCAATGGCCCTGGATTGCCTTGGCTATTTTTGCTGCCTCTTCAGGAAGAAGTTCTGTTTCTTCGCTTAAATCCAAAATATTTCGATCTTTTAACAGAGAGTTTTCAACTTTGTTGATGATTTGTTGAATTACAGATTTGCCTCTTCTCTCCAGCAATTCTACATCCTGAGCTTCCAATTCTGAAAAGATCAATTCCGGGACTCGATAGAATTCGTTTAGATTACGTAAGTTAAAGGGCTGAGCAAAATAGATGGCCCTATATGCCATAGGTGTAATTTCAGTTCCTTTTTGATTTCTCATTTATTACTTCCTCTCCGATTGCTCCGATCACTTTTGTTTATTATAGCCTAAATTTCTCCGATGTCCAATCTTTTGTCGTTGACCCTCGGTGCTTTTTCATGATATCTTTGATTGAGTATTGATTTTAAAAGGAGGCATGGTTATGGACGAGCTTTATTTAGCTCTAGATGAGCAGGTGGAAAAACTCAAAGAGAGATTGCTTCAGGTCAATGATCAAATCTATCACCATCCTGAATTGGGTAATCAAGAGTTCTTTGCCTCTCAATTGCTCAGCACAATTTTAAAAGATGCTGGATTCAAAGTGGAAATTCCTTATCAGAACCTGGAAACTGGGTTTAGAGCTGAGTTTGATACTTCTCGACCAGGGCCTAAAATAGCGGTCATGGCAGAATATGACGCCTTGCCCGATATTGGTCATGGTTGTGGACACAATATGATAGCAGCGATTGCTCTAGGTGCTGCTTTGGCCTTGGCCAAATTAAAAGATAGGCTGCAAGGTCAGATCGTGGTTTTAGGCACTCCAGCCGAAGAAACCAACGGTGCCAAGGTTGTCTATGCTGAGCAGGGAGTTTTCGATGATATAGATGCAGCTATGATGGTTCACCCCAGTTTTGAAAATGCTCTGGGTTCCTCTTCCTTGGCTATAGATCCCCTGCAGTTTGAGTTTTTCGGTCGCACCTGCCATGCCTCCGGAAACCCTGAAGATGGGATCAATGCCCTCGATGCAGCGATCCAAACCTTCAATGGAATCAATGCTCTAAGACAGCATGTCACCCCTGATGTGAGAATTCACGGGGTGATTACAGAGGGTGGCAAAACTCCCAATGTTACACCAGATTATGCTGTGGCTCGTTTCTATGTTAGAGCCAAAGAGCGAAAGTACCTGGATACGGTTGTGGCCAAGGTGATAGCCTGTGCCAAAGCCGGAGCATTGAGTACAGGTTGCAGTTTAGAGGTCAGCAATTTCGAATATAGTAACGACAATATGATGCCTAATGTTCTGATGACAGGTATCTGGGAAGAGCATCTAAGAAGGTTAGGGCTGCAAGATCTCAAGCCTCTCGATTTAGAGCATATGGATGGCTCCACTGATTGCGGTAATGTTTCTTTAAAGATCCCGACCATCCATCCTTCCATAGGAATAACCGGAGGGGAGAAAGTCAGTGTACACACCCGTGAATTCGCCCACTCAACTATTTCCAAAACGGGTCAGGAAGCTTTGCTCTTGGCAGCCAAGGGTGTCGCTTCTACAATGGCTGATCTGCTTTTAGGGGAAGACTTACTAGAAAAAATCAAAGAGGAATTTGAGAGTAAAATATCATTAAAATAGGAAATAAGAGGGATTTTTGTTTAATTTTAGCCTTGATAAAGGGATAGGCCCGCCGGGTGAAGAATTTTAAATTTATCACACTTTTATTCCTTTAGAACTGGGGGTAACTCAATGGAAAAGATAGCATATATTTTTTCCCAATTTAAATTAATAGACATATTCGATATTCTGGCGGTCACATTTGCTATTTCCAGCTTGATCATGATGATTCGCGATACTCGAGCAATCCAGCTAGTCAAGGGCATATTTTACGTGCTTTTGGCCTATTTGATCAGCTCTTTTTTAGGCTTAAAAGCAATAGGATGGCTGATGGATAGGACCTTGACTTTCGGAATTATCGCTATTCCCATAGTTTTTCAAGATGAGCTTAGAAAAGTTTTGGAAGAAATAGGAAGGGGTTCATTTTTCCATCGCCGCACCGCCAATGAAGAACAGATCGATCAGATGTTTAAGGATATAATCGAAGCCGTAGACCTTATGTCAGAACAAAAAATCGGTGCCTTAATCGTTTTGGAGCGGAAAACCGGTTTGCGTGAATACATAGAAACAGGTGTGCCCATCGACGGGGTTGTTTCAGCACCTCTTTTACTCAATATTTTTTATCGCAATTCCCCTTTACACGATGGCGCTGTGATGATCCGAGACAATCGAATTATGGCAGCTTCTTGTTATCTGCCCTTATCTTCCAACCCGGATATAGCTCAGGAATTGGGGACCCGGCACAGAGCTTCCATCGGTATCACCGAACAATCGGATAGTCTGAGCATCGTGGTTTCAGAAGAAACCGGCACTGTTTCCTTGGCTCAAAATGGAAAGCTCATTCGCTATCTGGATGGTAAGATGCTCAAGGATCTTTTAGCTCAGCTCTATTACGCCGAGGAAACAAAAGCCAAATCCATCTTGCCCACTTGGCTGCGCTTAGGAGGTAAACAAAATGAATAGATTGTTTTCTTCCAATATTGCAGTTCGGATAATCTCCTTGCTCAGTGCCTTGGTAATCTGGGTGGTGGCCAGTGATCAATATTTGACTCAGTCTACTTCCCAAGAGATGAGTAAAAACTTTTACCGAGTGCCAATTGAAGCAGTCAACGAACCTTCCGGCTACAGCGTCAGTTACGATCATAGCGATATAGAGAGCCTGGTTCTCAAGGGAAACGCTTCACTTCTGAGCAGTATGCTGGGCCAAGAGATAACCGCCAAAATAGATTTGGAAGGTTACTCGGAAGGGGAGTTTGACGTTCCTATCCAACTTTCCTATCCTGCCGGCTTATCCTTAGTAGCTCTGCAACCTGCCAGAGTCCACGTCAAGCTGGTCAGCAATGTCAGCCGAGTCATGGACTTGGAGGTAGTCATTCTGGGTCAAGATGAAATAGAAGATCGGGTTCCTAAAATCAGTTATAAACCTGACTCGATCATGCTGGAAGGGCCACGTCAACTTGTTGAAGAAGTCGATAAAATCGTGATTCTGGTCGATTTAAAAGAGCATGAGGAAGGTTTGGAAAAGGCCTATGATGTTCTGGTTTTAGACCCAGAGGGGCAAGAGATGCAAGGGATAACTCTGCAACCAAATCTAGTTTCCCTGAATCTAAAGTATTTGCCCATCAAGGAATTGGTCATGCTCTTTCCCGACGATCTCATTGTTCCTGAGGGTTTTGAAGTTGAATCATATAATTTTGAGCCCAGCTTTCTAGAAGTTTATGCTGAGGCTGGAGAATTGGATAAAATAATCAGCCTGAAGACAGTTGTCGAAGATATAGTAATAAGTGAAGAGGAGCAAGAGCAGGATCGAATTCACCTGAGTTTGGCCGGTCATGCTGTTTTAGAGGAAAATAGCAAATTAGAGTTTTTACAGGAGGCAAAGATAGTTTTAACTTTAATCCTGGCCAAATCAGTGGATTCACCGCCTTAGTTATAAAAATTATCTTAGTTTAAAGGAGTTATGAAAATGGGCCGTTTGTTTGGCACAGATGGAGTTAGAGGCTTAGCCAATCGGAAATTATCAGCTGAGCTGAGCTTTAAGCTCGGTCTAGCTGCTTCAGAAGTTCTCTTGCAGGGTAAAAAGGGCAGAGTCTTGATCGGTCGTGATACGAGAATCTCCGGCGATTTATTGCTGGCAGCCCTCTCTTCCGGCTTGATGTCCGGTGGTGTGGATGTTGTCAACGCCGGTATTCTACCCACTCCGGCAGTGGCTTACCTGACTGAAAGAGAAAAATTCGATGCCGGCATTATGATCAGCGCTTCTCACAATCCGGTTGAAGACAATGGTATCAAGTTTTTTGCTCATGACGGTTTTAAATTGAACAATCAGATTGAAGATCAAATGGAAAGTGCTTTAGATGGTTTTAATGATCTGGAGAAGCGACCCATTGGTTTGGATGTGGGGCGATTTTTCAGCCGAAAAGACCTCAGAGAGCATTACCTGAAGCACTTACAGGCTAGCGTTGGAGAAGTGGATTTAAAGGGCGTTAAAATCGTTTTAGACTGTGCTAATGGAGCCGCCTCAGGTCTGGCTAAGCCTATATTTGAAGCTTTACAGGCTGAAGTCATAGTTTTGCACAATTCTCCTAACGGAGCTAATATCAATGCTCAATGTGGTTCCACCTATCCTCGAGATTTGCAGGACAATGTCCTTGCTCAGGGAGCAGATTATGGTTTTGCTTTCGATGGAGATGCTGACCGTTGTTTGGCTGTAGATGAAAAAGGCAATCTCCTCGATGGAGATGAAATGATGGCCTTCTTGGCTCTAAATTTAAAGAGAGATGGACTTTTACACGAGGATACACTGGTGGCTACTGTGATGAGCAATATCGGCTTACACCGAGCTATGGCTCAAGAAGAAATCAAGGTTGAAGTTTCCGATGTAGGCGATCGCTATGTTTTGGCTAAAATGCAGGAGGGTGGCTACACCTTCGGCGGAGAGCAATCGGGCCATTTCATCTTTTCTCATTATGCCACTACGGGAGATGGCCTCTTGACTGCTTTGCTGATGTCCCGTTACCTGAGAAAAACCTCATGTAAAATGAGTCAAGCAGCTGCTCTTATGCAACGCTATCCCCAAGTTTTGCATAATGAAAGAGTACCCGACAAAACCACAATTATGAACAACGAAACCTTCATAAAGGCCATAGCCCAAGAGGAAAAGCTTTTAGAAGGAGAGGGCAGAGTTTTGGTCAGGCCCAGTGGAACTGAACCCCTGATTCGTATCATGGTTGAAAGCAAAGAAAAAGAGCAGGCCGATGCCATTGCGCTCAGGCTAGCTCAAGTTGTCAAAACAATAATTTAATTTTGGAATTTAAAGACCGCTCCCTTGATCTGACTGTTTAAAACAGTGTCTGATCAAAGGAGCGGTCTTGTTATTTTCTATTATTTTTTGCTTGCTCAATTTAACCGGTTAGCTTGTTGAAGTATAGATCTAATCGATTATGGTAAAGGTGATTCAAAGGATATTCTAGTAATTATCTCTAATTTGTTAAATCACACAACTGTCATCTACTTTTCATTAAATCGCCCAATCATCATCCACTTCTCAGCAAATTAACTATATCCTGTTATAAAAATATTGCACTCAATTCAACAATAAAAAACCAAATTCGATTTGAGCTTAGCTTGATAAATTTTAAGGCATTCAATTAGCAAAACTCAATTAAGCTGCTTCGACATTGTCCCTTTGCTCTAAAATATTGATCAATTTGAAACAGAGAGCTCCAATCAGCCTGAGGGAGGCACAGATTAAAAAGGCTATTTGGAAGCCCCAGAGGTCTTTGAGGCCGACCCCGATTACCGGGGCAAAGATGGCTGTTATGCTGATGGCAGTTTGATGGTAGGCTAAGAAGCTCGTCTTGTTCTTTTCCGGGGTAGAATCTAAGGTGGCATTGAATAAGGAGAGGTTAACTCCCGAGAAGACCATGCCGGTGACTAGATTGATCAGAGCGACAAAGTATAAACTCTTGGAGAAGGCATAGGCCAAGGGTACAATGAAGATCCAGATGCCGGAGGCAAAAAGGGTTTGTAAATTGCCATGGCGCTGACTGTATTTGATCCAATAGCCATAGCCGACAAGAGAACCTCCTGTATTGATCAAGCTGAGGATACTGACCCAAGTATTGTTGGCTCCTAAGATTCTGACTTGATAGAGGGAGAAAAGAGACCAGGGTATTTGCCAAGCAAAGTGAAAGACTATGGAGGCTGAGACGAAGCGCAAGAACTTTTTCTCTTTAAAAATATCTTTGATACCGGAAAGGAAAGGCTTGTTATTTTCAACCGATTCTTCGATTTCTTCTGTTTCATTTGCTACTTCAGGACCTAGAGGTTCGTCCATCCGGGAGAAGACCCAGACTTCCACCATGGCTAGAAGAAAAGAGGTGAAGAATGCTATTTGATAACCAATCGGGAAGGTTGCAATATCTAAAAAGCGTCCGGCGATCAAAGTGATGACGGTTCCGATCAGGTTTTGTAAGCGATTTCTGGTAGCAATGCTTCGGGCTCTATGTTCTTGGGGAATAATTACAGAAATAAAGGATTGCCAAGCCACGTTGGCTATGGATCCGGGTAAATTCATCAAAGCGATGGTGGCAACTAAGACAGAAGCTCTGATGTTTTGGCTGAGAAAGGGTATGGCGGCTAAAATCAGGTAAAAAATCCTATGCAGAAAAATAAAAAGCGTGGTGACTCGATGCTTGCTCTTTTGTTTATCGATATAACGAGCTCCAGGTATCATGGCCAAGACACTGACTAAAGCCGGAGCCGATGAAAGTAGGGCTACTTGATAGTCGGTAGCACCACTTCTTATGGCAAAAATACTCAGAAAAGGATTGACTAAGTTGATCGCCATAATGGAGAGAATTCCCTGGCTGACATTGATGGTCTGATTTCGCTTAAAGCGCTCTTCTTCAGAAGAAGTCTCTTTGTTTTTAAAAAGAGCCATGAGAGATTTGGGGTTATACTTCAATTGCTTCGACCGACTTTCATTATTATATTTACCCTTCAAAGCAAAGCAATGGTAACATAATCTGCACTTAAAGTAAATCCTCAAAGGGCAAAAGAAAAAGACCTTCAACCCTCTGAAATAGAGGTTGAAAGGCTTTGAGATTACGCAACGCGTAAAAGTAAATTAGGCTCAGCCACAATCGTCATCATCGTCGCCATAAAGTCCATTATCTAAGAGGTCATTGACAGCATCTACGACAAAGCGTACATAATTGCTACATTGCTCTTTATAATCAGGTTCATTTTTGAGAGCGCTGCAATCAGGGGTTCCAAATTCATCGACGAATCTGCTGAACAGAGCTTCACTATAATTGCTCATATCCGGATTGCGCTCTTCCCCCATGGCTCGGCCGAAATAACGACCAAAAGTCATGATTCCCCCACTCAAGGCTCCACAGACAGAAGCACTGCCCATTCCGCCGCAAAAGGGTCCGGCATATTTATTGCCTGCATCTATTTCTTCTTGGCTGAGACCATCGGCTTCGGCCAAAGCAATGAAAACTGCTTCAGAGCAGCTGTATCCTAATTCGTTAAAAAGCTCCTGAGCTCGGTCGCCAGTTTTTGACATTTCTTATCCTCTCCTTAAGTAGTATCTAAAGAAAAATTTGTTTCCAATTATAGCAATTAAATCCCTGCTTGTAAACAATTATAGCAGGTATTTTTAAATTAAAAAGAGCTGTGTGACTAAGTTACAGAAAGATTAGCCGTTTTCCTTAGGAAAATGTATTTAATTACATGAGTTGCTTTAGAAAAGCTGAGCTTTTAATCGGTTAAATTGGAATTCTAAAATTATCTTGTCGAATAAAACTTCTATCTGTGAGAGAACAGGATTTGGTCCTTCAAGGGAAGAAGTTGTAAGTATAATACTTAGGAGGTAATCCATTTGAAATCAGGTAGCCGAATAAAATTGTTCGCTGGTACAGCCAGCAAAAAATTAGGCCAAAAGATTGTAGAGCATCTAAAAACTGAGTTAGAGAAAGTCGATACAAACAATTGTTTTGAAGACTATCGTCTCTCAGAAATGACTGTGAAGAAATTTTCCAACGATAATATCTTTGTTCGTTTGGAAGAAACTGTCAGAGAAGCGGATACCTATATCATTCAATCATCGGGAAGCCCCGTCAACGACCGTTTTATGGAACTCTTAATCACCATCGATGCTATGCGTCGAAGCTCTGCCGGCCGCATTACAGCAATCATACCTTACCTCCCTTATTCAAGATCAGATAAAGTCGATCAACCCAGGGTGCCTTTAACTGCCCGCTTGGTTGCCGATTTAATCGAGGCAGCCGGAGCCGATAGAGTTGTCACAATGGATTTGCATGCAGATCAAATTCAAGGCTTTTTCAATATAGCCGTCGATCACCTGAAAGCTACCGGAATCCTGGCAAGTTATGTGGAAGAACACTTCCTCGATGCCGAAGCCTACGATGAACGTGACAAATGGGTAGTCATTTCTCCCGATGCTGGCTCAGCCAAAAGAGCTCAGAGATTTGCTCGCAAATTGGGTCTGCCCATGGCTGTCATCCTCAAAGAAAGGCAAGCCAACGACGATCAGAGCGAAGTCATGCATGTAATCGGTCAGGTCGAAGGAAAGAGTGCTATTATCTTCGACGATGAGATTGATACAGCCGGTTCAATGACCAATGCCATCACGGTTTTATGTGAAGAATTTGGCGTTCGCGAAGTCATTGCAGTCGCCACTCATGGTATCTTTTCGGGCCCGGCACTTTGTCGGATTGAAGAGAACCCTCATCTCAAGGCTGTGGTCGTCACAGATACCCTAGACGTGCCTGCCAGAGGCGAACATTGCTTGAAAGAATATGAACGCAACGGCATCTGGCATAAGGATGAGGTCGTGGTCACCAAAATCCACACTTGTACCGTTTCTGAACTTTTAGCTGCAACCATTCGCTCCATTCACTTTGGTGAGAGCGTGACCCATCTCTATGAGCGCTGGCAAATAGGTTCAGGTAAAAAGGATCGAGGCAGAAAATAAAATAGGATACGGTTTGAAGCCGGCCCGGCAAAAAATATTTTCTTTAAATAAAGGGAAGAAAGTATAAAAAACTTGACCGGCCGGCTTTTTTTATTTTAGAATAGAGAAAAGGAATTTAGGAGGCAGATATGGCGAAGATAATAGATTTGAATTGTGACATGGGCGAATCTTTTGGCGTTTATAAATACGGCAGTGATGAAGAAATAATAACAGAGATTACCTCGGCCAATATAGCCTGTGGTTGGCATGGGGGAGACCCTATGGTCATGGATTTCACGGTCGGGCTGTGTAAAACTCATGGAGTCAATCCGGGAGCACATCCGGGGTTCCCGGATTTGGTAGGCTTCGGGCGCCGCAACATGCAAATTGCACCGCGGGAATTGCGGGCTGATATTATCTATCAAGTAGGAGCCTTACAAGCCTTTGCTCATAGCCATGGCTTGAAATTAACCCATGTTAAACCTCATGGTAATTTCTATAATATGGCAGCTCAAGATGAAGAGATGGCCCTATCTATCGCCCAAGCGGTCAAAGATGTGAATAAAGATTTGATCTTAGTCGGTTTATCCGGCTCCCTTCTAGTCAGAACCGGTGAAAAAATCGGCTTAGCCGTGGCTCATGAAGTTTTTGCTGATCGAGGCTATTTACCCAATGGAGTCTTGGTTCCAAGAACTGAACCGGGGGCGATTATCGAGACTACTGAAGAAGCGGTCAGTCGCATGGTCTCCCTTTTGGAAAATGGTTATTTTGCTGCTAACGATGGCAGTCCCTTGTATCTCAAAGCGGACACCATTTGTTTGCATGGGGATACCCCCAATGCGGCAGCCTATGCCAGGGCCATTCGCCTGATGTTGGAAGAAAACGGGGTTAGAATTGCTCCGATGCCGGAGGTCCTAGGGCTATGATCTTAAACTTTCGCCCGCAAGGTGACAGGGGTCTATTAGTTGAGTTTAAAGAAGAAATTAGCCCGGAAATTGCTCAACAGGTGCGTGCTTTAAGGCAAGCCCTAGAGGAGCTTGCTTATCCGGCCATTCAGGAGTTGATTCCGGCTTATCGTTCGATTTTAATCCGCTTTGATCCTCTTCAAACCAACCCCAAAGAATTGGAAGAGCTGGTCAGGACTGGCAGCAAAGTAAACAATCGAAGGCTGATTCCGGCTCAGGTCATAGAAATTCCGGTTTGTTATAGCCAGGAATTTGGTCCCGATTTGGAAAGCGTTGCTTTGGATGCCGGTCTCAGTCAAGAAAAAGTGATAGAGCTGCACAGCCGGCCGGAGTATCTCATCTATATGTTGGGATTTACCCCGGGGTTTCCCTATTTAGGTGGCTTAAAACCTGAAATAGCTTGCCCCCGCCTGTCCGAACCCAGAACCCAGATCGCTGCTGGGTCTGTCGGCATTGCCGATCAGCAAACAGGAATTTACCCTTTGGCATCCCCCGGAGGCTGGAGGATTATCGGGCGGACCCCCTTAAAGCTATTTGATCCCAACCGGTCAGAGCCCATCCTTTTAAAAGCCGGAGACTATTTAAAATTTGTGCCGATCAGCCTGAAGCAATATGAAAACTTACAAAATCAAGTAGAAAAGCAAAATTACACTCCCGTATTTTATGATAGGGAGGGAGTTTAAAATGAATCCGGCATTTTATGTTAGCAACCCCGGTCTTTTCACTACCTTACAGGATTTGGGGCGCTTTGGTTATGCGGCCTCTGGCATTCCTCAAAGCGGAGCCCTCGATCCCTACTCCCTGCGAATCGCCAATATCCTAGTCGGCAACCGGCAAGATGAAGCGGCTTTGGAGCTGACCATCTTAGGTCCCAGATTAGAATTTTTGGACAATCTTCATTTTGCTTTGGCCGGAGGGGATTTAGGAGCTCAGCTAAATGGTATAGATTTACCCGCCTTTGGCGCCTATCAGGGCCAAAAAGGCGATATTTTAAGCTTTCAGGGGGGACCTGGTGTCAGAGCCTACCTGGCTGTCAAAGGAGGCTTCTCCGCCTCTTTAACCCTGGGGAGCAAGAGCACCTATCTGAGAGCAGGGCTGGGAGGTTTCGCAGGCAGGCCTCTCTTGCGAGAGCAAATCCTTTACGGATTGACTGGGCCAAAAACTCAAGGCTCAAATCCCAGTTTTTTAGGCGAGCTGCCCAAGACCATGACTGCTGAATTTGTTGATCGAGAAGTTCCCCTAGAAGTAATTTTAGGACCTCAGGATGATTATTTTGCTGCTGGCCAAATCGAGAGCTTTTTCGCCCAACAATGGCAAGTCAGTTCAGACTTCGATCGCATGGGCTATCGCTTAGCCGGTGAAAAGTTGGAACACCTTGATAAAAAGGAGATTATTTCCGATGGAATCAGCCCCGGAGCTATTCAAGTTCCTGGTCACGGTCTGCCCATAATCTTGCTGGCCGATGCTCAGACCACAGGTGGTTATCCAAAAATAGCGACGGTGATCAGCGCCGACTTACCTCTACTGGCCCAGCGCAAGGCAGAAGACTGGGTCTCCTTCAGCAAATGCAATTTTGCTCAGGCCAAGCAGAAAATTTTAGCCAGGGAAAAAACCATGGAAGAAATCTTTGAATTGACTAAAATCAAAAGAGAGGTTCGCCTTTTCATCATGCAGGTTGGACAGAGCAGTTATTCTATCAGGTGCGAGGAAAAACTTGGGGAAAAGCTCGATTAGTAAACGGCTTGCCAAATAAAGTCTGGATATGCTATAATGATTTTTGTTATCGAAGACAAAGACAAAATTGAAATAAAGAGGTGTCGGATATGCCCAAAGCAAAACGCGGAAAACTGATCAAAGCCACCCCCGGTTGGAGAGGTACTTGTCCTGTTTGCAAGCGCACCGGAGTCAAATTGCTCTGGAATCGCAATGATGAAGATGGTAAAGCCATGAATGTCTGCAAACACTGCGGCAAATAGACAAAATTTAAGAGACCATTGAGAGAAACTTTTGTTCTTTAAATGGTCTTTTTTATTTGCTCAAACCAGCCAAGAAATTTTTATTCATTTTGATTTTTAAACAATATCTGAGTAATTAAGTCGGAAATGAAATTTAAATTAAGGAAAAAACAGGCTTGCAAGTTTTGCGACCTTGTGATATTCTTGAAAAGGCTACATAAACTTGTTGTACAAAAAAGATTAGGAGGATTAAATCAAAATGGGAAGAAAAAGGATTTCAATGTTTCTGAAGATTGCATTGGTTCTGACTCTTTTAGGGTTAGTGGCTGCTTGTAATCAAACTCCTTCAACTGAAAATGGTGAATCAGAAGGCACAACGACTAAATTCGAAATCGCCTTGGTGACTGACGTAGGTACTATTGATGACAAATCGTTTAACCAGGGTTCTTGGGAGGGTGTTGTTGAATACGCTGAAGAGCACGGTAAAACCTATAAGTATTATCAGCCGGCCAGCGATTCCAAAGACGATCTCTTAGCTTCAATCGATTTAGCAATAGAGGGTGGAGCAGAAATTATCATCTGCCCGGGCTTTAACTTTGAAGTAGCAATTTATGAAGCACAGAATACATATCCAGATATCTATTTTGTTTTGCTAGATGGGGAACCTCACACTGAAGATTGGGAAACATTTGAGACCAACGAAAATGTAAAACCGATTCTCTATGCTGAGCATGAAGCCGGTTTCTTAGCCGGTTATGCCACCGTCCTGGACGGTCATCGTAATTTAGGCTTCATGGGCGGACAAGCAGTTCCTGCAGTTGTTCGTTTTGGTTATGGCTTTGTCCAAGGTGCTGATTATGCTGCCGAAATTCTAGGTTTAGAAGACAATGCAATTGAAGTCAATTATAATTATACCGGTAAATTTGAAGCAACCCCCGAAGCTCAAACCATGGCATCCGGTTGGTATTCAGCCGGAACCGACGTTATCTTCGCTTGTGGCGGTGCTTTAGGTGATTCCGTTATGGCAGCTGCCGAAGCAACCGAAAAATATGTTGTCGGTGTTGACGTAGACCAATCCAGCGAATCGGAAACAGTAATCACTTCTGCCACCAAGAATCTGACCAAATCCGTCTACGATTCTTTGACTGAGTTCTATAATGAAGAGTTTGCCGGCGGTGCAACTTTAATTGTCGATGCCAAATCAGTTGGCGTAGGCATTCCCATGGAAACATCCAAATTTGAAAACTTCACTCAAGAAGATTACGATGCAATCTATGCTAAGTTAGTCGACGAGGAAATTGAAATCTTAACAGATATGGATGCTGATTCTCCTGCTGAGCTGAGCACAGCCCGCACCAAGGTCATTGTTATAGAATAGAAAATTAAAATTTAAAAGTTCAAGCACTAAGAGCAGTTGCCAAACTGCTCTTAGTGCTTTATACTTTTAATCAGAATATATGGGTTAAAAGAGGTGAATTCGTGAGTTATATCATAGAGATGCGCCAGATAACAAAGAGTTTTCCCGGTATAGTAGCCAATGATGATGTCACCCTGCAATTGAAGCCAGGGGAGATCCACGCTCTTTTAGGCGAGAATGGTGCCGGTAAATCGACTTTAGTCAGCATTTTATTCGGTCTCTATAAGCCTGATTCAGGTCAGATTCTAATTGACAATGAGCCGGTGGAAATTCGCAATCCTAACGATGCCAACGCTTTGGGTATTGGTATGGTGCATCAGCATTTCAAGCTGGTCCACAATTTCACCGTTTTGGAAAATATCGTTCTGGGAGTGGAAACTACCAGCCGAGGATTTCTAAAAATGGAGGAAGCCAAGGAAAAGGTTTTGGAGTTGAGTCAAAAATATCAATTGAGAATCGACCCAGATGCCTTAATTTCGGAGATTACAGTTGGCATGCAGCAAAGAGTAGAAATCTTGAAGATGCTCTATCGGGATAATAGAATACTGATTTTTGATGAACCGACTGCCGTCTTGACGCCTCAAGAAATTCGAGAATTGATGAAGATCATGAGAGAGTTGACGGCTGAAGGTAAAACCATTCTCTTTATCACTCACAAATTAAATGAAATCAAAGAAGTGGCAGACCGCTGTACCATCTTACGAAAAGGTGTTAAAGTAGCCACTGTCGACGTGCCTACAACAGATAAAACTGAGATGTCCCGCCTCATGGTAGGGCGAACTGTCAATTTCCAAGTTGCCAAACCCGAGCAAGAATTAGGTGAGCAAATTTTAAGGGTGGAAAACTTGGTGGTGAAAAGCCCGACCACAGGTAAAAATTTAGTCAACGATATTTCCTTTTCAGTCGCTAAAGGAGAAATTGTCTGCATTGCCGGTATTGACGGGAACGGTCAAAGCCCTTTGGTTTACGCTTTGACCGGCTTGCTCTCCATAGATGGGGGGCGCATCTATTACAAAGGCCAGGATGTGACCAATTTGCCTACCAAGAGGAAGACGGAGCTGGGCTTTGCTCATATCCCTGAAGACAGACATAAACACGGGCTGGTCTTGGATTACCGCCTCGATGAGAATCTAGTCTTACATAGTTATAACAGGGAGCCCTTTTCCAATCGTGGCTTTTTAAAATTTTCCGTGATTGAAAATTATGCCCGAGAGTTAATCGGTAAATACGACATACGATCTGCCCTCGGAGGGCGGACCAAGGCTCGCAGCATGTCCGGAGGTAATCAGCAAAAAGCAATCTTGGCCAGGGAATTGGATTTAGACCCAGAACTTTTAATTGCTGTTCAACCCACTCGAGGTTTGGATGTGGGAGCCATAGAATTCATTCACGAGCAGCTGATCAGACAGCGCAGTGCTGATAAGGGCGTGCTCTTGGTGTCTTTGGAATTGGACGAAGTTTTGGATGTGAGCGACCGTATTCTGGTAATTTTCGAAGGAGCTTTGGTGGCTGACCTGGATCCCAAAGAGGTTACGGTGGAAGAATTGGGCCTTTATATGGCCGGTTTGAAAGTGGGTGCAGAATTTGCGAGATAAATCTAAGAACTTTCTGTTAGCTGTTGCACCTTCTATCATGGCTATCATGGCCGGTTTCATTTTAGGCTTCTTGATCTTGCTGACAGTAAATTACCAGCAAGCTCTGGCTGGTATTCTGATAATCTTCAAGGGTGGTTTAAACAAGGGCTTGGCCGGAATGGGGCAAGTTCTTTATTATGCCACACCAATTATCATGACAGGTTTGGCTGTAGGCTTTGCTTTTAAGACGGGGCTCTTTAATATCGGTGCCTCAGGTCAGTTTAGCATCGGAGCTTTTGCGGCTGTCTATGTGGGGGTAAATTTAAAAGGCCTGCCCGCCTCCATTCATTGGATGGTGGCTCTCTTGGCTTCCCTGCTGGCTGGGGCCATTTGGGGCTTTTTACCCGGCTTTTTAAAAGCTGTGCGCAATGTTAACGAAGTCATAACCTCGATCATGATGAATTATATTAGCATGAGTGCCGTCAATATGCTGGTCAAGGCCACTGTTTACAATAAGTATAAAAATGAAAGTTTGCCCGTCATGGCCTCGGCCAATGTGCCTAAATGGGGCTTGGATAAAATTTTTCCCTATTCGAGCATGAACGGGGGAATCCTGATTGTCCTGATTTTCGTCGTCTTAGTCTATGTTATCCTAGAAAAGACAACCTTCGGTTACGAATTAAAAGCCTGTGGCTTTAATTTGGATGCAGGTCTCTATGCCGGTATCAATGCCAAAAGGAATATTGTCTATTCCATGATGATTTCCGGAGCTTTGTCCGGCTTAGGTGGCGGTCTTCTTTATCTGTCCGGTTCTGGTAAATACATTAAAGTGATTGACCTGATCGCCAACGAAGGTTTTGACGGTATCTCCGTAGCTCTCTTAGGCATGAGTCAGCCCTTTGGTATTCTGGCCGCAGGTATTTTTATTGCCTATATCAAGGTCGGAGGCTTCAATCTGCAATTGCTCAATTATGACCAGGAAATCATTAATATTATCATAGCAGCTATCATCTATTTCAGTGCTTTTGCTCTGCTCTTCCGCACTCGTTTGCTCAATCTCTTTTCCGGGCGGGAAAAAATAGTCAGCGAAGGGTTTGTGGAAGCCGACTTAGCAGAAAGTGCTGAGAACAAAATAGAGGAGGGGATAGAAAAGTGACTGGTCTAGATTTACTCTTTTTCCTTTTTCAGCAGATGATGTATTTTTCCATGCCTCTTTTAATCGTAGCTTTAGGCGGTTTGTTTTCCGAACGCAGTGGTGTCGTCAATATAGCTCTAGAAGGCATCATGGTCATGGGGGCTCTGGCCGGGGTTCTCTTCATCTTTTATATGCAAAATTACACTGAGTTTGCCGGCCATCTTCTTTTGCTGGCGGCTGTTTTGGTAGCCGGCCTGGCGGGCTTAGTCTATTCTCTCTTTCATGCTTATGCCGCGATTCACTTAAAGGCCGACCAGGTGATCAGTGGCACCGCCTTAAACCTGGCATCAACCCCTTTTGCCATCTTCGTAGGTCGACTGGCTACAACCAAAGTGATCGGCCGAACAGTTCAACAAATACCTTTTAAAAATCAATTTCGCATAGCTTCAGTGCCTCTTTTAGGCGATCTGCCTTTGCTTGGCCCGATGTTTTTTAAAAACACCTATATTACTTCCTATTTGTGTTTGTTGTTATTGATAGTCTCCTGGGTTTTACTTTATAAAACTCGCTTTGGTCTGCGTTTAAGGGCTTGTGGTGAACATCCGCAAGCGGCCGATTCCGTCGGAATCAATGTCTATAAGATGCGCTACGCCGGTGTTTTGATTTCAGGAATCCTAGGCGGGATTGGCGGATTAGTCTTGGTCATACCCACTTCAACCAATTTCAACGCCACTGTGGGAGGCTATGGCTTTTTGGCCTTGGCTGTTTTAATCTTCGGCCAATGGAATCCTCTCAAAGTCTTTGCAGCTGCTATTTTCTTCGGTTTTATGAAAACCATTTCAGCCTCCTCATCTTCAGTTTTGTTCTTAGCCAAACTGCCGATTTCCAGCGAGGTTTACAAAATGGTGCCCTATATAGCGACCCTGATTGTTCTGATTTTTTCCAGCCAATCATCTTCAGCTCCTCAGGCTGCCGGGCAACCTTATGATCAAGGAGAAAGGTGATTTATTCTTTTGCCAAAGGAACCCTTATGTGTTATATTATGTATGTTTATATATCTTTAGAGGAACAAGCATCTATATCTTGAATATATAATGCTTGTAAGGAGGCTTCATCATGTCCATGAGATTAACCAGAGAACAGATTCAAAAAATCATAGAAGATATGGAAAGACAAATTGCCAAAAATCCTCGCAGCAAGGAGGCCCATCACGATTTGGCAGTGGCCCGAATGGAATTAGGCCAATTTGATCAGGCTCTTTCTGGATTTTTGCGTGCTTTCGAATTGGATCCCCGTTTTGTTAGCGCCGCCTATTTAGCCGGCATTTGCTACGCAGAGTTGGGCAAACCAGACGAAGCAGTCGATATGTGGAAGAAAACTGTTGAATTGAATAAGCGCCACGACAATGCCATCTACTTTATCGGTAAAATTTATGGGATGAAGGGCATGTGGGACATGGCTATTCATCAATTCAATCAGGCTATCAAAATCAACGATGAAATGCCTCAATATTATTCCGGTTTAGCTGAGATGTATTTAGGTAAAGGGGATTTAGCCGAGGCCATCAAGCAGTGGCATAAAATCTTGACTTTTAACGAGCAAGATGCTCAAGCCCATGTCAACTTGAGTGCAGCTTATCTTGATGCTAATTATATGGAAAGCTCGATCAGACACGGTACCATCGCTTTGAGTCTGGGTGTTGCTTCCCCCATCGTCTATTACAATTTAGGAATGGCCTATCTCTTTATAGGCTTGCAAGAAGATAGCTTAAAGTATTTGAAATTAGCTAAAGAAGCGGATCCGGAAGATCATGCCACCAGGCTATCTTTAGGTGAAGCCTATATTGCCTCAGGTGATCGGGAAGCCGCTAAAGCAGAATGGCTGGAACTCCTAGAAAAAGAGCCCAATTCAGCCGATGCCATGTATAATTTAGGCCTGGCTGCGGCTCAAGAGGGCAGTGGTCAGGAAGCTCTCGATTATTATGAGAAAACCCTGGCAATCGATCCTCTCTATGTTCCCGCTATTGCCAATCAGGGCATTCAATACTATACTGATGGGAAAATGGAAGAATCCTTGGAGCGCTGGCAAAAAGTATTGACTATTGACCCTCTGCACCAACAATCCTTAGGCAATATAGTTGAAATCAATCAGCAGTTGAATAGAATAGAAGAAGCTGAAAAAGCCTTGGAAGATGCAATAGAAAAGCATCCTGAAGAAGCCAGATTCACTTATTTGCAAGGAGTTTTGGCTTTGGGGCAGAATAGATTGAAAGATACTCTGAGCTTTTGGCAAAAAGCTGAATCACAAAACTCTGAAATTTTAGTCAGCTATGCAACTGCTATTCAAGAAATGCTCAAAGATGGTAAATTTGAACAGATCATGGCAGCAGCAGGCGATCAAGATCAAGATTTCTTGACCAGATTACAGGAGATCAACAGTGGCCAAGCTGTCCAGCAAATAATCGAAGCAGCCAAAGTGCAGGCAGCAGTGCAAAAAGAGGAGAAGAAGGGCCTCTTAGACAAATTAAAACAGATGTTTAAATAGACGTTTATTTATTGTTTTCTAAAAGAAAAGAGGCATATTATGGCAAAAAAGGATAAGAAAAATCTCAATCAAAAAGATCTTTTAGAAACCATTCGTGATGAAAATGGAAAAATCGGATATTTAGAAGTGCCGGGTGAAATTCTTCAGGTCTGGAATGGCAAACCCTGGGAAAGCAGGCCGAAAAAACTAGCTATGTTGGTTGGCATCTATGTGCTTCTTTTCGCCATTTTCCTTTATCTGATGCCGGATGCAGGCTTCTTTTTATTACTGATTCCCCTTTTGCTCTTTGGCAGTGCCTCTGCCCATCTGGTCAACAGTCAATACGTAATCACTGATCAGGGTATTTATTGGCGTAATTTTATGAACCAGATATTTAAACGATGGTCAGAGATCGAAAATTTTATTTTTGAGGAAGAGATGGGCGAGTTGTTCTTTGAGAAAAGCAACATGAGGTCTCGGATTCAAAGAAACATGCCCATTTATTATCAGGATAACAAAGAAGAAATTGAGCAAAATGTCAAGGACTTACATGCTAAGGCTTGGGCTGAGAAAAAGGCTATAGAAGATAGAATCAGAGCCGAAGTCATAGCCGAGCTGGATAAGGAGAGTGAGAAAGAAGAATGAACAAAGACAATGAAGATAAAAAGAAGATAGAAGAACTACCAGCCAGTCCCCAACCTATGCTGGAACCAAACTATTTTGAATTGGACCCGGAACGCCGGGACTTCATCGTAAATTATATGGCCGAAAAAATTGATAAATTTGCCATGGGAACACCCGCCATAGTTTTCCTGGAAGCTGCCAGACCACTGAGCTTTATCGGTGGTTCTCTGATGTGGGGAGCAGCACCCTTTCTGGATATATTTATCAATGACCGCTATACCAAAGAGATCGCCTTGTTTTTAGAAGATAGAAAAAATATCGAGATACTCATAGAAAAAATAGAATCTTTAGAGTATGACCGAGTTGCAAGAGAAAAAATCGCTAAGCAAGAAGCCAAAAAAAGAGCTCTAGCTGAGGGAAAAAAACCTTGGTGGAAGTTCTGGTGATTTGAGTAGTAATATATCGTTTTATACGGTGAAACAGACTGATTTTTGATTTAATTGGTTACTTTTCTTAAACAGGAAGGTTTTTTCTTTTGAAACGAGAATTATGACCAGTATTTAACGGCATCTGTAGCAAATGAACTGAGGTTTATTTTAAGGCAGACAGCCATTAGGTAAGAAGGAGGAACGTTCATGGCTCATGAAGTAAAGCGAGCCCCTATAACTCGCGAAATTAATTCCATTATTGCCACGGACTGTGGATCAACAACGACCAAAGCAATCTTGATTGAAAAGATTGATGGAGTCTATCGTTTGATTAACCGTGGAGAATCTCCGACAACCGTCGAAGCCCCCTTTGAAGACGTTACTGCCGGTGTCCGCAATGCGGTACACGAACTTGAAGAATTAGTTGGTAACACTTTCCTAGGACCTGACGGTGTCATCACCCCGCGTCAACCCGACGGCACAGGTGTAGATATTTATTTGTCCACCTCATCAGCCGGCGGAGGCTTACAGATGATGGTAGCAGGCGTCGTTAAAACAATGACCGCCGAATCCGCTCAACGTGCAGCTTTGGGTGCAGGTGCTATCGTTATGGACGCCATTTCAATTGATGACGGTCGTAAACCTTACGAAAAAATCGAGCGTATTCGCCAATTGCGTCCGGATATGATTCTCTTATCCGGTGGTATCGATGGCGGAACAATCACCCACGTTGTTGAAATTGGAGAATTGATTTCTGCAGCCGAACCGAGACCTCGTTTGGGGATTGGTTATAATCTGCCTATTATCTTCGCAGGTAACAAAGATGCTCGCAAATATATCAGTGACATCTTAGAAAAGAAAGTTGACTTGAGAATTGTCGACAACCTTCGTCCTGTTCTGGAAGTTGAAGTTCTAGGACCGGCTCGTGAAGAGATTCATAACCTCTTTATGGAACACGTTATGGCTCAAGCTCCCGGTTACAACAAGTTGATGCAATGGACTGAAGTGCCCATCATGCCCACACCCGGTGCAGTTGGTCGTATCATCCAAACAACTGCTGAACAATACAACATTCATATTATCGGTGTTGATATTGGCGGAGCTACTACTGACATCTTCTCCGTTTTCGGTGATGATCATGAATATTTCAACAGAACAGTTTCAGCTAACTTAGGTATGAGCTATTCCATCTGTAACGTCTTGCTTGAAGCAGGCGTAGATAATATCATGCAATGGGTCCCCTTTGATATTGATGAAGGTGATTTGCGCAACCGTATCCGTAATAAGATGATTCGTCCGACTACAGTTCCCCAGACATTGGAAGAATTGGTCATCGAACAAAGCGTTGCCAGAGAAGCCCTGCGCTTGTCTTTCATTCACCACAAATCCTTGGCCACAGGCCTCAAAGGTGTCCAAAAAGTTCGTGATATTGCAGAAGCATTCGATCAAAGCTCTTCCAGCGACTCCATCATTGAATTGGATAAACTGGGCATGATCGTTGGCTCCGGCGGAGTTTTATCTCATGCTCCTCGTCGTCAACAAACTGCTTTGATGATGTTGGATGCTTTCCAATTGGAAGGCTTTACTGAGTTGACAGTTGACTCTATCTTTATGACACCTCAATTGGGCGTACTTTCTGACGTTCACCCTACAGCAGCTGCAGAAGTTTTTGCCCGTGACTGCCTGATTTTCTTGGCTACTGCTATTGTTCCCATTGGCAATGCTCAAAAAGACGGCGACAAATGTGTAACTGTCAAAGCTAAAATGCCCAATGGCGAAACTGTAACAAGAGAAGTTCCCTACGGTGCTATGGATACCATCCCGCTGGGACATGATGATTATGCTGAAGTAGAAGTTATTCCAACCAATATGTTTGATATGGGTAATGGCAAAGGACGTGCCGTTCATAAAAAAATCAGAGGCGGAGCAGCCGGCGGTATCATCATAGATGCTCGCGGTCGCCGTCCCTTCAACTTACCTACTGATAAACAAACACGGATTGCCAAGCTCGTTGAATGGTTCAAGGCGTTGGACATCTATCCGATGGATGTATTGGAACGCTACATGAACACAGCGCAATAAAGACTTGAAAATGAAAGGAGCGTTACTCAATGGCTAGTGCATATACTCCGGGTCTGAAGGTAACTTCTGCCTCAAGAATATCCAAGGTTCGTCGTCTTCCTATCCCCGGTGAAGTTTTGGTTCAAAAAGGTGCCAGAGTGCACCCCGATACTCCCGTTGCTAAGGCGTACATCCCTGGTAACCCTCAATCTATTAACGTTGCTAATATCTTAGGCGTCGAAGCTGAAGATATTGAACCCTTCATGCAGAAAAAAGCTGGTGACACAGTCGAAAAAGATGAAACACTGGCATTGGCTAAATCATTCTTTGGCCTCTTTAAAACTGAAGTAAAATCACCTGTTTCAGGAACAGTTGAGCATATCTCTGAAGTTACCGGTCAGGTAATCATTCGTGAACCCGCCATGCCTATTACAATGCATGCCTATATTGAAGGCACAGTTGTCGATATTATCGAACGGGAAGGCGTTACAGTTGAAACCAAGGGTGCCTTTATTCAGGGTATCTTCGGGGTCGGCGGCGAACGTGAAGGCATCTTAAAAGTTGTTGTAGAAGACGAAAACACAGTTTTAGATGCTCATCATATCAATGATTCTCACGAAGGTTGTATCCTCGTCGGCGGCAGCTTAGTAACCTATGAAGCTATTCAAAAAGCAGCTCAAGTTGGAGCACGCGGTATTGTTGTCGGTGGAATCATCGATAGCGACTTGGTTAAATTCTTAGGTTATGATATTGGTGTTGCCATCACAGGTCACGAAGATGTACCCTTTACTTTAATCACAACCGAAGGTTTTGGTGAAATCAATATGGCTCACAAGACCTTTGAACTCCTCACTGCTTTAGACGGAAAGCATGCTTCGATCAACGGTGCTACTCAAATTCGTGCCGGTGTTATGCGTCCGGAAATCATTGTACCCGATGAGTCCATCGATGTAGATGAAATTGAAGCAGCTTTGGACGGCAGCATGGACGCTGGAACTTTGGTTCGTTGCATCCGTGAACCCTATTTTGGTCAATTGGCAGAAGTTGTGGACTTACCACCTGAGCTGTTTGTTATCGAAACTGGTGCTCGAGTAAGAATCATGAACGTGCGTTTGCGCAATGGTGAAATCGTAACTGTGCCCAGGGCCAACGTCGAATTGATTGAAGAATAGAAAAAATTTAAGCCTCGCTTTTTAAGGCGAGGCTTTTTTTCCTTGAGCAGTTAAAAGGAATGATAATGTGGTAGATTTGCATTTGCATTTAGAAAATTATGAATATACACCTCAATCCATAGCTCAATTTCTTTTGCATGGGTCGGAAAGAGGAATTAGTGAATTTGGCTTTAGTGAACACAGTCATCATTTTAAGCAGTTCAAAGATATGTACTTTAGAAATGCTATTTTAGATGAAAGTGAAATTGGAGAATTTCAGCAAAGATGGCTCAATCAAGGAGAAAAATCCTTTATCTATGATCTGGATGACTATGTGGAATTGATTGAAACGGAAAAATCCAAAGGCCATCCCATTAAATTAGGCATTGAAGTTTGCTATTTTCCCGGTGAAGAGGAATTTTTAAAAAATCTATTAGCAAAATACCCCTTTGATTATATTATCGGTTCCGTTCATTGGCTCGACGGTTGGGCCTTTGATATGAAAGCTGAACTCTGGCAAGGCAAAGATGTAGATGCTGTTTTTTCCCAATATCTGGATCATTTTGTCCAGAGTATCGAGAGCAGATTGTTCCAGACAGTCGCTCATCCTTTTTCCTGTCAGGTTTTTGGAGCTGAGCCGAAAAATTTCGACTGGGATCAAGCTTTTCTGAAAATTGCTTTGGCTGCCAAAGCCAATCAGGTGGCAATTGAAATGAATAGTGGTTTGGCTTATCGCTATCCTTTTAAACGGATCACACCCCCGATCGGCTTGCTTCTCAAGGGCAGCCAATTGGCTTGCGATTTCAGTTTGGGCTCCGATGCCCACAAGGCAGAAGATTGTGGCCGAGGACTGGCATATTTTCATCGTCTCAGCCAGGATTTAGGATTGAACTACCTGGTCAATTTTTGCCGCCTAGAGAGAATTGAGATCCCCCTAAAAGATGAGGGTTTGATTTGATTCAAGGATGGGAAATTTTGTTCGAATTGAGATTTAACTAAATATATTTTTTGGAGGCATATTTATGAAAAAAGCAACAATTGAAATGGAAAATGGCGGGCTCATCGAAATTGAGTTTTTCCAAGAGCAGGCGCCTAAGACGGTGGAAAATTTCGTCAGCTTGGCAGAAAAAGGTTTTTACGATGGCTTGGCCTTTCACCGAGTCATACCCGGCTTCGTTGCCCAGGGTGGATGCCCCCTAGGCACCGGTACAGGTGGTCCCGGTTATACCATTAAATGCGAAACCAAGGATAATCCTAATAAGCATGTCAGGGGAGCTATTTCTATGGCTCACGCCGGACCGGATACGGGAGGCAGTCAGTTCTTCATCTGTTACGACTCTTTCCCCCATTTGGATGGGCTTCATACAGTTTTTGCCCAGGTAACTTCTGGCATGGATGTTGTCGATGCAATCAAACAAGGGGATAAGATGAAAGAGGTCAAGATTCTTTAAAGAATAAAAAGAGCGAAGTTAAATTGACTCCGCTCTTTTTTTTATTCAATTTAAAACAAGAATTTCAACTTACCATGAAATTCAGGTGACGTCTTTTTGTTTTAGCCGTGACCGGCTAACTTGATTATAAAATCTTCCTTTAATTTAAAAATGCAAAGATTAGAAAGAAGTGGCAAAAACTTCCTGCTAAAACAAAAAAATGAAAGATTTCATGGAAGCCAAAAACTGGATGATTGCGCCCGGGCCAGCGCAGAGCATACAAAACTGCTCCTAAACTATAGAGGGCACCGCCCAGAATCAGAAGGAACAAAGCCGGACCGGAAAGGTTTTGCCAAAGGGGCTTGATGATGGTCAAGGCTAACCAACCCATACCCAGGTAAAGAAGAGCAGACAACCAATTGGGCTTTTTGATCCAAATGATGCTGCTGACCACTCCTAAGGAAGCTAAAACCCAGATCAGCGGCAACATGATTTTTCCTCCCTCCTGCCAGACGGCTAAAAGGCAGATGGGCGTATAAGTGCCTGCGATCAGGACGTAGATCATGGAATGGTCTATTTTTTTCAGGATTTCTCTGATCTTGATCGATGATTTGACTGAATGATAGAGGGTACTGGCTGAATATAAGGAGATTGCCGAGAGCCCATAGAGGATGAAGGCCAGATAGTGTAAAAAGGATTGACGGAAAAGGGTTGCCTTGACAACCAAAGCGATGGTACCCCCTAAAAAGAAAAGAGCGCCAAAGCCATGGCTGGCCGCAGAAACAATGCGGATTGGGTCGTAATCCTCTTTAATCTTTTTTAAATTCAAAATATCCCTCCAATCTTTCAATGGTTAGAACTAATATAACAAAAAGTTCTCTTTCTGTAAACAGCCCTTTCCCTCTTGTTGTCAAACAATTCTGTTAAATTCAGGCTTATCTGGTCAAGGTTTTTCAATTGTGTTATAATTTATCTGATCTTGTGGCTAATGATGAAAGAGGGTTTTATAATTGGATTTAAAATGGATAAAGGAATTTCTATCTGAGTTTTTGATTTCAGCCGCCATTGTGGCCTTCATATATTTTTTTGTAGTGGTCTTTCCCTTGGTTCCCTCAGCTTCCATGACTCCTACCATCATGCCGGGAGAAAGGGTGGTAGTAGAAAAATTCACCCGGTTTTTCCGCAAACCTGAATACGGTGACATTCTGGTCTTTCCCTGCCCGGACTCCAAGCCCGGTACTTTCCCCTATATAAAAAGGCTGATTGCCAAAGGTGGAGACACCATCGAGTTCAAAGAAGGCCAAGTCTTTTTGAATGGGCAATTGCTTGAAGAAGGCTATACAATGGGGCAGACCTTTAGCTATCAGGAGAAGTTTGAAGTGCCTGAGGGCATGCTCTTTTTCATGGGGGACAACCGCAATAATTCTGAAGATGCCAGATTTTGGGTGACGACTCCCTTTGTCAGTGAGAAAAAAGTCATTGGTCGGGCTGTCGCCATCATGTGGCCTTTGAACAAGCTGAGGGCTTTAAAATGAAGAAAAAGACGAACAGCACAGTTTTTAATTTAGAAAGCTATTTCCCTACGGTTCAGCTAGGCAGACAATTGTTGGATCAAGAAATGAAAAACTGCCGAAGGCAAAAGCTTTCGGTTTTAAAAATCATTCACGGCTATGGCTCCAGTGGTAAAGGGGGCAATTTGCGGATTGGTCTGCGCAGTTATTTAAAATCCTTGCAGAAGCAGGATAAAATTAAAGCTTTTGTTAGTGGAGAAGATTTTTCCATTTTTGATCAGACAGCCAGGGAAATTTTGCAGGCAGCACCTGAATTGCGCCAAGACAGGGATTTAGAGAGACACAATCATGGCGTTACCTTTATTTTACTCTAAGCTAAGTGATTATTTTTGATTCTCGAGGAGGATGATCCTGTGCCCATAGGTTTGAAAAATAGCCAGCTCATGGAAATACTGGATAAAAATCAAGTTCTCTCCTTAATCGGTTTTTGTAAAAATGCCGGCAAGACAACCGTGCTCAATGCTTTTTTGCAAGCGGCTAGGGAAGAAAAAAAAGATCTGGTCTTAGGTTTGTTGTCCATCGGTTTGGATGGAGAAAGCCTGGATCGGGCCGGCACAAAAGCCAAACCTCGAATCCTTGTCACGGCAGGAACTCTATTTATCAGTCAAACAGCTCTTTGGTCTCAATCGGAAGTAACCAAGGAGCTTGTTGATATTCTGGGGCCTGGGGGTGCCCTAGGCTCCTATCTCTTGATTCGGGCCCGCAGTGCCGGCTATATTCAGTTGTCGGGGCCATCTTCTCGTCGTCAGACCGAAAGGGTTATCCAGGCTCTGCAAGCGCATGGAGCCGAGAGGGTGATAATCGATGGCAGTATCAATCGGCGAGTCATGGATTGGCAAAAAGAGCAGACCCTGCTCCTGGCCACCGCTCCTTTTTGTTTTCAAAGGGAAGAGGATGCCCTGGCTGAAACTCTTTTTCTCTATGACTTGTTGGCCAACCTGCCTTTAAGAATCGATCTTGATTCAGCGGCTCATGCTGCCTTTGTCAAAGGCCAAGAAATAATCAGAGAATTTAGCTTGGAGCAAATCTATCAAAATGATCTGCCTTGGAATCTTTTCCATGAGCAGCTCTGCGATGGCTTTTATTTTCAGGGAGCCATTACCAATGCTTTTTTGACTGAGCTCAATCAAAATACAAAGTTCGATCAAGGATTTTCTCTGATCATCCCCAACGGAAGCAAGATCATGTTGGACTCAAAGCAGTGGACCTTTTGGCAGGAGAGAGGACTGAGAGTTTACGCTTTCAACAATTTTACTGTTGGCGGTATTTTCGTCAACCAACAGGACCAATATGGTTTGATTTCGCCGGAAAGGCAATTTTTTAAAGAATTGTGCTTTCAGGCAAAATGTGCGGTTTTTGATATTAAGGAGGGTTTGGCTTGCAATATCCCGGTATAAATTGGCAGTGGTCGGAGGAGTTGGATGAGGTTTTGGCTCAATTGCCTTTAGGCTCCGTCTATGGTCAGCGGGCTTTCCGGCTCAAGTTTTATTCCTCCGCTGAGGAAGCAGAGCTGGTTCAGGAGCTGGAGAAAGTTCAATCCTTTTACAATTATTTTGTTCAGCGCCCAGATTTAAAAGCCCCTCTCAATTCTTTTTTGCAAAGCTTGCCTGATTTAAAATCGGAGCTTGAAAGTCTGAAGAACGGTCATTCACTCTATGCTGAAGGCTTTTTGAAAATAAAACGATTCTTCATAGCTCTGGAGAAGGATTTGGAAATTTTAATCGAATTGAGCCGGCTGCAAGGCTCTGAAGTAAGGGTTATTTTAATTGAGCAGGTCTTAAAAATCCTCGATCCTCAAAGCAATCGCTTGCCTTCCTTTTTTTTAGATGGGAATTTTTCCCGAGAATTAGCTCTGATTCGTCAAGACAAGGCTCAATTGTTAAAATCTCTCTTTCAAGATGAAGAGAATGACCAGATTAAAGCAGAGCTGAAAAGGAAAAACCAAGAAGAGACGAAGGAAGAGGAGAGTATTTACCAAGAGCTCTCACTGCAGCTGAGAGTTTGGACTGAGGAGATTGAAGAGCTCTGTCAGCTCTTGGGGCGTCTGGATTTTTTGCAGGCCAAGGCTCATATGGCCATTCAATTTAAAATGGTCAGCCCTCAAATAAGCCAGACAGACAAGCTCGATTATATGAAGCTCAGGCATCCTCTGCTCCAGTGGAATTTGCAATCCCAGCACAAGGCCTATCAGAGTCTGGATTTAAAACTGCCCTTGGGCACAAGCGTTTTGACCGGAGCCAATATGAGCGGTAAAAGCATAGCTTTAAAGAGCCTGATGCTCAACCAATATCTCTTTCAGACAGGATTTTTCGTTTTTGCTGAAAGAGCTTGTCTGACTCTTTTCGATTCTTTAACCATGATCGATGAGATCAAACAATCCTTACAGAAGGGCTTGAGCAGTTTTGCTGCTGAGATCATAGCTCTGCAAAACTTCATTGCCCAAAATCAAAAGAGCAAAGCTTTTTTAATCCTGGATGAATTTGCTCGCAGCACCAATCCGACAGAAGGGGCAGCCCTGCTCAAAGCGATTTTAAAGAAAAGAAAAAAACAAAAGGGCCTGACTATTATTGCCAGCCATTATGATGAAATTGCTCAAGAGGCTGAGGCTCATTGGCAGATCATAGGTTTGAGTCAATTGGATTTAAAGGCTTTGAGGAAGCAATTGAATTCAGGCAAAGATCCCACCCTTTTCTTGCAGGAAAAGATGAACTATAGTTGGGAAATTTCCGCTTCAGAAAAAACAGTACCCAAAGAAGCCCGCTTGGTTGCTGGTCTTTTAGGCTTGGATCAGGAGATAATGGAGAATTTTGCCAAAGAAATGGCTAAAAAACGAAAAAAACATTGACATTAGCATGAAAGATTGTTATATTATTCTTGAACTTAATATCTGATTAGAGGCGCAGTTGTCAAGGTACATCGGGGAGGGAGAACGTTCTTGATGAATCGATGGAATGTGCAGCTGCCGAAAAGCAAAGAAACGTGTCTTCTTTAGCTTTGGGAAGATTGCTCAGTGCGGTCTTTCTGTCATGATGAAGGTAAATCATGGAGCGCTTTAAAAACAGTTTAACTGATTTTTAAAGGGCTCTTATTTTTTTATTTGAAAGGGGAAATTTTCATGGAAGTTATGCTGAGATTGCGGATGAGTGCGGCCGATGCTCATTACGGAGGCCAGATGGTGGACGGAGCCAAGCTGCTGCAGCTTTTTGGAGATGTAGCCACAGAATTGCTGATTCGTCACGATGGAGACGAAGGCTTGTTTAGAGCTTACGAGTCGATAGATTTTTTAGCTCCAGTCTATGCCGGAGATTTTCTTGAAATCGTCGGAAGAATCACATCTGCCGGAAACACATCCAGAAAGATGGAATTTGAAGCTCGCAAAGTGATTCAACCCAGGCCTGATATTAGAGATTCTGCCTGTGAAGTTTTAGCTGAACCGATAGTAGTCTGTAAAGCTGTGGGTACCTGTATAGTGCCCAAAGACAGGCAAAGAAACAAATAATAATTGAGGTGAAAGAATGGAACCTTTAATCATCACAGCGTCCATTTGTGGGGCGGAAGTGACCAAAGAACATAACCCGGCTGTCCCTTATACCGTTGAAGAAATTGGCCGAGAGGCTTTAAGCGCTTATCGGGCAGGAGCTTCCATCATTCATCTCCATGTCAGAGAAGACGATGGCACCCCGACTCAGAGCTATGATCGATTTAAAGCTTGTATGGAAGAAATTTACCGGCTTTGTCCTCCTGAGTTGATCGTTCAACCTTCCACTGGTGGAGCCACCGGCATGAGTGCTGAAGAGCGTCTGCAGCCTTTGCGCTTAAATCCTGAGATGGCTACTTTAGATTGTGGGACCCTAAATTTCGGCGGAGATGAAATTTTCGTCAATACTGAGAATATGATTATTGAGTTTGCCCGTCAGATGATGGAGCGCAATGTCAAGCCGGAAGTAGAGGTTTTTGACAAGGGCATGATTGATTTAGCCAAAAGGCTGAATGCCAGAGGCCAGATCCCCGGTCCCATGCATTTCAATTTAGTTTTAGGGGTCAATGGCGGCATCAGTGCTGAGCCCCGCGATCTTCTTTTCATGGTTGAGAGCTTACCTGCCGATTCCACTTATACAGCTACCGGCATAGGCCGAGCGGCTTTTCCCATTGCCACCATGGCGATGATCTTAGGTGGCCATGTTCGAGTAGGCTTTGAAGACAATGTCTATTTAGCCCGAGGCTTAAAAGCTCAAAGCAACGGTGAATTGGTGGAAAAAGTGGTGCGGATAGCCAAGGAATTAGGCCGAGAAATCGCCACTCCCCAACAAGCTCGAGAGATTTTAGGCTTAAATCCTAAATAAATCCTTGAAAGGAAGATTCTTATGCAAGGCAACAAATACGGCAGCCACAGGGTACTAGAGCCCCAAGGCAAACTGCCCCAAGGGGCGCAAAAATTGGACAATGATTTTTCTAAACTCTATGATAATGAGATTTTAGTGGATGTCCATTCATTGAATATTGACTCTGCTTCCTTTGCTCAATTGAAGCAGGCCGCCCAAGGGGATCCGGAAAAGATCAAAGAACAGATTCTGAAGATTGTCGCTGACAGAGGTAAAATGCAAAATCCCGTCACAGGTTCAGGCGGTATGTTCATCGGCACTGTGGCGGCCTTTGGTTCCGCTTTAAAACTCAAGGATTTAAAAATCGGGGATAAAATAGCTTCCTTGGTCTCCTTATCCTTGACTCCTCTCTACATTGAAGAAATCATAGCCATTCATCCGGAGATTGACCGGGTGGATATTAAAGGACAAGCAGTTTTATTTGCCAGTGGAATCTATGCTAAATTGCCTACAGATTTGAGCGAAAACCTGAGCTTGGCTGCTCTAGATGTGGCAGGAGCTCCGGCTCAAACGGCTAAATTGGTCAAGCCCGGTGATTCCGTCTTGATCTTGGGAGCCGGAGGCAAATCAGGCTTGCTCTGTCTCTATGAAGCTAAGAAAAGGGTCGGGCCTACAGGCAATGTAATCGCTCTCGATCGCAGCGAAAAAGATGTGGAGAAGATCAGAGCTTTAGGCTTAGCCCATCAGATCATCGTAGCAGATGCGACCAATGCTCTGGAAGTTTTGGAAAAAACACTGGAAGCCAATGACAACCAGGAAGTGGATATCGCAATCAGCTGTGTCAATGCTCCTGATGCTGAGATGTCCTGTATTTTACCTGTGCGCCAGGAGGGTATAGTCTATTTCTTTTCCATGGCGACCAGCTTTACCAAAGCAGCTTTGGGGGCTGAAGGTGTGGGTAAGGACGTGACCATGATCATCGGCAACGGTTATACCAAAGGTCATGCGGAAATCACCCTGTGGGAATTGAGAGAAAATGAAGAACTCAAAGAATATTTTAACCAACGCTATGTCTAGCTATCGAAAGGAGTGTTTGCTTTGTCTTTGAAGGATAAATATTTTGCTTCAGTTAAAGATGAAGATTGGCAGGATTGGCACTGGCAGGTGCGCAATCGCATCGAGACAGTGGAACAGTTGAAAGAGTACTTAAATTTAACCGAGGATGAGGAAGAAGGAATAAAACAGTGTTTAGGCCATCTGCGCATGGCTATCACCCCTTACTATCTTTCTTTAATCGATGAGAATAACCCGAAATGCCCGGTTCGCAGGCAAGCAGTTCCTTCACTAATGGAATTGATCCAATCTCCTGCAGATTTACTCGATCCTCTCAGTGAAGATGAGGATGCCCCTGTTTTCGGACTGACTCATCGCTATCCCGACAGGGTCTTGCTTTTAGTCACCGATCAATGCTCCATGTACTGTCGTCATTGCACCCGCAGACGCTTTGCCGGTCAGTCGGATCAACCCATGGCCAAGGACAGAATTGCCAAAGCCATTGAATATATTGCAGCCCATCCGGAAATTCGCGATGTCCTCTTATCAGGTGGAGACCCCTTACTCCTCTCGGATAATCGCCTAGAAGAGATTATCAAAGCTTTACGAGAAATTCCCCACGTCAAAATTATTCGCATAGGCAGCCGCACCCCGGTGGTCTGTCCTCAGAGAATCACTCCTGAGTTGACTGCTATGTTGAAAAAGTATCATCCTATCTGGCTCAATACCCACTTCAACCATCCGGCCGAGGTTACTCCGGAAGCCACCAAAGCCTGCGAACTTTTAGCAGACGCTGGTATTCCTGTGGGAAATCAAAGCGTTCTCTTAGCGGGCATCAATGATTGCACTCATGTGATGAAACAGCTGGTCCAGGATTTAGTCGACATCAGAGTACGACCCTATTATATTTACCAATGTGACCTCTCTCAAGGCTTAGAGCACTTTAGAACTCCGGTCAGCAAAGGTATTGAAATAATCGAGGCCTTAAGAGGCCATACTTCCGGCTTTGCCGTACCCACCTTCGTCGTTGATGCACCCGGAGGCGGCGGTAAAATACCGGTCATGCCCAACTATCTGATCAGTCAGAGCCCGGAAAGAATCGTTTTGAGGAACTTTGAAGGGGTTATCTCCGCTTACACCCAGCCTCGCGATTATGTCTTCGAATGTGAATGTGAGGATTGCCGTCAAGAAGGAGAAGAGATGGAAATTGGTGTTTCGGCTCTGCTCCAAGGCAAAGGCTTATCTCTAGAACCTCAGGATTTAAAACGTCATGATAGAAACCGGAGATTGGATAAATGATCGATCAAATCAAACTGGATGAAAATCTGGTAGCCCAAGCCAAAGCCCATGGGGCCAGTATAGCCTCTGATGTTTTGGCTTTTGTCCAAGGACACACAACTGTTGCAGTTGAACGGACCATCTGTCGCCTTTTAGGCATCGACGGGGTCAATCAAGTCTATGCTCCTTATGCCAATGTGCTGGTTGAACATTTAAAGGAGTGGGGACTTTTATCCATAGGGGCCGCCTATTTTATTGCAGCAGCTCATCTTGAGACTAAAATGAGCCCTCAGGAAATAGCCGAAGCGGTGGATCAAGGCCAGCTTCAGCTGGGCAGCTTTGCTCTTCCCCCGGGAGTTACAGCTTCTGATGTTTTGGCTCCTTATATTAATCAAAGCTTGAAAAAAATCGCTGAACAAAGAGCAAAACGGGAAGAGAAAATTGCAGCTGAACCTAAAAAAGACAGGCCTTTGATCTATTGTATTGTGGCTACCGGCAATATCTATGAGGATATTACCCAGAGTGTGGCAGCGGCCCGTCAGGGAGCTGATATCATTGCCGTCATTCGCACCACCGGACAGAGTCTTTTAGACTATGTTCCCTATGGTGCTACCACAGAAGGCTTTGGCGGCACCTATGCCACCCAAGAGAATTTTCGTCTGATGCGGCAAGCCCTGGATCAAGTGGGAGAGGAGTTAGGCCGCTATATCCGTCTGACCAATTATTGTTCCGGCTTATGCATGCCTGAAATTGCAGCCATGGGGGCTTTGGAGCGTCTGGACATGATGCTCAATGACGCACTCTATGGTATACTTTTTAGGGACATCAATATGCAGCGGACTTTAATCGACCAGCATTTCTCCAGGCAAATCAACGCAGTTGCCGGTATTATCATCAACACCGGCGAAGATAATTATCTGACCACTGCCGATGCCGTGGAGGAAGCCCATACCGTCATTGCCTCTCAAATTTTAAATGAACAATTGGCTTTAGCTGCCGGTTTGCCCTCGGAGCAGATGGGTTTAGGCCATGCTTTTGAAATCGACCCAAATGTTCAGGGTGGATTTGTCTTGGAATTGGCTCACGCTCTTCTGTCCCGCAGCCTCTTTCCCCAAGCTCCTTTAAAATATATGCCCCCGACAAAATTCATGACCGGGAATATTTTTAAAGGTCAGAGCCAAAACACCATGTTCAACATCGCTTCATATTTGACTGGACAGAACATCCACCTCTTAGGCATGTTGACCGAAGCAATTCATACACCCTTCATGTCCGATCGTGCTCTCAGTATAGAAAATGCCCTGATGGTCTTTACTTCCATGGCAGGATTGGCCGAAGAATTGGAAATAAAATCGGGAGGCAAGATTGAAAAGAGAGCCCAGCTGGTTTTAGAAAAGGCCCTGGAATTGCTGGAAGAGATCGATCAAAACAAACTCTTTCATGCTTTGGAAAAGGGAGTCTTCGCTGATATCTCTCGTTCTTCCCAGGGAGGCAAAGGATTAGACGGGGTTGCTAAAAAAGATGAGCGCTATGAAAATCCTTTTAGCCAAATCTGGTCTTAAGGAAAAAGAGGTGTGAAAAATGCAGGATAAAAATTTTATCAAACCCTATGGAGATACTCTCAATGACGGTAAAATTCAAATCAGTTTTACTCTGCCTCTGGATGCAGGAGCGAAAGCTCAAGCTGCTGCCAGTCAAATCATGGAGAAGCTGGGTTTAGAGGATATTGTCATAGCTCAAGAACAGAGTCTGAGCCCAGGCTTTACATTCTATGTTGCTTATGGTTCTTTCAAAGCTGCCATCGACTTAGATACAATTGTCGTGCTGGAAAACGAGCAAAAAGCTTTGACCATTGAAGAAACCGACGAGCTGATCAAAAGAGAATTGGGCCGAAAGCTCACCGTCATCGGAGCTTCGACAGGCACAGATGCTCACACTGTAGGCATCGATGCTATCATGAATCGCAAGGGCTTCAATGGCCGTTTTGGTTTGGAACGCTACGACATGTTGATCACTCATAATTTAGGCAGTCAGGTTTTAAACGAAACTCTCTTGCAAAAAGCGGTTCAAGAAAATGCCGATGTTATTTTGGTTTCTCAAACGGTCACTCAAAAGGATATACATATACATAATTTAACCGAATTAATCGAAATGGCCGAAGCTGAAGGTTTGCGAGATAAAATGGTCTTCATTTGTGGAGGAGCTCGCATTACCCATGAGTTGGCTAAAGAGTTGGGTTACGATGCCGGGTTTGGCAGCGGTAAATATGCCGACGATGTGGCAACCTTTATGGTCAAAGAATTGATCAGGAGAAAAGAGAGCAATTTTTAAGATTTAAATATGAGGAAGGGGAAAAGAAAATGGAAAAAGTCTATCTTTTGGGAGCATGCAGGACAGCTATTGGAGCCTTGGGCGGTAGCCTCAAGGATACAGCAGCCAAGGATTTAGGTGCTATTGTCATCAAAGAAGCCTTAAACAGAGCCGGTGTAGCCCCGGAAAAAGTGGATGAAATAGTCATGGGTCAGGTTTTGCAGGCAGCTAATGGGCAAAACCCAGCCAGACAAGCGGCTATTGCTGCCGGTATTCCCATCGAGCGTCCGGCTATGACTTTAAACAAAGTCTGTGGTTCCGGCCTCAATGCAGTTGAATATGCTCGTCGCAGTATTTTAGCAGGAGAAGCTGAGTGTGTGGTTGCTGGGGGCATGGAAAACATGAACCAAGCTCCTTATGTTCTCAAAGATTTGCGCTACGGTGCCAGAATGGGCAATCGAGAAGCCGTGGATTTGATGGTCTATGACGGCTTGACCGACGTCTTCAATCAATATCATATGGGCATCACAGCAGAAAATTTAGTTGAGCAATATAATTTGAGCAGAGAAGAGCAAGATGAATTTGCCTTAAATTCTCAGTTAAAAACAGAAGCAGCTCAAAACAGTGGGCGTTTCGATGCTGAAATTGTCGATGTATCCCTGGTCGACAGGAGAAAAAATGTCACTATTTTCAATCAGGATGAACATCCCAGAGCCGGTAGCACCATCGAAGGTTTGGCCAGATTACGTCCTGCCTTTAAAAGAGACGGCAGCGTCACCGCCGGTAATGCTTCCGGTATCAATGATGGAGCAGCGGCAGTGATCGTCTGTAGCGAATCCTTTTTGGTCGAAAACAATTTGCAGCCCATGGCGGTTATCCTAGCCTCCGGTTCCGTTGGCGTCGATCCTTCCATCATGGGAATAGGTCCTGTTCCTTCGGTCAAACAAGCTTTGGCTAAAGCAAAATTGAATTTGGAAGATATAGATTTAATTGAAGCCAACGAAGCTTTTGCAGCCCAATCCTTGGCAGTCAACAAAGAATTGGGATTTAATCCTGAAATAGTCAATGTTAACGGAGGAGCTATTGCTCTAGGTCATCCTATCGGAGCCTCCGGCACTAGAATTTTAGTCACACTCTTACACGAAATGGAAAAAAGAGATGCTAAAATCGGCTTGGCCACCCTCTGTATCGGCGGTGGCATGGGTGAAGCTCTGATCGTTAAAAGAGACGAAAGGTGTGTTTAAAATGAAGTATATTAAAACCTCAGTAGAAAACAATGTTATAACCTTGACGATTACTCGTCCCCAAGCTTTAAATGCTTTGAACACCGAAGTGCTTTCAGAACTCAGCACAGCGATCAGAGAAGTGGGAGAGCATCCCGACTATCGCTGCCTAGTGATCAGAGGTTCAGGCAACAGAGCTTTTGTTGCCGGAGCGGATATTTCTGAAATGGTCGATTATACCCCTGAACAAGCTTTTGATTTTTCCATGTTTGGCAATCGAGTCTTTGCTCAATTGGAGCAACTGCCTATCCCGACCATAGCTGTGGTCCACGGTTATGCTCTAGGGGGCGGTATGGAATTGGCTATAGCCTGTGATATTCGGATTGCTACTCCTAATGCCCGTTTTGCTTTACCGGAAACAGGCTTAGGCATCATCCCAGGTTTTGGCGGAGTCTTTCGTTTAGGCCGTTTAATCGGTGAAGGCAGAGCTAAATATATGATGTACACAGGAAAAACAGTCGGTGGCGAAGAGGCTTATCGCATTGGTTTAGTTGAGCTCTTAGCTCAGCCTGAGGAATTGGAAGAAATGTTAGACGATACTTTGAAACGCATCCTCAACAACAGCCAAGTCGCCATTGATAAACTGACCAATATCTTTGCCTATGCTCATGCCGACGCATCGGCTGCTGATTTCTTGCAGGAAGCCGAACATTTTAAAGCTTGCTTTGCTCATCCTGACCAGAAGGAAAGAATGCAATCCTTTTTGGACAAACAGAATGCAAAATAAACGAGGAGGGGCTAATATGCGTGTTTTGGTCATCGGAGCCGGCACCATGGGCAGTGGTATAGCCCAATGCTTTGCAGGTATCGGCCCAACTTATCTTTACGATGTCAACAATGAAGTTACAATCAAGGCTAAAGTGGCTATTGAGAAAATCTTAGAACGTCAAGTATCCAGAGAGCGGATGACTGTTGCTGATAAAGATCTTATTTTGAACAACCTCAACCTCTTAGAAGATTTAAGGGAGCTGCCGGGTCAAGTTGATTTGGTCATCGAGGCTGTAGCGGAAAGAGCGGAGATCAAGAAAAAGCTCTTCCAAGAATTAAAAGAACTGAACTTGGGTCAACCTATCTGGGCCAGCAACACATCCAGTCTATCCATAACCGAATTGGCTGCTCACTCACCTGACCCCACTGCTTTTATCGGGATGCACTTTTTCAACCCGGCACCGGTGATGAAATTAGTCGAACTGATCAAAGGGGAGCGTACCTCCGATGAAACCCTGGCTCAATGTCAAAAGATAGTTGAAGCTCTGGGGAAAACATCGGTGCAGGTTGAAGAAGCACCCGGCTTTGTGGTCAATCGTTTGCTGATTCCCATGATCAACGAAGCGGTGGCAGTCTTAGCCGAAGGAGTTGCCACTCCCGAGGACATAGATACAGCCATGAAATTGGGAGCTAATCATCCTATGGGACCCTTAGCTCTGGCAGATTTTATCGGTCTGGATATAGTTTTAGATATTTTAAATGTGCTGCACGATGAAACTCTCGATCCTAAATATCGTCCTCATCTGCTCTTGAAGAAAATGGTGCGGGCTGGAAAACTGGGTCGAAAATCCAACGAGGGCTTTTATCAATATAGCTGATCATGAGGGGGAGATGAAATGATAAACAAGATAATTTCTCTTGAAGAGGCGCAAAGACATTTCTGTGATGGCATGACCATCATGATTGGTGGCTTTTTAGGTAATGGTACACCGGAACTTTTAATCGATGCAATTCTCGCTTCGGGTGTAAAAGATTACACCATCATAGCCAACGACACAGCCTTGCCGGAAATAGGTATTTCCCGCTTGATCGCTGATCAAAAAGCTAAAAAAGTCATAGTTTCCCATATCGGTACCAATCCGGAAACCGGTCGTCAGATGGGGGCCGGTGAATTGGAAGTGGAGTTAGTGCCTCAAGGCACCTTAGCCGAGCAAATTCGTTGCGGCGGTTCCGGTCTAGGTGGTGTCTTAACAGCTACCGGCATGAACACTCACGTGGCTGAAGGGAAAAGAGTAATTGAGGTGGATGGCCAAAATTATCTTTTAGAAACTCCCTTAAGAGCCGATATTGCTCTGATCCACGGCAGTAAAATCGATCCCTTTGGCAATCTTTACTATCACGGAACGACCAGAAATTTCAATCCTCTAATGGCTATGGCTGCAGATTTAGTTTTAGCTACTGCTGATAGTTACGTCAATATTGGAGAAATCAAAGCGGAAGATGTAGCGACACCCGGTATCTTTGTCGATTATATCGTGAAAGGAGACTGATTATGGACGCGAGAGAAGTCATTGCCAGAAGGGCAGCCTTAGAAATTAAAGATGGTGATGTAGTCAATCTAGGAATCGGCATCCCCACCATGGTCGCCAATTTTATTCCCGAAGATGTGCATGCAGTCTTTCAATCGGAAAACGGTATTATGGGCATGGATAAAATGGCCTCCCCGGAAGAGCAAAATCCGGACATCGTCAATGCCGGAGCAGCCATGGTCACAGTTAAAGACTATGCCAGCTTCTTCGACAGCGCCTTGTCTTTTGCCATCATCAGAGGCGGGCATCTTGATCTGACTATTTTAGGTGCTCTGGAAATAGACCAAGAAGGTTCCTTGGCCAGCCATATCATTCCGGGAAAAATGGTGCCCGGCATGGGAGGCGCTATGGATTTAGTCGCCGGAGCTAAAAAGGTCATCGTTGTAACGACTCATACGGCTCGAGGGGACGCTAAAAAAATCCTGAAAACTTGTAAGTTGCCTTTAACCGCTTACAAAAAGGTTCATAAAATTGTGACCGAACTTGCCGTTTTCGATATCACTAAAGGCGGATTGCTCTTAATTGAAAAACGCAAGGGAGTTACAGTTGACGAAATCAGAGAAAAGACGGAAGCGGAATTCCAGGTCAGCCATGATTTGAAGGATTTTGGTCCGCCTCTCCAATCTTAAAAAGCAAATACTCTCATAACAAGAGGAAAAGATTTTTTCTTTTCCTCTTGTTATTTATATTTAATTGTTAAATTAAAGGATTTGGTTACCTTTTTTTAGAACAAGTCTAAGGTGTTCTGAGCTTTTACTTTCAGAATTAGTTATTAAAAGGCTGGAGGTTGAAAGATGTTTATAAGACTCGGTTTTCAAAATGCCTGGAGAAATCTGCAACGCAGCATTTTAGCTATTTTAGCGATGGCTTTAGCCGCCTCGTTCTTTACCTTTACCGTCAGCTTGAGCAAAGGCTATGCCCAACATGCCGGTCAACCGCTGAGTTCTATGTTAGGTGGGGAAATACTGGTTCAGGCGATGAAAACAACGGCTGATTTTTCTTCTCAGCAGGAAGAATGGGAATTCGAACAAGGGGCAGTGAGCCCTTTTGCCAGCCTCAATTATCTTCAGCCCCAATTAGCCCAAACAGGCTTTTTAAAGCCCAGCCAAGCTCTCAGGGAGTTTGATTTAACAGATTTAGAAAAACTGGCTGAGCAGCCTTTTGTTGTTGCAGCCAAGCCCTTATATAGGCTGCCGGCTGAAATGGCTCAGCAGGTTGATTTAGACGCTTTGAAGACACCTTTGCCTCCTCATTTGTTGGTGCAAGGGGAAGATGGTTCCACTCAAGGCCCCGACGTTTTGACTGCAATTGGTCTGCAAGCCAAGGCTTGTCAGGAAGAGGACCGTTACTCCCTGGAGAGTTCGATAGTTCAAGGTCGTTGGTTCTCCCCTGAAGATCAGGGTAAATATGTGGCTGTGATTTCTGAAAACATGAATTTACAGGGCCTGGCTAAAACCCCCGCTGTAGGTCAAAAGGTGCGAATAAAATTACCAAAAATCAATGATCTAGGGCACAAGTGGAATGTTGATTTTACTGATGCTGAAGAAATTGAAGTGGAAATCATCGGCCATTTGAGTGTGGTCAGTCGGACTGTCGATTACGAAGTGGGCATAGACGGCTGGGTGACCGAGGAGATTTACGTCTATTTTAATGAATTCTATTTGCCTCAAGAGACTTGGTTGGAGATTTGGCAATCTTTAAGCCCCTATGCTGATTTTAAGCCGGCTGAAGTTTTATTAGAAGTCAAGGATTTGAGTTATCTCCAGGATATAGTTTACGATTTACAAAGAGAATTTCCCCAGTTCAGCTTTCATGGCTTGCCCGAATATCAAAAACAAATCCACGACAATCTCAGCTTGGAGCCCAAGATTCCAGCCGGAGCCAGGGCCATGTTACAGGAGCGCAGCTCCTTAGTTCAACAAACAGTAATCCAGGCTGATTTACGCAAACCCATAACCCTTTTAGTCATGATCAATGCAGGTTTGTTAGTGGCTGCCAATATTTTAATATTAGTTTCCGAACGCAAGGATGAAATTGCTATTTTGAAAGCGATCGGAGCCAGAGAAAAGGAAATAATTTTGATGATTTTGGCTGAGGCCGCTTTGATTACAGCTTTGGGTGCTTCCTTCGGCTTTCTCTTTATCAGAATTCAGGCAGTGCTCAATCAGCTGACCAATCCCATGGGTCTGTTTTATCTGCTGCTCCTGTTTTTTAGAGATTTCCTGACCGTCCTGACGGTTTCTCTCGCGGCAGCTCTGCTCTTTGGTTGGATGCCAGCCCGAAAATATGCCAAATTACCGGTGATGGAGGTGCTCAGACTTGATTAAGAGGTTCGACACATTATCACTTGGTGGCTTAATAATCAGAAATATCAAGCGCTGGCGCTGGCGATTTCTGCTCATGGCAACTTTGGTAGCGGGCAGCGTCAGTGTTGCTTTGCTCTACGGCAGTATGATGGAGAGTCAAGGGCTAGGAAAAACAGATTTGATTCGACCTTTGAATATTCCCTATGATGTGCAAATCCAAATGACCGGAAGACAAAGGCCCCTGACGGATTTTCCCGTCTTGGCTTCCTATGCTGCCAATATTTCCGGGTATAGTCGGGGCCGCAGTGCCAGTATTCCTGTGACTGTTAGTGCCAGTGACAGCGCTTTAGCCTTGAAGCTTCAGACTCCTTTGAGCGAGTTTGAGGTCTTGGGAGTGTCCGAGGAAAGCATATTTTTACGTCAAGGAAAGATCATGGGTAGCTGGCCTGAAAAGGATGATGAAATTTATCTGCCTAAAAACTTAGCCGAGCAATACGATTTAGCCTTGGGCTATGAGTTTGTGGCTCTCTATAAAAACGATCTGGGTATTAAGGAAAGTTTGAACCTGACTGTCAGCGCCATCGGTTTAGAGCATTACGATTTGGATCAAGCTCAAATCAGTTTAGGAGCAGCTCAGAAAATAAGCGGGCAAAAAAACCTCAATCGTCAGTTTTTGCAAGTCAGTGGCTTTGATAATTTAAGGGATTTTACCTTTTTTAACAACACCCTGGCCCGGCTCTATCCCGGAGCAGAATTCATTTTAAAAGAAACACCCCTCTTACGCTTTCAAGAACTGAACAGAGTGATTCAAAGTCCGGGTAATTGGGTGATTTTTCTGGTCTTTATCTTTATGGCTGTGGCAGTTTTAACCCTCAACCTCTTGGCTTTCCTGGAGCGCAAACAAGAATTGGCTATTTTCAAAACTTTGGGAATCAGAAACAATCAAGCCTTAGGGCTTTTTCTGGCCGAAGCCGGAGCTGCAGGTGTTTTTGGTTTGGCTGTTGGTCTTCTGGGTTCAGCTTTGCTTTTTGGCACTTTGACCAGCTCCAGCTTGTCCTGGGACAAGTTTCTGCAGCTCTCTCTAATCAATATCCTTTTGGTTTTGTTTTTCTATATTCTGGCCATCATCTATCCTTTGCTCTTGGCCAAAGCGGCTGGAGTAAATCAATTATTATATTCAAGAGAAATCCCCTTGCTCAAACGCTCTTATGATCATATAGTCAATCCGTCTGGAGATTGGCTCAGAGAGATGGAAGAGGAGAACACCCATATCTTGAAACTAAGTGTGGTTGATGGAAGATCTCTCTCGGTGCTCCTGCGCTGGCCCGATGAACTGGTCAAAAAAGGTGAAACTATAGCTTTTAAGTATTCCTTGGGAGGCTTGGTCTATGAAGAATGGCTGGCCCCTGTTGACGGAAGGGTTTTATCCTATAATGAAGCCAATGGCAAATATATTATCGATCCTGCAGATAAAGATGCCCCTCGTCATAATTATCCTCGTTTTAATAAGAGAGATTAAAATCTGTTTTTTCTGAAATCTCAATGTTTTGAGTTTTAGAGAGAGATTTTTTTATTGTATTTGGCCGTTTTCTGTTTAATCTGGTAATTCAAAGGAGATAAGAGGAAATTAAGCAGGAAAAATTCTTCGTTCAGCGAAACATTTTACATTGAAAGAAAAATTAGGAGGCGAATTTATGCTGGGGCTCAAAGAGATCTATCAAGCCAAAAAGAATCTGGAAGATATTGTCCTGGAAACTCCCTTGCTAAAAAACGAAAGTTTGAGTCGCGAGAAAAGAGGTCGCCTCTATTTTAAATGCGAAAATTTGCAAAAGACCGGGTCTTTTAAAATTAGAGGGGCCTACAATTGTGCAGTACAATTAACTCAAGAAGATTTAAAAAAGGGTTTAGTCACCGGCTCTTCCGGCAATCATGGTATCGCCGTGTCCTATGCCGCTTCTCTTTTGCAAACCAAAGCAGTTATCGTTGTTCCCCAAGACGCTTCAGCGGCTAAAGTAAAAGCCTGTCAAAAATATGGAGCTGAAGTAGTCTTTCATGGTTTGACCACCACGGAAAGATTGGCTAAAGCAGAAGAGTTTGCCCTACAAGGAATGACCCTGATTCATCCCTATGACCATCCCCATGTAGTGGCCGGTCAAGGCACCATCGGTTTAGAGATTTTCCGCTCCTTGCCTCAAGTGGATTATGTTTTTGTTCCGGTCGGTGGAGGAGGCCTCTTATCCGGTGTGGCTACAGCCTTGAAAGAATTGGGAAGTTCAGCTAAAATAGTTGGGGTTGAGCCTGTTCTAAGCTCTCGTTTGCGCTTAGCCTTGGCTAAAGGAGAGCCTTGGGAGTTGGAAAGATGGCAACCCAGTATTGCCGATGGCATCAGATCTAAAAAGATCGGACAAATAGCTTATCATCAAGCCAAAAAATATGTCGATCAAGTCATCTCTGTTGAAGAAGAGGAAATCAGAGAGGCTACAAGAGCCTTAATCGAAGCAACGAAACTCTGGGCTGAGCCTTCAGCGGCAATTACTTTAGCAGCATACTGGAAGTATGACCAGGAGATCGCTGATAAAAATTGTGTCTGTTTGCTCAGTGGAGGTAATATTGAAATAGGTACAATGGCAGAAATAATCGGAGGTTAATCTATGTTCTTTCGTCTAGGCGCTGTCAATGCTTGGAGAAATTTAGCCAGAAGTGTGTTGGCAATAGCATCCATGGCAGTGGCAGCTGCATTTTTAACTTATACAATCAGTTTGAGCAGAGGCTATTCTCATGAAGCCTATAGCGTGTTTCGTCAAGTTTTAGGCGGTGAAGCCATCGCCTATGCTTCAAAAATTCAGGGTGAAATGCCCCAAGACGATGCTTTTTGGGAATTTAACCGTCCAACGGAGGAGCCTTTTACTGACCTTGATGTTTTTCATCCGGAAATTTTTACTCAAGGTTATTTGAACAGTTCCCAAACTGTCAACTTTAAGTCTGAAGATCTGGTCGAGATGGCTCAAGCTTCAGGGGTCAGCTCAGTTAGTCCTTATTATAGATTGCCTGCTTTTACTCTTTTGAGTGAGCAGTTTCGTGTCGAAACCCCCATCCGAGGGCGAGATTTTTCTGAGGAATACCGTCTCAATTCCTTGCAGGATTTGATCTATAGCGGTCGTTATTTTGAAGAAGGGGACCAGGGTCAAAATGTCGCTATAATCTCAAGAATGATGGATCTGCCCCAAGGCATGGCGGCTCCTGAGCCGGGAAGTGTTTTTTATTTGGAATTTCCAACTTTTAAACTCGATAAAAATCAAGATATAAGAATCGATTATATCAATACTATTCGTCGAGAATTTAAAGTGATTGGCAACTTCGTCGCCCCGACCAGAGAATTTAGCTGGCAAGGTGAAATGGATACTCAGACGGAGAGACTATACTGGTGGAACAATGAAATTCAGATCCCCTTGAGCACTTGGCAGGAGATTTGGCAGGAAAGTGCCGGCGATTTGGCTTATCCGATTTCTCAGGTACTTGTGCAAGCCGATGACCTAACTTATTTAGAGGATACGGTCTTGAATTTAGTCAAAGAATTTTCTGATTATAGTTTCGTGAGCGTTCCCAATCAAGCCCTGATGGCTATGCAGAGGCAGCTGATTGAGAAGTTTATCACGGTGCCTACTCAGGTGGTTGAAGCAAGCGAGCATAAAGCAACTCAGCAAGGCATGGCAATGGACTTGCGCTTGCCCATTATGGGCCTGGTTCTACTCAATGCAGCCTTGCTGGTCGCAGCCAATATGCTGATCATGATCAACGAGCGAAAAAGAGAGATGGCTATTTTAAAATCTGTGGGCGCTAAGCGTCTGGATATTACCATCATGGCCTTGACCGAAGCTTTGATCTTAGCTTTATTTGGAGCTTTAATCGGTTTTCTGGTTTTCCGTCTACCGGGAGCTTTGAATCAGTTTACCAATGGTCAGAAGTTTTTAACTGTGATGACTTCAGTTGGCGAAGACTTGATCAAGGTCTTATTGGCAACTGGTATTGTTTCTTTAATTTTTGGTTTAGTGCCCGCTTTGAAGATGGCCGGTATGTCGGTCATGACTGTTTTGCGCAACGAATAGGAGGATAAATATGGAAAATACTAAGCGCCCAATTCTCGAGACTGTAAATTTAAACAAAGCCTTCTATTTAGGTGAAGCGGTTTATGCCGTTAACAATGTCAACATCCAAGTTATGCCGGGAGAAATTGCCATAATCGTCGGCCCTTCAGGCAGCGGTAAGAGTACCTTGCTCAGCCTTTTGGGCGGATTGGATCGACCGATCAGTGGAGATATTCTGATCAATGACAAATCCATCGTCAAATTAAATGAAGATGAATTGGCTTTGATGCGACGTAAAAATATCGGCTATGTCTTCCAGTTTTTCAATCTGATACCTCATTTGAGTGCTTTGGAAAATGTGGAATTACCCATGTCGATTTCCGGGATGGCCAGGAACGAAGCGAGAGAAAGAGCCAGATTTTTATTGGATGAAGTCGGTCTGACTCCCCGATCCCATCACCGTCCCGATCAACTTTCCGGGGGTGAACAACAGAGAGTGGCGATTGCCAGATCTTTGGCCAATAAACCTGCCGTCGTTTTAGCCGATGAACCGACAGGAAATCTGGATAGCAAGACCAGGGACATGGTAATTGAATTATTCTGTCGCTTTAACGAAACGGAGAAGCAGACATTTGTCCTGATTACCCATGATACGAGCCTTACTTCTTATGCTCATCGGGTAATTTCAATGATGGACGGTAAAATCGAGGACATTGAGGTGCGGCCCAGATGAACATGATTTCCTTCGTTGCAACCACCCAATTGGCTTTGAAAAATATTTGGCGTTGGCGCTGGCGTTTATTGACAATTTTTATCTTGGTAGCAGGTTCCTTTGCCCTTTTCGTCTTATACAGCGGCATGCTGACTGTTTCTTCGCAAATTGGAGTTGCTCAAACAGTAGAGCTAAACTTGCCCTATGATTTAATGGTCATGGGAGATCAGAACAGCCCGATTATACCGGAAAGCCAATTGCCCACTCCCAAATTCAGAAGACCGATTCTGAAAAAAGCAGAAACAGGCAGTTCAATAATTGTCAAAAGTGAAACTGGGCAAATAGAACTGTTAGGTATAGAAGAGAATAGTCACTTTTTTAAGTCTGATTTTTTGATCGAGGGCAACTGGCTGGTCGATGAAGATGATATTGTTTTGCCCAGTCAGATGGCTGATCAATTCGACTTGAGCTTAGGCGACGAATTTTATGTCTACAATATTTTGCAAGATGGAGTCCAAGTTCAATATAAATTTATTATTTCCGGTTTTTATCAAACAGATTACGATCTTGATCTCCCCTTGATCAAAACAGAAAGCGCAGCCCTGATCAGACAGGATGCTGCTCCTAACCGTTTTTTCATTCAATATAACAGGGCAGAATCAGAGTTGCCTCATCTGGTGGAATGGATGAGGGCAGCTTATCCCGACGCTGTTTTAATCTATCCGACGGTGACGACGGATATGGGCACAGCCTTACTCCAACAGATTTTTCAGCCGGGACGCTGGCTTTTGGTTTTGATTTTTATGTTTATGGGAATCGGTGTTTTAACCGTTGCCTTTATAACCTTCCTAGAAAGAAGGCGAGAACTGGCCATTATGAAGTCGATTGGTGTTTCCAACGGTCAAATTGTCTATGCTCTTGGCTTAGAACAAGGTTCAGCCGGATTAGTCGGTGTTATTGCCGGGATGATCATTGTCATGCTTTTAGGCCAAAGAATCAGCTGGTTTAGTGCCATACCTTCTTCTGAGTTAGCTAAATTTGTTTTGCAAGGTTCCTTTTACACCTTGGCTGTGATGATCGCAGCTATTTCTTTCCCCACCATCTTGGCCAAGGTAGCAACGGTCAACCAATTGCTCTTCGCCCGCAATATACCGATTGTTCGGACGGATATCGATCATCTGGCCAAACCTACCGGTTGGATTTTAATGCGTGAGGACAAAGAAAATTTGCGATTCCTTAAATTTGATGTAGTAGATGGGCGGATCGAAGGAATCCTCTTGAAAGAAGTTGGAGACCGGGTCAAAGAGGGAGAAGTTGTAGCCACTCAGGAAATGTACTTAGGCTTGCGTTATCACGAATGGCGTTCACCTTGTGATGGGGAAGTCGTTGAGTATAACCGAGACAGCGGGCATATGGCCATCAAGCCGGATGATCCTGAAGCCGGTCGCTATCCTTATCCTGCTCATATTCTGCAAGATGAAATCCGACATCAGAAAAACTTGGAACAGGGCCGAAGAAGAGCGCGATTGGAGAATTCGGTTCAGACAAGCAAATAAATAAAGAAAAAAGAGCTCCGATTGACTCGGAGCTCTTTTTTTATGAGATTTAAATCAAGAAAATTAAGATTGAAGAAGGACATTCAAGGCTCAAAGAGAAATATTAACAGGGATATATTGATTTAAGGAGTGAAGAATATGGGTTTATTAAACCGTTTATGGATTACCATAAAAGGGTGGTTCGGTATGGGGATCAGTGCTATTGAAGATCCCAATGCAATTTTGGAAGCAGCCCAAAATGAATTGCGGGCTAAACAAGGCCAAGTGCGCAAACAGGCAATCCAGGTGATTCAACAAAAGAATCAGGTTGAATTGATGTTGCGGGACGAGGAACAAAAATACAAAACAATGGAAGCTCAAGTCAAGCAAGCTCTGCAAATGGGCCGAGATGATTTAGCTGAACAAGTCATGCAACAGATGATCGCATCGGAAGATACTGTTGCTTCTTTGCAAGCTCAATTTGAAAAAGCTACAGAAGCCAGTGAACTGGTCAAAAAGCAGGTCAAAGCTTTTGAGGCTCAGGTTCAGGCAAAATACAGAGAAAAATTGCAATTACAAACTCAATGGAAGCAAGCTCAGATTACAGAAAAGTTGAACGAAGCCTTGAGTGGTATTTCCTTTGAAACAACAGAAGATTCATGGGAGAGAGCCAGAGAAAAGATACAAGAAAAGCAAGCTAGGGCAGAAGCTCTGACAGAAATGGGTAGCATCAATTTAAATGCAGAATTTACAAACTTACAGGATGATCTGAAGAGCCTGCAGGCTCAAGAGCGCCTAACCCAATTAAAAGCTCAGATGGGCTTAGCTGAAATCAGTGAGACCGAAGTCTTGGAAAAAGCCGGAACTCTGGAAGAAGAACAAGTAAAAGAACGCTTAGAGAAAATTAAGCAGGAGATGGGGCCCAGTGATTAAATCGCCGCCGGTTTCGTATTACTTAAAATCCTTGATTTTAAGGCCTGCGACCTTTCTAATTGTCATCGCAACCATCATTGGTGTAATTAATTTCAGTGGAGGCATTAGCCTCCCCTGGATTTTTTTGCCCCTGAGATTGGCTATTTTGGCAGCGGGAGGCATAGGCCTTATTTCGATTTGGTTAAAAACACTTTTCTCAGAAGAATTTAAGGAAAAGGTCCAAAAAGAATGGACCATAAAAAATCTAACGGATTTACAAAAAACTTTAAGAGAAGCTTCGAGAAAATACGAAAGGCAGCGAACCAGGCCAAATTATCAGCGCAATCGTTACGATAGAATTCGCAAACTGGAAAGGGAAATGTTTGCTGATTTCAATCGCATCGAAGATTTGCATGAACCTCTGACCCAAGAAGTTTTAACTCAGTCAATCAACGGTTTTCTAGGCTATTATGAGCTTTTAAACCGAGACCAAAGGCTCGCTTCTCTTTTGGAAAGTTCAAATTTACAAGCCATCAGAGAAGAAGCAGACCGGCTTTTGCGCCAAGCTGAGCATGCTGTCAGTTTTGAAGCAGGGCTGCAATACAGGCGAGCGGCTGAATTTAAGGAGCAGGAATTGAAAGCTCTGGAAAGAGTCCGTCAAAGCAGTATTCTCTTGCAAGCTCATTTAGATACCCTGGAGAGTGCCCTTTCCAGTTTAAGAGCCAGACTGATCAATACCACGACTTGGGGTCAGGAAAGCCTGCGTTTCGAATTGAGTCAATTGACCCAAGAACTCATGGCTTTGGAAAAATCCATGGAAGAGATCGAAGATTTAGAAATGGAAAATATCATACAAGTCAGCCAAAGAGAAGAATTTTAATAAATCAAGCCTGTGGTTTCAAAACTTGGGGAAAATATCTCCTTTTTTGATCACAGGTTTTTTAGGAGTCCGCATATGAAGAAAAGAGCAATTGTTTTTTTGGCCGGGGAATTTGAAAAATTGCCACCAAACTTTGAGTTTCGCAGTGATGATTTGATTATCGCCGCCGACGGAGGCTTTAAGAATTTAGTCGATTTACAGATCAAACCGGATTTTTTGGTGGGTGATTTTGATTCCTTAGACCAATCCTTATTAAAAATTGCAACAGATTGGCAGGTTGTCATTGAGAATTGGCCTGAGCAAAAGGATCTGACTGATGCTGAAATTGCCCTGGACTTGGCCTTGAAAGAAGGCTGTCAATCCCTGCTTTTTTTAGGCGCTTGGGGGGGCAATAGGCCTGATCATAGCCTGGGTAATTTAGCTCTTTTACATCGGCTTTTAGAGATAAATATCGATGCTCTAATTTATGCAGATGGTTTTTTTCTGCGCCTCTGTGGGCCGGGAAATTATCGGATTTTAGGTAAAGGTATAGTTTCGCTGATCCCTCTCACTTCGGTGGTCACAAATATAAAAACAGAGGGATTGTTTTATCCACTGGAGCAGGAAAACCTCTATATCGGGGCTAGCCGCGGTTTGTCCAATCAATTTTTAGAGGAGCAGGCCCAGATTAGCTTTGAAACTGGCTTGCTCTTGTTAATATGGCAGGGACTTCTTCCTAAAGATTTTTAAAAATAAAGAAAAAGAGGCGGAAAAGACAATGCAGTTCTATCAGTTTGATAAGGTAAAGCTTTTTGAGAAGCCAACCCCTTTGCAAAAGCTGGAAAATTTTGGCCGGCATCATGGTTTTGATAACCTCTATATGAAAAGAGACGATTCTATGCTCTTAGGCTTAGGCGGCAACAAATTGAGGAATTTGGAATATTGGTTGGCCCAAGCTAAAAAGGAAGGAGCAGATTTAATCATTGCAGCAGGAGGTTTACAGAGCAATCAGTGCCGTTTGACGGCTGCGGCCTGTGCAAAATTGAATTTAAATTGTCGCATCTACCACAATGATCAGAAACCTGAAAAGTTGGAAGGTAATCTTTTACTCAACGATTTGCTAGGAGCTCAAGCTGTCTTTTTAGGAGCGATCAGTGAAGAGGAAAGAAATATCCAGGTTGCTCAAGAAGTGAATAGATTGCGGGAGCAAGGCTTTAGACCTTATTTGATTGGAGACCCAGCTTTAGGAGCACTGGGCTATGCTGACAGTGCTTTTGAATTGGTGGAACAAGCACAATCCTTAGGATTAAAGTTTGATCATGTCTTCATAGTCGGAGCCATGAATATTACAGCAACAGGTTTTTTATATGGAACGGCTCTGCTCGATGCACCTTTTAAAGTTCATGTGATCTCGGTAGAATATCCCCTCAAGATTATGGAAAAAAAGATTGAAGAAATCTGGTTGCAGTTGATTGAGTTGACCGGAATCGAACCCCAAAAACACTATTCCCGATTTGCTCTGCTCAGCGACGACACTCTAGGCTCAGGCTACGCAGAACCCACAGCCCAAAGCAGGGCTGCGATCAGATCTTTAGCAGCCAGAGAAGGGATTTTTCTTGAGCAGGTTTATGGGGGTAAAACTCTGGCCGGGCTTTTAGAAAAAGCCAAGCTAGGTGAGATTTCTGGCGATCAAAAGATCTGCATTTTCCACACAGGTGGCTATGGCGCTCTTTTTACTCAAGCAGAAATTTTGCAATAGCATACAGGGGGTATAGATGAAACATTCTCGTTTTTTTCTCATTCTTTTAATAATTGTTATAATCAGTTCTGCTTTTCCTCAAATTATCAAGGCAGCCCAAGGAGGAGAGCAAATACTCCATTATCGTAGGATAACCCGGGTCTTGAATACGGGAGTTGAAGAGGATTTTGTTGGCGAAATAGAGATTTTATTATTGTCTGCCTATTCTGCAGAATATCAGGACATCTTCGAAGAGAGAATTACACCCAGACCGGAAAAAATCTTTTGTGACCAAAGGGGAAACAGATATGCTTTGATCAAATTGCCTAGCTTAGAGAAGGGTCAAAGTATAGATATTATTTATGAGTGCAATTTGCTCAGCAAGACAAATAAAAAGTATTCAATGAACCGATTAGAACAAGAAATAAAAAAGAGTGGCGATAATTCTCAAAAATTTCTTCCTGCGGAAATAAAAAAAGAGTATTTAAAAGAAGAGAAGTATATTGAACCTAATCATCAGGGGATCAAAGAATTAGCTCTTGCTTTGAGCAATGATCAGCAAGATGTATTGAATCAGGCCTATAATATATTTTCTTATGTGAATACCCAGATGGAATATGACGAATCCAATCAATATGCCAGAAAGGGAAGTATTTCAGCTTTTTACAATCAGCGGGGCATTTGTACCGATTTTGCCTCCTTGACAGTCGCACTCATGCGAGCCAGCGGTATTCCCTCCCGGATGATCGGCGGTTATATTTTAAATGAACATCAGGGCAAGCCCAATGTCAACGGCAATGAGGTAGCTCATGCCTGGGTAGAGTTTTTTGTTGACGGTATCGGTTGGTTACCGGCCGATCCGACCCATTTTGTCTACACAGATCAGGAGCGCGTAGTTGCCTCAAACTTTTTTGCAGCCTTAAACGATTGGGGTTATGTGATCACTTCTTATGGTGTTGAAGCCAGCCAATACAGGATCAGGACAGAGCATTTTGGTGGTACAGCTTTAAGCGGAACCAGTGCCGATGCTTTTGTCTTCAATCACCGACATTTAAATGATGAAATATTCGTTCTCTTAAATAAAAATTCCAGGGTTCTATTTCCGGATGCAAAACCGATTATTACCGATGTAAATAGAACTTTCGTCCCTTTGCGGATGATTTTCCAAGCTTTGGGAGCCAGAGTAGTCTATCAAGAGGAAGATCAAAAAATAATCTCCTCTTATAAAAACAAAGTCATTGAACTGGCTATAGATTCCACCAGCATGCTGGTCGATGAAGAAGAAGTCCAATTGGATATGGCCCCTTATATCGATCAGCAAACTTGGCGCACCATGATTCCTTTGCGGGCAGTGGCTGAGGCATTTGGCATAGAAGTTCATTGGTTGCCAGGGAAAAACGAAATAATTTTAGAATATGAATAATAAAACAGAGTCATTTTCAATAATTGAGAGTGGCTCTGAAGGTTTTTTAGGGTAAAAAGAGGAAGTAAGATTATTAATAAAAAATTTTCTTTAATCGAAAGGAATCAAAAATATGGATAAAATGATCATAGGAACTGCTCTGGACAATAATTTGCGAATAATTGCCATAAGCGCCAAGGGAACCGTTGAAACAGCCCGAATGCGTCATGAAACTTGGCCCACAGCAACTGCTGTTTTAGGTCGAGCTTTAATCGGTGGATTGTTGATGTCCGCTTCTTTGCAGGACGAACAGAAACTGACCATTCGCTTTTTAGGGGATGGGCCTGTTGGTGCAGTTATAGTCGACGCTAACGCCGAACAACAAGTCAGGGGCTATGTTCAAGAACCTCAAGTTCATCTGCCTCCAACCTTTGATGGCAAATTGAATGTGGGTGGAGCGGTTGGTCAAGGCAATTTAATTGTCAGCAAGGATTTAGGCTTAGGCGAACCTTATGTAGGTCAGGTGCCTATTCAAAGCGGAGAAATCGCCACCGATTTAGCTTATTATTATGCTGTCTCAGAACAGACTCCAACTGTCTTAGCTTTGGGTGTTTTAGTGGGAACTGATAGCCAGGTTGAAGTTGCAGGAGGCTATTTGATCCAGCTTTTACCCGGGGCGCCTGACGAGATTGTTCCTGATATCGAAAGAAGGCTGACCGATTTTCCCAATGTGACGACTCTTTTAAAAGAAAACGACAGACCCGAGTATCTTCTCTCAAAGATCTTCAATCCTGATGAATTTGAGATCCTAGAGAAAAGGGATGTGGAATTTAGATGCACTTGCAATCGAGAAAGATTGAAGGATCTTTTAGGAACCTTGGAAGTATCCGAATTGGAAGACATGATTGCCAAGGAAGAAGAGACTGAGATGATTTGCCATTTCTGTCGACAACGTTATGAATTTACACCGGAGGAACTGCGACTGATTCTAAATGAAAAAGCCGATATTTAAATGGGGTGGTAAAATGGCAAACAGCAAGAAACGGTCCAGGAATCAAAAATTTGCTGAGATAATCGAAGCCAGATCGCAAAAGAATAACAGGTCTGCCCAAAGTAGCAAAGGGAAGAAAAAGATCATTGATCCTAAAGAACAGGTTAATTTGACTAAAGCCGATGTTACTCTGCAACAAGCCATGGAGATTTTTGAAAGAAATGAAAATGCTGATCTCTATTTGCAGAATCTTTTGCAAAACAATTTTCAAGATGGAAAAAATTTCCGTTGGTCCAAGGAAAATGGAAAAGGCGAAGTGATAAAATCCCCAGCTCCCCAAGAAGAGCCTGTGCCGAAAGCTGTAGACACAGAGGATCAAGAGGCGGATGATCAGCCCCTGGAAGAAAATGAAAAAATAAAATCCATTATCTATGAAGATGCTCTTTTTTCCGATCAGCTTCTGGTCCTGTATTTGCGCTTGCGTTACGAAAATAAAATTCTTCGCTCAGCCAAGCATTCAGGTCTAATTGACGATTATGAAAACTTGGAAATCGAGTCAGAGCATCTGCAATTGCTTTGGGAAAACTTCGATCTTTTAGCCGAATATGCTGAAGAAGAGATCAAAATAAGAGCCTTAGCCTTACAAAACGGTATTAAAGAAGCCATGAAAAGACAGCAAAAATTGATTGCCGAGGCCAAAGCGAAGTATCCTTGGTTGGAAGAGGAGCTTCATGCCAGAAGAAATCCTCAGGAGAATCAAATTGCTCTTTTCGATTCTATCGAGCCTCAAGCAGTAGAAGAAGAGCCGGAAAATCAGGTGGAAAAATTGGCTCAGGATGAAGCAGCCGAGATTGCCCAAGCGGAAGTTAAAACGGAAGAGCCGATTGAAAAAGTCGAACCGATAAAGAAGACTATCGACGGCGATAAAATTGCTCGAGACCCTAGGCTGACTCTAAGACGACAGCCTAAAGACCCCATACCCGGCAGACCTATGGTCAACAATGTGCCCCTTTTGATGGTGGATCAAACTGATTACACTGATTGGCACCATTATCTCTACCCTCAGACTGGAAAAACTTCAAATTCAGCCGGAAGCAGCCATGTTTTAGTCAAGGCTATAGCCGGAGGAAACGACAATGATGCAGCTGCCTATATTTTAGAAATAGTTGAAAACAATAAGAGAATCTTGATCGATGCAGGCCTCAGACTAGATCAAGGGGTAGAGCGCTTTCCTGATTATGCTTCAGCACCCAGGCCCGATTTGATCTTACTCAGCAGGGCAAATTATCGCCATATTGGAGCCTTGCCCTATTTGAGCAAGCTATGGCCGGGAGTTCCGGTTTGGACTTCCATTGAAACGGCCAAACTCTTACCCCATTTGTTCAAGGCCATGAGCCAACAGGGGGAATTGGCTGACGGTCCGATTTATACAGAAGAAGAGATAAAGAATGTAGTCTACAGAGGTATTCCTTGGCAAGAAGCCCATTACCCCTTTCGAGACGATTTCAGTGTTACCTTATACCCCGCCGGATATTTACCCGGGGCAGCTAGTTTCTCTTTGGACAGCTCTGAAAACTCTATTTTCATTAGCGCGGATTTTGCTCTCCACGAGGAGAGGATCGCCAAAGCCGCTGCTTGGCCTCAAAAGGATTACGATGTGGCCTTGCTCAACCTGACTTTGGCTCAGTATTCGAAATTCAATCGATTTGAGATGGAAGAAGTCATGTTGGAGAAAATTGAAGAAGTCTTGTTGCGAGGGGGAATCGCACTCTTTCCGGTCAACGAAATAGGGCGTGAAAGCTCTATTTTGGCAATGTTGCGCCGAGGCGTCAGCGATGGCCTGATCTCCAAGGTCCCCTTTTATATCGATGGCAGAATCGAAAAATATTTAAAGATCATTGAAGAAATCAGCCCCCCCGATTCTCCCAAAGAGCCCAGCCTAGATGCTGCCTATAGCTTGCAATGGTCCTATTCTAAATTGACAGAAAATAATCGTTATCGCTTAGGCGACCAAGCGGCTTGTCTGATTGTCAATAGCTCGATGCTCAAAGAAGCGGCTCCTGGTTTTCAGTACTTAAAGGAAATCTTGGCTGACCCTGCTTCAGCTATCTTCTTACCTGCCATGAACGACGGTTTTGTTGATTTGAGAAGCGAGTTGGAGAATCACTGGAGGGTCATTCCGGCCAGAAAAGCAGAGTTGCTCTATTATCAATGGCCGGGCATGGCTGCCCGCAGTGATGTTTTGAAAGCTTTAGAATTGCTCAATCCCAGGGTTGCTCTTTTTGTTCACGGAGAACCGGAAGCTCACAGAGAATTGCGCACTGTGGTTCCGGGCAATATTGTGCGCAGGTCCTTGGCTAATAATGAAACTATTAGAATTCGACCACAAGGTCTAGACGATTAAAGGAGGTAGGCTCGATGCAATGTGCTTGGATCAGAAGTAAAATTCCGGCCTATCTAAATGATCAGCTTACTCCGGCTGAGCTAATTCGTTTTCAAGAACATGTTCAAAAATGCGATACTTGCAAGAGAATTTTAGCTTCATATCAATCGGGAAGTGCCGGCCAGAAAAAGATTGAAAGACCTAGAAGAACACCTTTAGTCGAAAGTAAAAAGAAAAGATTTCGCCCCAGATCAGCTGATTTGCGAAGAGAGTCCTGGCAAGCAAAGTTGGAATATGCCGGTTTGATCATGCCGGATCCTTTCTCATCCGAAGAAAAAAGTTTGTCGAAGGGGAAAGTAGAATTTTCTGACTCGGAAGATACGAATGATTTGAAATCCCATTTCCATGTGGAAGATTCGGATCAGCTCAAAGCTGCTTTGATTAATGCCGATTTAGAATCTCTTGATCATGAATCTGTTGACCCGGATCCTCTAATCGAGCCTGTTCCAACAATTGAAGCTCAAGCTGCTTTGCCTGCAGAGATTGTTCAGACAGAGGATTTAGCAGAGGAAATTCAAGCTCAGGTCGGTCTCGGAAATTCAATCGATAGAGATCAAACAGCTGAATCTGATGAAGCCTTGCTCGAGGAGATTGTTCAGACAGAAGATTTGGCAGAAGAAATTCAAAATCGAGTTGGTCTGGAAAATTCAATCGATTTAGCCAAGGCCTTGAATCAACAGGTTTTGGCTGTCGAAGATGACATTACCGGTGCAGCTGATTTTTTCGATCAGGATAATCCGTCTGGTTTAAATAAGGAGACAGCTGATTTTTCAGTGATAGAAGCATCGGGTTTTCAAGAAATTGAAGAATACGACCCGACAAGTATTTATATCTACCCGGAGGGGCAGTCAGAAGACCAGGAAGATCATCCCCTTCAAATTGGTCAAACTTCCAAAGAACCCGAGGCTGAAGTAGCATCTTCTGAGCCTAGGGATTGGCAGCAAAATCCGGAGCTCTATCTTGAAGTTCCCTATATTCATCCGGTCACTCAAGAAAGCTTGACTCGAAGAGTCCCCAGAACTTCCGTCGAGGGCATGCTGTTTTTGCAGGAGCAGGAGCGGGAAAGACTTTTGTTGGAGAGAATCAAAGCTCAGGAGTTGGAGCAAGAGGAAAGGATGCCTTTTGCCACCATAGACCCATTTCCGGAAGAAAGAGACGAAGCAGAGATTTTGGAATCTGAGCAGGAAAAGAATTTAGTTTTAGGAAGCGGAGCGATCGCTCAGAAACGCCTTTTAGATTATTGGGATCTAGATGCAGAAAATCTGGAAGAGGTTGAAATAGAAAGGATCAATCAGGGGATTAAAATACTGCCCTTCAAGGAAAACCCCAGAAAGCAAGCAGTCTTGTATCGATTTACCACAATCTTAATATCCCTAGCCTTTTTTATCCTGATTGCTTTGCAAATCTATTTGAAGTATAAATGATATCAATTTTTGAATTTGAGGAGGTTCTTTTTTGACTGATTTAGAGCGCAAATTGGAAATATTAAGACGCTTGGAAAAACACTATGCAGACGCCGGCCCTGAATTGGATTTTGTCAATGATTTTCAACTTCTGGTAGCCGTAATACTATCCGCTCAAACTACGGACATCCAGGTCAACCAGGTGACTAAAAAATTGTTTCTTGAGGCTCCGGATCCAGAGACTTTAAGTCAATTGGAAAGATCTAAGATAGAGGATCTGATCAAGGGTGTCGGCTTGTATCGGAATAAAGCTAAGAATTTGAAAGCCATGGCCCAAATGCTTTTACAAGATTTTGAGGGTCAGGTGCCTCAAACCAGGGAGGAATTAGAAAAACTCCCCGGAGTCGGCCGTAAAACAGCCAATGTGGTTTTATCTGTTGCCTTCGATTTGCCGGCTCTGGCAGTCGATACCCATGTCTTTCGAGTTGCCAATCGTACCGGTTTAGCTGCAGCTAAAAATCCCGGTCAAACGGAAAGCCAACTCTGTTCATTTATCCCGGAAAAAAAATGGGCAGCCGCTCATCATTGGTTTATTCACCACGGCAGATATCGCTGTAAAGCCCGAAACCCCATGTGTGAGGGCTGTTGTTTGGAGGATGTCTGTCCGAAAATTGGGCTTTGAAAAGAAGTGAAGAAAATGGATTTGAAAAAAATTGCCGAGTTGATCACAAATGCTTTAGAGGAATATCAGCCGATAAAAATCATCTTCAGCCAGCCCAAAAAAGGCAATGAGTTTAAAAGGCGGGTTCTGACAATAAAAAACCAAGGCTTCTTTTTCTGGCAAGAAGAGGCCTTTTTTGGCAATCAAGTTTTCCACAAAAACTTTAAAAAGAAAGAAGAAGTAGAAGCTTGGTTTGAGCAACATAAAGAGCAGTATGTTCAAGCTCTGATCAGAATCGAGGAGACTGATTACCAACTGCTCTTAGGGCAGAAGAGAACTAAAATCCGGGTTCAAACTGCTCCCAAAGAGGCTAAAATAGAATCTCATAACCGCAAAAAGAATTACATCTTTGCTGAGGGCATACCTCATGACTTTTTAGTTGAACTTAAAGTGATGAATAAAGCAGGTAAGGTCTATGCTGCCAAGTACGATAAGTTTCGTCAGATCAATCGCTATTTAGAGATTGTGGCAGATGTTTTGCAGTATTTACCTAAAAAATCTTTGAAGATCATCGATTTTGGCAGCGGCAAGGCCTATTTGACCTTTGCCCTCTATAAATACCTGACAGAACAAGGCTATGAACCGGATGTTCTAGGCTTGGATTTGAAAGAAGATGTGGTCAGTTTTTGTCAGAAAACGGCTGAAAAATTGAATTATCATAATTTAAAATTTGCCCTGGGGGATATTGCCGACTGGCAGAGTCAGGGCAAAATTGATTTGGTAATTTCCCTACATGCTTGCGATACTGCCACTGATGCAGCCTTAGCCAAAGCAATTGAATGGGATGCCCGGGTGATTTTGGCAGCGCCTTGCTGTCAGCACGAGCTTATGGACAAGATTAAATCTGAGGAACAAAAGGCTTTTCTCCGCCACGGCATACTCAAAGAACGCCTGGCCGCCTTGATTACCGATGCTTTGAGAGGGGAGCTTTTAGAAGTATTTGGTTATAAAACCGATATTATGGAATTTATATCTTTAGAGCATACGCCTAAAAACCTGTTGATCAAGGCTGTTCAGCAAGGAAAAACAACAAAACCAAAAACCTCTTTTAAAAACTTAGAGAGTTTACTCGCCACATATGGTCTGGAGAATTGGGCCATGTACCGAATCCTAGAAAAAGATATCAAAAAGATAATGGGCTTGCCAGATTAAACACTCATATATCTATATGTAATATCATATATGTTTATTGCTCAAATAATATTCTGTCGATTGTATATTAAATGTGTAATATTGTTGACTTAATTGGCTCTATGCGTTAAAATAGTCACAAACAAGATAGGAGGACAAAAATATGCCTGAAAACAAAGTGGACTTAGGTTATTTAGGAATTCATAACCATGGTGAAGTTTATCGCAACTTATCCCCGGTTCAATTATTGGAGCATGCTTTAGAAAGAGGAGAAGGGGTTTTATCCAACACTGGAGCCCTGGTAGTGGAAACAGGTAAATATACGGGTCGTTCACCCAAGGACAAATTCATTGTCGATTTACCGGAAATTCACGATGAAATCGCTTGGGGTGAGGTTAACGTCCCCATAGAAGAAAAACATTTCGATCGTCTCTTCAATCGTTTTGCCGCATACTTGCAAAATCGTGATTTGTTTGTCTTTGATGGTTTCTGTGGTGCCGATCATACTTATCGTCTTCCTATTCGCGTCGTCACAGAAAAAGCATGGCAGAATATGTTTGCCCATCAATTGTTCATCAGACCGACAGAAGAAGAGCTGGCCGAGCATTTAGCTGGTTTTACAATAATTTCAGCTCCTGGTTTTGAAGCAATCCCCGAATTAGACCGGACCAATAGTGAAGCTTTCGTCATGGTTCATTTTGGAAAAAAAGTTGTCATGATTGGCGGCACTCATTATGCCGGCGAAATCAAAAAATCAGTCTTCTCCATTATGAACTTCCTCTTAACTGACCGCGGCGTTTGCCCCATGCACTGCTCAGCCAACGTAGGCCAAGACGGCGATGTAGCTCTCTTCTTTGGCTTATCCGGAACAGGTAAAACTACTCTCTCAGCAGATCCTCTGCGCAGCCTAATCGGCGACGATGAGCATGGTTGGACAGACGAAGGCGTCTTCAATTTTGAAGGTGGCTGCTATGCTAAATGCATCAATTTGACTAGAGAACATGAGCCTCAAATTTTTGACTCAATTAAATTTGGCAGTGTTTTAGAAAACGTTGTCATTGATCCCATTACCAGAGAGCCTGATTATACCGATGATACACTGACTGAAAATACTCGTTCAGCTTATCCCATCACATATATTCCCGGTGCTATAGTACCTTCCAAGGGTGGCCATCCCAAGACTATCTTCCTGCTGACCGCAGATGCTTTTGGTGTTATGCCCCCCATCGCCCGACTCAATAAAGAGCAGGCCATGTACTACTTCCTGTCCGGTTACACATCTAAATTAGCCGGTACTGAAAGAGGCATTGTTTCTCCTGAAGCAACCTTTAGCTCTTGCTTTGGCGCTCCCTTCCTACCTCGTTCACCCCATGTTTACGGAGATTTATTAGGTGAATTGATCGATAAGCATGACACTCGTGTCTTCTTGCTCAATACAGGTTGGACCGGCGGCAAATTTGGAGTAGGCGAACGCATCTCCTTGAAATACACCAGAGCTATGGTAACTGCTGCTCTCAACGGCGATTTGGATGATGTTGAATATAGAGAAGACGAAATTTTCAAAGTCAGTGTTCCCACCAGCTGCCCCAATGTACCTGCAGAAATTCTCAATCCTAAGAATACTTGGGAAAACAAAGAAGAATATGATGAGCAAGCCTGGGAATTAGTAGCTATGTTCGAAAAGAACTACGAAAAATTGGAAGTACCAGATTATAAAAACAGCTACTACGTGCATAAGCCCTAGATAGCAAGTTGTAATCAGTTAAATAAAATAAAAATCCGGAAGCCTTGATCAAGGCTTCCGGATTTTTTATTCGATCAGCTTAATCAGCAAACGACTTGATATTTTTCCCTCTCTGTGTTAGTCTCACAAATAGTAAATAGAAACAAGGTGGTCTTATTATGCTGGCCAATTTTCAATATAAATGGCTTTTACCTCCTCTTTTAGGGGCGGTAATTGGCTACATCACAAACTGGATAGCTATTCGCATGCTCTTCCGTCCTTATCGGGAATACCGAATTCTAGGGCTCAAATTGCCCTTTACTCCCGGACTACTTCCTGCCCGTCGAGGTGAAATAGCCGTTAAAGTCGGAGAAGTTATCGCTCAGGAATTGATTAATGAAAAGGAATTGAAAAAATCCTTACAAGACCCGGAATTTTACAATTATTATAAGCAATTGTGGGTCAGCTTGGCTCAAACCAAAAAAGAAAACACAACTTTAAGAAGAGCCTTGGAATCCGTTTTGGGAGAGAATTTAACTCTGAGTTTAATCCAAGCTTTAAGAATAAGAGCAGAGAAACTGATTGAGGAATTGCCCCAAGCGATTGAGGCAAAGGCCTGGGGTCAGAAATTTTCAAATCTTCTGGACGGCAAGAAATTCAATTTTAGCAAGATCGGCTCCAATCAGGAGATTTTCGATTTTATAATTAAAGTTTTTTCCCAAGAAGAGACGAATCAAATCTTGAAAAAGATCTACAGTAATAAATTGCAAGAATTCGAAAGAGATGAAACAACTCTGCTTGATATCATGGGGCAGGACAATTACCTAGCTTTGAGTAGCTTGATAGAACAAAACCCTGAGCAGATTAGCAGAATTTTACAATCGATTCTACTTTTTGAATCCTTGCCTAAGTTCATCTTACCGATCGTTCAAAATCTGATGCAAAAACACTGGTCTTTGAGCTTGCTCTCAAATATGATGAGCGAAGCCAGCTTATTTGAATTTATCCGCAATCAGCTGAGCAATGCCGCCCATGAGCTGGAGCAGAACAGAGAAAGTGTGATCGCTCATCTTCTGGAATTGAGCGATGAAGTCGTAAAAATTCCTCTGACCCAATTGGGCTTTAGTGAAAATGGTTTTCTTTCAGCGGAGAGGTTGAATACTCTTCTGGAAAAATCTATCAGGATTATACCTTCTCTTCTGACTTCTCCAGATCAAACAAATCTTGATTTGGAAGCTCAGGGGCCCAGTTTGAGCGGCTGGGAATCTCATTCAGGCCCTGAAGAAATTGATTTTTCAGCTTTTTGGCAGTCCCTTTTCCTGTCTTTAGCAGAGCAGGAAGAGTTCTTGACCGAAAGAGTCTTGCTCTTAGGTAGGAGCTTGTTGAACAAGGAAATCCCTCTGGCCTATCTGATGGTCAATTTATCCGATAGCTGGCAAGATGATATATTTTCAGCTTTGAAAGAGGGTATTGCTAAAGTTTTACCTTCGGCTTTAAAAACTCTGGATATTGCGAAAACCGTGGAAAGAAGGCTCAATGAATTTCCCTTAGCTGAGCTGGAAGAATTGACCATGGATGTGGTGGGCAGAGAGCTTCGGGCCATCACTCAATTGGGGGCTCTTTTAGGTTTTATCATCGGTTCTTTACAGTGGATTTTAAACTAGCCAAAGCAAAGGTTTAGACTAGCCTGATTGGTCTTTACTTTAATATCTGGCAGGTGTATAATGGCTCTTGGAGGCGATATAATGCAGCGTGATTCCAAATTTTATCGGAAATTATTTCAATCAACCTTCACCTTAAGCGCTTTTACTTTCGGCGGTGGTACGGTCATAGTTCCCTTGATGCAGCAAAAATTCGTCAATGAATTAGGCTGGTTGGAACAAGAAGAAATGTTGAACTTGTGCGCAATAGCTCAATCAGCGCCCGGCCCTATGGCGGTCAATGTTTCTATTCTTTTGGGCTATCATTTAGCCGGCTTGCCCGGTGCTTTTTTTAGTATTTTAGGAACCATCATGCCTCCTTTGTTTATCCTGACACTTGTCTCTTCTATCTATACTTGGTTTAAGAGCAGTACTGTGGTTTCCTTGGTTTTGCGAGGTATGCAAGCGGGGGTAGCGGCCGTCGTTGTCGATGTCTCTTTGAAAATGGCGGGTACTGTTTTTGGGCAAAAAAGAATACTCTATGTGGCCATCATGTTTTTCGCTCTTCTGGCTATCTTAGTTTTTAAAATGAATATTCTTTTAGTCCTAGCAATCAGTGCTCTGACTTCACTTTTAAACATGTATTATATGAAAAAAAGAGAGCGGAGAGTGAGCACTTCTTGATTTATTTGCAATTGTTTTTAACCTTTTTCCATGTCGGCTCCTTGAGTTTTGGCGGTGGCTACGCCAGCTTGCCTTTAATTCAAGAGCAGGTGGTGCTCAAGCACAAGTGGCTCAGCATGGCAGACTTTGTCGATATAATCACCATTTCACAGATGACACCAGGGCCCATAGCCCTCAATACCTCTACTTTTGTGGGAACCCGTATGGCTGGTTTTCCTGGAGCGGTAGTAGCCACATTAGGTTGTGTGACGCCATCCTGTATCATAGTTTTGATTTTAGCCTTTTTATACAAACGGTATAAAAATTTATCAGTGGTGCAGGCTATTTTGTCTGGTTTAAGACCTGCTGTCGTGGCTTTAATCGCTTCGGCCGGTACTTCTATAGTAGCACTGACTCTTTGGCATGACCCTGAATTGGGTATGAGCGCTGCTAATTTTAACGGTATAGGTGTAGTGCTTTTTGTCACCTCTCTGGCCATCATGAGAATAAGAAGGGTAGGTCCCATTAAGATGATGTTGGCCAATGGAGTCGTTGGAGCCGTCTTATATTACTTTCTAGGCTAAATAAATAAAACCCGTCTTGATTTTTAAAATCAAGGCGGGTTTTTTGTTGAACTAGCTGAATTTTTCGGCCAGTCTCAAGTATTCGTCTAAATCGTTTAAAGCCAAGTCAATAGCTCTTTGCCAGAACTCTTCTTCTCTTAGATCCACATCTAAATAAGCTTTGGCCAACTCTTCAACGGTCATGACTCCTGTGTTTTGCAATAACTCTACATACATATCTTCGAAGTCATCGCCCATTTCTTGAGCTTTAGCATAGACTCCGGTAGCGAAGAGGAAACCAAAGGTATAGGGGAAATTGTAGAAGGGAACTGAGGTGCCATGGAAATGCCCTTTGGAGAACCAGAAGGTGGGATGCCATTCTCCTAAAGCATCGCAATAAGCTTCTTTTTGTGCCTCGACCATCATCTCATTGATTTGTTGTAAGGAAAGAGGTGCTTTTTGGCGGGCAGCATAGTAATTGGTTTCAAAGATGAAGCGGCTATGGATGTTCATCATATGGTTGGCTGCTCTTTGCATTTTATCTTCCAATAGAGATAATTTTTCCTGATCGTTCTGAGCGCTTTTAATAGCGGCATCGGAAACGACTAATTCGGAAAAGGTTGAAGCAGTTTCAGCCAAGCACATGCCAATTTCTTGGTTGATCAGAGACATGTCCTTCATGGCATAAGCATGGAAACCATGGCCTAATTCGTGAGCCAAAGTAGTGACATTGTTGATCGTTCCCGAGAAAGTGGTGAAAATACGAGTTTCCTTGCTGACCGGCAAAGTTGTGCAGAAGGCACCAACTCCTTTTCCACTTCTGTTTTCCGCTTCGACCCAGCGATTTTCAAAAGCATGTTGGGCAAATTCGGCCATTTTGGGGCTGAATCTTTGGAATTGCTCGATGATGAAATTGGCTCCTTGGGTATAGGTCCAAGCTTCATCTTGATTGCCCACCGGGGCGGAAAAATCGTGCCAGGATAATTCTTCAACACCTAAAAGCTTTTTCTTGGCATTGAGATAATCGAGGAGAGCATCCTTGTTTTTATCGATGGTTGACCACATGGTCTCGATGGTTTTGCGTTCAATGCGGTTTTGTTGCAGGGCTTGAGTCAAGGGATCTGACCAGCCTCGGGCTTTGTAAACTTCCAATCTGAAACCAATCAGAGAGTTGAGTTCATGGGCTGCAATTTCAGCTAAATCACTCCATGCTTCTTCCCATTTAGGCATCAATTGCTCCCGAATCGATCTGTCCGGATCGGACAATCTGTTGTAGGCTTGACCGGCTGAAAGCTCGGAGATGCTACCGTCTTTTTCGACCAATTCAATTTTAACTCTGGAGACCAAGCGTTGATAGAGGGTGCCCCAAGCGTTTAAGCCGTTGATGCTCAAATTGCTGATCAATTGTTCCTGTTCTAAGGGTAATCTCTGTTTGGAGAGGCTTCTCATCTCTTTGATGACAAAATTGTATTCCTGCAATTGGGGAGCAGCGATCAGATTGTTAAAGGCTTCTTGATCCATTTGGCTTAAAAAAACCATGATCTTTGTTCTGATCTGATCGAAACCGGCAAAGATAGGGAAGAAAGCTCCAGAGAGCATTTGAGCTTGGATATCATTGGTGTTAGCGGCATTTAAGCAGCCTAAAAAAGCTCCTGCTTCCCGAAGGCGAGCACCGATGGCCTGAACTTGGTTTAAGCACTCCAGCCAATCCTCTAAAGAGAGAGGTGGATTTTTATTTAAACCTTGATCAAATTGTTTTAATTCAGCTGCTAATTTTTCCATTTCCTCTTTTAATTCAGGGGAAGAACTGCCACCCGGGAAAATAGTTTCTAAATTCCAAACGGGATTAAGATTTTCTAGCATTGAAACAACTCCTTTAAAATAAAATTATTCATTAAGAATTTCTCCCTTAACCTTTTAAAAACCTTCTTAGATTAATAAAAGCCCTATTTTAAGCTTTAAAAAACTTAAAATAGGGCCTCTCTTATCCAATGTTTTCTTTTGTCTAATTTGCTCTTTGTTCTTTAAAATGTTCCATGATGGGAACTAAAACAGCTGCGATAATACCGGCCGCAAAACCTCCATTATAGAGAGTTAGGCCGCCGTGAACGGCTGCTGAGTAGGGAGCGATGGCAGCGTGAGCGAATCCTCCAATTATACCCCAGAACCAGCCATAGACTCCGCTGATTGGGGCAAGGGCTAAGGCAAAGGAGAGGGTTACAGCTTGTGCTTGTGAACCGAGGGAAAAGGGCATGACTAAGGAAGCTAAAAAATATCCGGCAAAACTAGGCCAGGCGTTTGTCAGACTGACTCCATTGCTGCTCAGGCAAATCGCACAGAGCAGAGCACCGACCGTGGGTCCGGTAAAGGGCGCTCCCACCAGATAATAAAAGGCGAGAAAGGTGATACCGATGATGGCCATGTTCCAAAAGGTGGCTGCCAACCCTTCTTCCTTGACAAAATCACAGTTATGACCGCTTCTTTTGAACAAGCTGCTCAGTGAAGGCTTATCTTCCCCGTAGGTTTTTATATAGAGACCCCAGAGGAATAATAAGAGGAAGAGCAGCGAGTAAAGTATCAGAATAGGAGTTTTCTCTCCGCTGCTGAAGACACTTTGTAAAAACCCCTGGCTGTCCAAGTTTTGCTGGGCCAGAAAGGTGCTGCGGTAGATTTGAAAGATGAACCAGGCGGTCAAGCCTCCGGATAAACCCACATTATAAATATTGAACCCCTTGTGGATCTTGCTGCTGTGTTTGGAGACGATAGGAACAATCAAGCCGATCAGAAGACCAACGGAAAGGGCTACTATTGAGCGCAGAAAAAGAGGGTATTTTAAATGCAGGGGATGAAAAGCGAAGAGACTGACTGTAGGGTCTAGAGAACAGGCGAAAAGAGCCATGGCGGTATTTTGAGTCCATTTTATTTTGTTCAAACGTGAATAGAGATAAACTCCTGCAACTATGGGCAGGGATGTTAAAAATGTTTTTCCATAAAAGGAGAATCCCAGAGTTATCATGTAAGCCATGAGTCCTGAGCCGCTGGCTTTCGTCTTCCCGGATAAAAATACTAAAAAGGCTAAAAAGCCACTCAGGGAGACATTTAAAAGGGTAGCAGATAGACCTCCGGCAGAAAAATAATCCATGGTGGAACCGGCAAAAGATGTTAGGGTTTTTGCTAGACCTGAAAGCATCTGACCATCCTGATTGAAGACTAATGCTGCAGCTAAAAACAGAAAGTTAACGCTGAGCATATAACCATAAAAGCCAATTTGGTAGGTTCTTTCTTGGGATTTCATTTTTTTACTCCTTCTGGTCGACATTGATTTCGTGTTACATTTTATCATCAAGTTAGCCAATCAAGGCTAAAATGAAAAGCCATCAGATAAATTTCAAGTTAGATTGGAATTAGCAATACTATCAATTAAGAATGATTTCACATGCCTCAAATCCTCAATAATAAAAATTTGCGAAAAGGAAAACACCTAAACCACACTGAACGATCTTGGTTTTGTTCTAACTTAATAATAATAACAAAAAAGTCCCGGATTTGGCAAGTCATATTGGCCTTTTCCTTGAATTAATAGGAAAAGATGTGTCTGCCTAACCCGGGACAATCATTTATTTAATTATTAGCTTTTAAAATCAATCAATTCCGTAAGTCACTAGCCAATCGACAATTTGATCGAGGCGGTGAACCTTGTTCCAAGGTTTGCCGTTACGGCTCATACCGTGGAATTCATTGGGATAGGAGACCAGTTTTACAGGAGCTTTATTTAAATATTTCAGAGCTGAGAAATACATCTGACCTTGTTCAATTGGGCAGCGCAAGTCCCCTTCCTGAATTTCTATGAGGACCGGTGTTTTAACTTTGTCCACATAGGTGAAAGGTGATTGCTGACGGTAAGCCTTTTCATCTTCCCAAGGTAAGACAAAATCAAACCTGCGGTACCAAGACCAATTGCCATCGGAGGTCCCTGACATGCTGGTCCAGTGAATTACCGGTCTGCTACAAATAGCAGCTTTGAAGATGTCGGTGTGGCCAATTATCCAAGCGGTCATAAAACCGCCATAGGAGCCACCTGCCACCGAAATGCGATTGTCGTCAATCCATTTGTGTCGACGCAAAGCTCTCTTTCTGACTGCCAAAAGATCATTGTAGTCCAGCTTTCCCCATTCTTTGGCAATTGCTGTGCAAAATTCTTCCCCGTAGCCTTGTGAACCTCGGGGATTGGAGAAGATTACACCCATTCCCATATTGGCCATCAATTGAAACTCGAAGAAGAAGGAATATCCATACATCAACATGGGGCCCCCATGAATCTGGAGGATAGCCGGGTAGCTTTCGTGGGCTTTGAACCCCTTAGGCCTCATCACCCAAAGGTCAACTTCCGGTGACTTTCTGGAGGCTCTGGCTTTTAAAATTTCCGGAGTGCTTAGAAAATACTCTTCTAGCCATGGGTTGAGCTCGGTCAGCTGACGCTCCCTGGTTCTGGGATTATCGTTTTCTGTATCCAAATAAAAAAGATCAGAGGGATTTGTCATATAACTGGCTGCAAAAGCAATCTTTTTACAATTAGCACTTAAACTATAGCTGTATACGACTCTGTTGCCTTCGACGATTGTCTCTATCTTCTCGGTATCGACGAAAATTTTAACTAAACTTACTTTTCCCCCTTCGCTCAAAGGCAGGTAGACGGATTTAGCTCCCCAGCCCCAAACTATCGGGGTGCTGGAGCGCAGAGGCAAGTCGCTTAAAGCCAAATTGCCTAGAGTCTTATCCAGATTGGGTAAGGCCAGTTCTGGCTCTCCACCCTCAATTGGCATGGTATAGAGTTTTGTGTTGCCGCCGGTCAGGTCGGAAAGGGTAGCCAGTAAGGCGATTCTATCCCCTTTGGGACTGTAAGCAGCCTGTTGTACATCCAAATCCTTGGTGATCATTGATTTGACTCTGGCTTTTTCCATATCGTATTCATAGAGATAGCTGGACCAAGCATTTCTATCCCAATCATCGTCCTGACGGCTGGTGAAGAGAATCTTTCTGCCCGTTTCATCAACATCGCAAAGTCTGTAGACGAATTGAGGCCCTTGGGTCAATTGAACGGGCTTTTGCTCTCGTTCTTGATAGACCAACTGGGGTCTGTTCCGACTCAAATAACCCATTCCGTCCATTTTATAATAGAGGTTTTCAATGACTCGGACCTCTTTTGTGTGTTTGTCATAAAGATTTGTTTCCGGATCAGGGTCTTTTTCCTTTTGTAATCCCTGTTCGTTTAAGCTGGCAAGATAGACAAAGCCATTGCCTTCAGGCAGCCAGATGAAATCACTGACTCCACCTTTAATTTGAGTGTACTGTTTGGCCTCGCCTAAACTGACCGGAAGAATCCAGATTTGGCTGCTCCCTGACCGGTTGGACAAAAAGGCCAGCTCTTTACCGTCGGGGCTGAATTTCGGTTTGGTATCACTGGGGCCATTGGTCAATGGAAAAGGTTCTTTGCCAACTTCGGCTCCATAGAGGACATGACAATACTTGTTATTTTTTTTGTCAATAGAAGTCATGACATAAACCGCTAAATCTCCTTCAGGTGAAAGTGCTACCTCTCCTGCCACCTTGATTTTTAGCATATCTTCAACTAAAAGTTTCTTTTTCTCCATAGGGAACCCCACTTTCCTAGATTTTGCTATTTTTCGCTATTATTCAAGGTTTGCTGTCGAAATTCCTTCTTTAAAAGATGAAAAATCGACAAAAAATAGCTTATTATATCGAAATACCTTCGGTTTATTCCGGATTCCGAAATAAGCTCTCACTATTTCCTTTTTTTAAAATTTTTTATAGCAAAATTCAGGAGAATGACCAAGGCAAAATAAACTATGATGCCCAAAAGGCTTTTGATGATCAAAGCGGCCAAAGAAATAAAATTGGCTGTCAAAGGTTCGATCAATCTCAAAGCCCATCCCATCAAGATTGAACTGATTGTATAGATCAAAATTAAAGACCAGGACTTTAAGCTCTGCTCATCTTCTTTATAGACCTGATAAAGGTTGAGCAAAGCCGCTATGGCGAAGCCGGCAATCGTGGAATAGGCAGCTCCGTCAATGCCGAGCTTGGGAATCAGAAAGAAATTGCCCAGTAATTTTATCAAAGCACCAAAAAACATATGGACGACCGGTAAAATCCGGATACCTGCTCCCTGTAAGATTCCAGAGCTGACTTGCTGCAAAGCGATGAAAGGAAGAGCGTAGGATAAAGTTTTTAAGACAAGGGCTGTTGCTTCGCTCATGCGAAGGATATTGGTCAGTTCTAAGGCTACACTGTTCATACCAATGGCGGCAGGAAGGGCAAAAACCAAGGTTATCAAGAGGGCTTTGTTGACAAGAGCTCTGGTTTTTTGTGTTTGCTCAGCGGCTCTCGCTGCGGCAATTGCCGGTATCAGGGTCACGAAAAGGGATCCGGTTAAAATTGTTGGCATGGTAATCAGACTCATGGCGTTGTTGGCGAACATACCATAGGTAGTGGTTGCCTGGCTTAAAGTATGACCTGCTGATTGCAAACGGTTTGTAATCAAAAGAGAATCAGCTAAAAGAAAGGCAGGCAATCCGATCCCGGCAAAGCTGATGGGTAAGGCATGTTTGATAATCTCTTGATTGAGGCTTTTTACTTCTTGAGCTATGCCAGACCATGGTTGCAAAGTGGCAACGGTGCTTTTTTTATAAAGGTAAGCCAGATAAAAGGAGGCTGCCAGGGCTCCGGCGGCGGCTCCGAATGTTGCGCCGGCTGCAGCATAGGTCAAGCCCAGAGGCAGAAGCAGCCAGGCCAGTAAAAGCATGATGATGATACGAAAAGTCTGTTCAATCAATTGGGAATAAGCATTTGGTTTGACATTTTGCAAACCTTGGAAATAGCCCCGATAAGTAGCTTGGAAGGATGTTAAAAAAGCAGTTGGAGCTAAAGCCAGATAAGAGAAGAGAGCTCGTGCATCGTTGTGGACATAATTGGCCATGGGATAGGCCAATAAAGCTAGTAAAAGAGTCCCTAAAAGTCCAAATTTAATGCTGATTTTCCTACCTTGTTGGAAAACCAATTGGGCTCTCTGGTCGTCGTTATTTGCCTTAGCTTCGGCTACTAATTTTGAGATTGCGATATTAAAACCAACTGAAGAAAAGGAAAGGATGATGGCAAAAAAAGGATAAGGGAAATTGTAAATGCCTACACCTTCTTCACCGATCCGCCAGAGCAAAAATATCTTGGAGAAAACTCCTAAAAATTGGCTGATCAATCCGGCTAAACTCAAAATCAAAGCTCCGGTAAGAAAATCCTGCTTCTGTTCGTTCAGATTTGAATTCATTTAGCGGACACCGCCTTTCCTAAAACTAACTCATTTTAGCTTAAAAGCAGGGTTTTGTCCATGCACAAGAGAAAAACTGATGTGTAGATTAGTGGAAGGGGGAGATTGACACGCTTCTGCCGTTAAAAAAGGAATCTTTCTATCAGCTCCCCTTGACTTATGTGTTGCTTTTAAAGCTGAAAGCCAAGAAATCTATCAGAATTGGCAAACTGGGCACTCCGTCCTTTGCTAGAGGCTATTATGCCTATGTGGGCAGTGCTAAGAAGAATGGATATTCAAGATTGAATAGACATTGGTTGGAAGAGAAAAAAATCAAATGGCATATAGATTATTTGCGGGAAGAAGCTAAGCCCGTTGCTCTTTATGTCTTTGATCAAGAAAAAATGGGCGAGTGTTCACTGGCTCAGATTTTATCGGAAAGCTTTAACTGGGTAGATAAATTTGGCAGCTCAGATTGTAATTGCAGCTCACATCTGTATTATTCTCAGAAATCAAGACCAATCAGAAGAAAACTAGAAGAACAAAAGGGCCTGGTCAGAGTTATAGGGCCAAGGTACCAGATGGAAAGGAGATCTATCATGAAAGAACATCCGGAGAAGTTGAAATTACTTTTTGAAAGAAGATCGATCAGAAAATACACAGAAGAGGCAATCCCTCGAGAAGTTTTGCAGACTATCTTGGAAGCGGGCTTAGCAGCCCCCTCAGCCTCGGATAGGCGTCCTTGGCATTTGACCGTAATTACTAAGAGGGAAGAGCTGGACGCTTTAGCTGAGGCAAACCCTTATGGTAAGATGCTAAAACTTGCACCTGCTGCTATTTTGGTCAGCGGTGACCAGACTCGGATGAGAGAGGGAGCAGGCCGAGATTTTTGGATTCAGGATTGTGCGGCGGTGACTCAGAATATTCTTTTGGCTATTCAAGCTTTAGGTCTAGGTGGAGTTTGGATAGGTCAGCATCCCGTTGCTGAAAGAAAAGAAGGGGCTAAAAATGTCTTGCAACTGGCAGATAATTTGATACCTTTTAGCCTTATATCCTTTGGCTATCCGGCAGAAACTAAAGAAGCGCGAACTCGCTTGGAAGAAAGCCAAGTGGCTTGGCGCAATTGATTTTTGAAAAAGCTTTTTATCATGCTTCCTTCCTTTCGAATTAAACTTTTCTCTTAGCGCAAGCAGAGGTGATCAAGGATAATCGTTTTTTAGGTAAGTCAAAAAATATAGATCCCTTTTTTCTTGGGATATTCTGCTGATCAAGCTCATGATGATTTTGAATTTAAATTTTCGTTAAACTCAAGCGAAGGTGATCAAGGCCAATCGTTTTTAAATGAATCGAAAGATCCAGATCTCTCTTCGTTGTTTATGCAATGCGTTTGTTAGGAAGATCTGTTGATGAATTTCTCAAAAAAAGAGCCCTTAACAGGATATAATACCTGTTAAGGGCTTTCTTCTTTATTTTAGCAATTATTAAACCAATCTTGAATCGTCTCTAAATTATCAGTATGTGCTAAAGCCAAGGCTAATAACACTCTTGCTTTTTGGGGATTTAAATTATCAGCAGTGATATAGCCTCTTTTCAGCATCTCTTGGCGAGCCGGTCCGACCAGACCTGCACCGCAACGCGTTCCCAATAAAATTACGACGCCTGCCTGGGTAGCTTTTTCCATTGCTTGTGACATCTCCCTTGTCACAGCACCCGCTCCGGCTGCAGCAATGACGATACCCTTGGCCCCTCTTTCCACATAAGCTTCGATAGCGGCACCATCTGCCATAATATGAGAATAGGCTAGATCGACTCTGGGTAAATCCTTCAAACCACTGGTATCAAAGACTGTCTGATAAGTGTGAAGGCGGCTGGGTTGATGATAGAAGTGAATATTGTCACCTTTGACAAAACCTAAAGGGCCGCAGTAGGGGCTTTGGAAAGTTTCTACCTTGTTGGCATTGCCTTTAGTAACGTCTCGGGCACAGTGGATTTCGTCATTAAGGGCTACCAGAACACCCTTACCCTCTGCCTCCTGAGAAACCGCAATCTTTACTGCGTTGAGCAGATTTAAAGGCCCATCTGCCGAGAGAGCAGTTGCCGGACGCATCGAACCAACTACCACAACCGGCCTGATATCCTTGATGCTCAGGTGGAGAAAATATGCAGTTTCTTCCAGGACATCAGTACCGTGAGTGACCACCACTCCTCTCAGCTCGGGATCTGCTGAAAATTCAGAGTTGATCAGATTAGCTAAATTGAGCCAATCTTGATGGGTCAAAGCGATTGATGCAACATTAGCAAATTGCACGCTCTTGATTTCCGCCAGATCGCCTAAGCCGGGTACAGTTTCAATGAGTTCTTCAACTGAGATTTCACCGGGACGGTAATTGGTGGTTTTGCCCGGTGCTCCCTTACCGGCTATTGTGCCACCTGTTGCTAAAAGCAATACTTTAGGCTTCTTTTGTTCCATGAAAATACTCCTCTCTATTTATCGATGACCTCGCGTATCTGTTCGTCATCAAACCATTGCACTGCCCAAATTTGTTTTTGTGGGGGAATTAAAAACTTGCTCTCTTGTCCTTCAATGGAGATTGTTTCACCCTGCTGGAGTAGGCCCCATTGAGTTTCTAGGGTTAATTCAAGGTAAAATAATTGGTTCTCCTTTAGATCAAGAATCTGTTTCAAATCAGCTTCTCTAGGCTTTGAATTAGTCCAGGTATAATGACCTTGAGCTCCAATATATTTTATTCCAATAATTTGCTTTGGCTGATCTTCTATTTGCTCAAGCAAAGAAATCAGGACTTGGTTATAGTCTTGCTCTTTTTGTATGGTTAAAATCAGCTGATTAAAAAGGGCTTGTAATTTTTGAAAGCTCGGTTCAAGCTCCTGGGGAACTTTCGTTTCTCCCGGTTTTAAAATATACCAACTTCTGGCAGAGAAAATATGGGTGTTTAAATTCTTTAAGCCTAAGAAAAGGTTTAATAGATAGCCTGGTTCAAAGAGAGGATCGTCGGCAAGATTGTAAAACCCTCGCTTCAGTTGGCCATGACTTAAAAATAAATCGTTGCTAAAAAACTCAGAAAATTCCAACTTGGCTTGCTGGAAATTTTCCTTGAGCAAACTGATCAGTGATTTGAAGGTCCAGCCGGGTCCTAAATTCTGAGTAATCAGCCCATGAACTTTTAAAAGTTCAAAGCCTAGTTCTCGATTGAATCGCTTTTCACCTGGAGTTTGTTCAAGAGTCAGAGAATAAACTAGTGGACCTGCCTCCTCGATGACTAGATCCAAACCATTGAGATTGCTCAGCAATTTTTGATACAAAGCATGGTTGATTCCGCTGCCATAGCCCCTTTCGCTTTTGTTTAAAGCTAGAGTTTTTACATTTTCCTCTTTTAAATGAGTTTTTAATAAAACTTTAAGATCATTTAAAAGATAGATTTCTTCAGCTCGGTAGCCCAAGCTTTTTAAGGCCGAGAAATTTTCTTCCCCTGTAAAAATTTTGATTTTGAAATTTTTGAAGATCAGAATTAAAACTTCTTCTCTAAGCTTTAAACCTCCGTTAAAAAAATTCAAAGCAGGGTCGAGGTTGTCGCTGCCCTGACTATAGATAATCCAACAATCTAATTTGTGTTTCTGCAATAATTTGTAGGATTGTTCCAGTTTTTCTTTTATATAAGTTGCAAAAATCATTGAATCTCCTTTCATTTGATCAGCCTTGCTGAACCGGAAAGGAGCAGCAAAAACAAGGGTTGGTGGACGAAGTAGATAATAATGGCGTTCCTGCCTAAAAAGGAAAGGAACGGAGCTTTCAAATTGGGGAATATCGGCTTGGCATCTTGATAGAACTTACGTCCTGTGATATAGCCTAGAAGCACATAGGTCAAATTTGGGAAAAGGGGATAATAATCGGAGCTGTTAAAACTTCTTGAAATATATCCCAGAGGAAAAAGCCAGTCATTTTGAGCCGGGATCTGCCTGATAAATTTACCGATTAAAAAGGCAGCCATGGCGATTAAAACTATGACTTCATCTCCTTGGTCTTTTAAGAGATAGACTATCAAGCCTGCTGCTGTGAGAAAATGCAGGGTGCCAAATTTTACATAGAGATTAGGGTCGAAAAAATAGGTGCTAACGGTTATGACCAAAGCTGCCAGAGCAGTTCTGCCAAGACGTTTTAAGGGGTTGCGAGTAAAATTGCTGCTCAAACCGAATAGAAAGAAGAAAAGATAAGCAGCCGTAGCTAAAACCAACATGATCGGATGGTTTAAAGAAAAATCTAAATTATAAAAGGCAATTAAATCATAGATAAAATGATAAATGACCATAGCTAAAACAGCCAAGCCTCTGATTGCATCTATTTCAACTAAACGCTTAGCTTTGCCGCCTGACGAAGAATAATTGCTGTTGTCGATTTTCATAAATTCAAATCCATTTCTCTAGTAAACATAAAAGAGATTCGCTTTTTCTTTAAAAAATCCTGCTATTCTTTAGGAGAAGGGGTAGGTAAGAAGGAATTTCGGGTCTGGAATGCGAAAATTAAGCAAAACTTAAAAAAGGAGTAAAGTAATGTCAAAGATTTTAATCAAAAATGCTCGCATCTATACTATGACCGATTTAGGCCTGATCAAAGGCGAAATCTTAGTAGAAGCTGGCAAAATCAAAGAAGTTGGGGAAACTGTTAGCGCACCTGCCGATGCTAAAGTGATCAATGCTCGCAATCGAGTGGTCACTCCCGGTTTAATTGATGCTCACTGTCATATCGGTATGATGGAAGATGCAATTGGTTTTGAAGGCAATGATGTCAACGAAGCAATCGCTCCCAACACTGCTCAAGTCAGAGGTATTGACGGTTTTAATCCGATGGATCGAACTGTTAAAGAAGCCTTAGCAGCCGGTGTTACTTCCGTTGCTACAGGTCCCGGCTCTGCTAATGTTATTGGTGGAACCTTCTTCGCCTGTAAATTGCACGGAGATTGTGTCGATGAAATGGTTATAAAAGATCCCATCGCAATGAAATGTGCTTTAGGTGAAAACCCCAAAAGAGTTTATAGTGGTCAACGTAAAATGCCATCGACTCGCATGGGTTCAGCTGCAGTGATGAGAGAGGCCTTGGTAGCCGCTTCAAATTACATGAAGAAAAAAGAAGAGGCAGCAGCCGAAGGAAAATCTGCTCCCGATCTGAATCTCACCCATGAAGCGATGATTCCTGTTTTGAAAAAAGAAATACCTTTAAAAATTCATGCTCACAGAGCTGACGACATCTTCACTTCTATTCGCATTGTTAAAGAATTTGATCTTGATTTGACCATGGAGCACTGCACTGAAGGTCATTTAATTGCTGAGAAATTAGCTAAATACGATTATCCTGCAGTCGTTGGCCCCAGTTTTGGTCATAGATCAAAATTTGAGTTGAAAGAAAAAGGCTTTAATACTCCTGGCGTCTTGAACAAAGCAGGTATCAATGTAGCGATCTGTACAGACAGCCCGGTAGTGCCTCTGGAGACCTTACCTTTGATGGCAGGTATGGCTGTAGCTGAAGGTATGGATGAATACGAAGCTATGAAAGCTATTACTATTAATCCTGCTGAAATCATTGGTATCGAAGATCGTGTAGGTTCTTTGGCAGTGGGTAAGGATGCAGACATCGTCATTTGGAAGAAACATCCCTTTGAAAATGGAGCCAAACCGACTACAGTCATAGTTGACGGAGAAATCGTCATCGGCTAATTTAAGAAAAGCTATAAAAAAAGGCGGGAAGCTTTTGCACCCCGCCTTTTTTATCGGTTGAATCTTAGATTAAGCCGCTTACTCTGACTACTTCGACGCCTTTTTCTTCCCAGACTTTGAGGATCTGGTTGAAGCCTAAGGAGTCACTGGCCATATGACCGGCTACTACAATATTGCTCTTGTTATGCTTTTTCATACCTTCTAAAACTTCAGGTGTAGCGTGCATGCAGACGAAAGTGCCGATGCCAGCGTCTGAACAAGCGATATACTCCTCTAAGCTGGGAGCTCCAACACCGTACATTTCAACATAGATACGACCGGCAAAACTGGTTTTGCTACCAACCCAAACTTCAGGTTGTTGGCCTTCTAAGGCTTCTTGATATTCTCTGATGGTCATGAGCTCATCGATTACATCCTGGACTGTTAAGCGAGGATTTTCTTCATAAATTCTATCCATGCGTTTTTGCACATAGAATTCTGCCAGCATGTCAGCAGGAGTATGAAGGGCTAAAGCGTTGATATCTAAAAGCTTGGCCATGTCAGGGTAGAGACCTTTATTACGGGAATGAGAACCTTGATGTGATCTTTCCTTACGGGCATAGGCGATTTTTTGGGCCACATTGATTGGAACACCACATTCCATCATTTTTTTCATGTGGTCACGGCCGAAAAGCTCACCGATGTTTGGATTTTGAATTCCAATGGGGTGATGAACGGCAACACAGTCAAAGCCTGCTTGTTTGGCTATGTGCAGTTCAGCGGTTGTCATGTCGATTCCGGCTAATACTTTTTTGATCTCACGGCCGTTATCGTAAATGGCTCCAGAATCTTCAGGCATTGTTTCCAGATTGGTTAAATCAAGAGCAATCTGTAACAGTTCTTTCATAGTCATAAAAAAATCCCTCCTTATATTGTACATTCTAGTTTCGACGAAGCTTTAAAAATTCCTTTGTGTTACGAAATAAATTGCCAAAGATCAATTGGAATTAAAAGCCTTTTTAAATAAAGAATAGTATTTGAAAAAGAGAGGGAAAGCCTTTGCAAGTCGTATCGGGTTATTTGATAAATGTTTTTGAAACATGAAGGAAGATAAGTATTATAGCACGAATTTAGTAACATATCATATATACGGAGGTAACGATATGAGCGTAAATCAAAATAAAGCTATAAAGATTTGCGATACAACCCTTAGAGACGGTCATCAATCTTTAATGGCAACCCGCCTAAAAATTGAAGATATGATTCCCTTGCTTGAAGCAATGGACGAAGTCGGGTTCTATTCTGTTGAGTGCTGGGGCGGAGCAACCTTTGATGCTTGCCTGCGCTATTTGAATGAAGATCCCTGGGAGCGTCTCAGAGTTTTCCGCAAATACTTTAAAAACACAAAATTACAAATGCTCTTAAGAGGCCAAAACTTACTTGGCTACAGACCCTATCCAGACGATGTTATCGAATTGTTTATCAAAAAAATGGTCGACAATGGGATGGATATCATCAGAGTCTTCGACGCCCTCAATGACTTGCGCAACCTAGAAACATCGATTCGTGCAGCCAAAGCTGAAGGAGCTCATGTACAAGGCTCTGTTGTTTATACAATCAGCCCGGTTCACGTTCCGGAAATGTATGCTAAGTTGGCTAAAGAACTGGTTGAAATGGGTTCAGACTCGATCTGCGTAAAAGACATGGGTGGCATCATCTCACCTACAGCTGCCTACAATATCGTTAAGAGCATTAAAGAAGTTGTAGATGTTCCGGTCGAATTGCATACCCACTATACTTCAGGTATGGCCGGTGCTGCTTTGCTCAAAGCTGCCGAAGCCGGTGTCGACATTGTCGATACTGCTCTTTCACCCTTAGCCATGGGTACTTCACAGCCCGCTACCGAAACTCTGGTAGCCATGCTCAAAGAAACACCCTATGATACCGGTTTGGATGTATCGAAGATGTATCCGATCAGTGCCGAGCTGAGAAAGAATTTAAGAAACTATAATATCAAGTACGATGTGGTTGGTGGCGTTGATGCCAACGTTTTAACCTATCAAGTTCCCGGTGGTATGATGAGTAACTTTGCCGAGCAATTAGGTCCGAACATCGATCGATTGCCCGAAGTTCTGGAAGAAGTGCCACGCGTGCGTGCCGACTTAGGTTATCCCCCCTTGGTCACACCTTCCAGCCAAATGGTTGGTTCTCAAGCTGTCTTCAACGTACTTTCCGGCGGCCGTTATAAAATGGTTACCAATGAAGTTAAAGCTTATTTAGCCGGTCAATACGGAAAGGCCCCAGGCCCAATCGACGAAGAGTTCCGCAAATCATTAATCGGTGATACTCCTGTTTTACAGCATCGTTTTGCCGACGATTTAGAACCGGGCTTACCTCAAGCCAGAAAAGAAATCGGTTATCTCATGGAATCTGACGAAGATCTTCTATCTTACGTGGCTTTCCCCCAAGTAGCTGAAAAATTCTTAAAGGACAGAATGGCTGGCAAGACCAGAACGGATTATAATATTGCCGAAGAAAATGAAGAAGACGGCAAAAAAGGTGTATATCCTGTTCAATAAGATTTAAAAATTTCTTTTTAGTTTAGAAACGAATAAGGACAATTAAAAAAAGAGTCGAAGCTGTTTTTGAAAAAGCTTCGACTCTTTTTGCTCAGAAGAATTTTCTAAGTGGTGTTGACAAACGAATTTCATTGTGATAATATAGAAAAGCACTCTCGAGAACGACCTCGTTTTCTAGAGTG
>LSQX01166068.1_pt2 | contig 80377 bp, 75 predicted proteins | sample 654561 | NCBI WGS metagenome assembly LSQX01 (sample SAMN04489861, study PRJNA283612) | anaerobic digester metagenome | isolation source: 4 biogas reactors fed with cattle manure at either 37C or 55C with and... | place: Denmark: Kongens Lyngby | collected 2014
CCTTTATCCCCGGTTCGAATCCGGGTGCCGCCTCCACTATGATAAAAAAGTTTAACGTTCCTCGGTAGCTCAATCGGCAGAGCGGGTGGCTGTTAACCACTAGGTTGCAGGTTCGAGTCCTGCCCGAGGAGCCAGTTTTAAAAGAGCCACTTCGGATATCCGAAGTGGCTCTTTTGTTACTATAGTTAATTCCTACCGATTCGCGGATTACGCCATAAGAGAACAGGGGAAGAAGTGTTTATGGTTAATTTCTCAGCTCTCTTATCTTATGTCCTTATTGCAAACTTTGTGCCAGGACTCAATGTTATTATGTCAATGTCAAATGCAAGTTGATATTGATTTAAGAAGAGCATCTTGTTAATGTAGGCATAGCCTTTGGTGTTTTATCGGGGTTGTTGCTTGTCTACTACGCAGTATTCCTGCCCCTCCAGCAGTAATAATCCATTCTTGCAGCAAGCTATTCCAATATCTCCTGAACCCTTCCGATGATGCCGCTTTCCAGGCGCACCTTTATGCCGTGGGGATGGGTGGGGCTTTTCGTCAGCAGGTCTTTGACTATTCCTTCTGTCAACTGTCCTGTTTTCTGGTGTTGCTTCTGTACGATGTTTACTCTAAGACCGACTTTTATGTCTTTGCGTATGGTTCCGGACATTTTAATTCCTCCTGTTGTTTATGATTTACTGAACTCACAGATTATGACATTTTTTGTTAAGAGGTCAAATTGCCAAGTTAACGGCGGTTTGATTTTATAAAAGAAAGCGGTAAATGAAGTTATTGTATAATCACAATAATCTCATATTTCGGCTCAGGAGGATCAAATGTTAACAAATCTTTTTCTTAAGATGCTTAACCGGGAAGCCTCTTCGCCTAAAAGAGGAGCCGTGCGAATCATTGAAAGCCTTCGTCTCTATGAAGGAGAGAAAATAGCTGATATAGGCTCCGGGGGAGGATTTTTTACCCTCGCCTTCGCGAAGAGGGTTGGTAAAAGAGGGGTTGTATATACTGTTGATACCAAGCTTGAGTATTTAGAGTTCGTAAAACGCCAGGCAGAAAAAACTGGGGTGGACAACGTTATAACCGTTCTGGTGGAAAACGATGATGTCCCTTTACCCGAGGGGGGCTTTAGACTTGATTTTCGCAAGGGATGTTTTTCATCATTTGCCTGATCCGGAGCATTATTTTCGCATTATTAAAAGGACGCTTAAACCTAATGGAATTGTTGCGATTATTGATCATGCGCCAGCGCGAGGCATTGGTTTTGTAAATTTATTTAAGCACTTCACTCCACTTGAGACCATTCAGAAAACCATGGAAATGGCCGGATACGAGCTTTCCGAGTCCTTTGATTTCCTCCTGCCTGAACAGACCTTTACTCTTTGGAGGCGGTACGATTTGATGCCCGAACCGAGTGAACAATGAACAAGAAAAAGAGCCAAGTTAGAAGATTGAGCTGGTTACGTTTCGTGGCCTCGGTGTTTAAAGGAATTATCTTTGTAGCGGCGTTAGTTGTAATAGCCCACGAATTGGAGGGCGTGCGCCTTCACGATGTATTTATACAATTGCGGCGGATAGGGCGCTGGCATTTGGTTGGGGCAGTTGTACTGACTGCCCTGAGCTATATACTGATGATCGGCTACGATGATCTTGGACTTCGTTATCTTGATCATCGGCTGGGGTTTATGCAGATAAGCTTCACTTCATTTCTTGGCTATGCATTCAACAACAATCTTGGCACCCTTCTAGGGGCCGGAACTGTGAGGGTTCGTATATATGGTGCTTGGGGACTCTCAAACAAACAAATTCTTTCACTTATCCTCTTTTCGAGCAGCTGTGTCTGGTTGGGGTTGGCGACACTTACCGGCTCCGTTCTCCTCATACACCCCATTCCCTCCAATGTTAATCTGCCGCTGTTTGTTGATTCTATCTCCCTTTGGGGGTTTGCTCTTATGGCACTGGTAGCGGGATACCTTGGGATGTGCCTATGGTGGAGAAAGATTATCCACATTTGGAGATGGTCGTTTCAATTGCCGTCGATCAGGTTGGCTGTGATACAAATACTTATCGGTTCGTTAGACTGGTTTTTGGTAGCGCTGGTTCTCTATGTATTGCTGATCTATATCACTGATGTACCGTTTATCACGTTTCTTGCGGTGTTTCTGCTGGCACAATTTGCTGGCATAGTCAGCAATGTTCCCGGCGGACTAGGTGTGTTTGAGACGGTACTGTTAGTGATGCTTAGTGCGCAGGTAGAGCATCAGGCTATACTTAGAGCCCTCGTTTTGTTCAGGGCAATCTACTACTTACTGCCGCTAGCCATCGCCGGGCTATCTTTGGGGGGATTAGAGTTGTTACGGCACCGTCGGTCATTGGGGATGGCCTATAGCGTATACCAGCGATTCGCAAGGCCAGTTGTGCCATTGGCGATGGCAGTGCTGGTGTTTGTCGCGGGGCTGTCAATGCTTTTCGCTGGAGTTTTGCCAACGAGTTACACGCGACTGCATCTTTTGCACGATTGGTTACCCCTTACGGCAATTGAAATTTCACACTTATTGGGCAGTGTGGTAGGGACGCTGCTGTTATTCCTTGCGATAGCACTCTATCGCAGGATTAATGTGGCCTATGGCCTAGGGATAACACTACTTGGTGCTGGAATGGTGCTATCTCTGCTGCGTGGGTTGCATTGGGAAGTTGCCCTGACGCAGGGTATAGTGCTGATGGCCTTGTTGCCCTGCAGAAGTTGCTTCTACAGGCGTGCGAGGCTGCTAGAGCCTCGCACCAGTTCTTCTTGGCTAGCGGCAGTAGGATTGGCAGTGGGAGCGTCGATTGCTCTCGGACTCTTTGCGTTTAGACATGTTCCCTATCGTAACGAATTATGGTGGCAAGTTTCGTTGACTGGCGATGTGCCGCGTTTTCTGCGTGCCGCTCTGGCTAGTGTATTGGTGGTACTGGCGTTTTCTGTCGTGTGGCTGTTGCGACCAACACGCATTGTGCCGTTGTGGCCGGGTAAGTACGAGCTGGATATAGCACAGCGTATTGCGGGTGGTTTCCCCCATACCTATGCACACCTGGCACTGTTGGGCGATAAGCAGTTGCTGTTCAATCCCCAGCGAAACGGTTTTATCATGTATGGTGTGCAGGGCGGAAGCTTAATTGCAATGGGTGATCCAGTGGCTGCCGATAGGCAACAGGAAGAACTAGCATGGCAGTTTCGAGAACTATGTGATCGATACGGTATGCGTTGTGTGTTTTACCAGGTTGATGGGGCTAATCTTCCTCTGTACGTGGACATGGGCTTGTTCCTTGTCAATCTTGGAGAAGAAGCACGTGTGCCTCTTAAAGATTTCTCTTTAGAAGGCAGTAAACGCAAATCGTTACGTCAAGATGTCAATCGAGCCGTTAAAGCTGGTTGCAGTTTTGAAGTAGTGCCCGCTGAACAAGTTGCTCTGCTTATTCCTTACCTTAAAACCATCTCTGATGCCTGGCTTACCCTTAAGCATGGACAAGAGAAGGGGTTTTCTCTTGGTTTCTTTAATGAAGACTACTTGTCACGGCTCTCGATCGCTGCAGTACGGCACGAAGGCAAAATCGTAGCCTTCGCTAATCTCTGGTTAGGTGGTGACGAAGAGCTTTCTCCCGATCTAATTCGTCATCTGCCCGATGCTCCGCCCGGCACAATGGACTTTCTTATCACGCAACTACTGCTTTGGGGTAAAGAAAAGCAATATCAGTGGTTCAATCTCGGAGGTGCGCCATTCTCCGGTTTAGAAGATCGTACCCTAGCGCCGCTATGGCATCGATTGGGAACACAGCTCTACCGTCATGGTGAGCATTTCTACAACTTTAAAGGACTCCGCCAATTCAAAGAAAAATTCGACCCTGTTTGGGAGCCAAAGTATCTGGCTACATCAGCAGGGTTGAGTCTACCAGCGGTGTTGGTAGATCTGACTCTGTTGATCGGCAAACATGCAGTCAGGAATAACGGCGGAATAAAGTTGCCGAAATAACTCGTTTTGCCGGTGCTACTTCTTTCGGACCAGATGGATAGTCAGCCGCCTATTTTCTTCATCCCTTTCGATTGTTACTTCGTCAGTCATGATGCCTACCAGGTGAAGCTCGGCATCGGTATCGCTTTCTCCCGACAGACTCCAATACATTTCTTCCAATTCGTAATTGCGAGGCTGACAAAGTAAATTTTTTAGCCGTTCGAGTCGCTCATCAGTGAGATGATTATATGTCCCTGAGATTTCGATACGAAAGGCATCGGGATCTTCCTGTATGACCAGGCTTATCTTGTTACATTTGAGAAAGGTAAGAAAATCGTTAATCAATTCTCCAGCCATTTTTGTCACTCGTATCCGCTCATGTTTCATCTATTATTCCCTCCTCTGGCAAAAGTTTCGATTAAAGGGAGCAGAAAAGCAGCAACTAAGCCTCCTGAAAAACCGTTATTATAAAGATTAAACCCCGAATGGAGCATTCCCACATTTAAGACAACAGATGAATGGACAAATCCGGCAATAAGGCCGTATTTCCATCCGAATTCACCACTTATTGGAGCAAGGGTGGTTCCAAAGAGGGCTGCAAGTTGTATTGAAGGTTCCGCAAGGCCCCAACGTTTTGTTATTGCTCCTAACATGATGCCAAGAATTACTGGGATTATGTTTCGCGGGTGCTTACCAAAAGCGCTAAAGCCAACAACAGTAAGAATCCCGCCGATGGTCGGGCCGTTGAGATCCCCGCCAATAAAAAGGATGTATGATGTGGTGATCACGCCCATAATGCCCATGTTGAAAAGGGTAGCTCCCCATCCTTCCAAAATGACGAAATCCGAAACGGCTCTTCCACTATACCCCATAATCCACTTAAATTTGTTCCAACGCGGTAGAAAAAGGGAGAAAAGCACAAGAGCTGCGAAAGATATGTAAAGAAAAATCGCTAAAAGCAGGTTGTTGCCTGTGGTCCATATCATTCGAGATTCTACAAGAAGTCCGAAAGACTTCAAGAGAGAAACGTATACGGTGCCAATGGTTCCAGTTACAAAACCTACGTTATAGAGGCTATATCCCTGATGGAAACGAAGAAATGCCGTAGATAGGGGGGGAAGTATCATGCCAATAGAGAGACCAACGAGAATGCCCGCAAAGAGGTTGAAAGGCCCAAAGGGGAGGAGATTTCCAAAGAGCATCAAGCTGACGAGGGGGGAAAGGGCTGTCCCAAAAAGCGCTATATAAATGTACCTTGAGAAAGGCTCTTTTCTATATTTGGCAAAAAGATAGACGCCAGCAAGAATGGGCCAGACATTTAATATGTTTTTCCCGAAGAGGGCAAATCCGGCAACAGTGAGGAGAGCAGAAATAGAAATGCCCGTTATCTGGGTGCCAGATAAAAAGAGTATCCCTGTCATTGATAAGGTCAATAAGCCGCTATTGAAGAAAGCGGCGCCCAGGCCGCCAACGCCAACATAATCACTAATGAGGTAATCAGGGTCTAAAATAATAGACCAAAGGCCGCTAAAAATCTCTCTAGGAGAAGATATGATAAAAGGAAAAATGATGAATAGAAAACAGAAAGCGCAAAGTCCAATATAAGGACCATACCTCATTTGCATTAGGGGTTGTTTTTTCTTTGCGAACTTAAACAATGTTTTTTCCTCCTGTCTCTAGAGGGTTGTGTATATGGTGAGCCATATTTTTTAATATCTGAAGCTCTTCCGGAGAAATTTCTTTTGATATGTAGCCACAATAAGCGGTGTTGTTTTGAAGAAGAGGTTCAGTTGTTAACTGGGGGTGCTTTTGAGCGCTTGCCTCAAACATCATAGTACCGGGGATAGGGGAGTATTCTGCCGTTTTTGCTACAGCGCCAAGGGAATGAACAAATTCAATGGCATTTTTTACACTTTCGAAGCGCTGCCCAGGCAGGCCAATGAGAATATATGTTTCAATGTCTTCTTGGGAATATCCTGCCCTTAGAAGATGGGTTACAGCTTTGACGTATTGGTGTTCTGAAACTTTTTCTGAACTTGCTTTTTGTATGATGGGGTCAGTGCTTTCCAGGCTCAGTCGTATTGTTTTAAAACCAGTATCAAATAAAACCCTGGCACATTTCTCATCAATTTCTCTAACATGTAATCCGTTAGGCGTGTGAAAACGAAGGTGTGAAAAAGATTTCCGCAATCTTCCACACAGCGGATAAAAATGGAATTCTTTATTGATAAGAAGCGCATCGTCATAAAAGGCCATATCACGAACAGTAGGAATCCTTTCCTGAAAAGATATTTCGTGTATAATCTCTTCTACCTCTCTTTGTCGGAAGCAGGGCCAAAGCAGTTTGGAAGCGCAATATTGACAGTGTAAAGGGCATCCCCAGGAAGTCATAATGACTCCATATTCTGGCTGGTTGTATAAATCTAGAGCAGGATAGGGGCTTTCCAGACAGAGGGGGGCGGTTTGAACTCCATTGGCTCCGATGGTTCGGGCATGCTCCGGGCAGAGCTGGGCATAAAAGCCTCCTAGCAGCACGGGAGTGTGTGGAAATATTCTTTTGACACGGTCAAGGCACCACTGGATTCCGGGATACCAGTAGGTCATCCCCGAAGTAAGCAGAATAACATCAGGTGTGGGAGTTTTTTTAAGCCTTTCCAGGAAATCTTCTTCTTCCATTCCAAAGTGGTAATATTTTCTGGGGATATGACTATAGCAAGCCGGTTTTTCAACCTTGCGTCGCAAAGGCTTGTAACGGCCAAAGGTCTTTGGCGTTTCTCGTCCTTCATAGATGCAATCGATAAGATAGACAGAGTTTTTTTGTTCTCGGAGGGTTTCTAAAATGTACAAAAGACCTAATGGCTTAGCCCAAAAATCGAAATAGGCGAAGTCAAAAACAGGAGGGTTAATCCCTAGAATAGTTTTGTTATGAAGACTTTTTAAGTACAGACTGTAATCACTCATTTCAAGCACAGTATAGCAGATTTGTTAAAGAGTCGAGAGAATAGTCTGGCCAGGGAGTGAAAAGATATGGGAAAAACAGAATTTGAAAAGGGGTTTTTGGCAGCGCTCGCGGCTTTTGGCGCGTGGGGGTTGCTTCCTGCCTACTGGAAACAGCTGGATAACTTACAGCCCCTCCAGATTCTATGTCACAGGATCGTTTGGTCTTTGTTATTTGTCGCCATGGTTTTGACTGTTCAACGTCGCTGGGGAAGCGTCGTTAAAGCCATAAAAACACGAAAGACACTGGGGCTCCTGTTGTTGAGTGGCCTTGCCATAGGGGTGAACTGGTTTATTTATATCTGGGCAGTCAATTCGGGGAAGGTGATCGAAACAAGTCTGGGTTATTTTATCAACCCCCTTGTAAGCGTGTTGTTTGCTGTTCTTTTTCTACGGGAGAAGCTGAGCACTTTACAGTGGAGTGCTATTGTTCTCGCTGGTCTAGCTATCTTGTATCAGGTTATTTTAGTAGGCAGGGTCCCCTTTGCGGCCCTTAGCATTGCCGTGTCTTTCGCCTTATATGCCCTTATCCGAAAAGTGGCCGAGGTAGAGTCTTTTCCCGGACTTTTCATAGAAACCCTTCTTTTGGTTTTTCCCGCGTTATTCTATCTTTTTGTTGGACTTCCGGAAGAACCGTTCCTGGCAGGGGAAACGGCACAGCAGAAGATATGGCTATTAAGTAGCGGAATTGTAACATCACTGCCTCTGATATGTTTTGCATATGGAGCGAGGCGGCTTCCATTAAGTATGTTGGGTATTATGGAGTATTTGGCTCCCACATTGTCATTTCTGCTGGGCTTCTTTGTTTATAAAGAGCCGTTTGATCGAGTACAGTTGCTTACTTTTGTTTGTGTATGGGTGGCGCTTGCTCTCTTTACGGGAGAGAAATTGTTACGTTGGCGCAGAATGCAGCATCCTGACAAAGATTTGGTGTAAAATAATAGAAATCGAAACAATTTTCACTCGTGGGAGTGAAATAAGAAAAAGGTTCTGAAGAGGTGAGGATTATGAAAAGACCTTTGTTAATATTGGCGATATGTATGGCTATTTTTGCGGCATTAGGCGTAAGTGCTGCGGACGCAAGCGATTTCTCTCTTTTTGAGATTCGAGAGATAGCAGTAAAGGGGTCCAAGCTTCATATTAGAGGAGATGCGGACCTCCCGGAAGGTGCGATGCTGAATATAGCTCTTCACTTTCCAGGGTTTGATGGAAAACCAGGGAATAAAAAAGACATTAAGGTACATGTAAACAAGAACCATTTTTTTATACAGGTCCGTTTGCCAAAAGATAGAAAGGATTGTCCCTGGATTGGAATTTTGCGGGCAATCTTCAGGCCATCTTTACAGGAAGAGAAAATAAAAAAACAAGTTGGACCCAAAGGGGAACATTTAAAAGGCATCAAGGTTCGCTTTGAAAATGGGGAAAACATTTTTTTTGACGAAAGAGATTTCTCCTTAGAACTTTAGATATCTTCATGTGGCAGGCCTTTAATAGAGGAGGGCCTGCTTTTTTTAATGAAAAGGTGAAGCAGTTTCGCGCTTCCTCCCTGAAGAGGCAGCTTGCTGAGCTCTTTTGGCATCACCCATTTGAAAGGGGTTTCAACGTGAACAAGAGACGGCAGGGATGCCACATAGCCATTGAGATCAATCTGAGTGTTCATAATAGAGTGGCGAACCCTTCCGAGGCTCCGGAGTGTAAAAGAAGCTGTTCCCAGTACTTTGTCTATTTCTTTCATAAGTACTTCCTCTGCAGCTAGATCATCATGTTCAAAACCCCATGGGAATTCCCATAGGCCACCCCAGGAACCGTCTGTTTCCCTTTGTCTCAATAATATAAATTTATCGCAATAGAAAATCCCTGCCACAGCCTTCTTTTTTTGAATTCCAGCTTTTTTATTTGTAATAGGTCGATTATTTTGTTCCCCTTCTTGGAAAGCCTGGCAGAATTTCTGCAAGGGGCAAAGAGGACATCGCGGCGACCGTGGAATGCATACAAGAGCGCCTAGTTCCATTACGGACTGGTTGAAGTCCCGAGCATTTTCAGAAGGGAGTGTGGATAATACATAATTGTTTAGAAGATCCAGCCCCATCCCACTTATAACCGGCATATCTATATTGAAAAGTCGAGCGAAAACCCTTCGTACATTTCCGTCTACAGCTGGAAAGGGCAGATTATAGGCAATGCTCAGAATAGCTCCTGCGGTATATGCGCCAATGCCTGGCAGTTTTCGTAGCACGGCTTCATCTGGAGGAACTGTAGAATACCCCATATGCACAAGCTGTTTTGCGGCTTTTAGAATATTTCTGGCTCGAGAATAATATCCTAACCCCTCCCACAACTTTAAAATTTCTTCCTCTGATGCTTCAGTGAGTTCTGCAAGGTTCGGAAACCGTTCCATCCAGTGGTTGAAGAAGGGTATCACTCTATCTATTTGAGTCTGCTGCAACATTATCTCTGAAATCCAAACCTCATAGGGATTGTAGGAATGGCGCCATGGAAGGTTTCGCTTGTGGCAGTAGAACCATTCAAGCAATATTTTTGAGATCATACCCCATACCTCGTCCAAAAGATGCTAGGTGTTTTGTTAAATAGTCTATAATAATCGATGAGGAAGCAGCCTTTTTTGCTGGCTGCTCTCTTCTTTCTCTGAAAAGGATGGATAGCGGTTTCTTGTACATAGATAGTCTCCTCGAGAATATAGTACCTTTCTTTCATAGGTATTATATAGCTTCAAGTATGGCAGGGGGTGCAATATGGATTTGGAAAAATGGCAAGACTTTGCGTGGCTAATGGTAAAAACCCAAATAGAGAGCAGAGGGGTGGAGGATGAAAGAGTTCTTCAGGCTATGAAGAAGGTTCCAAGGCATCTTTTTGTTGCCGAAGAGTATCAGTCCCTTGCCTATGTTGACGCACCTCTTCCAATTGGGGAAAGTCAGACTATTTCACAGCCTTACATGGTGGCATTAATGACAGAGCTTCTTCAGGTTTCTCCAGGTATGAAGATTCTCGAAATAGGAACAGGATCCGGTTACCAGGCTGCAGTTTTAGCTGAGATTGGAGCAAAAGTTTTCTCAATAGAACGCATTTCATCTCTTGCAAAAAAGGCGAGAAATGTGTTAAGTAAAGCTGGTTATGAAGTAGTTGTTGTTACTGCTGACGGCAGGGAGGGGTATGCCCAGGAAGCTCCCTATAATGGAATTATTGTAACAGCGGCGGCAGATAGAGTAGAAGAGGCATGGAGGGATCAACTTTCAATAGGAGGGCGTCTTGTAGTGCCATTGAGTGTGGATGTTGGGTTACAGCGTTTGGTAGTTTTGTTAAAAAAGAAAAATCAATGGATCGATACGTGGCATGATTATTGCCGTTTTGTGCCGGTTATGCCAGGAACAAGAACAGAGAAAAGGGAAGGAGCCGATGGGTGATGGACATACGAATTCGAACAGGAGAAATTGAAATCAACGCTGCCTTAAATAATTCTGTGACTGCTTCTCGTATCTTAAAAATATTACCTATAAAAAGTAGGGCAAACACGTGGGGAGAAGAAATTTATTTCATGATCCCCCTTATTGCAGACTTAGAGGATGGAAAAGAGGTAGTAGAAGCCGGGGACATCGCTTTTTGGCCTACTGGAAGTGCATTCTGCATTTTTTTTGGTCCAACTCCTGCCAGTAAAGGGGACGAAATCAGGCCAGCCAGCGCAGTGACAGTTGTGGGAAAGATCAAAGGAAACCTGGAAATTTTAAAAACAGTGAAGAATGGGGACCCTATTATTATTGAGCGAGCCTGATAAAAGAATGGATAAAGAGGGGCGGCATTTTTTAGCCGCCCCTCTTTATCTTTAATTTTTCTTTAAAAACTATACTTCCATGTGATGTAAATACTTCGTTCAGGGCCGTAATATTCCCAGCCAGCGGAATCGTACATAAATTCTTCATCGAAGAGATTGTAGCAGCTTAGGCGAAGGGTATGATCTCCAGAGCGCCACTCCGCAAAAACATCGGTCTGGAAATAATCATCGCCGGAGGGGTAGCCGTTGCGGTTAGCCAGATAAGAGAAATCGACCCCGGCAGTCCATGGACCAGAATGATATTCAGCAGAAGTTTTTAAAAGCCATTCGGGGAACCCGTAGCTGTTAACCCATTCGTCATTTGATTTTTCCTGAGCCTTCATCCAGGTGCCGCTAAGGCTCAGAGTCCACTTCGACGTGATGTCCCATCTCCTTAAGGCTTCCAATCCATAGGATTTGAACTGATCAACGTTTTCGTAGGTGCTGTTTCGCCAAATAATCTTGTCTTCCATGTCGGAGTAAAAAAGTCCAAGGTTCCAGCTGCCGGAGTGGTCAGCCCCTTTTATGCCGAGGTCATAGCTCCAACCCTTTTCTGGCTTGAGGTTTGGATTTCCAACAGTTCCCCACGGCCCTTTGGCGTAGAGTTCGTAAATGCTTGGCATGGCGAAGAAACGTCCCGCAGACAGATACCATGTGCTTCCATTGTCCAGAGGGTACTGAAGGGTCAATTTAGGCATGAGCTCATTGTGGTTTTCCGCATCATCCTGGCGCCAGATTTCGTATCTTAGCCCAAGGGTTCCTATAAAATCGCCGATGGGGCGGGAAAACTCTGCGAAGGGAGCGTAATTTGTTCGGTTCTGTTCCACTTCCGGATCAAAAGAGGAACCACGGAATGTTGATTCTTCTCTTCTAAAAAACAGTCCCCATGAAGCCAAAGTTTCTCCCCATTGTTTCTGTTTTGCGAATTCTGTGGTGAAAGCCCGATCCTTATAGTAATTATCAGGATTTTGCAAAATATAATATCGCTGGTCATCGTATCCCATAAGAATGTAGTAATTGCTGCCGGCATAGCGGAGGGCGTATCTTTGATATTGCCCCTTTTCACTATTTATATCCACGGGTGTAAACCAGCCGGGAGTTTCATATTCATTTTTATATTCTCCGATTTCACTTTTTAAAAACCAGTTTTTCCCGCTAAAAGTGAAACCGTAAGCGTCCTCTCGATACTTAAGAGCATAAAAATCTTCCATGGAGAACGTATCTTTTAAAAGACGGTGTCTGCCTTCTTCTTTTCGAGAGTACCAGAGTCCCGCATTTAGACCGTTATCAGCGGCATTTCCTTGAATAGCATAGCGTCGCCAGTCATTAGGGCCGATTTCTCCTTCCAAAAAGCCGCCCTGAGCGCCTTTCTTGGTAATGATGTTAATAACGCCTCCCGCAGCCATAGAACCGTAAACAGCAGAACCCGCACCTTTTACAACGTGTATCTCCTCGATATTGCTGATCGGAAAGCTTCTGAAATCAACGGTTGCAGCTCCAGCGCCATGAGAGGATCTGTAATAAGGGATACCGTCAACGAGAACCAGTATTTCCGTTAAAAAACCACGGATTGTAACCTGAGAAGCGTTTGAAAAGCCAGATTTTTGCTTTACAAACATTCCTGGTACATGCTTTTCAAGAACAGTTGCCAGATCCTTTGAGCCGCTTTGATCTATCTGGCCGCGGGTAATAACGTAGGTTGGCGCGGGCACTTCTTCCAGACTTGTAGCCAAACGGCTTCCCGTTACTAGTTCCTCAGGAACCTCGTAGACTTTTTCTGTCCCTGTTGCGCTTGTTGCAAAAAATGCTAGCAACAAAACCATAGACAACATGATGAGTCTCTTTTTCTGAATCACTGTAGTCCCTCCTAAATGAAATAAAAAATAAGTGGCGAGGAAAGGATTGATACGACAACCTTTCCTCGCCACACAGAAGGGCAAAAAGAAGAGTTATCATATCACGCCCTCGCATGATAATGAACCACCAAGCTTTCCGATCGGTCTCCTGACTCCAGTTCATCCTCCCTCGCGCCTTCCCGGAAATTCCAGTGGCTTTGCGAGTTCGTCGCTGTTACAGTGGCGGGGCCGTTCTGGCTTTGCACCAGATTCCCTATACCGGAAAACAGACTTTCTTATTTGATTTTATCAGATATCATAGCCATAATTGATTGCTAGTCAAGTGTTTTTTGATTTACAGCCGATGTAAACCGTATAGTAAAATCTTTTTTGAAGGCCCTGAGTGTGAGGATAAATATGATAAAAAGAATTTCTCTCTTATTTTTATTTTTTTTCGTCATTACCCCTTCTGTGTGGGGATCTCCCCATCCCTTTCCAGAAGTTTCTTTGCAATATGCCCATGGCTTCAGAGTAGAGTGCGGAAATGGTTATTATGTGGTTACAGTAGACAGACCGTGCTCAGATGCCGCGGATTCCCAGTCCTATCTATTGTTGTCAAAGGGAGGATCTGTGCCTGAAGCCCATAAGGATTTGCCGGTCATATATATACCAGTCAAGCGGATTATTACGACTTCCATGACGATGCTTCCTTTTATAGAAAGACTTACGGATAAGAGTTCTCTCGTTGGTGTGGGGGGGAAGCGCTATGTTTATTCCGAGGACATCAGAAACTTGAACCTCCTCGATGTGGCATCAGATGCCGGATCAGGGCTTCGTATCGACGTTGAGAAGATTCTTTCCCTCCAGCCGGATGTAGTGTTTGTCTATACCTACACTGCAACGGAAAAAGAAGCAGCAGAAAGATTGGCCGCGCTAGGAGTTCCTATTGTCATTGCCTCTGATTATCTGGAAGAAACGCCCCTTGGCATGGCAGAGTGGATCAAGTTCGTTGCGCTTTTTCTAGGAGAAGAAAAAAAAGCTGAGATTTTTTTTAGAGGAGTATCAGAGCGATATAATTGCCTGAAAGAGCTTGCAAATAAGGCAGAGGCCCGCCCCACTGTTATGGTTAACGCAGCTATAGGCGGTATGTGGTATGTTTCAGGGGGGCGAAGCTGGCCTGCCCTTCTCATCCGAGATGCTGGCGGTGAATATTTGTGGTCGGAAGTGGATCTTCCCGGGAGTATCCCCATAGATTTTGAAAAGGTGCTGGAACGGGCGCTGAATAGCGATTTTTGGATTAACCCCACGACCTGGCGGAACCTTGACGAGGGGAGGGGGCAGGATTCCCGTTATACAGCATTTCGCCCTTTTCGAGAGAAAAAAGTTTACAATAATAATGCCAGGATTAATGGGGCAGGAGCTAACGACTATTACCAACAGGGCGTCATGCGTCCTGATCTGATACTTGCAGATCTTATCTCTATTTTCCATCCAACCCTGCTTCCAAATCATGAGCTTTATTTCTATCGTCTCTTAGAGGAGGGAACAGGCAAATGAGACGCTATCCTTTCATTTTTTTTATAGCAGTGTCTTTTCTGGGAATTTTTTTTGCTGCTTTGTCCCTTTCTTTAGGGTCGGTTTCTATCCCTTTTTACGAGCTATGGAATGTGATCTTTAACCATGGTGGTATAGAAAATGGGTGGAGGATTATTGTTCTTGAATTACGTCTGCCCCGTATTCTTACTTCCCTGGCAGCAGGCAGCGCATTATCTGTAGCCGGGTTGGGAATGCAGACCCTTTTTCAGAATCCCCTTGCTGGCCCATTTGTCCTTGGCATCAACGCGGGAGCCAGTTTAGGCGTAGCATTAGCGACCCTCCTTACCGGGGCTTTAGCAAGCTTAGGCCTAGCGGCATCTTCATGGCTTGGAAGTTCTCTTGTCCTTTTCGTAATGATAGGTATTGCAGGACGGCTCAAAAATAACATAACACTTTTAATATTAGGTCTTATGTTCGGGTACGGTGTTAGCGCCCTTGTGAGCGTTTTGATTCATTTTAGCTCCCCTGAACAAATACAACAGTTTGTTTTATGGAGTTTCGGTAGTTTTTCTTCCGTAACATGGCAACAGCTCTCTCTTTTCGTGCCAGTTTCTTTGTCAGGTGTAATGGCGATGTTTTTTCTCGCCAAACCGTTGAATGCCCTTTTGCTAGGGGAATCTTATGCTTCAACTATGGGAGTATCTGTACGCCATATACGCCTGGCATTGGTTTTTGTTACAGCCATTCTTGCTGGAACCGTAACTGCCTTCTGCGGTCCCATTGCTTTTCTTGGAATGGCAGTTCCCCATTTATGCAGACACTTCTTGAAAAGCGGGGATCATCGTCTTCTTATTCCTGCCAGTGCTCTAAGTGGGGGAGTCCTCGCCCTTGCCGCAGATTTTTTTGCCCATTTGCCTGGAAGTGCTCTTGTATTGCCTCTTAATGCCGTTACGTCCCTTGTGGGGGCTCCTGTTGTTGTCTGGGTTATACTTCGAAGCCCATATGGAGCAAAAGTATCATGAGTTTGAAGCGGCCCCTACTCGCAACCCAAGACCTCTCTATAGGGTATGGTCCGAAAAAAGGAACAACTCTTGTCGCTGGTCCTATCGCAACATCCCTTTATGAAGGAGAGTTGGTTTGTCTTATTGGTCCCAACGGTGTTGGTAAAACAACATTGCTGAAAACCCTGGCAGGAACCCAAAACCCTTTAGGTGGGGAAATAAGGGTTTTGGAATCTTCTCTGGCAGAACTTTCTCATAAGAAGCGGGCACAATTGCTGAGTTTCGTCATATCTGGCCGGCCCGCGATCCAGGGTTTCTCTGTCTTTGAATTAGTCGCCCTTGGACGGCACCCCTATACAAACTGGAAGGGAGAACTTGAAGACAGGGATATAAAAGCAGTGGAGAAGGCTCTTGTAGAGGTGAATGCCTGGCATTTGTCAGGGCGCGATTTTGCAAAGCTGAGCGATGGAGAAAGTCAACGTGTCCTTATAGCGAGGGCCCTTGCCCAGGATACCCCTATTTTGCTCCTTGACGAGCCTACGGCATTTCTTGATTTGCCCCGAAAAGTGGAACTTCTTTCTCTTTTGAGGCAGTATGCCTGGAAGATGAACAAAGGAGTTCTTATGTCGGTGCACGACATAGATTTAGCCTTGCGTTTTGCTGATCGCATCTGGGTCATGTCCCCCAGTCATTCTTTTACTGTTGGGATTCCGGAGGATCTGGTGCTGTCCGGCGTTATAGAGGAAGTATTCTCATCAGAAACCATCAGATTTGACAAAGAAAAAGGCGGATGGAAGTTAAAGGAAACGCCAGGTATGGGTATATGGATCGAGGGAGATCCTGTTGCGGTCATATGGACAGGCAGGGCTCTGGAAAGAAAGGGGTATAAACTCCTTTCAGAATTAGAAAGAAGTATTCAATCATGGCATGCCTCTATAAAAGTAACCGTAGACCCTGACCCTTTGTGGGTTCTTTCCTTTCCCAGTGGGCAAGTAGCTCATGCAGCTTCTCTAGAGGAAGCTCTCGCCCTTCTTTCGTATTATCTTTAGTTTTCAATCTTTTAAGGAAAAAATAACAGGGATGCGAACTTTTCCTGTGAAATCTTCAGAGAAAAGCCACGTCTTAAGGGCGCGATAGGCAGCTTTATCTAAACGGTCATAACCGCAGCTTTGTTCCGTTTCTATTGTTATAACCTTTCCTTTCTCTACAATAGCTATAAATATGCCCTTTCCCTCTTCCCCCTTCCGCCGGCTTAATAGGGGATAGAGCGGCTTTTCCCTCTTCTTTATAGAAAGAGATGCCACGTCAACTGGTTCGATGGCGAGATTGCTTTCCTGATGCTGAGGAAGGGGCGCTCTACTTTTATTCATACTCATTTTTTTCGCTGTTGAACCTTGAGTTTCGTTGGCAGCGGCATTAAGCACATTTGCTGATTTTTGTTTTACAGGCGTCTGGCGCTGAGTAGTAGTTTTTTTCTGAGAAACATCTTTTTTTTCTGAGAGTTCTGACGGTTTTGTTTTTGCTTTAGGAATAGATTTTGCTGGTTTTTCTTCCTTTATTTTTGTTTCTGTTTTTTGAGTCGGCTTTGTTTCTTCTTTGTAGTTTTCCCTGGGTGTATCGTAAAGACTGCTATTGTCTTTAGGTCTTTCGGACTTTGGAAAGGGGACACTTACCAGCCTAAGGGTCATTGTCTTTTGAGGAGGGGCAAAGGGCGCAGTTGCCCCTGTGGCGAGCACTGAGAGGCCTATCAATAAGCATATATGAAGAAAAAAACTGCAAATAAAGGGGAGCATGAAACGCTTCAATTATTACTCCTCCTGTAGCATAAGGGCTATTTGTATGAGCCCTTTTTCATGGAGGCGGCTTAAAAAGGCGGCAACAGTTCCATAAGGGACCTCACGGTCAGCAGCCAATAGAATGGTCCTGTTGTTTTTTTCTGCCTCTATAGCTCGAAGAGCAAGTTTCTCTTCAGATATGGGCTCATTCTCCCAGAGAAGGGTGCCATCGATTTTAAGGGTAATATAGATGTCCTGATCTGATTCTAGAGCATCCGCCTTGCCTTGCGGAAGTTGAACCTGCAGCTGGCTTTGGCCAAAAGTAGTCGTCAGCACGAAAAAGATGATAAGGATAAATAGAATGTCAACAAGAGGTGTTATGTCAATCTCTGGGAGTTTGCTTCGCGTGGGACGGGAGGCCATTATTATTTGTCCTTTCCGTGAGGAGCTTTCGTTCCTGCCGTAAGCTTTTCCCTTATTAAAAAATCAGCCCCCCGGTAGAGGGTTTCCTCCTGATCATCGATCTTGGCATTTAGATATGTATAAGCCAATACTGTTGGTACGGCAATGCTCAGTCCCGCAACGGTCGTTAAAAGGGCCTGCCATATTCCTCCGGAAAGGGCGATCATGGGGGATTGGCTTGCCTGAGGAAGGCCGCGAAAGATTTCTACCATGCCTAGTACCGTTCCCAACAGCCCCAGGAGGGGAGCCACTCGGGAAATAGTGCCCAGGAGAGTAAGCCCCTTTATCCATCGGAAGAGCTCTCTTCGAATCTGTTGTTCGAGAAGAAGTTTGAATGCTTCTGTATCAACTTGCCAGTGAGCTACAGCAGCAATAAAAAGACGGTGAAGAGAAGAATCTCCAGACTTTGCTATTTGAGTTGCTTTCTCTGCGTCATTTTCATAAAGGGCCTCGCTAAGCGCCAGTTCAAGCTTTTCTGGATCAGTTGAAGACCGTCGAAAAAACAGTACTCGCTCAATAAAGACTCCCAAAGCGATTATAGAAAGAACGAATATAACCCACATTATAGGGCCGCCTGCCCTCATTATTCCCATAAGCAGTTCACCTCATTACTCAAAAGTTTACTCTGCAAGTATGATAAATCTTTAGGGGAATGTCAAAGAAAGCTTTTTAGATGTTGACTCAGAAGAACCCATGATTTAAAATTCGATACAATTTCCTTTTTGCGGCTAAGTACGCAGTATACAAGGACTTTTATTATGAATACGTTTTATTATGGCGCTTTGCCTGACATCATCATTTCAAGGGAGTGGTAAAAGTGGAAAAATCAACATCGCCCAGAGAAGGTTTTTCGTCTGGGCTGGCTGTTTTTTTAGCCGCACTGGGTTCTGCAGTTGGATTGGGTAATATCTGGAAATTCCCCTATTTAACAGGTGCTAACGGTGGTGGAGCTTTTTTATTTGTTTATTTCATTTGTGTCCTTTTCGTAGGAATTCCAGTTTTGCTCTGTGAGTGGTATGTAGGACGCTATACTCGCCGCAACGCAGTTGGAGCTTTTGAAAGCCTTAAGCCTGGTTCTGCCTGGAAAGGAATTGGAGTAATGGGAGTTTTGGCGTCATACTTGATTATGTTTTTCTATACGTGCGTGGCTGGATGGGTCTATTTTTACTGTTTCAAGGCTTTTACCGGATCTTTCGCATCAGTGACGGCCAATACGGTAGAAGAACTCTTTGGGCAGGTTATAGGCGTAGGGACTGCCGGTAAATCATTCTTTTCAAAAGATGTTCTTTCTCCCATTTTTTGGCAGGTGATAGTTCTTTGTGTTGTGGGGACAGGAATCTCTATGGGGGTCAGGTCTGGTATAGAAAGAATTACAAAAACCCTCATGCCATTGCTTTTTATGCTCATTATTATTTGTGATATTCGTGCTCTTACGTTGCCAGGAGCAGGGGAAGGCATTCGATTTCTGTTTCATATAGACTTCTCTCAGATTACACCTGCAGTTGTATTGAGTGCTTTGGGGCTGGCTTTCTTTAAGCTTTCGCTGGCTATGGGAGTTATGATTACCTATGGTTCTTATTTCACAGAAGATGTCCATCTGTTTAAGACCGCTGGCAAGATCGCCTTTTCTGATACCCTTGTCTCTATGTTGGCGGGAATAGCCATATTTCCCACCGTTTTTTCTTTTGGGATGGAGCCTTCCGCGGGGCCAGGGCTGCTTTTCATGACTATTCCTCTTGTTTTTTCCAAAATGCCACTGGGCGCTTTTTTACTTGCAGCCTTTTTCCTTCTGACTTCTTTTGCCGCAACAACGGCATTACTCTCCCTTATGGAAGTTCCCGTGGCTTTCTGGACCGAGGAGTTTAACATTTCGAGGAAAAAAGCAACGTTTCTTAATTGCCTCTTTATCGGCCTAGTTGGTGTCACAGCCGCCTTATCTGTGGATAGCTCAAGCTTGCTTGGTGGATATAAGCTATGGGGACGGGGCTTCTTCGATTTCTTTGACCATCTGTCTTCAAACATTATTATGCCTTTGGGCGGTCTACTCATCGCTATTTTTGTGGGATATTTTGCTAAAAAAGATGACGTTGCTTGTGAATTATCCAATCATGGAAGCCTTCAAAATGATACGTACGTTTCTTTTTTCAATTTCGTAATTCGTTATGTTTCACCAGCTCTTCTTGTAATTATTTTCCTAAACACTATCGGCGTTATTTCCTTTTAGTCAATAATGTAACAGCCCCCGCAGTAAAACGGGGGCTGTTGTTTTTTATGCCTTATCAAGTAGTTTTTTTAAAAAAGGCGGAAGGACAAATGCTGCCTTGTGTATTTCTGTAGTGTAATATTTTGTCCCTTCCGGAGCTGGGCAACGAGGAACAGAAGGATCCAGTTTTTTTGAGCCGATTGTATAGGTCCATATTCCCGTTGGATAAGTTGGCATAGCTCCCCAGCAGAGGGAAGTGATGGGGTAGACTTTTTTTATCTCCTGAAAAGCTCCCACAACGACATTGGAGTCAGAGAAAGGAGATTCTGTCTGGGCCAACATCATGCCGTCCTCTTTCAATGCTCTTTTTACATCGCTGTAAAAATCAGCTTCAAATAGCCCTGCCGCAAAATCCACAGGGTCAGTGCTATCTATAATAGCTACATCAAATTCATTTGATACAGAGCTTATATAGGCCAGAGCATCCATGGATTGAACATCAGCCCTGGGATCGTCCATAGCGCAGCTTATAGTGGGGAGGTATTTTTTAGAAGCATTAATTACCTCTTTGTCAATATCAATCAAAGTAGCTTTTTCTACCTCTTTATGTCGTAGTACTTCACGAAGCACACCGCCATCGCCGCCGCCAACAATAAGAACTCGCTTAGGGCTGGGATGAGCACAGAGAACAATATGGGCCATCATTTCTGAGTAGCAGAATTCGTCTCTTTCGGCTATCTGAATGGCGCCATCAAGAATAAGCATCCGGCCATATTCAAATGTTTCTACAAGCAGAATATCCTGATACTCTGATTTTTTGTTTATCAAAATCTGATTGATACGAAGACTTAACTTCATATTAGAAGTTTGTTCTTCTGTCACCCAGAGTTCATTGTATCGCTTCGCCCTACGTTCCAATGCTTCTCATCTCCTTTAGCTTTAGCTATTTATTCCTCCCGTGGCAAAATATATGCCGCAAGGGGAGGAAATCCATTAAAATACACTGATGAATAACTCTGTGTATAGGCCCCCGTTGTAAGGATGTAAACACGGTCTCCCTCTTCCAGGGTCAGAGGTAGTTCATATTTGTATTGTTCGTAGAGGATGTCCATGCTATCGCATGTGGGGCCTGCAATGATCGCTTCTTGTACTATCCCTTTTTTCTCTACATAGATAGGATATTTAATGGACTCATCAAGAGTTTCAATAAGTCCTCCGAACTTTCCCGCATCAAGGTAAATCCACCGATATTGACCAAATTCAGACTTTCTTGAGATAAGAACAACTTCGGTGACCATGACCCCTGCGTCTCCTGCCATATATCGGCCAGGTTCAAGAATGATTTCCGGCAAATTTTCTCCAAAATCTTCTTTTAGGTATCGCGTTATTTCTGTTCCGTAAACTTCTGCCCCGACTGTAGGATAAATGTACTGAGAAGGAAATCCCCCGCCAAGGTTGATCATCTTGAGGCGAATTCCTTTTTCAGCTACAGAGTCAAAAAGATATTTACATGTTGAAATAGCATGATCCCACTGCCCTAAATCCCGTTGCTGGGACCCTACGTGAAAAGAAACTCCATAGGGTTCAAGGCCGAGCTCTTTAGACATTAGAATAAGCTTGTAGAGAGTATCAGGATGGGCGCCAAATTTTCGTGATAGGGGCCAGTCGGCTCCGCTTCCGTCTGTTAGGATTCTAAAAAAGACCTTTGAACCGGGAGCATGTTTTGCCAGCTTGTATAAGTCGCTTTCCGAGTCGGTAGCAAAAAGACGAACCCCTTTTTCGTATGCGTAGGCGATATCTTTAGCCTTCTTTATAGTGTTGCCGTAACTAATGCGGTCTGGTGTGGCTCCGAGAGCTAGAACCTGGTTGAGTTCGTATACCGATGCGATATCAAAACAGCTTCCCTTTTCAACGAGCAGTTTCACCACGTCATCGAGCGGATTAGCCTTTACGGCATAGTAGATTTTTGCAAAGGGCATGCCTTTCTTTAATGAATCATATTGTTTCTCGATAACATCAAGATCGATGATGAGGCAAGGTGTTTCCTTATCTGCCGCAAAAGCCTTAATTCGTTCGAATTTTTCTCTCGTCATAAATCTTTCGAGATCAAACTCGTAGTGATGGGATGTTTCCACTGCAGCACCTCCAAATAAATTTTTTTATACTACGCTATACTAATGGTAACGTTTTAATACCTTTCATACAAGGAATGTAAGAGGACTTTTTCTTGACAGCCTTATTAAATTCTCTCTACACTAGGCAATGTACAAAACCATGTCGAGTATAAGAAGATACATGATTTTAGTTTAAAAAGAAAGCTCTTGGAGGAAAAAATAATGTTGAATATTCACAGTTTCTACCAATCAAAGTTCCCCCATCTCGCTGCGGAATTTGAGGGAGGTTCTCTATATCTTATTGATCTGCCCATTGCACGTCCAGGTTTTGAGAAATTCATATCGGCATGGCTTATTAGGGATCAGACAAGAAATCGAACCCTCTTGATCGATCCGGGCCCGGCCTCAACTCTGCCCCGGCTCTATGGGGCTTTAGAAGAGTTGGGAACCCCTTCCATAGATTATGTACTGCTCACTCATGTTCATATGGATCATGCCGGAGGGATGGGAGATTTCATGGACACTTTTCCAAAAGCGAAAATAGTTGCTCCTTCCAATGGCATCAAACATCTTGTAGACCCTTCAAAGCTTCTGGCTGCAAGTCTCGAAACATTACGGGACATGGTGGAAGTCTATGGGGAGATGGAGGCTATTTCTGAAGATGCCTTTGCAGATCCTGGAGATGTGGAAGGAGTAAGATTTTTCATGACCCCAGGTCATGCTGCCCACCATCAGGCGATTTTTTATGATTTGGAAGAAGACTTCCCGATCCTTTTCGCGGGAGAAGCCGCAGGAACGTATATAGGAGATGTAGAAGGGAAAACTTTCTATATGCGCCCTGCAACCCCGCCTCGTTTTTTCTTTCACAGTGCTGAGGAGTCCATTGAATTTTTGATAAAGAGCTCTTTCTCCATGTTATGTTACGCCCATTATGGTTGGGTTCGGGATGGGAAGAGATTTTTGTTGAAAGCTCTTGAACAGATGAGATTATGGAGAAATTTTGTAGAAAAACATTCAGGAACACGGGAAGAACTAATAGATATAGTTTTGGACAAGGATGCAAATCTCAAGGGGTTTTTTGAGTTCTCCACTGAAATGCAACGAAGAGAAAGGTATTTTATTGACAACAGTCTCAAGGGGTTTATAGAAGGGGCTATTTCTGAGAAACGAAAAAAGGCAATTCCATGAAAAACAAGTTGAAATTGCTCTGTTTCGTTTTTCTCTTTGTTATTTTGATTGCCTGGTTGAATGTTTACCTGGCTCGTTTTTTTCCTCAGTGAGGAGGGAGATAGTGCATATTCTAACTGCGGATATTGGCGGAACTACAAGTCGTTTTGCACTTTTTTCCGTAAGGGATAAGAAGGTCTTTCTCGAAAAGATTATTCGAAAGGCAACGGCCAGATATGCGTCTTTCTTTGAAATTTTAGAAGAGATTCGTATGGAAGACGGCAGATTTTCCTTTGATGAAGTGCTGTTTAGTGTGCTTGCTCTTCCTGGCCCTGTAAGAAAACAAGATGACATCGCTTTGACCAATGTGACCTGGCCCATACCAATAGCCTCTCTTCGACGAGCTTATAGTCAAGCCCCTCTTTTGGTAGTAAATGATTTTATTGCCCAAGCCTATGGTTGCTTAACCCTCCATAAGGGGGACTATTTCACAGTCAATGAAGGACAGATGGATCCGGAAGGACATGTTGCAGTGATAGGGGCAGGAACAGGTCTAGGATGCGGCGTGCTTGTTCCATATGCTTTTCAGAAATATGCCCCCCTGCCATCTGAGGGGGGCCACACAACCTTTGCTTTTCTCAAAGAAGAGCAGTCTTTCGAGGTTTTTCTCAGGAAAAGGACTTCGGCCTCTTACATCACAAAAGAAATGGTGGTTTCCGGAAAAGGCCTGTCCCTTCTTTATGAGTTCTTAACGGGACACTCTTTAACCCCTCTGGAAGTAGCGGAAAAGATAAGTCCGTCATCTCTTACTGCCATGCTATTTGCTACATTTTATGCCAGAGCCTGCAGGGATTTTGCTTTAACCGTAACCCCTTCCAGAGGACTTTTTATCTCTGGCGGCGTGGCTATCTCCAATCCATGGATCGTTGATAACGATATTTTCAAGAAAGAATTCACTTTTTCCTCTTCCCATAGCGCCTTTCTCAACACTATCCCGGTGTTGTTGCTTAAAAATGTCGATAATGGGCTCTGGGGCGCAGTACATTATGGCATTCACTGTTTACCGGAGTTTGAGCAAACTATGGGAGTTGAAGATTCTTTTTCATATTTGTAAACAACCCCCTCAAAAGGTTCAGGTTCTTTAGCGCTTGACAAAGTTATAGATGTGTCACTATAAGAGATTGACGTTAGTTTCAACGGAAACACGAACTTGCTGAGGTCCAAAAGGGGCTGTATTTGAGAGACAGCCTTTTCTGTTATGAACTCAGGTACATCCACTCTGTTAACCCGAACCTTATAGTTATCAAGCCATATTTGCTGAAAATCCACTATTTTGAGCCGGCTTTCTATTTCGATAAGGATGTCAAGCTTGAATAACAAGCGGACAAGATAGTATCCTTTGGCGTAAATGCCTTCAGGATGGATGTCCAACTGTATGTTGTGCCAGTGATCATCGTTTCCAAACTCTTTTTGGATCAGGTTCCTGTTGATGTCATCCTCATCAATAATGCCTTTAGCGAGAATGTTCATAATGTAGTCTGCTTCCGGCCCTTTTTCTCCCCAGTCTCTCATGGGGGTGAGCTGTACACCCATGGCTCGAAGAGAGAGATTGTCAATTCGAACACCACCAATGATGGCCCCTTCCAAATTCATATATATATCGCGGATATATCCACTTTCATCTGGTTCTTCGTCAAAAATTATTGTCATTTTTTCGGGGTCCAGTTCTTTTATGAAATGGTGCTGGAGCCTTTGGCTAGGGGTCATGATTTCCGCTTGTCCCCCCCAAAGAGGATTTGAGAAGAATATAAGTATGATTGAAACAAGACATATAAGGGAACGTTTCATCATAAAGTACCCTCCTAGAGAGTTAATTTAAATAGACCGACAGTCATTTTATCATTAAAGGGTCAGTTTTTTGTAGACGTGGATAAACCAGTACAAGCCATAGGTTTCTTTGTCAAGAACGTAGTTCCTTTTTAAGATCTTTTCTTTAAGATGCTGGGGGGTAGTATAAAACACAGGAGAAATGAATAGTTTTTCAAGGCAACCTATCAATGCGGTAAGAATTGAGTTCTTGTCAAAATCGTGAATGAGCAAAAAACCGCCGGGAGCAAGTATTCTGTCTATTTCCTGAAGCAACATGTTTTGCTCTTCTATGTGATGATAGGTGTCTGAAAGAATAACCCCATGAAAAAAATCTTCTTTGTAGGGAGTTGCTCGTCCATCTCCAAGTGTAGTTATAACTGGAGTATTTTGTAAAAAGCGGGTCATATGAGGGCTTGTGTCAAGTACGTGTATTTCCCTTTTTTCTCCGAGGAGTTTGCGGGCTAAATAGCCGGTTCCTCCTCCCAGATCCAGTATTCTTTGTTCCGGCTCAAGGGGAACCATTTTAAGTATGGTATTTGTTTTGTAAAGACCAGCTTTAATCATAAAAAGATCGTAATAAGGTGCTAATTTTTTAAAAGGGTCTTGATCCTTTTTCATGATGAGCTCTTTTGTTTCACTTTTTCTTCCACAGTTTCAATTTGTTCCATGAGCATTTCCCATTCTTTCATGTACGTAACGAGCAGCCCCATAATTTCGTTATGCCGCATCATAATTTTCTGAACCTCAAGAGTGTTTTCTAAAAATGAGGGGTCGCAAAGAGAGGTTTCAATCTGCAGCTTTTCTTCTTCCAGCTCTTCAATTATTGTCTCCAGAGGTGTGAGATCTTTCATGATTTTCTGCTTTTCTCTGTATAGAAGGTTTCTTACTTCGGCCTCTTGCCGCCTTCTTTCTTTTTCATCATTTTTAGAGGGAGTAGCATTCTCTCTGCTGGATTCTTCGGTGAGGGATAGTTTTTCAGTTTCGAGCCTTTCTGCTCTTTTCTGGATGAAATAAGAATAGTTTCCTGGATACTCAAGAATTTTCCCTTCCCGTATCTCAATAACTCGTGATACAAGTTTGTCGAGGAAATACCGATCATGAGATACGATAATAATAGTACCATGATATTCTGTTAATGCTTGCTGAAATATATCTCGAGTTCGCATATCAAGGTGGTTCGTCGGCTCGTCAAGAATGAGCAGGTTTGTTTCTTCCAGAAGAAGCTTAAGGAGAGCTACCCGGGATTTTTCTCCACCGGACAGAACAGATATTAATTTATAAATATCATCACCGGAAAAAAGAAAAGCTCCAAGAAGACCTCTCTTTTCTGTATCTGTTCCGAGATAGCCAGTATTGGAAATTTCCTCCCAGATAGTTCGATTGTAGTTGAGGTTTTGAGCGCTTTCCTGGGAGAAAAAACCCATCTTTACATTATAGCCGTAAGAAATATTTCCCTCTGTAGGAACTTCTGACTGACTGATGAGTCTTGAAAGAGTAGATTTCCCGGCACCGTTCACGCCGACGAGAGCGATTTTTTCTCCTCTGTGGACAGAAAAAGAAATGTCCTTGAAAATGAGGTTGTCACCATATGTTTTTTTGACATCCTTGACAGAAATAACTTCTTGGCCGCTTCTAGGGCATTGGGGAAAATGGATAGCGACCGCCTTTTCTGAGCTATCAGTGTCTACAAGGCTCATCCTTTCGAGTTTTTTAATACGGCTCTGAACTTGTGTCGCTTTTGTTGCCTTATATCGGAAACGTTCGATGAAAGCGAGGTTTTTATCCATTTCGGTACGTTGTTTACGGGCTATACGTTCTCTTTCTTCGTTTCGCCGGGCCTTTTCTTCCAGAAACCACGAAAAATTCCCTTTATACAGAGAGATGGCGCCTTGTGAAAGCTCCGCAGTTGATGTGCAGATTTTGTCGAGAAAATGTCTGTCGTGAGAAATGGCGATGAGAGTGCCATTAAAATTTAAAAGCCAATCCTCAAGCCACTCCATGCTTTCAGTGTCGAGGTGGTTGGTGGGCTCATCGAGCAGAAGGATATCAGGTGAAGAAAGTAGCATGGCTGCTAGAGAAATACGCATTTTCCAGCCCCCTGAAAACGTACTTGTGTACCTCTGGCCATCGCCATCAGAGAAGCCAAGCCCCTTCATTACCTTTTGTGCCATGGCGGCAAATTCGTAACCCCCTAGCTGTTCATAACGATGTGAGAGGTGATCATGCCTTTTGAGCAAAGAATGATACTCTTCCTCGTTTTTAGCAGCTCTGGCTATATCCTCTTCTGTAGCTCTCAGCTCTTTTTCCACAAGGGCTATCCCGGCCTGTTTTTTAAGATAGTGAAGGAGGACTGTGTCTTCTATCTCTACGAGATCCTGGGGGAGATACCCAATACGGATGCCTTTGGGAAAGTAAACATTTCCTTCACGGGGTTCTACCAGTCCCATAATGATTTTAAAGAGAGTTGTTTTTCCAGTGCCGTTACTCCCAATGAGGCCTGTTTTACTTCCGTGTGTAATAGACCAATTCAGAGAGTTATAGAGCCCTTGTTCCCCGTAAAAATGAGTAATATTTACAAGTTGAATCATTTTCTTCACCTTTTTATCTATTCTGCGGCAGAAATTATATCATGTATGAGAAGCTAGAAGTATTCTTGTCTTTATGCTATGGTACTGTTTTTTAGAGATTAAAGAAGGGATGCTTGTTGTTAGGGAGGTGCTTTATGTGGGAAAAGATGAGGAGATGGAAAGAGGCTTACGCTACAGATGGATTGTATGGGGAGTAATGGTCTTATCCTATGTGGTTGTATTCTTTCATCGGCTTGCCGCTGGGGTAGTGCGTAACGATTTAGTCGAAGCTTTCGGTTTAAGCGGAGCGGCTTTTGGAACCCTGGCATCCCTTTACTTTTATGCCTACATGATGATGCAAATCCCCGTTGGCCTCCTGGTAGACTCTCTTGGTGCAAGAATAACTATTTCCGTCGGTACCCTCATCGCTGGAGTAGGAGCGCTATTTTTTGGGTATGCCCCTACTGCGTCCGTGCTTTTCTTGGGGCGTTTCCTAGTGGGTATTGGTGTTGCCACAGTATTTGTTTCTATTTTGAAAGTTCAATCACAATGGTTTCGTGAGCGAGAATTTGCAACGCTCTCTGGAATGACATCCCTTATTGGTAATGGAGGGGGGCTTTTGGCCCAGACACCTCTTGCTTTAGCTGTAGCTTTTCTTACGTGGCGGACGACGTTTGCTGCCATAGGAGTTTTTTCAGTTTTCCTTGCTGGTGTTTGCTATCTTTTTGTTCGCAATAGCCCTCAGGATATGGGGTTCCCCTCTATTAACGAATCAGAGAGGAAGCGCAACGAATCTTCAGACAAGAGCATTGGGGGGAAAATTAGCCTAAAAGAAGGATTTAAACAAGTGGTGCGTGTGCGCCATCTGTGGCCAGTGATTTTTTTCTTTTCCTTCAATCAAGGAGCCAGTCTGTCTTTTACAAGTGCCTGGGGAGTTGCTTATATGGAATCGGTATATGGTCTTCCTACTACTAGCGCTTCTTCTTATATTGCAGTCATATTAATAGGGCTGATGGTAGGCAGCCTTTTTTCAGGATGGTTTTCAGATAGGATGGGGAGGCGTAAATGGCCCATGCTTTTTCTTGCCTCCCTGAATGTCGCAACATGGGCAATCCTTGTCTTTTACAATGGAGGTCAACCGCCACTTGCAATACTCAAACCTCTTTTTTTTATAATGGGCTTTACTGCGACAGGTTACGTTGTATCATGGGCTCTTGCTAGAGAAGTAACTCCTTCTAACTTCACAGGTATTGCTATTTCCCTTATGAATACGGCGTGTTTTCTTTCCATCGGTCTTTTTACAACATTGTTAGGAAAAATCCTTGATCGTTATGGAAACCTTCTTCAGGGTCCTCTCTTATTTCAGCGGGTGTTATTCCCATGTTTTGCGGCAGTCCTTCTGAGTTTTGTATGTGCGTTATTTGTTCCTGAAACAAAAGGGGAAAATATCTATAGATGAGTTTTGCCAGGAAGAATAGGAGTAGAGCCCAGCTGAGTAGCGCAAAATCTTAAATATTGCTTGACAGTATTTACTCGATCAGGTATCGTCTAGGAGCCGTGTTTGTATAGACGGCTCCATATTCTTCATTAGGAGGATTCTTTTTTATGGCTCAGGGCACAGTGAAATGGTTCAACGATAGCAAGGGGTATGGTTTTATTACGACAGATGAGGGAAAAGACGTCTTTGTCCATTATAGTGCAATCATGGGTGACGGCTTTAAAACATTGGCTGAGAATCAGAGAGTTTCCTTCGATGTTACTCAAGGAGAAAAGGGGCCACAGGCTGCCAACGTTCAGAAGCTGTAGTTTTAGGGTATTAGAGAATAAGAAGATAATAAAGAAAAGCGGAGCTTTCAAGGCTCCGCTTTTTTATTATCTTTTCTTCCGCTGACGGAAAGGCTTTTTCCCACGTTTTTCTACCGCTTTATATGATTTTCTTCCTTCGGTTATTAGTCCTCGTTCAATAAGACGATGGCCAAAACGCTCAAAATCTTTTTCTATAGACGGGAGCAATTCCACCTGGGCATGGTCATTTTGTAAACGAATAGCACCCACTCCCGACTTGTCAATGTTCAACGTGGAGCAAATGACCCTCAAGATTTTGCCAACATCCCAACCCTGGTCTCTGCCACGTTCGATCCTAATGGTGGTCTGAAGAGATGATCCCGCGCTTCCGCTTTCTTTGCTTCTGCTTCTTCGGGGTGTGCGTCCCCGTTTCAAATCTTGTTCGAGATCGGCAGTTAATTCGTATCCGGCATTCTTTCTGGAGAAAAGCAATCCCAGAAGCCGAGCGATCATAGCTCTGCTCTCGTTGCACTCCAGCAGAGAATCTGCCCACTCTAGATTCTCTGGGGTTTCATAATGCTCAGCGGCAAAGACTCTTTCTTCATAGCTAATGCGCTGTTTCTTGCGGATATCTTTAGGATCAGGAACATTCTTCCATGTAATTGGAATGGTGGATGTTTTCACCATGCTCTTGAAGCCCGTTGCTTCTTTTGGAGAAAGGACAAGCAGGTTGCGCCCTTCATGCCCGGCTCGTCCAGTTCTGCCGCTCCTATGGACAAACGTTTCACGATTATCAGGCAATCCCATTTGTATAACATGAGAAACCCCTTCCACATCAAGACCTCTGGCTGCAACATTCGTTGCTACAAGGAGGGGAGTCCGTCCACTTCTAAATTGTGAGAGGGCCATATTCCTCTCCCTTTGGCTCATCTCTCCATGAAGGCACATGGCCTGGAAGTTCTCATCATGAAGCCGTCGAGTCAGCTCTACCGTTTCAGCCCTGGTGTGACAAAAAACAATAGCTCGTGAGGGCTTTTCCCACAAGAGTACATTAATAAGGCCTTCTTCCTTGTGCCGTGTGGGTACCAAATATACTTCATGAGTAATATCCTCATGAGCCTCCCCTTCTTCTGTAAGAGAAATAAAGACAGGGGTTTTAAGATATCGTTTTGCCAGATTCTTAATTTCCGCCGGCATAGTTGCTGAAAAAAGCCATACTCTCTGACAGTTTGGAAGGCTATCTAGAATTGCTTCCAGCTCCTCCTTGAATCCCAGATCAAGCATATGATCCCCTTCGTCGAGAACGACTATTTTTATGCCAGACGTATCAAGAGTACCCCTTCTGATATGGTCAAGGACACGACCAGGCGTTCCCGTTACAACGGCGGAACCATCTCGAAGAGAGCGTATCTGCTGAGACATATCCATTCCACCAACGAGGGAGGCGGCAGATACATTAATATAGTTTCCAAACCATTTGGCTTCTTTCCATATTTGCTGGGAGAGTTCTCTTGTAGGAGAAAGAATGAGAACCTTAGATTCCCTTTCTCCCGCCGTGATTTTTTGCAGTAGAGGGAGAAGAAATGCGAGAGTTTTCCCAGATCCCGTCTTAGCTCTGACAATAATATCCTTTTCAAAAATCTTTTCAGACAGAACCCGATCTTGCACAGGGGTTGGTGTTGAAAATCCCTTTTCCGCGAGGGCTTTTAGGAGTTCTGCCCGTAACTCGTATTGCTCAAAATTGTTTTGTTCCATGAATATAAAAGTGCCTCCTGTTTCTCATAGGGCATAAAAAAATGGCCTCCTTCAAAAGGGGGCCACATCTTCACTACCCTTTCTTGTATCTTACTATTATGCAGAAGTTTTTCGTTTTGTCAATCAAATTCGAAACCTTCAGTTTTAGATATCGGGGTATCATGTATTGCGTCTTGACAGATTTTAAATTATTAGAATATTATACTTTCTAGCATCCTTTATGTCCAGAGTTTTTGGCTTCTGTTCGGAAAACGCATCAGGCATTGGCGAATCTAAAGAAAGCGGCAGGATTATATTGTCCTCTCACGGCAGGATTGTCGAAACAGGACAATGAAAATGAGGGGCAGCCATGAAAACACGCAAAGAAGTGATGTTTCTTCTGCTTGTTATCATTTTATTAGGAATAGGGTGTATTTTTTTCTTCAGTCAGAAGAGAGAAGAGCAAAAAAGCCAGACCTCTATGAAAGAAGAGATAGCGGCAGCTGGAATTCCTGTTACTTCCTATGTAGTGGAACGAGCCTACTGGGATTATTGGAAAACCTATTATGGCAAGATCAAGGCTGCTTCGGAGCAGTCTATAACAGCCTATGTTCGGGAGTTTGTGTCATCTGTCCATGTAGATGTGGGAGATATGGTCATTCCAGGGGATATTCTCTGCGAGCTTGAGAAGGTCACTCAGACATCGGTATTGACCTCTCAACAGACTGAGTTCGAGAATGCCCGGCGAGATCTCGAAAGGAAGAAGCATCTTTACCAGGCTGGCGGCATATCAAAACAAGAAGTAGAGCAGGCTGTTGCCCTTCTTAATGAGAGAAAAGCCCGTCTGCAAGAGGCGAGAACAGTATTCCAGCGAACAGCGATCCGCTCGTCGACAAAGGGAGTGGTTCTCTCAAAGAACATTCATGTAGGGGAAATTGCGGAGCCTGGAATGGAACTTTTCCGTCTAGCCAGTCTGGAGGACCTGGAACTGGAAGTCATGATCGCTTCTTCCGATGCCCTCCACATTGATGTTGGCGTTCCTTGCAGAGTTCTTTATAGTGAAACAGTAACCCGAGGAGTAATAAAGCGCATTGACCCAGAGGCCCAGGCTGAAACAGGAATGTATAAAGGAGTGATATCTCTCGAACGCACGCTGAATCTTTATCCCGGTACCTTTGTAGAGGTTCAGATTCGTATGGATTCGAGAAGAAATGCTATTGTAATTCCCGATGATTTGTTACGGAGGGAAAGAAACGAAGCGTACGTTTTTGTCATTATCGAAGATAAGGCTTTTCGAAGAAAAATTAATCCAGGGAAGAGTCAGGATGGCCTATTGGAGGTTCGTGGAGAGCTTGATGAAGGAGAAGTGTTAGTTAGAGAGGGAGTAGACCGAGTATATGACGGAGCGACGGTAGTGGTCATTCAGAAAGGGCAAAAGCCCTAGGTACATGGGGTGTTTGGCATGAAATTTTTGCGAGTATTTATTTGTCGGCCAGTATTTACAAGTGTTACCGTCCTTATGGCTATTGTCTTGGGAGTGTATAGTTATTTAAATCTCGGGATAGCCCTTGTTCCCGACGTAGACATACCGGTCATCTCTGTTACGACAACCTACTTAGGGGCAGGGCCCTCTGAAATTGAACTTTTAGTGAGCAAGCCAATAGAGGATGCTGTTTCTCAGGTTGAAGGAGTCAAACGTATCCGCAGCTATTCTTTAGAAGGGATTTCCTTTGTCGTAGTGGAATTTGAGTATGATATCAATATTTCAGAAGCCACTATGGATGTTTCCAATCGCGTAAAAGCAATAAGCGGAACTTTGCCAGAAGATTCTAAGGATCCCATTACGGAAAAATTTGATATTAACGCCTTCCCCTTCATGACTATCGCTATTTCATCAAATCTCCCCCCGGAATATGCTTTTGATATTGTGGAAGACAGAATTCAGCGTAGACTGACCCAATTACAAGGGTTGGCAAGGGCTGAGATTATTGGCGGGTTAAAAAGGGAGATCCATGTTTATCTTGATCCGGTGGAATTACATCAATATCAGATCTCTCCAGACAAGATTATTCAGGTTTTGCAAAGAAATAATTTCAATGATCCTTCGGGCCACATAGTTCAGGGACGTAAAGAGCTCTCCGTCCGCGTTCTAGGAGAAGTGGAAGACCCCTTAGAGCTGGAGAATATACGAATTCCGCTGCATGGATCCACTTCCATACGTCTTGGTGACATCGGCAAAGTGGCAGATACCACGGAAGAGAGAAGAGGGTACGCTAGATATGAGGGAAAAGAGGCTATCCTTCTCGATTGCATTGCCACTCCAGGAAGCAATATTGTTGAAGTGAGCGATAGAATCAAAGAAGAACTGGAAGATATTAAACTTCTTTTGCCAGAGGGGTTTGAAGTTACAATTACAGATGACATCTCAACTTTTGTCAGAGAATCAATACGAAATGTTTTTCGCGACATGGTCGTGGGTATTCTTCTTACGGGCCTCGTTCTTTTCCTGTTTTTGCAACGCATTTCTCTCACCTTTGTTGTTGCTGTGGCAATGCCCACTGCGATTATCTCAACATTTATTCCCATGTTTGTCTCAGGCATAACGATGAATATGATGAGCACTCTCGGCATTGCCATTTCTGTCGGAATTCTCGTTAACAACTCTATTCTAGTTCTTGAGAATATCTATCGGTACAGGGAAATGGGAGAAGGACCTTTTGAAGCATCTGAAAAGGGGACGGCAGATATTGCCCTTTCTGTTTTTTCTACCACGGCTACAAATTTAGGAGTGTTTATCCCTGTAGTTTTCATGAAAGGCATAGCGGGACAGTTTTTGCGTGATTTCGCTTTGACTATTGTCTTTGCTACAATTTTTTCACTTTGGGTGGCCATGACGTTAACTCCTATGGTTGCGGCGCGAATCAGATATGGTTCAAAACCTTCAGTTTTCAGTCAGAAAGCAACAGCCTGGTGGTCGTGGATGTACGATAAGTTTGATAAAGCCCATGATATTCTTGTAAGGAAAGCTATTGATAGCCGTTATCTGACCCTTGCTCTCTTCCTTTTTGCTTTTATAGCATCTCTCTTTCTTCTTCCTATGTTGGGAACAGAATTTATTCCTCGGGTTGATCGCGGACTCATGGAAATATCCATGGAACTATCTTCTGCTTCGTCTCTCTCTTACACAGAAGAAGTGACGGAAGCTGTGGAGAAACATGTTCGCTCTTTACCTGGAGTGGCGGCAATAGAAGTAGCGGTGGGAGGCAGTCGAGCAGATGTAGGAGTGAATCAAAGCCGCCTCAGAATCATCCTTTCTGACGATCCAAGGCGCCCCACTTCCTTTGCTTTAGCTGAGCAGCTGCGGGAATATTTCAAAATGATTCCAGATGTAAACGCGAGTATCACAGCCTCTGTAAGTGGCGGAGGGTCTCCTGGCAAACCGATCCAGATTCTTGTTTCAGGGGAAAACATCGAAGAACTCAATAAAATTGCCAGTCAAGTTGTTGCTACAATGCGAAGTGTCCGGGGAGTAGTTGATGTAGATACAAACTGGCGGTTGGGACGTCCTGAATTTCAAGTTATCCCGGAACCTTGGCGCCTGGGGATTTTAGGGGTTTCAGTAAAAGATGTTGCCGATACGGTGCGCAACTATATTACAGGGAAAAAAGCAGGTGTTTTTAGATTAGAAGGAAGGGAATATGATATTTTGACCCTCCTTGATCCCGGCCACATATCCCAAATGAGCGATGTGGAGGAATTTCCTGTTGCTACGTCCGCAGGTTTCGTTCCTCTTTCATCAATGTCAGAGTTTACTCACGGAGTGGGCCCAACAAGTATTCTCCGTTCTGATCGGACACGTGCTATTACCATAGAAGGGGATGTGAACGGTCGAAGTGTAGGTTCCGCTTTTGAAGAAATACAGGTAAAACTCAAAGAAGTAACCTTACCCAGAGGCTATCGTTTTTCCTATGCAGGCGAGGTAGAAGATATTAAAGAAAATTTTTATTACCTTTTTGTGGCTTTTGCCATGGCTATTGTACTCACTTTCCTGATGATTGCCGCTATCCTTGAATCCTACATCTATGCCTTTATTATTATGGTCACCTTGCCTCTTTCCGCAATTGGTGTTCTCCCGTTTCTGTACATCACAAACACTGCTATTTCTCTCTATGGTTTGCTTGGTGTAGTTATGCTTGTAGGCCTTGTGGTGAACAATGCCATTGTAATCATAGATTACGCTGAAAAAAAGAGAAAAGAAGGGGTTTCTCCCAGAGAAGCAATTCGTGAAGCCTGCTCTGTGCGATTGCGCCCTATCGTTATGGCTGATTTGACATCTATTATTGCCATGATTCCGTTGGCTTTAGGAGAGGGGGCAGGAGGCCCTTACCGCGCCCCTATGGCCATTGTAGTAATAGGGGGTCTACTCGCTGGAGGAACCCTCGCGCTCTTTGTGGTACCGCCCGTGTACGGGATCCTTCACAGAAGGACTTGGCATGATGACGGTTGATAAGATTTTGAATATCAATTAAAATACCTCCAATCATTAAATCTAATTACGGCCTATAAAAACAAGGTTCAACTTGAACCTTTAAGACCTTTGAATAAAGGCTTAAAGAGGAAAGGGGAGTTGATAATGGCTTGGCGTTTCCTGAGGGTAACTTTCTTTCTCGCTCTTACACTTTTCTGTATGGAAGTAAGAGGGGCATCTCCTTCCTGGGCTGAGGGGCAATATCTGACCCTTCCTTCTGAAATACACGCCCACCATGAAAATTTCCAAAGAGAAAAGGAGAGAACCGTTGTCGTTCAGAAAAGACGGCAGAAAGAGGCGGAACATCAAGTTCGCAAAGAAGCCATTGCTGAGTTTTTTCAGGAAAAGAACAAACATCTTGAGTCAGAACGGGCTGAAAGCTACGCGCACTATGTTTTAGAAGCAGCCCATACTTTCGGTGTTGACCCATTTCTCATAGCGGCAATAATTATCAAAGAATCAAGAGTGCGAGACAGCGCAAAATCCCGGGTAGCCTATGGCCTCATGCAGATCAATTGGAAAGTGCACAGGCATAACATCGGAAAGGCATTCTCCCATATTAGGACCCTCACAGAAATGATGAAACCTAAAAATAACATTTTAGTGGGAACATATATATTTTCATGTTATCTCAGTTCTTCCAATGGAGATTTGGGACGGGCGCTGCTGAAATACTATGGGGGGAAAAATGTGAAATATGTGAATAAAATATACTCCTATCGCCATGAGCTGGATAAGCGCTTTGCAAAAAAACTAAACTCCTTCTATTAGGAGGGACAGGAGTTCTATAAGTGACATCTTCTACCCATCCGCGACTTAAGGTGCTTCTTGCGGTTCTATTTTGGGGAGGGTCTTATACAGCTACTAAAATAGCTGTATCTCGGGTTTCTCCAGTAGCTGTTTTGTGGCTTCGTTTTGGAATTGGGGCAGCTGTACTTGGGCTAGTCCTTTTTCTGAAAAAGAGGCTCCAGCTCCTTCCCCTCCATCAAATGACAGAGCTGTGCTTTCTGGGTTTCTTTGGGGTTTTTCTGCATAATTACATCCAAGCATGGGGCCTTCGCACAGCAGCTGCTGGAATATCCGCGCTTATCATAGCCTGCACCCCCGTTATCATCGCATTGCTCAGTGCTTTTTTACTTAAAGAAAAACTCGTCCAAAGACAATCTTTGGGAATTATCATGGCTGCCTTTGGTGTGCTTTTTATTCTTTCAAAAGGGAATTTAGCCTTTCTGAAAGAGGGCAATTACAGTTTCGGGGAATTGCTCGTGGTTTGTTCTGCTTTCACCTGGGCTCTTTTCTCTGTTTTTTCCAGAAAGGCGCTTAAAACCATTCCCCCAGCCTTGGCCATGTTCTATGTCATTTTATCCGGCTGGTTTTTTTCGTCGATCCCCTTTCTGTTTCAGGGTGTCAGAGAAATTTCAAAGCTGGATATGGCGGGCTGGGGAAGCACACTTTTTCTTGGAGTCTTTTGTTCCGCTCTTGCCTATGTTTTTTGGTACGATGCTTTAAAATTACTTCCCGCCTCAGAAGTTGGGGTATTTCTCTATATCAGTCCTATTGTAGCTGTAGCTGTGGCTTGGATATTCCTTGGAGAACCCCTTCTTCTGTCTAGTATCATTGGCGGGGGACTGGTTTTGACAGGAGTAAGTATCGTTAATTATCGCAAAAAGAGCTGACTGTCACCCCTATCAGAAAGTTCGTGGATAATGATTGCTGTATAAAGAGAAAATATCTCTTTGAAATTCTGAGAATCAAGCCCGCAGATAGACTCAATTTTATTGATCCTGTAGTTGAGCGTGTTTTTATGGATGTTGAGAGCTTGAGCAGCAGCGCTTGGGCTAAAACGGTGCTCGCACCAGACCCGAAAGGTATGAATGAGCTCCTGACTGTCGGAAGCTTTCCTCAAAGGAGCTAAATGGGAATTTCTGTAACGTTCGGCAACATCGCGGCTCGCTGTAGTCAGGAGATCTTCAAGCATCATGTCTCCGATAGAATAGATCCCCGGTTTTTGATAAATATTTTTCCCTATAGTAACGGCTTTCCAGGCGTCGCGATGGGAAGCTGGGAGCCTTGACAGGTTTTGAGCAAGAGATCCAATGCCAATGACAATATGTAGCCCTTTCTCCTGGAGAAGGCCTTGTAGCACTTCACATTCTTTTCGAGTTCTTTCCACGACTTCCTTTTCATTGAGCAAAGAGTTAGCGGCCCTTAATATCTCATAGCGGTCAGAATCCATCATGGTTGAAATGTCTTGAGGTCGGTTAAAGGCTGTTCTTATGGCCATGAGCACGTCCATCTGGGTATAGGGGGCAGTTCCCACGTCTGTAACCTTGTCTGCCGGTCGGGAATAGAGTAATTCCGCTGCTACGGCAATTCTTGGAATTTGAAGCTCAAACCCAAGTCCGCGTGCTGAAACATACAATGATGATTCATCATCGCGCTCGGGGTTAAAAGAGGCGATTTGCTCCATAAGGGTTTGGATAGCCCGGCTTCGAATAAAGAAAACTTCAGAGAACAACTTTTCGCTTAATATCAGCTCTGTATGCTTTTTTACAAGCAGGCCAAATTGGGTAACTCTTGCTGGGGAACCTGTGAGGGCTATGGTTCCAATTCTTTTCCCAGTAAATTCGATAGGTAAAGTTACCCCAGGTTTCACGCCCGTTAAATGTGTAACTTCGTTCTCTCTCTGGATGGAAATCTTTCCTGTTTGGATTGCTTCAAGGGAAGGTTCATGAAGAGACCCCTTCCTGCTAGGATCGCTAGCCCCGATAATGATTCCTTTTTCATCAGTAATAATCAAGTCTATATTTATAAGCTCGGCGGTAGAAGAAGCGATTTTTTGTGCAATTTTTTCAAGCATCACTTAGTTCCTCCCTAATTTTAGTTCTACTCGTTATGTCTTTGTGTAAAAATACAATAAAGTATCTAATAAATTTGTTATTACTGTTTTATTGAACCATGTTATGTGTTTTATTTTGTGTATAATATACTTAAAGAACAAAAAAGACAAGCCAGATCCTGTCAAAGTGAATCAGGAGCGAACTATTGCAAAAACTCCAAGTGATGGGTTTGGTTGAGGTCATAAGAGAAATTGAGGAGTCATATGAGGAATGGCCTGGCCGTGCCATTAAAAATAAATTTCCCCTTTCCCACGGGAGGACAAAAATGTCCTCCCGTTTATTTTTTATTTAATTTGTTTACTTTGGTAAAGAAATGATCACTTTAGATAAGAATTCTCTTGTCTTTTCTATGCTTTATTCATAGAATAGGCATGGTGAAGTCTTCAAATAAAAGTATAGACTTATATCTAAAGTGGGGGGTAACGTCATGAACAAACAGAAACTTATCGTTTTAGTTATTGTTCTTTTAGTTGCTGTAGGTGGTTGGATGATGATGGGGAACAAACCTCAGGAACAGGCACCTGCTCCACAGCCCCAGGCTGAACAGCCTGCGGAGCCGGCACCAGCGGAGAAGCCAGCTGAGGCACCAGCAGAAGCTCCAGCGGAACAGCCGGCTGAAGAGAAACCTGCAGAAGCACCTGCACCTGCTGAAAAGCCAGCAGAAGCTCCAGCAGAAAAAGCTGCATTCCATATTGGCATTTGCACTGGTACAGTTTCACAGTCCGAAGATGACCTTCGGGGGGCAGAGCGGCTTATCGAAGAATACGGCAGTGTCAGCGATGGCGGTATGATCCAGCACATTACCTATCCGGACAATTTCATGGTTGAAATGGAAACCACTATTGCCCAGATTTCAGGGTTGGCAGACGATCCTCTGATGAAAGCTATCATCGTGAACCAGGCGATTCCAGGAACAACAGAGGCCTTCAGAAGAGTTCGTGAAAAACGCTCTGATATCCTTCTTTTCGCTGGCGAGGCTCACGAAGATCCAGGGGTTATCGAATCAGCGGCAGACCTTGTCATCAACTGTGACAATATAGCTCGTGGATATCTTATTGTAGATGCGGCGAAGAAAATGGGAGCAAAAGAATTTGTTCATATTTCCTTCCCTCGTCACATGAGCTATGAGCTTCTTTCTCGCCGTCGTAACATTATGGAAGAGGCATGCAACGATCTTGGCATAGGCTTCCATTTTGAAACGGCTCCAGACCCGACAAGCGACGTGGGAGTTGCAGGTGCACAGCAGTTTATTCTTGAGAAAGTTCCCGCCTGGCTTGAGAAGTATGGGAAAGATACGGCATTCTTCTGTACAAATGACGCTCATACAGAACCCTTGCTGAAGAGGATCGCAGAAGAGGGCGGATATTTTGTAGAAGCGGATCTTCCTTCACCTTTGATGGGATATCCTGGCGCTCTTGGCATTGAACTATCTGATGTGAAGGGTGACTGGCCCGCAATTCTCAAGAGAGTGGAAGAGGCAGTTGACGCTAAAGGCGGAGCAAAGAGAATGGGGACATGGGCATACTCTTATGGCTATACTACCACTGCTGCCCTTGGCGAATTTGCCAGGAGAGTACTGGAAGGTGCTGTAGAGGTTGAAAATATGGAAGCACTTTTCGAATGTTACGGAAAATATACTCCAGGGGCTAAGTGGAACGGAAGCCTTTACACCGATATTGCTACTGGCGTAGTGAAAAACAACCATATCCTTGTCTATCAGGATACTTACGTGTTTGGCCTTGGTTACCTTGGAATGACTGAAGTAGAGGTACCGGAGAAATATTTCTCCATTAAATAATGGGCCCCGTAGAAACAGCATAGCAACAAAGATACAAGCCTTTTCAGGGGAGGAAACTTTCCTCCCCTTTATATCTGCTCCTATTTCCGGGGAGATTTTCTAATAGAAGGCTTAGACGTGAAGAGGTGACAGCAATGGCTCTATCTGAACCCTTATTGAAGATGGAAAATATCGGTAAAGCGTATTTTGGCAACAGAGTGTTAAAAGATGTAAGTTTCACCCTCGAGAAGGGACAAATCCTTGGACTTGTTGGAGAAAATGGTGCGGGGAAATCCACTTTAATGAACATCCTTTTCGGGATGCCTGTAATACAGGAAACAGGTGGTTACGAAGGCAAGTTTTTTATTAACGGCCAGGAAGCTCAATTTAAAAGTCCCTTTGATGCTCTTGATGCGGGAATAGGAATGGTCCATCAGGAGTTTTCCCTTATTCCAGGATTTACTGCAGCAGAAAACATCGTTCTAAACAGAGAATCTACTCAGTACAACTTTCTTGTGGAATCCTTCGGAGACAGACTTCGCACTCTTAATACTGAAGAAATGAGACAACGGGGAGAAAATGCCATTGAAAAGCTCAATGTTGTGATAAGTCCTGATACCCTTGTTTCAGAAATGCCTGTAGGGCATAAGCAATTTACGGAGATTGCCAGGGAAATCGATAAGAAAAAAACACAGCTTCTTGTCCTTGATGAGCCAACGGCTGTATTGACGGAATCAGAGGCCGAGATACTACTTGCATCCATGCGCAAGTTGGCAGCCCTTGGCATTGCTATTGTTTTTATCTCCCACAGACTTCATGAAGTGATTGATGTCTGCGATAAGATAGTGGTTTTGCGGGATGGGCAGGTTGTTCATGAAACAACGCCGGCCAAAACGAATGTTATGGAAATAGCAACCCATATGGTTGGTAGAAGCATTGAGGCAGCCTTTGCCAGGGATGAGACAGAGAGGTCCCTTGCGGGTAATATCCTCAAGGTAGAGCATCTTTGGGTGGATATGCCCGGAGAAACGGTGCGTGACGTATCTTTCACGGTAAAAGAAGGGGAAATATTTGGAATCGGAGGATTGGCCGGCCAGGGAAAATTAGGAATAGCCAATGGTATTATGGGGATGTATCCATCAGGGGGAACTGTCACCTTTGATGAAACTCCAATAATATTGAATGATCCCCGATCCCCGTTATCTGTAGGCATAGCTTCTGTATCGGAAGACCGTCGAGGAGTGGGACTCCTTCTTGAAGAACCCATCTCATGGAATGTTATTTTTACGGCACTCCAGATGCAGCAAAAATATTTAAAGCCAGTTTTAGGTGGTTTATTTAAGATTCGAGATGAGGAAGCAATCAGGGAAGTCACTAAAAAATATATTGATACTCTAGAAATTAAATGTACTGGGGATTATCAGCGGGTTCAGGAGCTTTCTGGAGGAAATCAGCAGAAGGTGTGTTTAGCAAAGGCCTTTGCTCTCCATCCGAAATTGCTATTTGTTTCAGAGCCCACTCGAGGCATAGATGTAGGGGCTAAGAGAGTAGTTCTTGATACCTTGAGGGAATATAACCAAAAACGGGGAACAACAATTGTTATGATTTCTTCGGAGCTTGAAGAGCTGCGTTCCATATGTGACAGAATTGCTATTGTCAATGAAGGGAAAATTGCAGGAACCCGTCCTGCAACATGCCCCTCTACAGAGTTTGGTCTGCTGATGCTTGGTGAAATCAAAAACGGGGCAGAAAAGGTGAGTGTATGATGAATAGCTTACGAAATTTTGTAGAAAAAGCCGGTTGGCCCAGAGTTATTATAGGCCTTTTCCTCATCGGCCTTTTTGTCATGGCACCCTTTGTCAGGGTTCGCGTAGATACGTCCATCAGTGATACCCTTGTCCGTTTTGGCATGAATGGGGTCATGGTTTTGGCCATGGTTCCCATGATCCAGGCAGGATGCGGGCTTAATTTCGGTTTGCCTCTAGGGATCATTGCCGGTCTTTTAGGAGCAGTAACAAGTATCGAAATAGGCATAACAGGTCTTATGGGAGTGCTCACAGCCATGGCCATCGCTGCTCCCATAGCGGTTGTACTTGGCTGGCTCTATGGACAGCTGCTCAATAGAGTCAAGGGTGGCGAAATGATGATCGCTACCTACGTTGGTTTTTCCTCTGTTGCTTTTATGTGTATCATGTGGCTTGTCCTTCCATATAAAAGCCCGAACATGGTGTGGGGGTATGCGGGAACTGGGTTGAGAACCACTATTTCCGTGGATGGCTACTGGAACAGAGCCATTAGTGACATACTTTCTTTTAAGTTAGGTAACTTTTTCTATTGCCCCACAGGTATGATTCTCTTTTTCGCACTTCTGTGTTTTGTAATGTGGCTATTCATGAAGACGAGAGTTGGAACGGCTATGACCACTGTAGGGTCGAATCCTGAATATGCAAAAGCGGCTGGGGTGGATGTGAATAAAATGAGGACCCTTTCAGTCATCCTCTCTACTGTTCTTGGCGCAATTGGGATCATCATATATGAACAGAGTTTTGGCTTCATACAGCTGTATATGGGGCCTTTTTACATGGCTTTCCCCGCGGTAGCCGCTATTCTCATAGGGGGAGCATCGGTAAACAAAGCGTCTATCTTCAATGTTGTTGTTGGTACAATCTTGTTTCAAGGCATTCTGACCATGACTCCATCGGTCATTAATAGCCTCATTGAGACTGACATGTCAGAAGTCATACGGATCATAGTATCCAACGGTATGATTCTGTATGCTCTCACGAGGGCGGTGAAAGTGAAATCATGATGACAAAAAAAACGTCTTTTCAGGATAATTTGATCCATTTTCTTATTAGCAACGCCGTTCCAATCATATTCATAGCTCTAAGCGCAGTTGCTATTCCAATATCGCGGTTCTCACCCCAATATTTGGTACAGGAGATGCTTGTGCGCCTAGCCCGAGACTCTTTTCTTGTCCTTTCCCTTCTTATTCCAATTATGGCAGGCATGGGGCTGAATTTTGGTATGGTGTTAGGGGCGATGGCTGGAGAAATAGGGCTCATTCTTATTACAGACTGGAACGTGGTGGGCATTCCCGGAATGCTTTTGGCCATGATCATATCAACTCCGCTGGCTATCTTCCTTGGATGGATGTGCGGTGTGATTCTGAACAAGGCTAAGGGGCGCGAAATGGTAACATCTTTTATACTGGGATTTTTCATGAATGGCGTCTACCAGCTTATTGTCCTATATGGTTTTGGAAGTGTCTTTCCTATTAAGAGCCCTGATCTTGTTCTATCAAGAGGATTCGGCATTCGCAATGTAACCAATCTTGAAAACATACGAAAATGCCTCGATAATTTTATTCCACTCACCATAGGAGGCGTCTCTATTCCTGTTGCGACATTTTTAGTCATCGCTGTCTTTTGTATCTTTGTGGTATGGTTCCGCAAAACAAAGTTGGGGCAGGATATGCGGGCAGTGGGGCAGGATATGGAAGTTGCCGATTCTGCAGGTATCCCTGTGGAGCGGACCCGCATCATTTCTATAGTTATATCCACTGTTCTCGCTTGTTACGGACAGATACTCTTCTTACAGAACATAGGTACCATGAATACCTATAACAGTCATGAGCAGGCTGGGATGTTTGCTATCGCTGCCCTTCTTGTTGGAGGAGCGAGTGTTACGAAAGCCACCATTCCCAATGTTTTTCTAGGGGTTGTGCTTTTCCATCTCATGTTTGTAGTTTCGCCTATGGCTGGCAAGTATCTCATTGGCGAGGCGCAGTTAGGTGAGTACTTTAGAGTCTTTGTTTCCTATGGAATTATTGCAATAGCTCTTGTGCTTCATGCATGGCGCCGGCAGCGGGATAAAGAGCGGGCACGGCGGGCTTTGCGTGGAAATGCCTAACAGTGCGTAGACAGGAGGCATTATGATGAGGCGAATGACAGTAAACGTGGGATTGATCATATTTTTTGTAATTTTTTCTATATTTCTTTATAACGCTGGAAAAGGGTACAATTTGCTTATAGATAACAAAGCCATAACCATGGACGGGAAAGACCTGGCTCCGTATCCATGGGTAAGAGTTAATATAAGCACGGCAAGAAAGCCAGTCTTTCTGAAAGCCGGCGGACGGGATGTTCTTTTTGTTGTTGGGAAATCCCACACCATCCATGTAGAGATCATGGATGAAAAGAAAAATGTTGTTAAGGAAATAGAGAAAAAGTTTAAATTGACTCGCCAGTCAGGAGATTTTTTAAGTATCCCAGCCCTGGGAGAAGATATGCCCCAATGGATTCAAAAACGTTCTTAACGTACAAACACAAGGAACCTGGTTGTCAAACCAGGTTCCTTGTGTTTGTAATGGCTAATCTGTAAATTTTTTCCCCCACGCCCGGGTAAAAACAAATTCACGAACCCTTTTCCGTTCCCGGGGTTCCAGCTCTTCTTGTTTTAGTAGCTCAGGCAGCTCGTCAGGGGTTCCAGGATATCCTATCGCTATTGCGGTCATGGGATCGTATTCTTCCGGTATGTTATAGGTTTTTCGTATACATGATTTGGAAAATCCCGCCATGGGATGAACAGCTAACCCCATAGCCGTTGCTTGAAGGGCCATGTTCTGTATGGCCATCCCAAGATCGTGGAAGGCATAGTGGTTTATTTTTCCATTGAGTGCAAAGACCGTTCTTGCTATGCCAATTACAAGGACAGGAACATGTTGGGCCCAAACCTGATTCTGTTCTACGAGGCATGAAAGCATGACCTCAAATTCTTTAATGTTTTCCTTTGTAGCTATAATGAAAAACCAGGGTTGATCATTGTAACATGACGGAGCCCACCGGGCAGCTTCGAAAAGAGATAGAAGTTGATCTTTACTCGGAATCTGCTTTGTAAATGCTCTTGGGCTCCACCGACTGCAAAGAAGTTCGTGTGTCGGATACTCAGTTTTCGCTCTTTTTTCCATCATTTTCGCCCCCTTTTTAATAATGCTCTATTTTCCCACACAAAACTGGCTGAAAATAGTTTCCAAAAGGTCGTCATCGACAGAAAGGCCCAGCAGTCGCTCCATACAGGTTCGCCCGTCATAAAGGCATGCGGCGACTACATCTTGTCCCATCCCTTCGTTAAGGGCAGATATTCCCTGGCCAAGAGCCTGGATAGCTTTGCGAATCTCCTCTACTTGACGGGAAGAAGCATTGAGGCCCGATGTCAATGTTCCCCCACCGGCAATATTAGTGACAATAGCATCTTTTAAAGCCTCTATTCCTTCTCTTTTTTCTGCCGAGATGACGAAGACAGGACTCTGAGGCAATAGCCCGTTTATCATTTCTTCTGAAATAACGAGTGGAAGATCGGCCTTGTTAATGGTTACGATATGGTTGGTTGCCGATATTTTTTGAACAAGGGCGAGATCTGCAGGGGTTAAAGGTTCACTTCCGTCAATAACCCAGATTCTTACGTCAGCCTCCATCATAGCTTTTTCAGCTCGAGCTATTCCCATAGCCTCTATTTCATCTCCAGGGGCGCCAATGCCCGCAGTATCAACCAATCGAATAGGGATGCCGCGGTATGTAAGAACTTCTTCGATCAAATCTCTCGTAGTTCCAGGTATGGCTGTAACAATAGCCCTGGATTCCTTGAGTAAGGCATTAAGAAGAGAAGATTTTCCCACGTTAGGTCGGCCTACCAGGGCAACGCGAATTCCTTCCCGAAGGAGAAAACCAGTATTACACCGATCCAGTAAGTCTTCCAGCCCTTGTTTCAAAGTGTAAAGAGCAGACTCGACTCCTTCGTTTTCTATAAAAGGGATATCTTCTTCGGGAAAATCAAGGCCAACTTCGATAGAAGACGAGATTGTGAGCATCTCATTATAAATATCCTTTGCAAAGCTGGAAAGTTCCCCTCTTAGGGTACGTGTCGCTGCGCGAAGGGCTTCTTCGCTTTTAGACCTGATTATGCCTAATACCGCTTCAGCTTGTGAGAGGTCAATTTTCCCGTTCAGAAAAGCGCGACGGGTAAATTCCCCTGGCTCGGCCAATCTTGCCCCCTTCCCGATAAGGGACTCCAGGCATTTTTGAGCGACCAGCGTTCCGCCATGAGTTGATATTTCAACCATCTCTTCCCCTGTGTAACTTTTAGGGGCCCTAAACCACGAGAAAAGAACCTGATCTATAGGTTCTTTCTTTTCATCAAGGAGATATCCATTCCGTAAAACGCGCGGGGGAGTTTCTGACAAAGGTCGAATGCCATGCACTACCTCATCAGCAAGTTCTCGTGAATTAAATCCCGAGAGCCTGACTATGGCAATGCCGGCTTCCCCCCAGGCTGTTGAAATAGCGGCAATAATATCTTCTGACATGGATGTCTCCTCCCTGCTTTGGGTAGAAATTTCTCCCATGCCAGTATCTTACAACAAAAAGAGCTGCTTCTGAGAAGCGGCTCTTAAATAAAACTAAAAAGTTTCTTTATGGTTTTGCCGAAGCAGAAAATTCCTTCGTCGACCATTTCATTCGAAGCGAAGGTGTAAACAGAGCAAAAGGGGGCGCTTTAATTAGCGCCCCCTGCTTAGCTTATACCGTTGCTATTTGAGCAAGCTCTTGCACTGCTTCAGCTAAACGTTTGACCCCTTCCTCCGTTACTTCCGGCGAGGGGAAGGTGTAGCAGAGGCGTGCATTATGAATGCCGCTTCCTGGCTTCGTGCAGAAGGGTTCCCCAATGACAAAAGCAACCTTTTTCTCAATCGCTTTTTTGAAAAGATCCTTCGTATTGATTTGAGGGAAATTCAGCCAATAGAAGAAGCCACCTTCCGGCTTAACCCATGAAACGCCGAGGGGTTCTAAATGGCGTTTAAAGCTTTCCTGCATGGCATCTCTTTTAACGCGATAATTGTCGATAATGACGGGAATATGCTTATCAAGATGACCGTTTCTGCAATATTCGGCTACAAGGGCCTGGGCAATGGTACTGGTGCATAAATCCGCTGTTTGTTTGAAAACGGTCATCTTTCTAATTATTTCTTTCGAACCCGTAACCCATCCAATACGGCTCCCTGGAGAGAGGATCTTCGAGAAAGAGCCGGCATAAATCACTCCGCCAGCATCGTCAAGGGAGAATATAGAAGGCAAATGCTCGCCATCAAATCGTACGTACCCGTACGGATCGTCTTCAAAGATGGGAATGGAGTACTTGTGTGAAATCTCAACAAGTTTCTTTCGTCTTTCCAGAGTCATAGTAGAACCGCCAGGATTCTGGAAGTTAACAATGGTATAAATGAATTTTACCTTTTTCCCCTCTTTGCGGGCCTTTTCAATGATCTCAGGTAGAAGATCCACTTGCATTCCTTCCCCGTCACAGGGAACTCCCAGGAATTCCGCCCCATGGTTATAGAATGTAGATAGCGCGGCAAGATACGTAGGATCTTCCGTTATAACGAAGTCTCCTCTGTCGATTATTGCCCATGAAAAAAGATCAAGAGCCTGCTGAGAGCCCGTGGTGATAAGCATTTCGTCTAAAGCGGCTACTTTCCCCATGCGAGGTGATGTCCATTCTGCGAGAAACTCTTTCAGTGGGGGGTAACCTTCAGTGGTGCCGTATTGAAGAAGATTTTTACCATCTTCTTTTAAAATATGGACACCTTCGTAAAATTCGTCCACGGGGAATATTTCTGGTGCCGGCATTCCACCAGCAAAGGAAATCATGCCTGGTTGCTTAATAACCGCAAGCATTTCTCTTACAGGTGAAGGCCTCACGTTCTTAGCGTTGTAGCTAAAATTTTCTTCCCAAACCTTACTCAACAATATCGCCTCCCCATTGGCTTGTTAATAAAGTCCATCAATTCTGAAAACAATGAAGTAAAAGGCTATAAATTGTAAACTACATTGTTATAAGTAAGAAAAAACAAGACAGTACAAAACAATTATATCACTGAACGAGGAAAAAGAATGTTCCTTAGCCAGAAATAAAATATACATATTGCGCCCCTATTTCTGACTATAGGCTCGGGCAGTAGCCCTGGCATGTTCCAGGCGGCGTTCTGTTGGGGGGTGTGAGTTGAAGCCGCTAGGGGATGTTTCGTATCCCGCTTCTTTCATTTTTTCAAGGGCCTGTACCAGTCCCCAGGCACTATAACCAGCCTCTACCGATAATTTAATACCATAATCATCAGCTTCAACTTCCTGTTCACGGCTAAATCCCGACTCGGCAAGAGTTATGCCAAGACCAGCCAAAAGTTCGTTGCTTTGATTTCCTTTAAGGCTTTTGTAAAGAAGACTCCAGAGCAAGTTCCTTCCTACGGTGCTCCCATAATGATTAAGCTTGATATGTCCTGTTTCATGGGCAAGAATCCCGGCGATCTGGTCTTCAGTGTCGAGAATTTTCAGCAAGCCCGTTGTAACATGTACAGAGTAACTGTCTCCAGAAAAACGAACCCAGGCATTAGGTTCTTTTTTGTCTTCTATAGTAATAGGATCGGTCTTGAGCCCAGCAGCCTTAGATATGCGCTCCCAGGCGAGGTTTGCCTTTTGTGGTGATAGGGCTGCATGGGCAGATCCGACAATAAGCAATAGTGCGATAAAGAGTGAAAGAATTTTTATGGCAAGGTGTTTTCTCATAGGGTCACCCTCTTTCTTTGTCAATGCTAACATAGAGAGGAGGGAGCTTCCAATAGGTAAAAGTATAGAACTTTTGTAATAGCGAAATTCTAATAGAATTCATCTGTAAGGATTTGATAAGCTCGACATTGCATAAAAATTTTTATGGCCAAATACGTAATATTACTTCGATAGAGGTTCTTTCATCATTTATAATGAAAAACCACCATCTTGATTGGAAGGAGGATTGACGTGTTGATAAGAAAACTTCATGTTCTGGCAATAGTATTGCTTTTTCTATCAGTAAGTGCAGGAATGGCAGTTGGTTCCCCAGATACATCTCAGCCCCCTTCTGTGGAAGAGGCTTTCTGGAAGAGAGAATGGAAGACCATAGACGAATTTCTCAAACTTGATCATGCGGCCCTTTCTCCAAGAGAACTGACCTTAGGGGCGAATGCTCTATGGCTGCAGAAGCGATGGGGGGAGGCCCTTGCTCTTCTTCAGAAAATAGATGAAGCGGATTTCCCCTCCGCATTAGTTCCCTATCGGGATATGATGATTGTTCTCGCCCTTGAGAGGACTGGTGAAAAACAGAAAGCATATGAGAGAGCTCAGGGGCTTCTTAACAAGGTTCCGGAAGAACTGGGTTTCTATGTAGCCTATGCACTTTCCCGCCTTTCTGATGATAATGAAACTCGAAGGTGTTGGCTTGAAACAATGCTAACAAAAGCTACAAACCAGGCACAGACGATTCAGACCCTTAACGAGCTGTTACGGACGGCAGGTGATAATTTGGCCTATGCCCTGCAGCTATTAAAATTTGAACCTATGAATAGCCAGGCTTTGTCCTGCCTTGGAAAGAGTCCGAGACCTTATGGCGGGCCTGTCGCAAACGCCCTTGGGTATGCAGCCTATTTGCGGGGAGAATATGCCAAAGCCATCCCCCTTTTTTTAGAGGTTCCTCTAGACTCAGCCGATGGCCTCAAGTCCCGTTACTATAGGGCAGTTTCCCTTTACCGCCTTGAGCGGTATGAAGAGGCATTGAAATTGTGGGAATGGCTGGCTCTGAATGGTAAAAGCTATGGAGAATCTTCTGTTCGGCGTCTGGGAATTCTGGCTGGCCAGGGGGAAAGGGAGAAAACTCTTGAATCATTGCAGCGCATAGCTGATAGAGGAAATTCTACAGTGCGGCCAAAGGCTCTTTACTCTCTTTACACCCTTGTACCTGAAGAACAGAAGGAGTTTCTTAAAAAAGAACTCATTGATAAGTATGCAATGACGGAAGGGACCCAGGCCATTCTTTGGGACGATGCTTGGCAAGCCTGGAAAAAAGGCAACACACGGGAAGCCCTTCGCATATGGGAGCACTTCCTTTCACTGAGCAACGGCACCATGAGAGAACGGCTTTTATATTGGACTGCCAGAGGGTATGAGAAGCTTGAGCAAAAAGGCAAGGCAGAGGAACTTTTTCATACGCTTATTTCGGATTACCCTCTCTCAATATACAGTTTCCTCGCTTCACCAGGGGGGCCATCCTTTACTGGAGAAACCCCGCCAGAGCTCGAGAGAGAAAAGTGCGAGCTTGAAGAATGGGGGTTCGTTTTTTACGCGAGATTGAGACTTCTGAAAGAAGGAAGTAGTTCCGCCTATTATCGGGCTGCTATTCTCTCAGAATGGCTTGAAGATGAGCCTGGAGCCTACAGTGCGGCATCGACATTGGCCTCTGCCCTTTTAAAGAAAAATCCCTTGCCTAAAAAAGGCATCTGTTTTTTATATCCTCGCCCTTATCGCGGCCACGTTCTCCAGTCAGCAGAACGATTTGGTGTGGAGCCGAATTTGATCTGGTCAGTGATGAAACAGGAAAGCGCTTTTGATGCAGATGTAAACAGCTGGGTTGGGGCCATTGGCCTTATGCAGCTTATGCCCGCTACAGGTAAAGAAGAGGCGAAACTCCTGGGGATGGAAAAAGTGGATCTTTGGCAGCCTGAAACTAATATTTTGCTTGGTGCTTCCCATCTGGGGCGATTGCAAAAACGTTTCCGACGACTTGAATGGGCTATTGCAGCCTATAACGCTGGAGGCGGGGCTGTAGGACGATGGATAAAAGAGGGGGAAGAGCGCCCCTTTGATGAATGGATGGAAGATATTCCCTATAATGAGACGAGAAACTATGTACGTAAAGTGATGGGAAATCTTTTTGTTTACAGAATGCTCTACTAAAAAGTAAGGAGAGGGGCTTTGGTGGTGTACTTCACTAAAGTCCCTTTCCTTTATTTATTGCAGACTGCGGTTGCTTTTCAGAAGGGATAGAGCGATTTCAAAATGATGCTTTTCTATACATGGCGCCCCTTTTTCTCCAATTTTTAGGAAGTCGCGAATTGCAAGGGCGGAAGCCTTGCGGCAGATAAAATGTATATCCCCTCCGGAGTGTCCCTCAGTGGACCGGACAAGCTCTTCGAGATGTACGTCCTCCGCTAGAGGTTTTTTCTGTAGATGTATCTGGAAGATCTCTAGTCTGGCTTTTGCGTCAGGCATGGGAAGCTCAAGCACCACATCGAACCGGCCGCTGCTCAGAAGGGCTGGGTCAATAAGGTCTATCCTATTTGTGGTAGCGAGAACTGTAACGCCCTTAAGCTCTTCAATGCCGCTCATCTCCGCAAGGAATTGACTGATGACCCGCTCTGTAAAGCTGGCGCCAGCCCCGCTATCCCGCCCACGAATGGGGACGAGAGATTCTATTTCATCAAAATAGAGAATAGAAGGAGACGCCTGCTTCGCCTTTTTAAACACTTCCCTTATGGCCCGTTCGCTTTCCCCCACATATTTTGACATTAGAGCAGGCCCCTTTACCGGTATAAAATTCACACCGCTTTCGTGAGCCAGGGCCCTTACCAGCAGGGTTTTTCCTGTACCGGAAGGCCCGTGCAGCAATATGCCCTGGGGAGGAGTGATATTAAATTTTTCGTATACGCTGTTATATTTAAGAGGCCACTGCACTGCTTCGATAAGCTCCTCTTTAATAGCTTCAAGACCGCCGATATCACTCCAGGTTACGTCTGGAACCTCCACAAACACTTCGCGGATAGCGGATGGTTCCACTTCTTTCAGTGCGTCGAGAAAATTCTCCATAGTGACATTCATAGAGAGAAGCTTTTCGTAGGGAATGACGGCCTGTTCATAGTCGATACATGGCAAAAGCTCTCTGAGAGAAGACATGGCGGCTTCCTTAGCCAGTGCTTCCAAGTCGGCTCCTACAAAACCGTGGGTAATGTCTGACAGGCGCATGAGATCAACATCTTCTGCCAGGGGCATCCCTCTTGTATGAATTTGCAAAATCTCAAAGCGGCCATTGCGGTCAGGGATGGGGATGGAAATTTCCCGGTCAAAGCGGCCAGGGCGCCGCAACGCAGGGTCAAGGGTGTTGGGAATATTTGTTGCCCCTATAACAATAACCTGTCCACGGGATTCCAATCCATCCATAAGAGCCAGGAGCTGGGCAACAACTCGCCGCTCTACCTGTTTTTCACCACCCATTTCTTCACGCTTGGGGGCGATAGCGTCTATTTCATCAATGAAAATAATCGCAGGAGCGTGGGCTTGGGCTTCATCAAAGACATTCCGCAGACGCTCCTCACTTTCACCGTAAAACTTGCCGATAATTTCGGGCCCGGAAATGTGGGTGAAATAAACGTCAGTTTCATTTGCTACCGCTCTTGCGATAACAGTCTTCCCTGTGCCAGGGGGGCCGTAGAGCAGCACCCCTTTTGGGGGCTGCACGCCTAGCCTGTCAAAGACCTGGGGGAAGCGTAGAGGCAATTCTATCATTTCACGCACACGCTGAATCTGAGGGCCGAGCCCGCCAATATCTTCGTAGGAGATCCGTGAGGTTTTTTGCTCCTGGGATAGTTGTTTTTCAACGTTTATATAGGTGGCATTGCTTATTAGGACAATTCCTTTAGGGGTCGTGTCCGTTACAAGAAAATCACATGTCCTTGTCCCATAAAGATTTGCCCGTATACGATCCCCTTCTATCACTGGCAGTCCCTCGAGGAGGTTGCTGAGATAGACCGAATCCCGTTCTTTTTCCAGAAGGGGAGTGGATGTCAGGGGCCTGAGGGTGATGCTCCCTGCAAAATGATGATCCACCTTGTGGATAGAAATCTTTTCATCAAGTCCTACTTGAGCATTCTCTCTGGTTATCCCATCGATTTGAATAGCTTTTTGTCCCATATCTCCAGAGTCGCAAGCCAGCAGCCGGGCAGGTGTTTTCCGCTTCCCTTCCAGTTCTATGATTTGTCCCTCTGAAAGCCCATATCTTTTGATATCTTCAGGATCGATACGGGCAATGCATCGCCCCACGTCTTTTGACAGGGCCTCTTTAACTCGTAACGGCATTGTGAAGCGCTCCCTTCAGTTCAGAATAAACCAGAATATATGCTACCACAAAGGCCCTTTCCGGGGTATCCTCCGGAAAGGGCCTTTGTAAGAGACTTAAAGATTTCTTTGCGTTTCTATTATTGGGCCGATACGGGTTCTACCCGCCCCGGGTAGGCCTCAAGAGCCGCCTTGAGTATATCCATGGCCTTTACGAGGTCTTCGTTTTTAAGAACATAGGCAAGGCGGGCTTCGTTTTTGCCCAGTCCAGGAGTGGCATAAAATCCTTCTGCTGGAGCTGCCATCATGGTTTCTCCGTTGATGTCAAAGTTCTGAAGCATCCAGATAACAAATTTTTCTGCATCATCGACGGGCATTTTTACAACAACGTAGAAGGCGCCTTTTGGCTGTTCGCAGACAACCCCAGGCATAGACTGAAGGGCTTTATAAAGGGTATCCCTTCTCGACTGATATTCCTTATTCACTTCTTCAAGATATGAAACCGGGGTGTTGTAAAGGGCCGTAGCCCCTACCTGCTCGAGAGTGGGAACACAGAGCCTTCCTTGACATAGTTTCAGGATTTGTTTCATAAGCTCTTCATTCTTAGATGCGACACACCCAATACGAGCACCACATGCACTATAGCGTTTTGACACAGAATCGATGATAATAACCCTATCTTCCACATCAGAAAGGTTTCCGAAGCTTGTGTACTTAAGTCCATCATAGACGAACTCTCTGTACACTTCATCGGCGATGATATAAAGATCGTGTTTTTTTGCGAGATCTGCCAACATCCTCATTTCATCAGCAGTGTAGATGGTTCCTGTGGGGTTTCCAGGGTTAGAAATGAGAATGCAGCGAGTTTTGGGAGTGATAACGGCTTCGATCTTTTCCTTGGGAGGAAGATGAAAGCCCTCTTCTGCCTTTGTTGTAATCGGAACGATATTGACATTGACGCATTTTGAAAAAGCATTGTAATTTGCATAGAAAGGTTCGGGAATCAAAATCTCTTCTCCTGGGTCACAAGTGGCCATTACAGCAAACATAATAGCTTCGCTTCCGCCGTTTGTCACAAGGATATGCTCCCGCTCGAAATGAATATCGTAGCCTTCATAGTATCTCCTCATGGCATCGCGAAGTTCGTTGCTGCCCTGGGATGTAGAGTATGCGATAACTTCCTGAGCGAAATCTTTAATAGCCTGGAGGAATGAGGGAGGAGTTTTGATGTCCGGCTGACCAATATTCAAATGATACACTTTCTTCCCTTTTGCTTTTGCTTCATCGGCGTATGGAATCAGTCTTCTAATGGGAGAAGACTGCATAGCCATAATTCTGTTAGAAAACCTCATGAAACAACGTCCCCCTTAAAATAGAAATTATGAAGCAGAACCTCATTTAAATGATAGCATAAGAGTATAAAAACGTTAACACATTCCCAAAGGGTAAGATGTAGTGAAGAATTTCCTATAAAAATATATAATTTGAGTTCCGGAGGTGTTCAAATGCATTCTCGAATGAGTTTATTGCATTCTCTTGCAACAGACAACGAAAAAAAGATGGTACTGCTTGTTATGGATGGTTTGGGAGGAGTCCAAGGGGCTGATGGGTCGACAGAACTTGAAAAAGCTCAGACCCCTCTTATGGATCGCCTTGCCGCGGAGTCGGAGTTAGGCCTTCTCTCTATGGTGGATGTAGGTATTACCCCGGGGAGCGGCCCAGGCCATCTTTCTCTTTTTGGTTACGACCCTCTCTCCTGGTCTATAGGAAGGGGAATCCTCGAAGCTCTTGGAGTGGGAGCCCATGTCGGGGCGGGGGATATATGTGCCCGAGGAAACTTCTGTACAGTTGGTAGTGAAGGTATTATTGTAGATCGACGGGCTGGGCGTATTCCTACAGAAGAGAGCGCTAAGGTGGTAAAAAAACTTCAAGACGCCATTCGGTCCATAGATGATGTTCAGGTTACCTTCTACCCGGGCCTTGAACATCGTTTTGTCGTGGTATTTTCAGGAGAAGGGCTCTGTGAGGAAGTCAACGACGCCGACCCTCAAAAAGAAGGGCTTCCCATGCGGTGGGCCGTAGCACAAAATGAAAAAGCACGCCGAACAGAGGAGATTATTAATGCCTTTATTAAGGAGGTATGGGATGTTCTAAATGATGAGCACCCCGCCAATGGATGTCTTTTGAGGGGATTTTCTTCAGCTCCACATATTCCATCCCTTGGCGAACTCTACAAGATAAAACCGGTTGCACTAGCAACGTATCCCATGTACAGAGGGCTTGCCAGTCTCGTAGGAATGGATGTCAGAGATGCGGGAGAGACCCTTGAGCAGCTTTTTCATGCGGTAGGAACCTATTGGGACGACTATAATTTTTTTTACGTCCATGTGAAATATACAGACAGCCGCGGAGAAGATGGAAACTTTTCTGAAAAGGTAAGAGTGATAGAAGATGTCGACCGCCTGTTGCCCAAGATTCTCGATCTGCGGCCTGACGTGCTAGCTATTACTGGAGACCACAGCACTCCTGCCATTCTTGCGGGCCATTCCTGGCATGATGTCCCTCTTTTGCTCTGGAGCCCTTACGCCCGTCGAAGTGGTGCGGCAGAATTTGGAGAAAAATCGTGTGCTCAAGGAAATATAGGCCATATGCAGGGAGAAAAACTTATGGGACTCATGCTGGCTCACAGTCTAAAATTGAATAAATACGGTGCCTGATTTAGAAAGATTGGAAGTGATTTCGTGGCTGAAGCAGAAACCCTTAAGAAAATGACTGAAACTGTTAAGAAACAGAATGTTTTAGGAACGGGAGCTGTTAAAAAATTGCCCCGAGACAGTAAATTTTATTGTCTTGGCGTAGTGAGCAAGCTGGCTTCTAAAAAAGATAAGAATAACAAGACCTATTGGGAACTCTCTTTGATGGATAAAGAGGGGACCATCGAGGGAAAGATATGGGGCAATGCCGAATGGTGGGATTGCCGCCCAGAGGGGCAGAATGAAACAGGATCCCATGAAGCCGCAGAGTCTAAAAAAAAGATAGATCCCCTCACATGGGAATGCATGTCTGACCTTCAAGGGCAAACAGTAGGATTGCTGGGACAAGTCGCAGAATTTAGAGGGCAGCCTCAATACAACTTTAATGCCATTTATTATGTGGATCAGAACAAGTATCCGCCTTACACTTTTGTGCAGAGATCTCCATTTCCCCTTGAAGAAATGAAGAATGAGTTTTTTGGCCTTGTTGAAAGCTGCCAGCCGCCAATAAAAGACTTCTTGGCCTTTGTCTTCAGTGGGGATTTCTGGAGGCAGTTCGAAAATTGGCCTGCTGCTGTTTCCCATCACCACGCCTATGTTTCCGGGTTACTGGAACATACCCTGGGAGTGGCCAGGCTGGCCTGCGGCATGGTAGATGCCAGTACCAGTTCTGGATATGGCGCGAATCGAGATCTTGTGGTAGCGGGAGCTCTTCTGCATGACATAGGAAAAATTGACTCTTACCGTCTCTCTCCAGCTCCTGAAATGACAGTGGAAGGAACAGTAATCGACCACATTGTTCTGGGGTATAATCGTTTTTCTCGTCTGGCAGAGGATTTTGGACTGGACGAAAAGTACGCTGCAGCTTTAGGGCATATTATTGTCAGTCACCACGGCTGTAAGGAATTTGGCTCACCTGTGGTTCCTGCGACTCCTGAAGCCATGATCGTTTCAGCGGCTGATGAACTCGACTTTAAGCTCTATTGCTGGCGCGACGCGGTGGATCAGATCGATGAGGGAAAAGAAATTTCAGAATGGAATTACTCTGCTCAGCGCCGTTTCTGGAAATGGGAGCTGGAATAGATGTCCTATACATTTAAAGTTTCAGAGCATCACGCGGGGCGAAGACTGGATAAAGTGATCCGCACCTTATGGCCCAATCTTCCCCTGGGTGCCATGATGAGGGGGATACGCAAGGGGCTTGTCCGTGTGGATGGGAGAAAAACATCTTGTTCCGTCCGCCTGGAAGATGGGCAGTCTGTTTATGTTCCGTGGGAAGAGCCTGAGCTCATTGAGAAATCGGTGAAAACAAAAAGAACAGGAGCCCTTTCAATAGTGTATAAAGACCATTACATTATGGTCCTTAACAAAGAGGCGGGGCTTATTATCCAGCCAGACCAGTCAGGAGAAGAGAGTCTTATTGAGCGGGTATGGCTAGAGGTTGAACCGGAAGGTGATTTCAGAGCCTGTGCAGTCCATCGCCTTGACCGCAATACTACGGGGCTTGTAGTGGTAGCATTACACGGCCAGTCCCTTAGGGAATTGCAGCGGGCTTTTCGTGATAACGATGTGGACAAAACCTATCTTGTGGCTGTCCGGGGACAGACGCCTCTGGAGGGGGATATTACAGCCCCCTTGCAGAAAGACAGAGACCACAACATTGTTACTGCGAGCCCTGACGGCCTGCCAGCTCATACCCATTACGAGAAAATAGCGGGAGATGACGAATGCTCTCTTCTCAAGGTCAGTCTTTTGACTGGGCGTTCCCATCAGATACGGGTACATTTGGCCATCTCGGGGTATCCAGTCATAGGAGACGTGAAGTATGGGGATTTTGCTTTAAATAAGCAATGGTATCATCGCATTCGATTGGATCATCCCCTGTTGCACGCGTGGAAGATTTCTTTTAGGAGATTAAACCCCCCTCTCTCATATATAGAGAGAAGGGAATTTTCTGCGCCGCCAGATAGACTTTTTTTAAAATTCCTTCGTACAAAGGGTTGGCAAACATACCTTGAGGGGGTATAATGTTCTCTAGCAAGGTAAATGGAGGTGCATTATATGAGGAATCTAAAGATATCAGTGTCAGACAAGGCATTTGAGCGTCTATCAAAAATGGGAGAAGGCCATCTTGTTGAGAGAACTATAGGTGGGGGTTGAGCCGCAGTTAGGGCCGTTCTCGTGGAGAGCGGCAAGGCACCAGTAACAGAGGGGTATTCTGCCTATGAGACTGAGGGAGTGACTTTGTGGATTCCTGATTTTATGGCCTTTAAGAACGATGAGGTTATTATTGACCTGAAAGGTTTTTTATGGGCGGCAAATCTTGTTGTAGTATCCGCCCTCCTCGGGCAAGGTTCAGGCTGCGGCAGTTGCAGCTGTCATTAAACGCTAAGAACATAAGCAAGAACAAGAGACGGTTTTCAATGACCGCCTCTTGTTTTTTTGATGAAATATGAATAATAATACAGTATATTTTATTCTTTTTATAGACTAGTGAGAATTATTTTAGGTATTAAGAATTATTTGTAGGAAAACGATGTTTTTTATTGGTTGGTCTGGAGAATTCGTGATATGATTATCAACTGAATGCTCCTTAAAATGAAAGGAGCACAATTAGCGGCGTGAGCCGTCAGCATACCAGGAGGTGTTTGTTAGATGTCCGTGGTTAAGCGTACGTCCTCTAATGTACTCCTTGACACCGCTCTGAAAAATTTTTATGCAGCAGCCGAAGAAATGGGTCTTGAAGATGGGCTTATCGATATTCTGAGCCATTCCGAAAGAAAGTTGGCTGTTTCTATTCCTGTTGAAATGGACGATGGGACAGTCAAGGTTTTTGAAGGTTACCGCGTGCAGCATTCTACAGCTATTGGGCCGGCTAAAGGTGGAGTTCGTTTCCATCCTGAAGTGTGCCTTGATGAATGTGAAGCGTTGTCAATGATGATGACATGGAAATGCTCCCTCGCCGGTATTCCTTATGGCGGAGGCAAGGGTGGAGTGTCTTGCGATCCTCTTGAAATGTCCAAACGGGAGAAAGAGCGTGTGGCAAGAACTTATGCCGCCCGTATAGAGCCTTTTGTCGATGCCTGGACAGATGTTCCAGCTCCTGACCTGGGAACAGGCGCGCCTGAGATGGTCTGGTTTATGGATACGATCAGTAAAATGAGAGGACGCCTGGAGCCAGCTATTTTTACGGGAAAGCCCATAGGACTTTGGGGATCAAAAGGGCGAACAGCAGCGACAGGGTACGGTGTTGCTACTTGTGCACTTGAGCTTTTTAAAGCCCTGAAAAAAGATGTTAAGGGCGCTACCTTTGCTATTCAGGGTTTTGGAAATGTTGGCACCTACTCTGCAAAGACTCTGCAGGATGCTGGTGGAAAAGTCGTAGGCATCAGCGATATTACCGGAACCTATTATTGTAAAGACGGTATTGATGTTGATAAGGCTATGAACTATGTTCAGAACATTCACCCGAAGAGACTTCTTGAGGGCTATGAACAGCCCGGTCTTGAAAAGATGGGACTTTCCGACATTCTCTTCCTTGATGTAGATCTCTTTATTCCTGCGGCTCTTGAAGGCGTTATCAATGCTAATAACGCTGATAAAGTGAGGGCCAAGTACATTGTAGAGGCAGCCAATGGGCCTCTTACACCAGAAGGCGATGCTATTCTCGATGAAAAAGGCGTATTGATCGTACCCGACTTCCTTGCCAATTCCGGTGGAGTTATCGGTTCCTACTTCGAGTGGGCCCAGAATCTCAGCGGTTTCTTCTGGTCTATTGAAGAGTACAACGAGCGTCTGATCCGTATCATGAAAGACAACTTTGCAAAAGTTTGGGATTACTCCCAGGAGAAAAATGTCAAAATGCGTCGAGCAGCCTTTATGGCAGCGATTCAGCGTGTTTCAGACGCGGTCCGTATGAGAGGGGTTTTCCTTTAAGTTCTAGATTCTTAAGCACATAAAAGCAGGGGCATTTTCCGTTGTCCCTGCTTTTGCTTTTTTAGCTGCTTGTTATTATAATTTTTTCTTTATCCCATCAAATCAAAAAACGTAGATCAGTAAGATCTATTACCGCCGAGGATTTACGGTTTTATCCTATAGATTGTCCTCGGCCATGGACTTGCTTCCCGAATGTGCTCGAGGCCGCAAATCCATGCTATGACCCGCTCTATTCCCATACCGAATCCACTATGAACGAAAGTTCCAAACTTGCGCAGATCGAGATACCAGTCATAGGACTTTTCGTTAAGCCCTTCTTCTTTAATTCTGGCAATAAGGCGTTTCATATCGTCTTCTCTCTGAGAACCTCCTATAATTTCGCCATATCCTTCCGGAGCTAAGAGATCATCGCATAGAACGAGGTCCGGATTTTCGGGATGTTCTTTCATATAAAAAGCCTTGACCTTTTTAGGGTAGCATTCTACAAATATGGGCTTGTCAAATTGCTGGGTTAGAATAGTTTCATCTTCGTTACCGAAGTCATCGCCATATGGAGTGGAACTTCCCAGTTCGTGGAGCATTTCTATAGCTTTATCGTAGGTGATCCGATAGAAAGGAGGTTTGACCTTCTCTAGTTTTGAGAGGTCTCGCCCTAAAGATTCAAGTTCATTTTTGCAGTGGAGAAGAACGTGTTCCACAATATAGGCGACAAGATTTTCCTGCAGCTTTATATTCAAATCGTGGTCATAAAAGGCCACTTCCGGCTCAAGCATCCAGAATTCAGTGAGATGGCGTCTGGTTTTAGATTTTTCAGCCCTAAAGGTGGGGCCAAAACAGTACACTTTCCCGAAAGCAGCAGCGGCGGCTTCAGCATAAAGCTGCCCTGTCTGGGCAAGATAGGCCTTGTCATTCTCAAAGTAATCAAGCTCAAAAAGTCCTGAGGCTCCTTCGCCAATGGAACCTGTGAGAATGGGGCTGTCAATCAGCATGAAGCCCTCATTATGAAGATATTCTCTTGCGGCCCAGATCACTCTCTCTCTTATCCGCATAATAGCCTGCTGGCGGCTGCTTCTGAGCCAGAGATGACGGTTATCAAGAAGAAAGTCGATACCGTGATCTTTTTTCCCGATGGGATATTCTTCATCAGGGTTTTGAATAACTTTCAGGCCTGTAACAGTGAGTTCTACTCCTGATGGCGCCCGCTCATCCAGACGAACAGTACCTTCCACCTCTACAGATGCTTCGAGCCAGAGTCGCTTGGCGTTTTCAAAAGCCTCTTCAGAAACCTCCCTTTTAACCATAACGCCTTGTACCGTTCCAGTTCCATCCCTCAACTGGAGGAAATGAATTTTGCCTGAACTGCGCTTATTGTACATCCAGCCCTTAATGGTGACACTTTCCCCTTCGTGTTGAGCCAGGTTATGAATGTAGATCCATGGTGCGGACATCTAGACCAACCTCCGTCCTATCATGTATATTACGTTTGACTTATATGATACACTAAGTCGGTATCTGCAAAAAGGAAGGTTTTTATAGTATATCTCAAAGCCTTTAGATTTAGGTACAGTGTGTATGTTATCAATGGTTTGCTGAAATAAAATCCTTTCCCTGTGGCAATAGTAAAGATACCTTTAACCTTAATTACCACAGTATCGTCTCATACTCTGAAAATTACAAGAGTTCAAAGTGCGGTTCAGAGTAAGCAGGACTTTTGAGGGTTGGGGGGAAAATAATGGAGAAAAATCTCGGTGATGTTGTAAAAGATTTCAGTAGAGAAGCGCCAGACAGAGATTACATTTGGTGGAATGGCGAATGGTGGAGCAGAAAGCGTTTTCAGGATACTGTAGAATCTATAGAAAAAGTTCTGATTGAAGCTGGTTTTAAAGCAGGGCAGAGAGTCGTCACATTACTCCCTAATTGCCCCCTTCTTTTAGCGTTGTCAGCAGCTTGTTGGCGGCAACAAGGGGCGGTTGTTCCTCTTAACATGTTAGCGGGGCCCCAATCCCTTGCCAGAAGCATCGCACATGCAGAACCTTTTGTAATCGTTGTTTCTGAGGGTGTTACCCCCCTTGGCATGGAAACTTTAAAAAAAGTAGCAGTCCCGGTGATTGCTGGAAATCTTCTTGGAACACTTCCCTCCTTTTCAGGCATATGCCAAACTCCATGTGATGAAGATGTAGCCGTCCTCTTTTATACGTCAGGAACTACCGGATTGCCGAAAGCTGTTCCCCTAACCCATGGGAACATATATAGCAATATAGAAGCAGCAGCTCAGCATTTTTCAGCATTCAAGCCGGAAGAATGCGTTATGCTGAACGCGTTGCCCAACTTTCACACGTTAGGATATTCTACCAGCGGCCTTTTGCCTCTGCTTAAAGGGGCCAGGCAAGTTGTCATCCCTTCTTTTATGCCCCCAGAAAGGGCTTTACAGGCCATTTCTGCTGCCGGAGTGAATTTTATAATAGGTGTCCCTGCAATGATAGCGTTGCTTGTAGCGGCAGCTGCCAAAGGAAGAATAGAGGTACCAAGGCATATTTCTACGATTGTGAGTGGTGGAGATCGTTTTCCTGTTTCCCTTGATGAAAGGGTTCGTTCTATTTTTGGTGTAAATGTGATGGAAGGCTATGGATTGACAGAATGTTCCCCTGTAGTTGCTGTCAACCCAGATTCGCTCCGCCGTAAAATAGGAACAGTCGGCACTTTTTTGCCGGGATTTGAGTATGAACTGCGAGATGAGAATAACAATCCTGTTCCTGGCAAAAAAGAAGGCATTCTTTGGCTGAAGGGACCTTCAGTAGTTAGGGAGTATTTTCGAGATCCTGAGAACACGGCTCTCAAATTTCAGAACGGCTGGTTTGACACGGGCGATCTCGTACGCATTGATGATGAAGGGTACGTTACTATTGTTGACAGAGTAAGCGACATTATTATCGTAGGGGGATTCAACGTCTACCCTCAGGAAGTTGAGGAAATCCTTACCAATTATCCAGGAGTTAAGGAGGCCGCAGTGGTTGGCGTATCCCATTCTGTGAGCGGACAAATAGTGAAGGCCTATATTATACGTAGTAACCCTGATATTACCATAAAAGAGCTTATGTCATATTGCAAAGGGCAGTTAGCTCATTATAAAGTTCCTCGTATCTATAAATTTGTTGATGATTTCCCCCGCAACAGTTTGGGGAAAGTGCTGAGGAGACAGTTGAGAGAAGGATAAACACATGGAATTGTTAAACATCCTTTCGAATCTTTTTAAGAACGTTCATGTGGTCGTTATTGGAGATGCTATGCTTGACCACTATATTTGGGGAGGGGTTTCCCGTCTTTCCCCCGAAGCGCCAGTACCGATAGTAGTGGTGGGTAAAGACGAGTACCGAGCAGGAGGAGCTGCCAATGTAGCGGTTAATATTGTTGCATTGGGAGGGAAAGTTACCCTGCTGTCCCCTATAGGTGCGGATTATGCCGGCAACATCCTGCTCGATGCTATTAAAGAAAAAGGAGTTAACGTTAAGACTTCTTTGATAAGACCCCATGTTCCAACAACGGTAAAAACGAGGGTTTTAGCTCTGAATCAGCAGGTCGTAAGAATTGACAGAGAAAAGAAGATTTCCCTGACCTTAAACGAGGAAGGTGATATTCTAGGATTTCTTGATGCTATCTCGCCTTTGCCTTCAATTGTTGTTTTTTCAGATTACGCAAAAGGGACCGTTACCTCGACTTTAGCAAGGAATATTATTCGTTGGGGCGATGAGCATCGCGTTCCGGTTATAGCTGATCCCAAGCCTCCTCACTGCCGCCGTTTCCGTGGAGCAACCCTTATTACTCCAAATGTAGCCGAGGCTGGAAAACTTATAGGGAGAGGGCTTGTTGATCAGGAGGCTATAGAGGCGGGGGCTCGTGAACTGAGGGAAAAACTTTCCCTTAAAGGCGTTCTGGTAACCCAGGGCAGTGATGGTATGACCTATGCCAGTGCACAACAGACCTTTCATTTGCCTGCTCTTTCTATGGAAGTCTATGATGTTTCGGGAGCAGGAGACACCGTAGTCGCGGCAATTTCCCTGGCGCTAGGCGGAGATTTTCCTATAGAGGAAGCATGTCGTTTTGCAAATATGGCAGCGGGTATGGCCGTACAAAAACGTGGTACCTCTATAGTTTCTTTAAGCGAGATCCTTACAGGGTGTTATGCAAGAGACATGTCAGAAATGGCTCTTCGCCTTAAATCTACCTTTTTTGACCAAATAGAAAAGAAAGAGCCTCTGCGGTAGTGCTAAATGTGAATTCCTGGCCTAGAAGTGTTGGACCAATGGCTATAAAAACACCCTTCCCAAAGGACTCAAGGCTTTTTCGATCGCTTTCTGCGTCGCCGAAATATAAGGGATAGGAGGCGTTAAAAAGGCTACAAAGAAATTCAATTCCTTTCGGAGATGGTTTTGTTATTCCTGATTCAGGAGTGACAATACGTTCGTTGGGAAAATCTTCCCACCCAAGCAAGGAAAGAGCGAGGTTCATTTCATCTTTTGACCGTCCCGTATAAATACCAGAAGGGAGGGGGAGTTTTTTCCAGTGACAGGAGATCTGGGGTTTTTCCCGTTTCCAATATCCTTTTGAAGATTTTATGAAAAGAGGCGATCTTCCTGTAATTGACATAACGTCTTCAGATCCAAAATAAAACTCCTCACAGATTCTTCGTACCATACTGCGAGAGATCCTTTCACCAAACTCTTTAATAACCCATTCTGTCACATTATTTCCGTCACACCTAATAAGAAGCCTTTCCCATTGATTAACAGGAGGTACGGCATCTTTAAAATTTTTTGTTTCTTGTGAGAGGATAGCGCAGAGAAATGCCCACGCTATGTCATAATCGTCGTTGAAGGCCTCATGTTGCTTTGCTGCATAAAAATGATCCAAAGTAAAACCTGTGCCATCCATAGTGTAATTGAGAATATTTTGCCATATCCATTGAATGCTGTCTTTTACTACCATGGGAAAAGATAAAGACGTGTCGATAAGAACACCGTCAACGTCAAATATTAGAAGGTCGGCTTTTTCTTCAAGGGTAAAGGGCATAGCAGAAACTCCTTTTAGAAACATTCTATTTGCTTCATCATCATACATGATGAAAGGAGTTTGAAAAAGAGAGAGAAGGAGGAGGCGTTTAAAATGACAGGTGACGCAATGGTACTGTTGCTTTTTGATCGTCATCATCCCTGTTGGGATGACGAGGCAGTCGCTTTGATGGGAGAGGACCCAGGGAGCCTTAAGAGGCTTTGTGACGAAGGTCTTCTGAAAAGAAATGAGACGATATATTCTCTGACCCCACGGGGGATGGAGGTTTTTAAGGAGTATTGTTCCCAATCCTTTTGTGAAAGCGTTCCAGGAGAGTCTCCCGATAATAGCTACGGGCAGGCCTACCTTTTATGGCGCACAAAATTTAAAAATCTTCTCGATCAAAGCTTTACAGCTCGATGGGGAGTGAAGGAGTTTCATGTAGATACTTATCTTGAATATGCGCCGGCCCTCCCGAAAGAAGAACTATACCATATAGATCATCCCCCCCATGTAACATGGACCTATGATAGCCATCCTGCCGTTGAAAGAATGAAAGAAGATTTTCCTATCTTGGGCCTGAAGGCAAGGGATTCGACTCCTCCTTCTTTGGAAGCCATAGAGAGCTGGCATAGTAAGAATGAAGTTGTAAAAGGATCTTTATATGTGGATCTTTTACTATTGAATCGTTGTGATTTTGCTTATTATATGCATCATCCTAAACATCCTAACGATGTCTTGGGGCTTGTGAACGCGGACAGATTCTATTGTTTTCGCACACTTCCCCCTTTCGATCAAAGCTGTAAAAAATATATAGACATCATTGGGAAAATACATCTCTTTCTGCTTAATCAGCGTAGGCTCTATATTCCGGGCTATGTAGATGTTGATTCAGCAGATCAGGATTCCCTCAATTGGGTAGTCTGGGTTGTGGATACAGAAAAAGAAGCAATATCAATGCATGGTCTTCTTGCCCCCATGGGAGAAAGTCTCATAGGTCCTGCGCATCCTATGGATGTTTGGGTTATCAGCCTTGAAGCTTTAAGGAGCGTAGAGAAAAAATATGAGTTAATCTATGACCTCTTCCCAAATGTAGCCCATCCTATAGTACGAAGCATATAATACATATAATAATAGAAATGGGCCCCGAGTCGGGGCCCATTTCTATTATGGAGCTGTTATAAATTAAGTATAATAGTTCTTAGAGCAATAAGCCTTGTGAAGGGAAAGATTGACATGATAGAGATTCCTCTTGATTACGATTCAGACATCCCCCTTTATCGTCAGATAACGTTTCATCTTAAAAAAATGATAGAAAAGGAGGCCTTGCCTCCGGGCTTGAAACTTCCGGGTTCCCGGCAGCTGGCAAAAGACCTTGGAGTAGGACGGGTGACTGTAATTGAAGCCTATAGACTTCTAGCCGACTATGGCTATGTGGTGGAACGGGGAAGAAGTGGCACCTATGTGGCACAAAGAAAAACATGTAATGAAAACAGAGAACAAAAAATCGAAACAAATTGGGATTTAGATTGCGTTCGTCCCTCATCAGATCTTATCCCCGCAACAGAACTGTCAAGAATTGCCAGAGATGTTTTAGCCTTTTGGGGACCCCAGGCTCTTTGCGAAGCTCCTCTTGCCGGTCTGGACACACTTAGGCAGGTTTTAGTGGAGCATGGCGCATCAAGGGGTATACCTGCTTTTTGGAAAGATGTATTTGTCACGGCAGGGGGACGCCATGGTCTGGCCCTTTCATTAGGAGCATTACGGCGCTGTGGTGTTGAAAAAATGTGGGTAGAAGAGCTGACCTATCCTGACGCTATTGCCATTGCCCAGTCTGAGGGGCTAAGCATAGGAATACTTCCCCCCCTTGAAGAAATCGCTGAAACATGGTATGAATCCCTGTCTGGAGCTGATGTGTTATATCTCGTCCCCAGTTTCCAGAATCCAACGGGGCAAACTATATCCGTTGCTGTGCGGCAGATGATTTTGCAAGGGAGCATTCGATACGGGTTCTGGATTCTGGAAGATGATGCATACGGAGAATTACGGTATGGAGACACGAGTATCTCTGCTCTGAAAGCAATGGATGGGGCGGACAAAGTAGTGTATCTCGGGTCATTCAGTCAAGTGCTATTCCCCGGCTTACGCATAGGCTACTCTCTTGTCCCAGAGCAACTTGAGGATTCTTTTATTTGTATCCAGGCGAGAAAATGGGGGCCAGTCTCATCTCTTGATCAACTTGTAGTGCAAAAATTTATCGAGGGCAAGGGGCTTGAATCCGCACTGGAACTGGCTCGGGGAGCCATTGAATCTCGCATGAAGGCCCTCACAGGAGCTTTGATGGAGAAATTGCCTAAAGCGCAGTTTTTAATGCCTGAAGGTGGCATATATCTTTGGCTTCGTTTGCCTGGGCTCGATGGCTGGGATGCTGCACAAAAGGCTCGAAAACAAGGGGTTCTTGTAACTCCAGGGAACATCTTTTCTTTAGATAGTAAACGGGTTGAAGCGGTTCGCTTGTCTGTTTGCGGTGTTCCCAGTGAGCATATAACGAGTATTGTCGGATGTCTTGATAAGGCATGGAACGCTTCTTTGTTTCCTTTACGCCATTTTTGAGCGTGGCCCTTATTGGGTAAGAGAGTCCAGATATTTTTTCCATAGCCACAGAGCCAGGAGAGCAGAAGCTGTTCCCCCTAGCAATCCGAAACAAATGTAAAAAGTGTTTCCTTTACCCCAAAGAAAGCCGCCAAGTCCGGCAAGAGCGTAGCCATAAAGAACAAGGGTAGTGATTGAAAGCAATAAAACACCAAATCTCATAAAAAACCTCCAGATATATGCTGTATGCAGCATTAGGGATGCTGTATAATGAGCTCAATTCAGTTATTTTTTTATTTTTATAGGGTATTTTACCACGTTATACCTTGTAGAGCAGTATAACGTATGTTAAAGTTATTTATGCAAAAGACAGACTGTTATACAATTAAAATTGTCTACTTTAATCAAGGAGGAATTTTTGAATGCGAGAAGCTAGGTTATATACGACCTCTGCTGATTATGCCTATCAGGAATTGCGCCACAAAATTATTACAAAACAGCTCAAGCCAGGACAGAGACTTCCGGAGGTGAATATTGCTGTTCAGATGGGGGTCAGCCGTACCCCTGTGCGGGAAGCCTTGCGAAGATTGGCTAGTGAGGGGCTGGTAATTATTATTCCCAATAGTGGGGCGAGATTAGCGGCACCGACAGCCAGAGAGATCGAGGATACTTTTTTGGTACGAGATCAGCTTGAAACCTTGGCTATCAGGCTTGCTGCCGAAAGAATCGGAGATAGACACCTTCGTCGTCTAGAAGAAGCTATGATTGAGGAAGGCCGTGCCATTGAAGAAAAAGACCTCGAAAAATATCTTGAAGTAAACGAAGCATTCCATAAGGCTATTGCAGATGCAAGTGGAAATAGAGTTTTGGCAGAATATGTAGAAAACATACTTGCCCGAACTAATGCCTATATTGTTTTCTATGACCCCTTCTATCAGCTTGAAACAATGCCAAGTATTGATGCCCACAGGGAAATCCTTGTGGCTCTGCGACATCATGATGCAGAAAAGTGTGTCAAGCTTCTGCGGGGACATCTCCAGGAAGCTATTATGGGTTTGCGCAAAGCGAGAGAAGAAGCATAGATTTATAATATAGGTTTATAATAATGATGATATGCGAGGTCAGAAAGCCAGGGCTGGATAACATCCAGCCCTTTTTTTTACCAAAAATAGAGTTGCATTGGGAAGATATATAGCGGAGACAGGCTTTTTTTGTCATAATGCCCATTCAGGAGAATGTATCTATGAGGAGGAAAACAACTATGGAAAGAAAAATACCGACACTTGATCTTAAAAGGAACTATACCCGTATCAAAGAAGAAATACAGGTGGCACTAAATGAAGTTCTTGAGAGCCAGTATTTTATTCTTGGCCCCTCAGTCAAGAATTTTGAGGATGAAGTTTCAAGTTATCTTGAAGGAGCTCAAGCCATTAGTTGTGCTTCTGGTAGCGATGCATTGTATCTTGCTCTGATGGCTCTCGGCATAAAGGAAGGAGACGAAGTTATCACGACTCCCTACTCCTTTTTTGCCACAGTCAGTTGTATCACCCGTCTTGGCGCCAAACCTGTATTTGTAGACATAGACCCCTGCACATACAACTTTGATTTGGACCAGGTTCGAGAAAAACTTACCCCTAAGACCAGGGCGATCATCGCAGTTCACCTTTTTGGACAGATGGTTCCCCTGGAGGGGATTGTTGAGGATCTTGAAGAGCGGGGAATTGTCATTGTTGAAGATGCTGCGCAGGCCTTCGGTTCCTGGAGAAAGGTCTCGAATGATATAAAGCGGGCTGGTGCCTGGGGGACAATGGGGTGCTATTCTTTCTTCCCCACGAAAAATCTCGGGGGGTATGGCGACGGCGGCATGGTCGTTTCTTCAAATGAAGCTCTTGCGTCCAGGGTGAAAACTTTGAGGGTGCATGGAGCCGGAACCACATATATACATGAAGAAGTCGGACTCAACAGCCGTCTTGATGCTTTGCAAGCGGCAGTTTTGCGTGTGAAACTTCGTCATCTTGATGAATGGAATGAAGAAAGAAGACTGGTCGCAGACAGATATAAAACACTTTTTGCGGAATATGACCTGCTGGACAAAATTCAGCCTCCCTATGAACTGGACGGGAATTACCATATTTACCATCAGTATGTTCCAAGAGTTATGCAGAAAAGGGAAGAGCTTTCTGAATATTTGGCAACGAAGGGTATTACAACCCGTGTCTATTATCCCCTTTGTTTGCACCTGCAACAATGCTTCGCTTTTTTGAACCACAAAGAAGGAGATTTCCCTGTAGCTGAGGGATTAAGCCGTGAAAGTCTCGCCCTTCCCATTTTCCCGGAATTAACAGAGGATGAGCAAGTTTATATAGCTTCAGCAATAAGAGATTTTTTCCGTCAAAAATAATTTGACCAATATTGCTCTTTCGCTCCTAACCGTGTAAAATACGGATGTAAATTGATGTTTTTTCAAGTAACATAATTCAAAAAGCCGGAACGATGGAGGTGATGGCATGTTTCCCTTGTTTTTTGACCCAACATTCGTACTGCTTATTCCAGCAGTCATTCTGGCCTTTTGGGCGCAAATGAAGGTGAAAACCGCCTATTCTGAATATAGCCGAGTTCTCTCAAGGAAGGGTATCTCCGGCGCTCAGGCGGCGCGGGCCCTTCTTGACCAGTTTGGAATGTATAACGTTCCTATTCAGAGAGTGGCAGGAAACTTAACAGATCATTATGACCCAAGGGACAGAACATTGCATTTATCCGAAGGGGTATTTAACAGTACGAGCATTGCAGCCATAGGCGTGGCAGCCCATGAAGTGGGCCATGCAGTGCAGCATCAGAAAAACTATGCTCCCCTTAAGTTTCGCAATGCAGTTGTTCCCGTGGTGGGAGTAGGTTCTTCTCTGGCTTTCCCTCTGTTCTTTTTGGGATTGCTTTTTCGAGGTCCCCTTTTGATGGATATTGGCATCCTCCTTTTTGTAGGGGTGATCATTTTTCATCTTGTTACTCTTCCAGTGGAATTTGATGCGAGTACCAGGGCGGTGAAACTTCTTGGCGATACGGGCATTCTTGGTTCTGATGAGATAACAGGGGCTAAAGCGGTTCTTAACGCTGCTGCTTTAACTTATGTAGCCGCGGCAGTTATGGCTTTTGCGCAGTTGGCTCGTCTTTTGTTCCTCCGTGGAATGTTTGGACACCGCGATTAGCAGGCTGTCATCCTGAAGCAAGGTGCGATATGATGGTGGGGTGGCGATCATGCTGCCTCACCTTTTATTTTTATGCTAAAAAAGGATGGTATTCATGCCCTTTCTTTTTTTATTACTGATGTTTTTCATAGCACCGTGGCTCGGTATGGTGGCACTGCTGTTTTTTCTTGTCTTTTTTATTGTCCTCCTGCCTTTGGGGTTTGCTGCCAGCTCTTTTATGTGGCTTATCGTCGGGCCGACACAGCTTTTTCGTGTCTTGTTCAATAAGAAAGTCCGCAAAAATCACGCTTTGGAACACGGGACTATCCATATTCTTGAAGAGTCTCTTGGACAATGCAATATTGAAGGGATGTCATATGATAATGGTTTTTCATTGCGTGGCCTCGTAGAACCCGCCGCTGCTCTTTATGCTGCAAGAGTGGCTCTTGAGCGCATGAACAGAGGAGAGTCATCCCTTGCCATTCATCCAAGATGCGGTACTACTGTCGTTGTCATTAACACCCTTTCGTCCCTGCTTTTTATACTCTTGCTTTTGGCGACAGGTTCTTTGAGCCTGTTGAACGTTATAATCGCCCTTATTGCAGCTCATGTCCTTGGTCCAGTTATGAGTTCAGTGGTGCAGCGCTATGTTACCACTGATTCCGACGTTCAAGGTCTTGAAATAACTGGCATAGAAGTGCGTGCTGCAAATAGGGGGTTTGGAGGCGTATATGTTTATGGGCCCTCCCAGCTATTTATTCGAACACGTCAAAAATCCAATGTTATTGAACCGGAGGTCCTTTTTTCATGAGGGGAATAGAAGCGGCGCTTTACGTATTAACGGAAGTTTCCAAAGGACGGTTTGCCAGCGAGTCTCTTCGTAAAGTATCAGATCGAATGACAGAGGGAGATAGAATTCTGGCTTCATCTCTCGTGTATGCGGCTCTACGCCGTCAGACGCTTTGGAAAAAGGTTTGCGAAAATTTTCTTAGGTTTCCTTTTGATTCCTTGTCATGGTGCACGCGCCACGCGCTGGTAATAGGGGCGGCCGGAATTATAGAGTTGCGACATTTTGCCCCCATGGTTCTTGTCAGCGCATTAGTTGATGAAATAAAAAAACGTGGGTTAGAAAAAGAGGCCCGCATTGTAAATGCAGTACTTCATAGAGTTGAAGAACGGGGCAAGTTTATTGTTGATGAAATGAAGAAAAGTTCTTCCTTCCAGGATAAAGCCCTTTTGGGAGGCATTCCTCTTTTTGTAGCTTATCAATGGAAAGATACCTGGGGACAGGCTGAGACGCTGAAACTCATCAATCTCTTTCGTATTCGCCCTTACGCATCTTTAAGGGTGTTGCCGAAAGACCATATTCCTTCTCTTGTTAAAGGCCTAAAACAGGATCATATATATGGATGGCCATCACCACTGCTTGAATGCTCCGTTAGAACAGCTTCTTTTGCTTTTCCCCCCAATCTTCCAGGATTTAACGAGGGAAAAGTTACGGTGCAAAGCGAATCATCCATGCTTGCCGGGGAAATGGTGACCCGTTTATGGAAAGATGGCCTAATTCTTGACATGTGTGCGGGGCGAGGTATTAAGACGGGACAGATTGCAACCCTTTTGCCTCATGCTAAGATTGAAGCGTGGGAACTTTCCAAAGGAAGATGTGCCGCTGCGAGAAGAGAATTAAAGCGTCTTTCTATCTCTCAGCGGGTTATAATTCGTCAGGGGGACTCTTTGAGTATGTCTCCACAGAGCACTCCGAATCTTGTTTTTCTTGATGCTCCCTGTTCCGGAAGCGGTACCTGGAGCCGACATCCTGAATCTAGATGGGCCCTTACAAAAGAGAAAATGGAGGAACTTGTACAGCTTCAGAAAGGACTTCTGAGAAAAGCGGTAGATCTAGTTGCACCAGGTGGACTCATCCTTTACTCTACATGTAGTTTATTACGTCAGGAAAATGAACAGGTTATTGCAGAAGTGTTAGCTGATAATCATAATCTTATTGAAATGTCTCTTCCTCTTTCAGGACGGCATGTGCGTAAGGGGCGGCCATGGGGTACATATATTTGGCCACTGTTGCCATGGCTTGATGGTTTTTATATGATGGCAATCCTGAAAAGAAATCAGGAGGTTTAAAAAAATGGGTAGAATGTATAAATGGGTGATGTTCCTGATCCTGCTTGTGATAGTCGTTTCCGGCGGGATGGCTGTTTTAACTATTTGGTCAGGCGGCAAAGGGCTGGCAGTTCCTCCTTTGAAAGAAATGTCAGTCGTAGAGGCAGTAGATGAAGCTCAGCGGTTAGGGCTTAAATTAAAGATAGAACAGATCGAATCCACCCTTCCGGGAGGAACCGTTTTATCCCAATGGCCTGAACCAGGTGCAAAAATAAAAAAAGACGCAACGGTAATTTTGAAGGTTAGTAAAGGTGGAAATCGAATAGCCTTGCCGGACGTGAGAGGACTTGAATATTCTCAGGCTCTTAAAAAACTGGAAGAGAGTGGTTTTCAGGCGGGAGATACTTTACGAGTTTCTGATGATACCAGAGCTGCAGGGGTTGTTATTGCCCAGAGCCCATCAGCCCCAGTAATGTTAGAGAGTACGAGAAAGATAGATCTCCTTGTGAGTCAGGGGCAAGTTTCCCAGAACGGCTTGATTCAGGTGCCGGAAGTATTGCAGCGAGAAGAACAAATTGCTCGCAAGCTCGTAGAAGAATCAGGCCTTGTTGTTGCAAATGTAGAGTATGTCTATACTCAGAACTCCCCAGAAGGGATGGTCATCTCTATTCGTCCAAAAGTGGGGACCTCCCTTAAACGGGGGCAGGGAGTTGTTCTGCAGGTGGCGTCTTTGAAGAAGCCGCCATCCCAGGAGAAAGCAGAAGTTTCTCAGGCTGGAACAGTTCTGGCTTCAGCTGTTTCTGGCACGGCAGAGAAAGTTTCTGGACAGACGGAGGCAACTTCAAAAAGTCAGTTGCCCTCAGGTGGTACATTGATTCCTGTAAAACCGCCATCCTCGAAACCAAGTACCGCGACGGCTCCTGTGACTAAGCCTTCCACACAGCTGGCAGCGACTCCAAAATCAGCGCCAGTACCGGCAGGAAGTAAAGTGGCAAAGATACGCTACCAGGTTCCTCCTTTGACAAAGCAGATGCCCTTGAAAATAGAGATTGTTGATGGAAGTGGTACGCGAGTTCTTTTAAATCGTGAAGTAAAGGGTGGGGAATACGTTTCCCTTGAAGCTCCTTATATAGAGGAAGGGGTCGTTACTATCTTTCTCGGAGGTGAATTCGTGTGGCAAGATCGTTACCGCTAGAGAAAGAGCCGGGTGCTTTTCTTGTGGCCCCTTCTCTTCTTTCTGCGGATATTCTAAATATGGAAAAAAGCATCACATTGTTACAGGGAACTCACGACTGGCTGCATCTTGATATTATGGACGGCCACTTTGTTCCTAATTTATCCTATGGACCAGGTCTCGCGAAAGCTTTAAGGAGCAGTTATCCGTCAACTGTCATAGATGCTCATTTAATGGTAGTGCCACCAGAAGACTTTATCGATGCTTTTGCAGCGGCAAAACCGGATTACTTAACGGTTCACGTCGAGGCGACTCCACATCTTCATAGGGTTTTGTCCAGGATCAGGGATCTTGGCTGCCGGCCAGGGGTAGCCCTTAATCCTGCTACTCCAGTAGAGTGGATATATCCTGTACTTCCCATGGTTGACCTCGTGCTTGTCATGTCTGTTAACCCTGGATTTGGCGGTCAGTCGTTTATCAGCGAAACTTTACAAAAAACGGTGGATCTTTATAGGCATCGTGTCGCCCATAACCTCTCCTTCCTCATACAAATGGATGGTGGTATTGGCCGCGAGACGATTAGAGAGGTTGTAAGCTCAGGATGCGACGTAGTAGTTATGGGGAGTTCTATTTTTGGAACTCCTGACCCTGCTGAAACAATCCGTGAACTGAGAGCATGTGTTAAGGGGGCAGTGGTCGGTGAAAAGGGAACGACGCCAAGTAACTCTTGAAGAGCTCGGTCGGGCAATAAAGGCTAGAAGAGAAGAGAAGGGGTTGTCTCTTCAGAATGTTGCTGATATCACTAAGATACGAATTCATTTCATCGAGTATATAGAAAACGGACATTTTGAAAAATTTCACGGCATTGTCTATGCGAGGGGCTTTGTGCGCTCCGTACTTAAAGTTATAGAATCTGAAGACCTTTGGGAATACTATAAGCCCCTTTTGTATGACGCTCCCGGGCGAGATGAAAAGGAGAGCAAATTAACAGGTGCCTGCACCCCCCCAACCCGGGGATTCAAACCTGCCTCTCGTTTCTGGGTCATACTGATTCTGCTCTTTACTGTTGTGGGGACAGGGTGGTATGCATGGTTTTCCTGGAAAGAAGGGGGACTCAACATTGAGCAGGTTGCTCAGGGCGGTGGAGGAAACAATGGAGCCATTGAAACTTCAGTAGTGTCCGAAGATATAAAATCTGGAGACGTTAAGTCAGAAGATTTGATCGTTGTTTTTGAAGGAGTTGTTTCTCCTGATGCAGAAAAAAAGATCCTTGACGATGGTGAAATGGCAGAAGAAACAGCAGAAGCCCCAGAACCTGTCCCCCAATTTCCTACTTTAGAAATAGAGGGTACTGGAGCCTGCTGGCTTAAGGTTCGTACCAAGGAAGCAACCATTCATCAGGGGATCCTGGAAAAAGGACAAAAGTACACTCTTGAAGTGAAAGAAGAAGTTACAGTGACCTATGGACGGGCCAGCGACGTGCAAGTGACCTGGAATGGCGAAGAATTAGGTCGCCCTGGAAGTGGAGGGCGAGTTGTTCATATTTTTTATTCTTCAGACGGAAAGACAGGCAGGGTGAACTAGTGAATATTTATATCATTAGTCTTGGATGCGCAAAGAATTCAGTAGATAGCGAAAACCTTATAGGAATGCTTCGGGCCGCTGGTTTTAGAGTTGTTGACTCTATAGATGAAGCCCAGGTGGCCATTGTCAATACGTGTGGATTTATTCAACCGGCGGTGGAAGAGAATGTTGACATAATCCTCGACTTGGAGCGATTAAAAGAGGAGGGCAGACTCCAGAAAATTGGGGTGGTCGGATGTCTTGTCAACCGTTATGGTGAAGAGCTCAAAAAAGAACTTCCCAGTGTTGACATATGGTCTCAGGCAGAAGAATGGGAATCTGTCGTACGGCAGCTTGGAGCCAAACCTTCTAACTGGCAGCGGGGGATGTTGCCGGGGACCCGGCCCTGGAGCCGTTATTTAAAAGTGGGGGAGGGATGCGACAGCTTTTGTTCTTACTGCACAATCCCTTCAATTCGTGGATGGGCTCGAAGCTATCCCATAGAAGTTCTGACCAGTGAAGCGTCTCGTTTAGTAGAAGAAGGAGCCAGGGAAATCTGTCTTGTTGGCCAGGATCTTACAGTGTATGGGCGAGATGTTTATGGTAAGCCTTCACTGATCGCCCTTCTCGACTCTCTTACAGCATCATTGCCTCAGGAAGTGTGGCTTCGCCTCCTTTATCTTCACCCTGCGCGGGTGGATGAAAGGTTTATTGATTATATTTCTTCCAGCAAGAGTGTACTGCCGTATCTTGATATCCCCATTCAACATGTGGAAGGAGACCTGCTCCGGCGTATGAACCGGAAAGAAAACGAGGAATCCCTCCGTACTCTTTTTGGATACATCCGCAAAAAGAACCCGCTTTTTGCTTTGCGAACCACCTTTATTGTGGGTTTCCCTGGAGAAACAGAAGAACAGTTTGAAAAGGTACTTGATTTTGCTGAAGATATGGAAATCGATAGAGTTGGAGCTTTTGCCTATTGCGCAGAAGAGGGAACCATTGCTGCTACTTTACCTGGGCAGCTTTCGTCGAAGATAAAAGAAGAGCGATACAATCGCTTAATGGAACTGCAATCGGAAATTTCTTTACGCAGACAAAGTCTTTTTGTGGGAAGGGAATTGACAGTTCTTGTGGAAACCATAGATAACGAAGACAATATTGCTTGGGGACGTTCCTATAGAGATGCTCCAGAAGTGGATGGCCTTGTAGGAATTATGGAAGGAGCCCACTTAAAAGAGGGGGCTTTTGTTAAAGTTAAAATCACAGAAGCCGAAGAGTATGACCTTCTTGGCGTGGAGGTTGTTTCATGAAGCGAAATCTTTCTATAGCGGGAAAAATTTCAACTCTGGCGGGACTCGGTTTTTTTACATCCATGCCCGGCACCCTTGGTTCAGGAGTGGCCTTTGCCCTTTATTTACTTTGGGCAGTGCCCTGGTGGGGAATAATAGCTGTTATGCTGCTGGGGATATGGGCAGCGGATCTTTACGGAAAAGAAACTTGTCAAAAAGATCCTAAAGAAGTGGTTATTGACGAAGTAGTGGGGACGTGGATCTCAATGTACGGTCTTCCTGCAGGATTTTGGGTCCCCGCACTTTTTCTCTTTCGAATTATAGATATTATCAAACCTATTCCTGTTTCTACAGTCGAGAAACTCCCAGGAGGATTGGGGATTGTAGCTGATGACGTTGTAGGCGGAATCATGACGAACCTATTGCTTTGGGGAATATACTGGCTTTATTGCGGAGGAGGACTTCAAATTCTTCTTGGGAGATGATGTGTAGTGAAGCGTGCTGTTCTTCTCGCCATAGGTGACGAATTACTGAGCGGCAGTCGGCGGGATATTAATTGTTCATGGTTGGCCTCCAAGTTTGCAGATGCAGGGTGGGAGGTTCGCAAAATAGAGTTTTTACCGGATGAAAACGCTCCTATCGTTCAGGCCCTGGATCATTGGGCGGGTCAGACAGAAATAGTCGTTCTATCTGGGGGATTGGGGCCAACCCATGATGATAAGACCCGTCAGGCCCTTGCGGATTTTCTCAGTGTCCCTCTCATAATAGACCATAAGGCGTACAACAAAATTGCGGAGCGTTATAACCCAGCGGAACAGGAAGGGATAGAACGCTCAAGAAGCACCCAAGGGGCCATTCCGGAAGGAACGACCGCAGTGCATAATTCGAAAGGGTCTGCCCTCGGTATTTCTTTCCACCATAAACAGACTGTTTTTTTCTCCTTCCCTGGGGTTCCTGATGAATTTCAAAAAATGGCGGAAGAGTGCGTTATTCCTATTCTTCAAAATGAGTTTGCGGCGCGACGGTCCTTTTTTGTTACAGGTTGGGCAGAAAGTCTTTTAAAGGATCATCTGGCGTCTGTCTTTAAAAGGAGGGATCTCCATATTTCCATTCTTCCTTCAGTGAACCTCATAGAACTGGCTTTAAGCGGCGAAGAATCCATTGTCAATGAAGTGGCATCGGATATTCTTTCCTTGCTCCCTCATGATTGTCTCCCCTCTGGATGTCGCTCTCTCCCCGAAGCCATTTATTATGAGGCAACGAAGAAAAACCTTTCTGTCTCAGCGGCAGAATCTTGCACTGGGGGAATGATAGGTGCTGCCTTGACTGGCATTTCAGGAGTATCTAAAGTCTTTTATGGAAGTGCTGTATGTTACAGCAATGATGCTAAAAAAGATCTTCTTGCAGTACCATCCTTTATAATAGAAAAATATGGGGCAGTAAGCTCAGAGTGTGCCATTGTTATGGCGGAAAGGGCACAAAAGATGTTTAAGACAGATATAGCGATTTCTGTTACGGGCATAGCGGGGCCCGATGGGGCAACCGCTGAAAAACCTGTAGGGATGGTGTGGTTTGGTCTGGCTTCATCAGAACACTCCTGCACTTTCAGAAAGTTTTTTTCAGGGGACCGGGATAGAGTAAGAAAAAGGGCCACTGCGGCAGCTCTTGAATATCTATGGAGGTCTTTGAAGGGAGAAGAAATTGTATGTCCCTATTCATAAGGACCTTTGTCTGTGTAGAATTGCCAGAGCAGCATCGCCGAACTCTCGCTGTGACACTCAAGTCCCTAAAAAAGAACTTTTCAGAAATAAAATGGGTGTCTCCTCAGACGCTACATCTTACCCTTAAATTTTGCGGGGAGCAGTCAGAAGACACCATAGGCTGCTTTTCTTCTTATATAAAAGAAGAATTGCAGCTCCGGCGACTCGATCCCTTTCTCATCACCCTGGGGAGCGCGGGCGCATTTCCGTCTCTTAAAAGACCAAGGACTCTCTGGATTGGTGTAACAGAAGGAGGAGACCCCCTCCTATCTCTTGTGGAATTAGTGGAAAAAGCAGGACTTCGCGCTGGTGTTGAAAAAGAGAAGCGGATTTTTCATCCCCACCTTACTTTAGCCAGGATTCGTCCAGGAACCTTTGTTTCGCCCCAACTTGAAGAAGAGCTAGGTAGACAGAATTTCAATTCATTATCTTGGAAAGTGAGCTCTATTGTTCTCATGAAAAGCGAATTACGCCCCGAAGGGGCGCAGCACACTCCTCTGGAAACATATTCTCTATAATGATATGGTATAGACTACGTTTGGTGAGGTCTTATGGAATGAAATCATGGGAGGTTTTGATTCTATGGCAAAAAAGAAAAATCCACAGACCCGAGAAGACATACTTGAACTAGCAATAGATGATATTCGCAGTAAGTTTGGAGAAGGATCCATAATGCGGCTAGGAGATCCTTTCAAAGTGCAGGTGGAGGTTATATCCACTGGAATATTGCCCCTTGACGTAGCTTTAGGGATAGGCGGATTGCCGAAGGGGCGAATCGTCGAGATCTTTGGCCCCGAGGGATCGGGTAAAACCACAGTGGCGCTCCATGGCATCGCAGAGGCTCAGAAAGCAGGGGGCATAGCGGCTTTCATTGATGCGGAACATGCCCTTGACCCTAGGCTTGCGGCTTCATTGGGGGTAGATGTTCAGTCTTTATATGTAGCTCAGCCAGATAGTGGCGAGCAGGCTCTTTATGTTCTTGACACGCTTGTCCGGAGCGGTGCGGTAGATCTGGTGGTGGTGGACTCAGTGGCAGCCCTGACGCCTCAGGCTGAGATAGATGGCAAGATAGGCGACAGTCAGCTTGGATTGCAAGCCCGTCTGATGTCCTATGCTCTTCGTCGTCTTACCTCTGCTATTTCTCGCAGCAATTGTGTCGTTGTTTTTATAAACCAGCTTCGCGCAAAAATCAGCACTGGATATAGCAGCGGCCCCCAGGAAACAACAACCGGGGGAAGAGCCCTGAAATTTTATAGTTCTGTACGTGTTGAGGTGAAAAGGGGAAAGAGTATAAACAAAGGTGAAGACGCCATAGGCCATGAGTTATGGATGAAAGTTGTCAAAAACAAGCAGGCGCCTCCCTTCAGAACGGCTCATGCAAGTCTAATTTACGGTAAAGGTGTTCCTAAGGGAATGTCCTTGCTTGATATGGCCATTGATCTGGAAGTAATGAAAAAAAAGGGATCGTGGCTTGCATATAAGGGGGAGACCATCGGCCAGGGCAAGGATAACGTCGCCCAATATCTAGAAGATCATCCTGAGCTTATGGAGGAACTTACGACAGAGATCATGTCGAAGGTTGCGGAGGGCTTAGGTTTTGTTCTGGGCGAGGATGAAGATGACGACGGTGGAAATATAGAAAAAGAAGAGGATCTGCCTATCGAAGAAGGCATACTAGAACTGGACGAAGAATAAAATTATTTATACACAAACATTACATCTTCCTTAAAACTCTTTGCTTTTAATTCAAAAAATCCTTTTATATAAAGGATACTCTGGTAAATCTTTATAAAATTTAAGTAAATGTAAGGATATGAATTCACAGGGAATACTTTTTAGAAAAAAGCGTTCCCTGTGTTAGTGTTGACAGTAGGGAGAAACTCAAGTATTATCGTCAGGCACTCTGGAAAAGAGGGCAACAGAGCACCTTGTAAAGTGAA